>Ga0335078_10003472_pt1 | contig 23440 bp, 19 predicted proteins | sample Lox_Sample_32_FD_206711 | JGI IMG/M metagenome (GOLD analysis project Ga0335078, IMG submission 206711) | Soil microbial communities from Loxahatchee National Wildlife Refuge, Florida, United States - Lox_Sample_3.2 | ecosystem: Environmental > Terrestrial > Soil > Wetlands | place: USA... | reverse complement strand
GGTGCTGCTTTTCTTATTCAGCCCTTCAGGGCAACTCTGACCATCTCTACCAAAACTTCATCGTCGAAAGGCTTAGGCAAGAACGCGACTGCGCCTGCTTTCATCGCCTGCAGCCTCATCTTTGCATCGCCGTGCGCAGTGATGAAGATGATCGGAATCCAGGGCTCCTCACCTTTTAGCTTCGCTTGCAGTTCGAGTCCTGACATGCCCGGCATACGAATGTCCACGACCAGGCAGGCGGTCTTGTTCCGGTGGTCCGATTCCAGAAATTCTTCCGCGGATCCGAAGCACACCGGCGAAAATCCGGCTGCTTCCATCAGATCCTTCAGCGCGCTTTGGATTGATTGATCATCATCAATAATAGAAACGAATTTGAAGTCCGGCTCTGTCACAATGGCCCGAGGTTAGCACGATGCGGCGACTCTAAACAATTACACGATGGTTGGGCTGAATAGTACTTTGGTTACAATAACTGGCTGGCGGCACTAGGGGGCGCCGAAGGAGATCGTGCGCTAGTTAGACTTCAACCTATCTGCCATTCTGACTAGAGCGGCCAGGGACTCCGCCTGCATTTTTTGCATTACATGGCCGCGATGAATCTTCACCGTGTGTTCTCCGGTCCCTAGCTCTGCGGCGATTTGTTTATTGAGCAGGCCGGAAACCACCATCTCCATCACCTCCCGCTCGCGTTTGGTGAGCGTCTCATATCGGTGTCGCAACTCCGCAGTCTCCCGCCCCCTTTCGCGCGATCTTCTGTCTCGGTCAATCGCCTGCTGAATCGCATCGAGCAAATCCTGAGTTCTAAAAGGCTTCGTCAAGAATTCAACCGCACCCGATTTCATCGCTTGCACGGTCATTGGAACATCGCCGTGTCCAGTGATGAAGATGATCGGAATGGTTATTCCCGTTTCGGTCAACGCCCGTTGAAAATCCAACCCACTCATGCCGGGAAGTCTGACGTCGAGAACCAAACAACTGGGACGGTCAGCCCGCTTTCTATCGAGAAACTCCTGTGGTGTAGCGAACGCCTCGGATTGCAACGCCATCGACTCCAGCAAATCCTGGATCGCCCGACGCACATTTGCGTCGTCATCAATGACGAACACGAGCGGTTCCTCTTTAGTAATCACTTCTGCGTCTCGGGTTGAATTGGTAAAGTGAAGTGGAACGTTGCGCCACGTCCCTGATTCGCAACGGCCCACAAGCGGCCACCGTGCGACTCGATGATAGAGCGACTGATCGCTAACCCCATTCCGGTACCGTGCTGCTTAGTGCTAAAGAAGGCGTTAAAGAGTTCTTCAGTCCTGCCTGGCGGCAGTCCTGCGCCCGTGTCGCTCACTGACACGAGTATTTGCCCGTCTCTTTGCTCTGATTTAATCCCAAGTTCGCCGGGCGACCCTCTCATTGATTCGATGGCGTTAAGCATGAGGTTCATAAACACCTGTTGCAGTGGCACCCGGCCGGCCTTGATGGCAGGGAGGTCAGGAGCCAGCGCGGCGCGCATCGAGACCGAGTGCCGGTCAGCTTCATTGCTCAACAACGCAATCATTTCGCGGGCGACTTCGTTGACCGCGAGCTGCTCGCGCTGAGGGGCGGCGTCTTTCTTGTAGAAGGATTTCAAGTGAGTGATGATCTCTGCCGCGCGCTTGCCGTCATTCTCGATTCGCATGACGGCCTCTCGCGCCCTCTGTACCTCCGGTTGATCTCGGTTCAGCCAGCGCAGGCAGGCGCCGGCGCTTGTAATTGCGGCAGTGATGGGCTGGTTGATTTCGTGCGCGAGGGAGGCCGTCAGCTCACCCAGCATGCTCACACGGTTGGTGTGCGCCAGCTCGCCCTCCAGTTGACGCAAGCGCTCGCGCTCCTCCTCAGCACGCTTGCGTTCTTCGATATCGGTGGAGGTGCCGTACCACTTGAGAACCTTGCGTCGCGCGTCCCGCAACGGCACGGCGTGCGCCAGAAACCAACGGTACTCACCGTCAGCACGACGGAAGCGCACTTCACTCTCGAAAGGCTTGCCGGTATCCAGCGACTCCCCCCACTGCTCAACGTATCGCTCCAAGTCGTCAGGGTGAACAGCACCTTGCCAACGTGACCCCGCCGTCTCCGCCGCGGACAGACCTGTATAATCCTGCCAGTGGCGATTGATAAAATCCACGGAGCCGTCGGGCCGCGCCGTCCATGCGAAAGTCGGAATCGTTTCGATCACCTCTCGCAATTTCCTTTCCTGCTGCTGGAGTTGCCGAACGCGGAGGCGATAGACTGCCCAGAGCAAGGCCATGAAAAGCGCGAGGCACGCCAAGCGGAACCAATTCGTCTGAGAGAAGGCCGGGTCTATGGAGAAATCGAGCAGCGCGCCCTCCTCGTTCCAGACGCCGCTGTTGTTGCACGCCATCACTTGGAAGCGGTAGTTCCGCGGCGGAAGATTTGTATAGAACGCTTGCCGTCGATTGCCAGCTTCCTGCCAGTCGTTGTCATAGCCTTCCAACTTATATCGGAACCTGACCTTCTCTGGGGCGGCGAAGCTGAGTGCCGTGTAGTCTATTGCCACGTCGTGAGCGCGAGGGGGCAGGTGGCAGCCTTGAGCGGCGCCGTAGGTCTTGCGGTCGGCGGTGATTTGCTCGATGCGAACCGGGGGCGGGAGTTTGTTGGCAGCAAGATTATGGGGATCGACTACTTGAACGCCTTCTCCGGTCACAAACCACAGCTTGCCATCGGCGGACTTCGCGACTCGTGGACCGTACGTGCTGGCCGCACTCGAGCGGAGTCTGACACCATCCGTCGCATCCCAAACCGTAGTTTCAATCCGACGCTTCGGGTCGGCGATCCACGCGTCCAGTTCGGTCCGCGTGATGCGCACCAAGCCGCAACCCGTGTACAACCAGAGAGCGCGATCATCGTCCTCTATCGACCAGTGGACCATATCGCAGGGCAAGCCATTCCTGCTTGTGAGCGTAGCGATGTGGCCATTTTTAATCCGGCTAAGGCCGCCATCCTGGGTCGCGACCCACAGGGCCCCATCCCTATCGAGTTGAAGACCGGCGACATGACCTTCGCCCAAACCATCCGGGGCTGAGTATGACGCTCGGACCTGACCATCCTTGACATATGACACGCCCCCGCCGGTCCAGAATCCAAGCCACACTCCGCCTTGCTCGCCACTAGAGAGTAGCACCTCGGCACTTTCGTGACGCTCCAGCTCCGACCATGGGATCTGCTCGACAAGACGTCCCTTCAGCAGGTGCAAGAGGCTCTGAGCCTCTGAAAGCCAGAGGTTGCCCGCCTTGTCGCCCGCGATGAAATGCACTTGCCCGCCCCGCACGGCGTCTATGGCAACAAACCTGCCGTTCTGGAAATAAGCAAGCCCGTGCGCTGTGAACACCCAGACTCGCCCACCATCATCCTGAAACAGAGACTGCGGCTCATCATCCGGCAGTCCACTTGCCTTGCGGAAAGTGGTAATCTGTCCGTTTTTCCACCTGGTTAAACCATCGTGAGCGCCGACCCAAATGCTGCCATCTGTGGCTGCGAGAACCGACTGACTAGCATCACTGGACAATCCTTGTTTCGCCGAAACAGTGGTGACGGGGGACTCTCGAAAACGGTCGAGCCCTTCCGTGGTGGCGACCCAGATATTGCCTTCACGATCCTCAAAAAGACTGAGGACAATGTTGCCTGAGAGGCCCTCGGTTCGTGTAAATACATCTGTCCGCCCGTGATGTACATGGATGAGCCCCCGTTCCACCGTTCCGATCCAGAGGCCTCCATCGCGGTCGCGGAGCAGTTTATTCGAATTGATGTCTTGGTCCCGGAACAATCCATTCTGATTGATTGCGCCTCGAATCGGAAACGATTCGACCTTGTCGCCAGCCAACTGCATGAGTCCGGCGCCGTGCACCCCAATTAACAGCCGGCCGCCGTCGCCCACACTCAGGGCACTGACCTCCCTTGGCGTTGTCGCATAGCGCTTTGCAGGACCCGGCTTCCATCGCCACAGCCCGGATGCTGCAAGGACCCAGAGAGTGCCTGAGCTGTCCTCATATAAGCCCGGAACGGCTACGCCGAAGGAGCCATCCTCGCCATAGCACTGCGTACTGCCGCTTTGCATTGCGCAGAGCAGGCCATTGGGACCCGCAGTCGGACCGAACAGGGCGCCGACCCACACCGTTCCCTCACGGTCCTCGAGCAGCGATTCGACAAACCGTCCATCAAGCTCAGGGCGGCGTGTCAGCTTGCCTCCACTCCAGGTTGCAAGGCCATCAAACGTGCCAATCCAAAGTGTGCCGTTGTGCGCGCCGAGTAGGGCATTAATGTTCTGGTCAGGAAGATGCTGACCCGCAGGTGGTTGCCAGGGTATAAAGCGAACGCCATCGAAACGAACCAATCCGAATTCCGTGCCGAGCCAGAGATACCCATCGGGCGTCTGGGCCATCGCGTAGATGTTGCCCAGAGAGAACCCATCCCGGACCGTCCACGCAGTATGTGCGTATTGGCTGATCTCCAGCGATGGGTTTAGCGCGAGAGCGCGAGGGCAACACGCGAGTAGTACACAGGCCAGCACCACCCGCGGCCCAGCGGCGCGTACACTTGCGCCGGGTATTTGATCATTATTTGTTGCCTTTTGAAGCATCCATCTCCAGCACTCCGTCGGTAGAAATCCGCCGCGTGTTTCGAGCATTTCGCAGGTTGCTATAATCTAGCGTTTATCGAAATTGATCTTTGTCGATCTTCAACGCTCGGATTCTCGATTCTAGTGTCGAGGGCGGCAACCCAAGGCGGACGGCAGCGCCTTCGGGTCCGGAAACCCGCCCACGTGTCTCGCGCAGCATTGCTTCGATTTTCGCCTTCAGTACCGAGGATTCTTCGTGCTCGGCAGGCTCAGTTTCCGTGACGAGCGTACCCGGCTCGAGCCGTAAGACTTCACCATCTGCGAGGATCACGCAGCGCTCGATCACGTTCTGCAACTCACGGATATTTCCTGGCCACGAGTATGCTTGCATCGCTTCCAGCGACCGCTTCTCGATCTGGCGGATGCGCTTGCCCATTCGAGCAGAGAGCCGCGTTGCCAGGTAATCGACCAGGACTGGAATGTCATCGGCCCGCTCGCGCAACGAAGGGACATGGATGGGGAAGACGTTCAGCCGGTAATATAGGTCCGTGCGGAAGCGGCCTTCAGCGACCTCTCGTTGCAGATCCCGATTGGTCGCCGCAATCACCCGCACGTCGGTGCGGATCGTCTTGTTGCCGCCGACGCGCTCGAACTCTTTCTCTTGAAGCACTCGCAAGAGAGCGATCTGCAGTTCCGGACTCAATTCGCCGACCTCGTCGAGAAAGATTGTGCCGCTGTTGGCGGCTTCGAAGCGGCCGATGCGCTGTTGGATGGCTCCGGTGAACGCGCCTCGCTCGTGGCCAAACAACTCACTGGCAATCAACTCCTTTGGCAGCGCCGCGCAATTCACCTTGATCAAGGGGCGAGCAGAGCGCGATGAGCGGCGATGAATGGCGTGCGCGATCAGCTCTTTCCCGGTCCCGGTCTCGCCAGTAACGAGAACCGTCGAATCGGTGCGAGCGACCTTTTCGATGGCGGCGAGCACTTTTTGCAGCGAGGGCGAGGAGCCAACGATCTCCTCATAACTTGATCGCTGAACGATTTCGTCTTGCAACAGCCGATTTTCTACTTGTAGTTGCTCCTTCAGCTTCTTGATTTCCTCGTAGGCCAGGGCGTTGGCGACCGCAATCGAGACCATGTCCGCCACGCCGCGCAGTAACTGGACTTGATCCTCGGTGTAGTTGCCCTTTGCCTTTGATAGAAAGTCGATAGTGCCGATAAGTTGGCCTTGTTTGACGAGCGGAAGGGCTATGTAGCTGCGAAACCCGTGATCCAATAACTCCTCGTCAGTAACAAAGCTTCTTTGAGACTCCAGGTCCGGAGCGACATACGGCTGGCAGGACTCAACGATCTTGCTGATGGGGTGTTCGCTCACCGGAAACCTGAGCAGGTTATCAACCTCGGGATCATAACGCGCATGGAGGCTCTCAGGAGACTCACCGGCATTGCGAGGAAACCCCTCAATATGCACAGAATGAATTTTGACTTCTCCGCCTTCCAGTATGGCGATGCCGGTGAGGTCGAAATGAACTATGGGCTTCAGCGCCGGGATCAAAGCGGCGAGCACATCCGATAATTCGAGCTGAGCGCCAATGGCTTTCGCGATCTCCAGGATTACCTCAGCATTATTCTCAGTCATTTCACTGCCAGGCAAGGCCGAACTCATACGCAGAGCCTACCAATGATCGAGGAATGAGTCTACCAAATTCCTGAGGTGACCGTCAGATCCTCACGGCTGTCAAGCTCCCCAGGCGCCCTATTGGCGATGCCGCGTGATGAGCGCGTTTGAAGCGAGCATCGTGATTTTTCGCGAATGGACTCGCGAAAATCACGTTTGCGATTCGCTTCGTCTGAGTAAATTCAAGCACTTCTGGCTTGGAATACCTGTTGCACCTGTTGCTTGGCGGCGGTCTTCGATGAACAAGGTCCAATAAGATAAGGGGAGTAAACCGATGGCTAGTCAATTGCGGGGATGCGAGAAAGAGTACTCGTCGAATTGTCGCCACCGCTTTTGAGGAGTGATTGCCATGTCAATTCAATTCTCACCAGTTGTTGCCGCACGAGCGCAGGTGACCGGCGGCACGTTTTCAACTAAGTCCATCAACATATGGGAGTTGGGCGGACGGGCCTCTCCTGTCGCGGTCCTGGACGACTTCCGCGTGAGCGGCCGGCCATTCGGGCCGCATCCGCACGCCGGCTTCTCGGCTGTCACGTACGTGTTCGAGGACTCGCTGGGGGGGCTTCGAAGCCGCGATTCGCTTGGCAACGATCTTGTTCTCGGTCCAGGCGGCATATGCTGGACGCAAGCAGGGAGCGGCCTGATCCACGAGGAGACCCCGGCAGATGCCGACCGTGAATTGCACGGACTTCAGATCTTTATCAACCTCAGTTCAAAAAATAAGCTCGCTGCGCCTCGGGTGCTTCACATGGAGTCGAGGGAAACGCCGGAGTGGCGAAATGAAGCCGATGACCGCGTGCGCGTCATGGTGGGATCTTTCGAAGGCTTGTCCTCGCCTCTTGTCCCTGCTGAGTCGTTCAACCTGCTCGATGTCGAACTCCGGCGCGAGATATCAATCGATCTCCAACCTGCTCACAATGCGCTCGTCTATGTCGTTAACGGGGGTATTTCCGTCCGCGGCGGCGGCGGTGAGCAGGAGGTGGAAGGCCAACAAGCTCTGGCTCTTCACGGCAGCGGCGGGCGCGCCACATTTGTAGCCTCTCACCCCGCGCACTTCCTCATTCTGTCGGGCGCTGAGATTCGGGAGCCGGTAGTCGCCGACGGGCCTTTCATCATGAACGACCGCGCACAGATCGAGGCCGCATTTGCGCGGTACCGTGCGGGAGGAATGGGCCACTTGGCGGCGGTTTCAGACCGGTAGCCCAAACAAAAATCAGGTACAACAAGGTAACCAGGAAACACCGCATGACAATGAAATCCAAGACCATGACCGCAGCGCGCATCCTTCTAGGACTCGTGTTCTTTGGCTTCGGAGTGAATGGGTTCGTGCACTTGTTCCCGCTGCCGCCGATGCGGGGCAAGGAAGCTGAGTTCGTCGGCGGCCTTGTCGCCAGCGGGTACTTCTTCCCTCTGCTGTTTGTGACTTACACGATCACGGGGGTCGCGCTCTTAATCGGTCGTTTCGTGCCGCTCGCGCTGACCGTGCTCGCGCCGATCATCGTAAACATCCTTGCCATCCACCTCTTCCTCGCGCCATCGGGGCCGGAGCTTTATCTTGCGCTGCTCGTCCTCGCGCTCGAGGTCCCCCTCGCCTGGTCGTATCGCGCGACGTTCCGCCCGATGCTGAGAGCGCGTCACGAGGTCTCGTCCCCTGACTCACGAGCCGATCAGTGGCGCAGCCATTGAAAAGCACGCACATTGAGAAGGAGAAACTATGAGTACTCTGAAAATCGCCATTATCACCGGAAGCACGCGTCCGGGCCGTAACAACGAAGCGGTCGCCCGCTGGGTGCACCACCTCGCGCAGCAGCGCACCGACGCGCAGTTCGAACTCATTGACATCGCTGACTACCAGTTCCCGCTCTTCGACGAGCCGATGTCGCCCATGTTCGGCAAGTACACTCAGCCGCACACCAAGGCGTGGTCGGATAAGATTGCGTCGTTCGACAGCTACGTGTTCGTGACGCCCGAGTACAACCACAGCATGCCGGGCTCGCTGAAGAACGCCATTGATTTCCTCTACCACGAGTGGAACAACAAGGCCGCTGGCTTCGTGAGCTACGGCGGCTCGGGCGGCGTGCGCGCCGTCGAGCACCTGCGGCTCGTAATGGCCGAGTTGATGGTCGCCACGGTGCGCGCGCAGGTTACGCTCTCGCTCGTCGCGGACTTCGAGAACTGGACCACATTCAAACCGCTACCGCAGCGCGAAGCCGAGCTCGCGACGATGCTCGGCCAGGTCGTCTCCTGGGCCAACGCGCTCAAGGCCGTGCGCTAATTCACCTACGAGGAGAAAGGACTGAAGATGTTCGGGACCAAACCATACGCGAAACTCAAATACCGCGAAATCAAAGGGAGTCGCATGGCCTACATTGATGAGGGCGAAGGTGACACGATCGTGTTTCAGCACGGCCAACCTACGTCTTCGTATGTGTGGCGCAACGTCATGCCGCACCTGGAGGGAATGGGCCGGTTGATCGCTTGTGATCTCATCGGCATGGGCGGGTCAGACAAGCTGAACTCAGCCGATCCGAATCGCTATAACTACTCCGCACATCGCGACTATTTGTTCGCGCTCTGGGATGCGCTCGATCTCGGCGACCGCGTAGTGCTCGTGCTGGACGATTGGGGAGCGACGTTCGGGTTCGACTGGGCCAATCAGCATCGCGACCGCGTGCGGGGCATAGTTCATATGGAAGGTGTTGTGATGCCCCTGAACTGGTCGGACATTCCTGAGCAGACCCATCCCTTCTTCCGAGCTTTGCGCTCACCGGAAGGTGAACGAATGGTGTTGGATGAAAACATGTTCGTCGAGCAGAGATTGCTGGGCGCAGTCTTGCGGCAATTGACCGATGAGGAGATGGACCATTACCGGCAACCCTTCCGCAACCCTGGGGAAGACCGTCGGCCCACGTTGTCGTTTCCCCGCAATCTCCCCATCGAAAGCGAGCCTGCCGAGGTCGTTAAGGTGATGAACGAATATCTCGGGTGGCTGGCCCAAAGCGATGTCCCCAAGTTGTTCATCAACGGCGAGCCGGGAGCGATTGCGACGGGGCGGATCCGTGAGTTCATCCGCGGTTGGCGCAACCAAACCGAAGTTACCGTCAAAGGCCGAAAGTTATTACAAGAGGACAGCCCTCGCGAGATCGGGGCAGCAATCGCACACCTCATCCGGAGGCTGGAAAGGTCTGGCAGCCTCAGCAACGCAAACATATGAACCTCTGTTCAGTTCAACAAAAAAAGGAGAACAAACGATGGGAGTATCAAGATTAGCTTATTTGGGAGCCAATGCTACCGACCTCGCCGCGTGGAAGAAATACAGCACCGAGGTTTTGGGGCTTCAGATCGGGACCGATAGCAGCGATCGGCGGCTTTACCTGCGCGCAGACGAGCGGCACCATCGTCTCAGCATCCACGCCGGGGACAACGATGACATCGAATACGTTGGATGGGAGCTTGCCGATCATCAGGCTCTAGAAACCGCGGCCAGAGTTCTGGAAAGTAACGGCATCAAGGTCGCGTCAGGTTCCTCAGACGAACTGGTCGAGCGCCGCGTGATGGAGCTCGCCTACTTCACCTGCCCCTACAGCGGAGTTCGGATGGAGCTTACCGTGGGACATGAGGTGGCATTGTTCCCACGCTTCCTGTCGACGCGTGACCTTTCCGGCTTTTTGATGGGCGACCTCGGCCTGGGCCATGTCGTTCTCTTCAGCACCGACATCCTGGCCGCAGCCGAGTTCTACGTGCGCACCCTCGGGTTCGGAGTCTCCGACTATGTTTTCAGCCCAGAGGGCGCGCCGGTGGGAGTGTTCCTGCACTGCAACCCCCGACACCACTCGCTGGCCTTCTTCAGCGTGCCGATGTCGCAGCGCGGCAAAAAGATTCAGCACCTGATGATCGAAACCAACTCACTGGACGACGTCGGAACGAGCTATGACCTGTGCCTCGATCACAACCTCACGAAATCGTCGTTGGGCCGCCATCCGGACGACCGAGGGCTGTCGTTCTACTTCCGCAATCCGTCGCGATGGCTCTTCGAGTACGCGTGGCAGCTCAGAAATATCAATCTCGACAACTGGACAACCGAAAGATATACGATGGGGGTAAGCAACGGCTGGGGACATCGAGGCCTGTTCAGTCCGGGGGACTAGCCTTTGTGACCGAGCGCCGGCGTCGAAACAAGAGGAGGGTAAAGAAATGGGTTCTGCAAAGACAGGCGACGGGCCGGGAGAACGACCGGAACAAGGAAGCAGGGAGCCTGGACAATTCGGGCCGGGTAGAGCAGTTGCGGCAGAGGGGGCGGGAAGGGGACGAGCACGGGGCCTGTCGCGTGCATTGGGGAACCGCGAGTTCGCCCTCTTCTGGAGCGGGCAGGCTATTTCACAGACTGGGACCTGGATGCAGCAGTTCGCCCAGGGCTGGGTCGTGACCACTCTGGCCACATCGGCGCTCGCGCTAGCGTCGGTCAACTTCGCTGCCTCGGTCCCTGCCTTAGTCCTGATGCCGTTCGGCGGGGTCGCCGCGGACCGGCGAGAGCGGCGCCAAATCCTGCTGATTACACAGTGGGTGATGGCCGTGCTCGCCGTGCTGATGGGTGTGCTCATCCAGATAGGTTGTCTCCGCCTCTGGGACGTCTGGGTGATCGCCTTCCTGCTCGGCCTTGCCACCGCCTACGATTTGCCGGCCTACCAGTCGTTCTATCCCCAACTAGTCGAGAGGGAAGACCTGCCCCAGGCGATCGCGCTCAACCAGGCTGCCTTCCACGGCTCTCGGATTATCGGCCCGGCCATCGCCTCCTGGTTTGTGGCGCGGTGGGGAATGGCTGCCGCCTTCTTTGCCAACGGCGCCAGCTTCCTTGCTGTGATTGGGAGTCTGCTGCTGATCAAGCCCAGGCTGCCCGCGAACGGTGGCGGCCCGGCGAACAGGCGGCGTTCTATGGCGGAGGGGATGCGGTATGTCCGGGAACGCCCCCACATCTTGGCGCTGCTCGGGCTCACCGCCATCACCACCATGTTCGTGTTCCCGAACGTGGCGATCCTCATGCCGTTCTACGCGAAGCATGTGCTCCATGTCGGGCCGGGCGGCTTGGGCGCGATAATGGCGGTTTCGGGCGCAGGCGCGTTCCTGGGGGCGACTTTTCTGCTAGCCCTCCCACAAGGGATTCGCATCGGGTGGGTCATGGCCGCGGTCGTCGTGATCACCCTCGCGCTTTCCGCACTGGCCTGGTCTCGCCACCTGGCCCTGTCCGCGGCGGCGGCCGCGATCCTCTCGTTCGGCATCTCCAGCTCGCTGGGGGTGGCCTCGATCATGGTTCAGGAGTGTGTCCCGGACGCCCTCCGGGGCCGCGTGATGAGTCTATTCTCGCTCGCCTTCACCGGCGTGATGCCGCTGGCGGCGGTGGCCGTCGCACGGCTGGCCGACGTAACCGGAATGCGTAGCGAGCTTCTATTGGCCGCGGGACTCTATGGAATCTGCGGTCTGCTCCTGATGCCAATGCTCCGCGGAACTAATCGCGTGACGCACGCTGACGCGAAGCAGCCTCTTGCCGAGAGAGGTTCAACTTCACCCATATAGTTGCGCTCTTAATTGCTGACCGGGAGAACCCGAAGCGATCGCCGTCAGCACGTGAAATGGAGGAGAACAAACCATGAGAGAACAAACCGTGAGTCTGAGCTTTGAAAGTGTGAGCCTGCATGTCGCCGATGTGGAGAAGTCGGTCGCGTTCTATTCGAAGTTGCCTGGCGCGCAGTTGATTCTGCACCACCCGGGTCAGTTCGCCAAGTTCAAGTTCGGTGACGCGCACATCCAGGTCGTTGCAGTCCCGCCCGGGGAGAAGAGTTTCCACATCGAACTAAACGCCGTGGACCTGCAAGCGCTTTACGACGAGCTGAAGGCCGCGGGCATCGAGCCTGATGGTCCGCCAGCCGAGCAGTTCTTTGGCAGGACACAGTTCCGGGTGCACGACCCGGACGGTTACATCCTGGAATTCGACACGCCGTGAAACGCGAGCAAAAGGTGGGGCCGGCGGAGATCCTGCCGGGCCTCACCACCGAGATCTGGGGCTACAACTGCATCTTCTCCGGCCCAACCTTAAATGCGAATTCACAGAAAGCTGTGAAACTGATGAACCTGCCGGACTTCGCCTCATCGGCAAAACTCAATGTTTTCAATGAAGCGGCCCGATTTGCCGCGCTGGCATCTTGTTTGCACTGCGAGTCGCGTACAGGTGATCTAATGAAAGTCAAGCGATTACTTATCGCTGATAGCAAGTCGTGCATTCGGAGGTACAAGTCCTCTGCGTGCGGATGCAGACCAAGCGAGCGTCAACCGGTTGCTAAGGACTTCGTTATGTTTGCGGGAGGCCGGTCTTGAAGATATCAATGAAACCTGAAAGCGTTCGGGAGCGCGTGGCTTTGGCTTTCAATCTTGTACCTCGTCCGCTCGGCGAGTCAATGCTTGGGCCGCTCCTTGCCAAGACTTTAATCGCCGCTTGTGCTCTGGGCGTCTTTGATGCTTTGGGGGACTCGGACAAAACCATTGAAGAGGTGGCTGCGTACTGCGGCAGTGATGTAACGGCCACAGGCAAATTGCTTCGCGCTCTGTATGCAAGCGGGTACCTGAAGTGGCGCAATGGTCTCTACGGGCTCACGCGGATTTCGGAGCGATGGCTGGTCAGTCAATCGCCGAGATCGATCCATTCCGCGGTGCTGCACCGCGTGTTAGATTTACGATTTATGGACTTCGAGCAATACATTCGAACCGGGGAGCACGGAGATTTTCATAGGGAACTGAGCCAGGAAGATTGGGACTGCTACCAGCTTGGCCAAGCCAGCCAGTCCCTGTTGCTCGCGGGGGAGGTAGCAAGGCGAGCACCCATCCCGGCTGGGGCCTCGGATATGCTGGATCTGGGCGGCGGGGCTGGCCATTTCTCGTTCGCGCTCTGTGAACGATATCCGAAGCTTCGCTCTCGAGTACTAGATCTTGTGAACCCGCTCCCCCCGGACTGTACCGCGGCCGGTTTCCGGGAAGTTCACGGACGGGTCAAGTTCGAAGTTGCTGATGTCCGAAGCGCCCAGTTTGGTGAGGAGTGCGCTGATGCGATTCTAGTCGCCAACGTCATCCATCACTTCGATGAGCGCACTAACCTCACGCTGTTTGGCCGCATAGCCGATGCCTTGCGTCCGGGCGGTATCCTGATCGTGCTTGACCTCACCCGTCCAGACTACATTGGGGCATCCAGACAGGTTGAGGCGCTATTCGATCTGTACTTTGGAGCAGCCAGCGGCGCCCAATTGTGGAGCTTGGCCGAAATCCGCCGCTGGCAGGAAGTCAACGGAATGCTTCCGCTGCGTGCGAAATCGTTGCGGATATTGCCGGATTGTAAGATCCAGGCCGCTCGAAAGTCAGTGCCGCTATGACCACACAATATTTTAAGTACTCAGCTTAACGAATATCCCTCAATTACAAAATTCCGAATCGGGAGAAAGTCTCTGGGGCCAGCCCCCCCCGGAGGGATGGCACAACCCCGAAAGCAAGTGGGGAAACGCCGCTGAGTTCTAGTGCTGATTACTTTCTCATCCGGCGAAATTGAAACTTGTCAATTCCTAGCCCTTTGATCCGCAACTCAAGTGTCGAAGGCGGGAGCCCTAAGGCCTTGGCCGCACCCTGGGGGCCGGAGACGCGCCCGCCCGAGACCCGAAGCGCCGCTTCAATCGCTTCGCGTTCCTGCCGCCTGAGACTTTCATCCATATTGCCGTCCGGCTTTCCGACGAGGCCGATGCCGCGAAGAGCCTCGCGTTCGACGCGCAGCGTGCCGTCTGGGGAGAGAATGACGGCGCGCTCGATGATGTTTTCGAGTTCACGTACATTGCCGGGCCAAATGTGCGATTCGAGCAGCTTCATCGCACGCCGGTCAATGCGGCTGACCAGGCGACCAAATCGCTCGCCGTGCTTGGCGGCGAAGTGCGCGACCAGCAGCGGGATGTCTTCGGGGCGTTCGCGCAGCGGGGGCAGCCGTAGCGGGAAGACATTCAAGCGGTAAAATAGATCGCTGCGGAACAGCCCGTTGCGCAACCTTTCATTCAGGTCGGCATTGGTGGCCGCGATGATCCGCACGTCAACCCGAATCGGCTCGCTGCCGCCGAGCCGTTCGAATTCGCGCTCCTGCAACACGCGCAGCAAGAGCACCTGTAACCCCAGCGGCAATTCTCCAATCTCATCAAGAAACAGCGTGCCGCCGTGAGCCTGTTCGAATCTCCCTTTGCGCCGCCCCACCGCCCCCGTAAACGCCCCGCGTTCGTGGCCGAAGAGTTCCGACGCCAACAGCGTTTCCGGAATCGCGGCGCAGTTGAATTTGATGAGCGGCCCGCGCGCACGGTGAGAGTGCTGATGAATCGCTCGCGCGATGAGTTCCTTGCCGGTGCCGGTTTCGCCGGTGATGAGGACCGTCGCGTCAGTCGCAGCGACCTGCTCGACCGCTTCCAGCGCGCGGCGCAAGTTGGGCGAATTGCCGACAATCTCTTCAAACCTGGTGACGCGGCTGAGCTCGTCCCGCAACGCGGTGTTTTCGGCCTCCAACAACGCGCGCAGTTTTTGGTTCTCTTCCCAGGCCAGCGCGTTCGCAACCGCCACCGCAATGGCGCGCGAAATCTCAATTAGGATTACCATCTGCTCGGGCGTGAAGGCTTCAAGAGACCGGCGGGAGAAGGCAAGGACACCAATGTGCCGTCCTCGCGCTTGCAGTGGGATTGAAGTATAGGTCCGAATTCCAACCTCAGCTAGCTTGAACTCGTGCGGCAACCACTCGTCTTTTTGCAGCAGGTCAACGCAGATGTAGGGGTCGCCACTTCTTTGTAATGCATCAAGCAAAGGTCCTTCATAGGGAATTGACTTTTTCGGCGCGGGTTCGAGAGCAGGAAAGGTCTCGCTCAGCCGCCTGTGAAAGTCATCGAAGGTTTCCCCTTCCCCTTTGGGCGTGCCGACCACATGCAGCGCCCAGGGCGCCCCCTGACGGGCTTCTGGCGCGATAATGTTGACCATGAAAAAAGGCACGACCGGGGTCAGCACTTCCGCCACTGCCGAAAGCACGCGGTCAAGCTCCCGTTCCGAGTTGATCGCCTCCCACGCCTTTAGCACCAGGTCGTGCCGCTGCTCCTGGCTGACCCATTCGGCGCGTGATTGAGAGTTTAGTGATGACATTGCAATCTTCCTTGTCAAGCTCGCGATATTTATGAAGTCGTGCGCGATATTCTCGATCTTAGCCGTGAATTCACAGGTAGCTGTGAAAACTTGCTCCTGACTGATTTTCGCCTCGTTGCTGTAACTCCAATGTTGGCAATCTCCGCGTCTCCGTTCGAGCGCTGGCATCTTGTTTGCCGAGCAAGCTGTGTGCAGGTGATCTTATGAAAGCAACCGATTACTTATCGCTGATGGCTCAAAACAGCTTCCGCAATCGCCGCCGCAGCCTGCTCACCGTCAGCAGCCTGGCGCTGTCGCTGTGTTTGCTCGGCGTGCTGATGGCGATGTACCGCGCCTTGTTCTTCGGCGGCGAGACGACTCCGGCGCAGGCCATGCGGCTGGTGACGCATAACCGAGTTTCGCTTGCGCAACCTATGGCGTCTTCGGCTGAACAGAAGGTTCAGCAGATTCCCGGCGTCGAGGCGGTTTCACCGCGCCAGTGGTTTGGCGGAACGTACAAGGACGCTCGTGACACGAAGAACTTCTTCGCGCGCTTCGCGATCAGGCCGAACAAGCTGTTTCAGATCTATCCCGAATACAGCATTCCCGAAGATCAGAAGCAGGCCTTCCTCCATCAGCGTACGGCGTGCGTGGCTTCGCAGGATCTGGCAAAGAAATTTGGCTGGCGGCCGGGCGAACGCATCACGCTCACCGGCGACACCTTTGCCGCGAACCTCGACCTTACGCTAGTCGGAATATTCGACGATCCGGATCACAACGAGATGCTCTTTTTCAGCTACGACTACTTCCGCGAGAGTCTTCCCACATCGGACCCGAACCGCGATGTTGTTTACAACCTTGCGGTTAAGGCTGACCGCCCTGAAGAGGTGGCGAGCGTGAGCCAAGCCATTGACGATCTGTTCGCGAACTCGCCCTATCCGACAAAGACCGAGTCAGAACAGGCGTTCGTGCTCAGCTTTGCCTCGTTTCTCGGCAACCTGAAGCTGTTTTTGCTGGTGATCGGCGGCGCGGTCACGTTCGCGATTCTGCTAGTCTCTGGCAACACCCTTTCTATGAGCGTGCGCGAACGCATACGCGAAGTCGGCATTCTGAAGACGCTCGGCTTCACGCGGAGAATGATTCTCGGCACGCTGCTCGGCGAGGCGGCGGTGCTGGGCCTGACGGGCGGCGTGATCGGATGCGCTCTGGCTACTGGCTTGTGCGCGTTCATTCGGAACGCTCCCACGCAGATTTTGCAGTTGCGTCTACTGAGTTTGACGCCGCTCTTGGCGTTGCTCACGTTACTGATGGCGCTGCTGATCGGATTGGCCAGCGGGATAGTTCCATCGCTCGGCGCGTCGCGCAAATCGATCCTCGATGCGCTGAAACACACTGGGTAATTTTATGGCGATTCCAATTACTTACAATCTGCGCAACCTCGTCGTGCGAAAGACGACGACCCTGATGACTGCGGTCGGCATCGCGCTCACGGTCGCCGTGCTGGTGGCTGACCTGGCATTGGTGTCCGGGCTCAACTCCGCCTTTCAAGCAACCGGCCATCCTTTGCAGGTGCTGGTGCTTAGAAAAGGCGCGAACTCGGAAATCGGCAGTAACGTCTCCCGACAAGCCTTTCAAACGCTGAAGGCAAAAGCAGGTATTGCGGCAAACAGCCAGGGTGAGCCGATGGTGTCGCCGGAGATGGTGACGGTCATCAATCTGCCGAGCATTGATAACCCAACTGGCATGAACGTCACGCTGCGCGGCCTGTCGCAGGTCGGCGTCGACATGCGCCCGGTGACGATTCAGCAAGGACGCTGGTTCCAGCCCGGACAGCGTGAAGTCGTCGTGGGGAAATCTGTAGCGAAGCGCTATCCGAACGCGCAGCCCGGCAAACGTCTGCGCTTCGGGCGCGGCGAGTGGGAAGTCGTCGGCGTGATGGATACCGGCGAGTCAGCCATGGGCAGCGAAATCTGGGGCGACCTCAATCAGATCAGCTCCGATTTCAACCGCGAGGACCTGCTCAATTCGGTGCTTGTTCGCGCCACCGACGCGGCGGCAGCCCAGGCGCTGGTAAATTCACTCAACGATGACCGGCAACTGAACGCCTCGGCGGTTCCGGAGCGCGAATACTACGCGCAGCAGACTGCGGCGGGGGCGCCCCTCGAATTCTTCGGCATCCTCATCGCCTTGATTATGGCCGTGGGCAGCAGCTTCGCCGCCATGAACACGATGTACGCCGCCGTCGCCAGGCGGGCCGCAGAGATCGGGACGCTGCGCGTGCTCGGATTCTCGCGCGGCAGCATCCTGCTCAGTTTCCTCTGTGAATCGCTCTTGCTCGCCGGAATCGGCGGTCTGCTCGGCTGCGCGCTGGCCCTGCCGCTCAATGGTTTGACGACCGGCATCGGCAGCTTCGTCACCTTCAGCGAGATTGCCTTTAACTTCCGCGTCAGCCCGGCCACGATGCTCATCGGGACCGTCTTCGCGCTCGTCGTCGGCGCCATCGGAGGTCTGTTGCCCGCGCGCAATGCGGCGCGCAAAGAGATTTTGAGCGCATTACGGGAGAGCTAATATGAAAGCCGATAATCATACCTCAGTCGTTGAAGAACCAATTGCGCTTGATGCTGGCTTGAAGAGCTTGCGCATTGACCGTTCCAACAAACGGGGCGTTCAATCGCCACGGCGATGGCTGCGTTGGGTCATAGCCGGTGTTGTCCTGCTGGTTTTTCTGGGAACCGGTTGGTTCATTTACGGCGGGATCAATTCGGCCATCGAAGTCGAGACCGTGCGCGTGCGGTCAAGTTCCGCATCCGCTTCGGGTGGTGGCGCAGGCCCCACCATCCTCAACGCGACCGGCTATATCATCGCCGCTCACCGAATCGAGATGGCCTCGAAAGTTGTTGGCCGCGTCGCCTGGATCGGAGTCGAAAAAGGCGACCGAGTGACGCAGGGCCAGGTGCTGGCTCGGTTAGAGGATGACGAGTATCGCGCCCAGGTTCTACAGGCGGAAGGGAATCTGGAAAACCTGAAGGCGAAACTGGCCGAACAAGAGCACGGCTCACTCCCCGAAGAAGTGTCGAGAGCTAAATCCGACGTAGACTCGGCAACGGCTGACCTCGAAAACTACAGGATCACCCTAAATCGCGACCGCCAGCTAACGCAAGCAGGCGTGATGACCCAGCAGAATCTCGATGACGCCCAGGCGAAGTATGATAACCAGCTTGCGAAGGTCGCCTCCCTACAGCGGACTCACGAGTTGGTGAAGAAAGGGCCTCGGCAGGAGGAGATTGCGGCGACACGCGCCCAAATACTCCAGGCGCAGGGCGCTCTGGATAACGCCAAGATCAGTCTGGAGAATACAATCATCCGCGCTCCCGTGAGCGGAACGATCCTTGAGCGGAATGTAGAAAAGGGCGAGTTTATCACCACCGGCTTCGTTGGCGACAGAGGGGCAAAGGGCTATGTGGTCTCATTGGCGGACCTCGGCCACCTGCAAGTGGAGCTTGATATCAATCAGAGCGACTTCGCCAAACTCGGCCCTAACCAACCAGCGACTGTGACGACCGATGCCTATCCCGATCGCAAATACCGGGGCGAGATTGAAGAGATTTCTCCCGAAGGGAACCGTCAGAAAGCAACCGTGCAGGTGAAAGTAAAAGTGCTCAACCCTGACGACTTCCTGCGCCCCGAAATGAATGCCAGCGTCGCCTTCCAGGCGCCGGATACTCCGGGTCAGAAAGCGGAAACGAAGCCCCCGCTCACTATCCCTGCTTCTGCCGTGCGCGACGGCGCGGTCTTTCTGGTCGTTGACCGAAAAGCGGTGCGTCGTCAGGTCCAGGTTTCCGGCGCGTCCCCACAGGGAGTAATCGTCGCCAGCGGACTCATCGGCGGAGAGGATGTGATTATGAATCCGCCATCAGAACTGAAAGAAGGGCAGAAAGTGCGCCAGAAAGAGAAACAACCATGAACGAAACAGTGATCGAAACCAGACAACTGTCTAAAGAGTACATTCGCGATGAATTTCACGTCGTCGCGCTGAAGGATGTGGATCTGACCATCCACCGGGGCGAATTTGTCGCGCTGATGGGACCGTCAGGTTCGGGCAAGTCCACGTTGCTGCACTTGATCGCCGCAATGGATCGCCCCAGCAGTGGCGAGATCCGCGTGCTCGGCGAAGACCTGCGGAGCCTGAGCGACCACGAGATTGCCCACTGGCGGAACCAACACGTCGGTTTCATTTTTCAGTCGTTCAACCTGATTCCGGTGATGAGCGCGATTGAGAACGTCGAACTGCCGCTCAAGCTGACCAATCTCGACAAGAGAGACCGGCGGGATCACGCGGCGACCGCGCTGAAGCTGGTGGGCCTGGGCGAGCGGATGAAACACCTGCCGCGCCAACTCTCGGGCGGTCAGGAGCAGCGCGTCGCCATCGCGCGGGCGATTGCGACTGACCCCGATCTGATTTTGGCCGACGAGCCGACCGGAAACCTCGATGCGGCCTCTGCTGAGGATGCGCTGACACTGCTGGCGAAGCTCAACGGCGAGTACGGTAAGACCATCGTCATGGTGACGCACGACCCGCACGCCGCGAACTTCGCGGCGCGAGTATGTCGCCTTGATAAGGGCCTGCTTCTGCAGGAAGACATTTTATCTGACCGATGGAGTGATTCGGGCCCGGAAGCGCCAGTATCACTCGATTCGCTTCAGAAAAGGGGATGACTCCATAAATGCGGAGCGCAGGTTGTATCCGCCGTCTAATTTTTGGGGAGTGCTTCATGAAACGTTTAGCTAAAGCGATAACAAGAGCTTCACTGCCGGCGCTGTTGCTGTTTGCTTCTTCCGCGGCCATCGCGCAAACGCCTGCGCCTATGCCGACGCAGAAACCAAGGCAGCCGAATTTGCCGAGTTTTCAGGCGCAGCCGGTCCCGCCGACGCCAGATCTGACACGGGTGGGCATAAGCACCAGCAACGTCCTGGTGCTCTCGATGGACGACGCAATTCGCAAGGCGCTCGACAACGGTAATGATATTGAAGTCGCACGCGACGACGTGCGCGTTGCCGAGCAAAGGTTGCGGGGGTTGTACGGAGTCTATGACCCCGTTTTCAGTATTACCCCGACTTTTGATCGGCAGATTACTCCGGTTACGAGCGTCTTCGCCGGAGGCAGCACGAGCGGAACTGTTTCGACCACGACCTTCACCTTTAGTCCGACAATCAGCAAACTCTTTCAGACCGGCGGCGGCAGTTATGAATTGCAGTTTAACAACACGCGCACGTCAACCAGCGATACGTTCAGCACCCTGAATCCCTATTACACGACGAATCTGACCCTGCTGTACACGCAACCGTTGCTGCGCAATCGCTCCATTGACGCGAGCCGTCATGCAATTCGAGTTCAAAAAAAAGCGCTTTCCCAAACAGACTCCGACTTCCGGCTGCGCATTATCCAAATCATCGCGCAGGTACAAACGGCGTACTGGAACCTCGTGTTTGCCTTGCGCGATCAACAGAACCAGCTTGAGAGCCTGAATGTCTCTCGTCAGAATCTGCAGAACATCGAAACGCAGATCGCCGCCGGCGCCAAGGCTCCATTGGACCGAGCCCAGGCGCTCACCGATATCTCAACGCGCGAAGCGGCTCTGTTGGTGGCGACTCAGAGCGTCTCGACGGCGGAGAATTCTCTCAAGCAACTGATGCTTTTGGACCCAACCTCGCCGGAGTGGGCGGCGCAGATTACGGCCACAGATGCGCCGGTTTTGGATTTATCACCAGTTGACCTCAAGAGCGCTCTTGAAGAAGCTCACAAGAATCGCCCTGAGCTGGAGAGATTGAATTTTCAAAAGGACATTAACTCGATTGATCTTCAGTACTACCGCAGTCAGGTCAAACCTGAAATCACTTTAACCGGCGCGCTGACAACCACAGGTCTGGCGGGAACCACGGCGCCGTGTTCCTTCGCTCCATGTCCGGCGATCCCCGTGAATTATAAAGGCGGTTACGGCCAGGACTTGAGTAACCTCTTCAATTTCAAGACCCGCGAGATCAGTGTTGGGGTTTCAATTTCGTTGCCCCTTCACAATCGGACCGCGGCGGCCAATCTGGCGGCCGCGCAAATTCAGAGAGAACAACTCGGGGCTTCGTATCGTTCGCAAGATCAAGCCATCGAAATGGACGTGCGCAATGCTGCTCAATCGGTCGCCACGGCCCAAAAGCGAGTCGTCGCTTTGCGCCTCGCAAGAGATAGCGCCGAGCAACAACTTGCGGGAGAGCAGATGCTTTATGACGTGGGCAGCTCGACGACCTTCTTGTTGCTCCAGCGACAGAATGAACTGACGGCCGCGCGCACCAACGAACTTCAGGCAGAGACCGACTACAGCAAGGCCTTGGCTGATTTGCAACGCGCGACGGCCTCGACGCTGCGGGTCAACAACATCGAAGTACAGGCTCCCAAAGGAAATGGTCAATGACATACGTGCATGTCGTTGTAGGGTCTTTATAGGCCGCCTTGCAACGGCCGCTCAAAAGCTTGTCAACAGAGAAAGGAGTTACCATTATGCCGATTCAATTTTCACAAGTCATCAATCCAAAATCGCGCGGGAACGAGGGCACGGTCTCCGTTAGGATGATCAACCTGCTCGAGCTGGGCGAGCCGTCTTCCCCCGTGCCCTACCTGTTTCACTCACGTGAGCGAGGCCGCCCGTTCGAGCCGCACCCGCACGCGGGCTTCTCGGCGATCACGTACGTGCTCGAGGACTCGCAGACGGGCATCCGAACGCGCGACTCGCTCGGTAACGACATAGTGATGGGCCCGGGCGGGATCTGCTGGACGCAGGCCGGAAGTGGGGTGATCCACGAGGAGACCCCGGCGGACGCCGATCGCACACTGCACGGGCTCCAGATATTCGTCAACCTTAGCGCGAAGAACAAGTTCAAAGCGCCTCAGGTTTTTAAGCTCGCACCAAGCGAGGTGCCGGAGTGGCGAAGCGACGCCGGCGACCGTGTGCGCGTCGTCGTCGGATCGTTCGAGGGCGTCTCGTCGCCGCTCGTCCCGAGCGAGCCGTTCACATTTCTCGACGTCCAGTTGCGGCAGGCGATATCCGTTGGTCTCCATGATGCCCACAGTACGCTCGTCTATGTCATCGATGGGGAAGTACTGATTCGCGCTGTCGGCTGCGAGCAGAAGTTGGCAAGCGGGCACGCATTGTCGCTCCGCGGCAGTGGCGGCGGACGTGTGACGTTCGAGGCCTCTCACCTCTCGCACTTCCTCATCCTGTCGGGCCCTGAGATCCACGAGCCGGTGACCATGGACGGATTCTTCATGATGAACGATCAGTCACAGATCGAGGCCGCCAAGGCGCGTTACCAAGCAGGTGAAATGGGCTACGTTGAGCCGCTCTCGGACCTTACGCACAGACATCACCCGGGTGCAGCAATGCAAGCGGAGACAGAAGTGAGGCCATGAGACCGAAAGCCACTCAAAAGGGATACCCCGAGTGGGAATCAGCGTGAGGACATTTACCGGCCGAGAGATGATGGCGGATCGTCGAAGCGTCCGCCATCGCCTTGGCGTTGCCTGTCTGCCGTTTTGATGAAGATGTCGCGGGCAACTGCGCGCTTTCTTCGCAGCACGGCAAAGCTGCCCGGCGATGGTGCGAGACCGACGAGGAATAAGTGATAGCTCGGTTCGAGAGCTTCTTCTTTTCGCCTATCGTATTGCCCAATACGCTATTCCTTCTCAACAGATTCGATTCATTATAAACGGTCCTCGTGCGTAGCAAACGCTCCGACCGATAATCGGCGCTGGTGATCTCTCCCACAGCGTCTCATTGATCGTCCGCATTGTAATGTACCCCAGTATAGTATTTTTTCCTTGACACTCAATAGTGGGGGGGGAGTATAAACAGATGGATTGATCGACACCTCGTTGAGCGAGGCGTCCGTACGAATACAGGCTACTGCCCGGAAACATCCAGAGACGCCAACCG
>Ga0335078_10003471_pt1 | contig 23441 bp, 21 predicted proteins | sample Lox_Sample_32_FD_206711 | JGI IMG/M metagenome (GOLD analysis project Ga0335078, IMG submission 206711) | Soil microbial communities from Loxahatchee National Wildlife Refuge, Florida, United States - Lox_Sample_3.2 | ecosystem: Environmental > Terrestrial > Soil > Wetlands | place: USA... | reverse complement strand
CGGGATCAACGGTCGATTCCAGCAGACGATCGAGAATGGGCGGGTGACGATCGACGCCTATCCAGGCTCTACAGTCACGGTCACTGACGCTGGCGCTCCGGTTATTAGCAACCCGCGGGCCGCAGCACGGATCGACGTGGAAGATTTCTATTTGAACGCCACCAGCCCTTACACCGAGAGTCAACCTGGAACAGAGCCAGGGAGGCTGGGCAGCTGACCTTTCTTATGACCATGTGACCGGGACGCTCGCGCTCATGAATGGGGCGATGGTGGCCTCAATCAGAAGAGAATGAACGGCCTTGGCGTGCCGGCGTGCTCAGCCCGGACAGTTGCGTCTGGCGGTGCCTCCCGCCTGATCTGTTCGGCGAGTGCCCGAGCTTCATCCTCGTTGTTGGCGCCGACGACCAGGAATCTCCAGCGTCGCACGACCGCCCGGCCTTCGCTGCGCAGCTTGGTCGCCAGCGCGACCGCCTCGCGGTGGGACGGAAACTCAACCCTGGCCTCCCATTGGGCTGTTCCGGCGGCCAGGGACTCGGCAGTTTCCGCGTCCTCAAGCCGCTGATGCTCCGCGTCGCGCTCGGCCTCAGTCTGCGGCATCGCGACGTCCGGGTTCTCCCACTCCTCCTCGACGGGATGCCAGCGGTGCAGGGCGAACTGTGCCTGGATGTCGTGCCGGGCCAGCACGTCGCGGGCGACCCGCTCCGCCTCCCTGGCGGCGATCTCGGTCCCCGCGTATAGGAAGATCTGCGAGTCCCCCGCGCCGACAGCGATGTCGCGGCCGAGCCGCCGGTGGACATCTCGTTCCACCACGTGCCCGGCGAACGACCGCTGCGCCCGTTCGACATGCGCCGGGTCGGGCAGCGAGATCGTCACGCGCCAGTCATTGTTGTCCATCACGGCGTGACTCTAGCGCAGCGCGCGCCCGGAAACCGGCTGCGGTTCGTGCTGAAGTCGCCGGGCACCGGCCACTCGAACCAGTTGCGCGAGGCTCGTGCCTCGACGGCGGCATCGAGCTTGCTGACTTGTAAGGGGTGCCAGCGGGCGTCGTGACCCGGCTCCGCTCGCCTGGTGCGAGGAAGCCCAGCAGCGGCGCGGCGCTGGGGCGGGATGAGAGCTTCGTGCGTCGCCGACGCGAGATGCGGCGGGTATCCTTCTTGCCGTGCTGTAGGACGAGCTCGCGGCGGAAAGCAGGCCGAGCTCTACGTTCAGCGGGGAGTCGCCGCACTCGATTCAAGCGACGCAGACGATACGGCGCGTGCAGCTCGGCCGGTACGCCGGCTTGGAGGTCTTTGACGTGCAGCCCAACCCCTGTCTTGTCGCGTGCGCGACGAGGCCATCGCCGCGCTGGCAATTGTCACCGTCCGGCGTCGGTGGGGTGACTCGTCGGGTCCCTCCTACACCAACCGGGTGCCTCCGCCCCGACGAGGGGGAACCGTCACGAATGGGGGTCCCAGGTGACGGGCACGCGCGTTCGGTTACGCTCGTGGCGCCCGCTGGGCGGGGTTCCTCGTGATGGCGGCTGACCATGGAGCCGCACGGCCCGCAGACCCGCTGGAAGAGTTGCGCCGGGAGCTCGACGAGGCGCGAGGCATATTACGCACCATCGGGGCTGGCGGAGTCGATGCGCTAGTCATCGACTCCGGCAGCGGCGAGGAGGTGTTCAGGCTGAGAGGCGCCTTGGAAGAATTGCGACGGGCGCTCGATGAGGCGCAAGACACGCTGCGGATCATCCGGGCCGACGGCTTCGACGCCCTCTTCATCGGCTCCGGCAACGGCGAGGAAGTGTTCACGCTGAGCGGCGCTGAGCGCCCGTACCGCCTGCTGATCGAGGGCGTGGCTGGCGGAGCACTCAGCTACTTCCGGGCGGTGGCGGCCGACTTCGACGGCACCCTGGCTGAGGGCCCAGTCGCGCCCGACACGCTGGCCGCGCTCGCCGAGGCACGCGGCCGCGGGATCCGGGTGATCTTGGTCACCGGGCGGATCATGAGCGAGCTGCGGGCCGTGTTCCCCGAGGTCGATCACCACGTCGACGCGGTCGTGGCAGAGAACGGCGCCTTGGTAGTCACGCGGACCGGTGTCCGCCAGCTGGCGGGCCCCGTCGGCCGGGCGGTGAGCGCGGCGCTGGCCACCCGCGGTGTCGACCACCGCAACGGGCAGGTGCTGGTCGCCTGCGCCGCCGCCGACGAGCCAGCCGCCTCGGAGGTGATCCGCGAGCTCGGCCTGGACTGCCAGCTCGTCCGCAACCGCGGCGAGCTGATGATCCTGCCAGCCGCGGTGACCAAGGGCACCGGCCTACTCGAGACGCTCGCCGATCTGGGCCTTTCGCCGCGCAACACCATCGGCGTCGGCGACGCCGAGAACGACCACAGCTTGCTGGATGCCTGCGAGATCGGGGTCGCCGTCGCCAACGCCGTCGACGCCATCCGAGCGCACGCCGATATAGTGCTGACGTTACCGGACGGCCAGGGACTGGCCGAGCTGCTGCGCGGACCGCTGCTCGCCGGGCGTGCCCACGCCCATCCCCGCCGCTGGCAGATTACGCTCGGCCTCGACGACCGGGGCGAGGCGGTGACCCTGCCCGCATCCCAGCTGGATGTCGCCGTCTGCGGTGGCACCGGGCAGGGCAAGTCGTACCTGGCCGGGCTGATCTGCGAACAGCTGGTCCGGCTCGGCTACTCCCTGATCGTTTTTGACCCCGAGGGCGACCATCTGGGCCTCGGTGAGCTGCGTGGCATGTTCGTCACCGGGGGTCAAGAGGGCCGCCTCGCTGGCCCGGCCGAGGTCGTGCAACTCCTGCGGCACAGCCACGGCAGCGTCATCGTCGACCTGTCCCACCTTGACGCCGCGGTCCAGGCCGACTACGCGGCTGGCCTGGTCGGCGAGGTAGGAGCCCACCGGGCGGCAACCGGCCTGCCGCAGTGGGTGGCGGTCGATGAGGCCCACGGGCCCATCGGGCGGACCGCGAGCACGCACCGCCTGTTCGACCCGGCCGCCAAGGGTTACCTCCTCGTCACCTGGCAGCCCAAGGAGCTGTCGGCCGACGCCCTCGCCGCCCTCGACGCCGTGATCACGCTCAGCTCGCCGCACCCGACAGCCAGTTCGTCGACCTGGCCGCGGCGGTGGCCGATATGCCCCGTGCCGAGATCACCCGGCTCCTCAAAGGGCCGACCGGCCGCGCGGTGCTGGCCTGGCGGCAGCACCCCCGCCGGGCGGTGGCGTTCACCCTCGGGTCCCGGAGCACTCCTCACCTGCGCCATGAGCATAAATACGACGGGTCCGGCCTCGAGCCCGCCCGCCGCTTCTACTTCCGGACCGAGCCCGGCACCCCCAACGGGGCGGTCGCCGGCAACCTCGCCGAATTGGAAGCCGAGCTCGGCCGCTGCGACCGGGGGGGCTGCGCCACCACTGCCCCGGCCACGACTTCTCCAGCTGGATAGCCGACATCTACCACGACGACCCGCTCGCCGCCGACATCGGCGCCGCCGAAGCCGCCCTCCCAGCCCAGAGCCAGGGTGCGGTCGTCGAACAGGTACGCCTGGCGCTCATCGCGGCGCTCCAATCCCGCCACCCCCGCTGAATCACACCATCTCGGGTTGTGCGGCTGGTGTCCGCGGAGACGGATTGATCTTGGCAGATTCCCGTCTCACCGGACTTCCGTTTACCATGCTCCGCCGAGGATGCCCTGCAAGAGACGCTGCTGGCGGCTGGCAGAGCCTCAGTGGCTTCCAGGGGGGTGGCATCGATCCGAGACCTGGCCGTAGCGCATTGCCGTGCGCTACGTCGAGCTGGGGCCCGGGGTCGTCGAGGCCGGGGGGTGTCGAGGCCGGGGTCGTCGGGACCGGCGGCGCCGACGGCATCGGCCGCGCCCGCGCCTACCGCCTCGCCGACCCACAGCAGCTGCTGCTCGGCGCCCGGGTGCTCCAGGGCGCCGGCCCCGGCGCCAGCCACCCCAGCCGCGCTGGCGCTGATGACCGCGCTTCGGTCAGGGCGGAGCCGGTGAAGGCGCTCAGTGTGCGGGGCGCGCACCCGCGCGGACCTGCTCGATGGTCAAGGGGACGTACACGCACCGGCAGGGGACCGACCTGCAGGCATCCGGACGAGCCAGGCGCTCACCATGGTGGCGGCGGGCTGAGCACCAAGATTCATCTGGCCGCGGACCGGCGGTGCCGCCCGGTCATCCGGATGCTCAGCCCGGCCAGCACGGCGACTGCCCGCAATTCATCCTGCTGAAGGAGCCGATCCGCATTGCCCGCCGCGGGAAGGGACGGCCCCGCACCCAGCCCGGCCGGGCCATAGCCGACAAGGCGTACTCCTCGGCCACCAGCCGCGCCTGCCTGCGCGGGCGCGGGATCAAGGCCGTCATCCCGGTGAAGGAAGACCAGAAGAACGGGCAAGGCAGCGGCGGGCACGGCGCGCGCGGCGCGCGACTGGGACGACGCTGGCACGCCGACCACCGGCGCGCCCGCGGCCGGTCCGGCGGCCGCCCGCCCTCGACCCCGGACGCCACCAGGAGCGCAACACCGTCGAGCGCCGCTTCGGCAAGCTCAAGCAGTTCCGCAGAAGTTCCGCGGCAGTTCCGCGCTGTCGCCACCCGCTCCGACAAGCGCGAGCTCATCTTCCCGGGCACTGACGACGTCGCCTCAATCCGGATCTGGCTAGCGATCCCGTTCCGTAACACAAGTGCGGGGCCCGGATTGCGTATCGTCGTGACATACTTCGCTGGCCGTCTCATAGAGGAGACCCTGATGACACATCCTGAAGGCGAGCAGGAGCGCTGGATCGTGGTCGGTGTGGACGGATCGGTCCCCTCGAAGGCCGCACTGGCCTGGGCGGTCCGGCAGGCCAAGCTCAACGGTGCGGCGGTGAAGGCGGTCATCGCCTGGGAGTACCCCGCCACTTACGGTTATCCCCTGCCCAGGTCGAACGTCGACCATCAATACCTCGCCGCACGCGCGGTTGCCGAGTCCATCGCTGAAGTCTCCGGCCCGGCCGAGCCAGTCAAGATCAGTTCTGAGGTGGCGGAAGGGAACGCGGCGCGGGTGCTGGTGGATGCGTCAGCGGGAGCTGAGCTCCTGGTTGTTGGCAGCCGCGGACATGGCGGCTTCGTCGAAGCCCTGCTCGGATCGGTCGGCCAGCATTGCGTCCAGCACGCCACCTGCCCCGTCGTCGTGATCCGTGACTCGGTGAAAGGCGGACCATGACGTGGCTATTGGGCGTGCAGCTGCCGACCGGGCCGCGCGCTGGGCGGGGCGTCGTGTGGGCGTGGTACGTATCCCGCGGCAGCCGTTATGTATCTGGGCGGCCTGCGCGCGCCTGTGGGTGTCGTGGCGCCTCGGCCATGAGCACCAGTTCGTGCGCGCCTGGCGGCCTAGGCGGGAGACCTTCTTCCCCAGGGTGCGGTGATGGGAAGGTCCTCACCCGACGGCGTGGTGATGGGCGTCGCGACAGCCGCTTTTCATCCTGGCGGTGGCGGTGGCGGTGGCGGCGCCGGCGCGGCAGCAGCCGACGGTCTGCCAGGACCTTCGCCTCTGGGCCGGTGCCGGGCGACGCGAGGTAATGACGGTGTCGAAGGGGTTGTGATGTCCCTTGAACGGGGCGGGCAGGGTCGATCGCGCATCGACGAGGCCAGCAGGTGACTGCCGGACACCGGCGGATAGTCCGACCGGCCGCGGGCCGATATCGTGTCTCCTTTCCGCTGACCCAGGCGAAGGGAGGTAGTCCCATGAGTAGCCCGCAGACGCCGCGGGTGCAGACCGAGGCGCGGGGCGATATTCCTGATGGCGCGGTGGATCTGGCCGTGCAGCGGATCCGCTCGTCGCTGCGGCTGGCTCCCGAGCCCGTGCTGTTCGCTCGTGTCAAGCTGACGATGGTCGCGGACCCGGCGGTTGAGCGCCCCGCTATCGCGCAGGCCAATATCGATCTCAACGGGCGGCTAATCCGGGCCCAGGCGGTCGAGGAGACGATGCGTGAGGCCATCGAGCGGATGCATGACCGGCTCACGATCCGACTAGAGCGCGCGGCGCGGAACTGGGCCGCGATCCGCGGTGGCGAGCCGGTGGCCCGGCCTCACGAATGGCGGCACCAGAGCGTTCGCACACAGCGCATGCCCTACTTTCCCCGCTCGCCGGAAGAACGTACCGTGATCCGGCATAAATCATATGCACTAGCCCGCGAGACCCCGGACGAGGCCGTCGCCGAGCTGGAACTGCTCGATTACGACTTCCACCTCTTCACCGAGAAGGCGACCGGCGAGGACAGCGTGGTCTGCCGGACCGAGGGCGGATACCGGCTTGCCCAGGCCCACCCGCAGTCCCATCGGCTCGGCCCAATGGATGCCTCGATCACGATCGGCGAGGATCCCGCGCCCAGGCTCGCTCCCGCCGATGCGACGGCACGACTGGAAGCTCTCGGCCAGACCTTCCTGTTCTTCGTCAACAGCGAAACAGGCCGCGGCAACCTGATCTACCACCGCTACAACGGCCACTACGGCCTCATCACGCCGGCGAGCACCTGAACGGCGCAGGCGCGGCGCCTGCACCACAATCAGCCGCTCGCAGACTTGCTTGTCCGCGGCTGACGCGCCCGGAAGGCACCGGGCCGGCTCACCGGCAAGCGCCGGTGGCAGGCCGTTTGGCCCTGCCCCGCCAGGCTTCGGCTGTGCTGTGGTGAAAGTGATGAAGCAACGGACCTTCGTGATCAAACTGAGGTGATCCGCGGAGGGAGGTGCACCCGTTGACCAAGTACATCGGTCAGGGCCAGCAGCAGCCGCCGGTGGCCGCGCTCGAGGAGCGCGTGCACGTGCTTGAGGGCCGTGTGACAGCGCTCGCCGACGCGCTCCGGCTCATGGCACACGGCCTGGAGGATTTTCCCACCGCCGAACCCGGAGCAAAACGCGCCGCCGAGGCCGCCCGGCAAGCCTTTGACTTGCTGCTTGTGGCCGAGCCGCGACCGCCACACCCGCAGCCGGGTGCGGGCCGCCCAGATACCTAACGGCTGATGCGGGCCGTTATACACCAGAGCGGGACGACGACATGGCCGACGGGCTGATAACTCTGTTCCTTTGCGGCGACGTGATGACGGGCCGCGGCATCGACCAGGTACTGCCGTGCCCCGGCGACCCGCACCTGCGGGAAAGCTACGCCGATGACGCGCGGGCCTACGTCCGCCTGGCCGAACGTGCCAATGGCCCGATCCCGCGGCCGGCCGGCTTCTCCTGGCCCTGGGGGGATGCCCTGGACGTACTCGACGATGCGGCACCAGCTGCCCGGGTGATCAACCTGGAGACCAGCATCACCCGCAGCGCTGAATTCGCGCCAGGCAAACCCGTGCACTACCGGATGAGCCCGGAGAACCTGCCCTGTGTGACGGTGGCCCGGCCGGACGTGTGCGCGCTGGCCAACAACCATGTGCTCGACCTTGGCCGCACCGGGCTCCAAGACACCCTCGACGCGCTGGCCCGCGCCGGCGTGCAGGCGGTGGGAGCCGGACGTGACGCGGCCGAGGCGCGGCAGCCCGTTGCCGTCCCGGTACCTGGGGGCAGCCGCGCAGTGGTCTTCTCGTACGGGGCGGCGTCCAGCGGAATCCCGCCGGGCTGGGCCGCGACCGCCGCGCGGCCAGGCGTGAACTTCCTGCCCAACCTGTCCGACGCTACCGCCGACGACGTCATCGCCCGGGTGCGGGCCGTCAAGCAGGCCGGTGACGTCGTCGTTATGTCCATCCACTGGGGATCCAACTGGGGCTACCGAATAGACCGTGACCAGGTCCGGTTCGCCCACCGGCTGATCGACGGCGGTATCGACGTGATCCACGGCCACTCCTCCCACCACCCCCGCCCGATCGAGGTATACCAGAGCAAGCTCGTCCTCTATGGCTGCGGCGACTGCATCGACGACTACGAAGGCATCAGCGGCCACGACAACTACCGCGACGACTTGCGCCTGCTGTACTTCGCGTCCCTCGCGCCGGACACCGGCGCGCTCGCGGCCCTGCAGATGGTGCCCATGCAGGCCAGGAAGATGCGGCTGCACCGCGCCAACGCCACGGACAGCGAGTGGCTGGCGATGGTGCTCGAACGGATCAGCCACCCTTTCGGGTCCCGGATCGAACATCAGCCCGGCGGCACGTTCAACCTGCACCCCAGCGCCGCCGGCGCCCCGCACTGACCGGCGCCTGCCAAGGGCGCAGCAGCGGTCGATTTGCCTGCCGGGAGGATGCCGAGGCGAGGTGCGCCTTCGCGGAGCCCTGTCACTCCACCAGGGCGATCACCTCTCCCTGGCGCGCGGTCTGCTCCTCGGCGACAAGCAGCCGGACGTGGCCGCTGGCCGGCGCGTGCACCTCACCCGACACCTTCTCAACCATCACTTCGCCGAGGAGCTGGCCCTTTGCTACCTGGTCACCGTCGGCCACGAACCACGTGGCCAGCACGCCTTCGGCGTCGGGCTGGTCCTGTGACAGCGGTGGGAACACAACGTCGGCCGCCCTCACGCCCCGATCAGCTCCCGCGCCGCTGCCCTGATCCGGCCGGGAACGGGCAGCACGGCTTGCTCAAGCGACCGGGCGTACGGGATCGGCACATCGGGGACGGCGACGCGGCGCAGCGGGACACGCAGCAGGCCCGGGTCGGTCTCCGCCACCGTGGCCGCTATCTCGCCGGACAGGCCGAAGGAGCGGTAGTCCTCGTCCACGACGAGCAGGTGGCCGGTTTTGGCGACCGAGGCGAGAACGGTCTCCCGGTCCAACGGCACCAGGCTGCGCAGGTCGATCACTTCGAGTTCGGCGCCGTCCTCGGTGGCCATCTGCTCGGCGACGTCGAGTGCGTGGTGCACCGACAGGGACAGGGTGACCACAGTGGCGTCCCGGCCTTCGCGGGCGACAGCGGCCTTGCCGATCGGTGTCTCGTACGGCTCTGCTGGCACCGCCATGACCGAACGCGGGTTCTTCGCCATCCACGGCAGGCCCATCACCCCCTTGTGGAACATGTAGACGACCGGGTTGTCATCGCGGATAGCCGAAATCATCAGGCCTTTCGCGTCGGCCGGGTTGCTCGGCACGACGACCTTCATGCCGGGCAGGTGGGCGAAGGTCCCCCACAGGCACTGTGAGTGCTGCTCGGCATCGGAGTAGCCGCCGCCGACCGCGGTCATGAGCACCATAGGCACCTTGACATTGCCGCCGGACTCGTAATGGATCTTCGCCATGTGATTGTAGATCTGGTCCATGCACACGCCGAAAAAGTCGACGAACATCAGCTCGACGATCGGCCGCATCCCTTCGACGGCCGCGCCGATGCCGAGCCCGACGAACGCGGTCTCCGAAATCGGGGTGTCGAGTACCCGCTGCGGGCCGAAACGGTCCAGCAGGCCGGTGGTCGAGCTGAAGATGCCCCCATACTTGGCGACGTCCTCACCAAGCACCACGATGCCCGGGTCGCGATCCATCTCCTGCGCGATGCCCTCGACCATCGCGCGCGCCGTGGTGAGCCGGCGGACCGCTGGCTCGGCGGGGATCGTGGCGGATTCGGTGACGCTCATGCTTGTGCTCCTTTCAGGACGCGAAGACGTACTCGAGCGCCGTGTCCGGCGCGGGCAGCGGGCTGGACTTCGCAAAGCCGATGGCCTTCTCCACCCGGGCCGCCGCCTCGCTGCGCACCTGCCTGATGGCAGCGTCATCAAGGATCCCGGCCGCACTGAGGCGTGCCTCGTACGCCGTGATCGGGTCGCGGCCAGTTACCTCGGCGAGGTCGGGACGGTAGCCCTGTGCGTCGCCTTCGAAGTGACCCCACAGGCGCACGGTGTGCACCTCGATCAGGCTCGGCCCCTCGCCCGCGCGGGCGCGCGCCACCGCGTCGCCTGCCGCCGTGTACACCGCGTCGACATCGTTGTCTTCCAGCCGCTGGCCGGGTATGCCGTACGCCGCCGCCCGGTCAGCGTTGGACCCGATCGCCGTGGAGGCTTCGCGGGCGACGGAGATCGCCCACTCGTTGTCTTCGATCACGAAGACAACCGGCAGTTGCCACAGCGCGGCTAGGTTGAGGGATTCGTGGAACGCGCCCTGGTTTGCCGCTCCCTCGCCGGTGAACGCGACCGCGACCCGGTCCCCCCCGGCGCGCTTGAAGGCGAAGGCGTGGCCGACGGCGGGCGGCAGCCCTTCGGCGACGATGCCGGAGCAGGAGAAGTGGGTCCGCGGGTCGAACAGGTGCATGTGCCCGCCCCGGCCGCGGCCGAGCCCGGTTTCACGGCCGAAGATCTCTGCGGCCATCAGGTCCAGGTCGATGCCGTGCGCGATCGCGATGTGGTGGGGACGGTGCGTGGCCGTGACCGCGTCATCGTCGCGCAGGTGCGCGCAGACGCCCGCCGCGACCGGCTCCTGGCCGGCCGACAGGTGCATCTCCCCTGGGACGAGCCCAGCTCCGATGTCGAATGCGGGTTTCTTGTCCGCGTGGTATTCCCGCAGCACCGCTTCCTCGAAGGTGCGGCTGAGCACCATCACCCGGTACAGGTCGAGACGGGTCTTGTCATCCATGGCGCCTCCCATTGGCTAGCCGGTTTCACGCTTCTTCGTTGCCGCACGGCGCCCACGCGCCGCGAGGCGGCGTCACCGCCCCGCAACCGGGGACCCCCGGCCCGGCGCCGCCAACCCGGCCGGTCCGCGGATCAAACTCTCGCGACGAGCAGGAGCCTCGCCACGGGTGCCCTGGCCGGCCAGTCAGATGCCAGGCAGGGTCCCGGTAACGCTCGATCAGCAACCGTTCGAACCAGCGATGCTCGGCGGCGCGTGGCGGTCGCGGCAGCAGCGCGCCGTACCGTGACGCGGCGGCCGCGAGCACGGCGGTCCGGGCCGCGGCGATGTCGAGCGCCGGTCGCCGCTCGCACAGCGGTCGTACCTGGACGCGCCTAGAATCGAGCGGCCGCGGGTCGTGCGGCGCAGGCGCCAGGTACGAAACCACATCGGCGGCCGGGGTGGTGACCAGGAGGGTGGCGTGCGCCAGCGAGCCGCTCCGTGTCACCTGCTCCGCTAGTCCCGACACCTTTTCCGGCCCGACGAGCACGCCCCGCTCACATATCGAAGGCGGCAGGCCGAGCCGTTCGATGGCCGCTGCTACCAGCCTCGCAAGTTCGCCTGCCAGCCCAGGCGCGTAACCGGGCACCGCCATCGAGATGTTCAGATTGCCCAGGTCGTGGTAGACGGCACCACCGCCGCTCGCACGGCGCGCCACCGCCACCCCGCCATGGGCGCAGGCCGCCAGGTTCACCTCACGCTCCACCCGCTGGCCGCGGCCGACCACGACGCACTGCGTGTTTTGCCATATCCGCAGCAGCGGGCGCTGCGGCCGGGCCCGCACCAGCGCCTCTTCCATGGCCAGATTGGCCGAGGCGTCAGTGCGCGCCGCCTCCTCGGCAAGCAAATCAATCCCGCCCAGCGGCACCGAACTCGCCAGCCGATCGGGCATGGCACCCCTCCCAGTCCGCTTCGCCCTCGCTCCTACGCCGACGCAACCCCGGCCCGTGATCATTAGCAAGGGACCGAAGTCCCTTACCGGCCTGGCCGTCATCTAACCTGTTCTTCGTCAACAGCCGACCGGCCGCGGCAACCTTGGTCTATCTGGGCTACAACGACCACCACGGCCTCATCACACCAGCAGTCCCTGATCCACTACTGGAGGGTGAAAGCGCACTAATGGGTGGCCCCGGATTGGGTGGTCTGGATGGCACGGCCTGCGGGCAGCCGACAGGGAAAATTTGTGCCTCCCGGCCCGCTCCGGTTGATTAGCTCGCCTTCTTGGCTTCACCTGCGGCTTGCACCCGAATCTGCCGCCCGGTGGTCTTTTCCTTTTCCTTGAGCCCTACGGTGACCTCGAGAATCCCTTTGTCGTAGGTGGCCGTGACGTCGTCCTCGTCCGCGCCGTCCGGCAGCGGAACGTGACGGGAGAACGCGCCGTAGTAGAACTCCGAACGGTGCTTGGTCTCCGTCTCCTCGCGGCGTTCCGCCCGGATGTGGAGTGTGCCGTTCGAGACGGTAACCTCGACCTGCTTTTCCGGGTCGATCCCCGGTAGCTCCGCGCGCACAACGTAGCGCCCGTCCTCGACCAGATCCTCCAGCCGCATGGGCCGCGCCATGAATGGACGCAGCACGGAGAAGGGCGACTCGAGCCAGTCAAACAGGTCCGGGAACAGCCCCCTGCTCTCCCTGCGCGTCAATGCGCTCATCGATCTCCACCTTCTTTCGGTTCTTCGGTCCGCACAATCGAGCACATCGCCCGCAAGCCCCGACGCGGTAGGGACGAAGGACCCGTCAAGAACCAGCCGCTCGAGGTCGTGATCACTGCCCGGCCGTGATCGCGCTTGCTGGAGCGTTCAGCGGAAGCCGCGACCGCGGGCGCGCTGCCACAGCTATGTGCCCTGGGCCTGCTGCGGAGCACCGGTCAGCCGCCATGCCATCTCATGTCCGGTCACCTCTGCGCGGGCTAGCCCAGGCCAGCCCGCGCGGCTGGCCGCGATCACCAACGGCCCCAGACCGCAGCCGCGTCTGGCGCACCGTTTCGCGGAGATCACCGGTGGTCACCAGGCCTACCACGCTGCCCTGATCGAGCGCGACCGCGACCAACCTCACCTCCCAGCGGTGGCCGCGCGAGCAGCGGCGCAGCCGGGTCGCCGGGTGCGGCCTGATACACGCCAGGGACCGCGATCGCGGCCCGCTTGACGCGAAGTGCGGAGCGCGGTCATCCGGGGGGATATGGGTGAGCGCACCGCTTAAGACCAGGCCGGTCAGCGCCCCGCCGGAATCGACAACAGGGAACGCGGTTTGATGAGAATGCGCGGCCAGACGGGCGATGAAGTCGTGGACCGTATGCCATCCTGGCGCGACGTCAGGGCCCCATACCGGCGACGGTGATACCGGCATCCAGAAGCCGCCAGGCCTGCGCCACCGCCAGGGCCGCCCGGCACTGGTCACGGTAACGCCCCCACAGCACCGGCCGCAGCACCCGGCCACTGTCCAGCAGCGCCCCGGCGGTCAGCATGTTGAACACCGCCAGCATGCCATCCATCAGTGAGCACACGGCAGCCTGTATCCCAGCCGTCAGCGCCCCGGTCCGTCAGCGCCCCGGTCCGTCAGCGCCCAGGCCGCGGCGAACAGTGCAGGCAGGCGCACCGGCGTCTGAACCTTCGACGTTCAGGCAGGTCTCTGGGCGGTAGCAGCGGGGTCGATAATGAAGTTATGGGGTAATGCGGATTCTGGGGGCAGGTCCAATGAGCGTCACCTACGGTCCCCCGGCTCCGGCTGGATCGATACAGACACAGCCCCCACACCGGCCCGGCGCGGGCGGCCCACCCGGCGCCGGAGGACAGCAACTGGGTGAACCGGCCAATCGGCCGCGCCGCCGTGGCCCGGGTATCGCAGCGGTCGGCGTTGCGCTGGCCGTGGCCGCCGCGCTTGGCGGCTGGCTGGCGGTGCGCCCCAGCGGAACGGCCACCGTGAGCGCGGTACCTGGCGCGTCCGGCGTCGCTGTCAAGGTGGACCCGGGCGTCGTGGACGTGACCTCGGTACTCGGCTACCAGCGCGGCAGCCTGGCGGGTACCGGGATCGTGGTCAAGTCGTCGGGTGAGGTACTGACCAACAATCACGTGATCGAGGGCGCTACATCCGTCACGGTCACCGACGTGGGCAACGGCCGTACCTACCGGGCAGCGGTGGCCGGCTGCGACGTGAGCCACGACATCGCGGTGCTGCGGCTGCAGGGAGCGTCCGGGCTGAAGACCGTGACCTTCGGTGACTCGTCGAAGGTACGGGTTGGCGACAAGGTTGTCGCCCTGGGCAACGCGGGCGGCAAAGGCGGCATCCCGGCAGCGGCGACCGGCACTGTCACCGGCCTCGGCCAATCGATTACCGCCGCTGACCAGGCGGCTGGCGCCTCCGAGCAGCTGACCGCGCTGATCCGCACCGACGCGGCCGCCCAATCGGGTGACTCCGGCGGCCCGTTGGTCAATACCGCCGGGCAGGTAATCGGCCTTGACACCGCGGCATCGACCGCGTTCCAGATCCAGCCCGGGGCGACCCGGCCTCAGGTCACGCAGGCCTTCGCGATCCCGGCCGACCTGGCGGCATCCGTCGCCCGCCAGATCGAGGCGGGCAGCTCGTCAGCCACCGTCCACATCGGCCCGACCGCCATCCTCGGCGTCCTGCTCGAAACCTTGGGGACCCCATGGGGCGTCAGCACCGAGGTAGTGGTCGCCGGGGCCGAACCGGGATCGCCCGCCGCCGACGCCGGCCTGGCGGCCGGTGACGTGATCGTGTCATTGGGCGGTCACGGCGTGACCTCGGCGTCCGACATCCAGGCATGGATGGTGCAACATCACCCCGGCGACCACGTCGCCATCCACTGGGTAGACCAAGCCGGCCAGGCACACGAAACCACCGCGATCCTCGCCACCGGCCCGGCCGGGTGACGGGCTGGGCGTTGTATGGTCCGGGGAAGATCGGGATACGACGCGGCCAGCCGAGGAGGGCCCGTGCGCGAGTACAGCCTCCCCGCGCTGGTGGTGATCCCCGCGTCCGCCAGCCTCGCGGACGTGGTCTTCCGCCGGGCCGAGGCGGAACCGGGCATGGTCGTGCTGCGCAAGCGGCCGGCCGCGGGTGGCTGGCAGGACGTGACAGCCGGGCAGTTCCACGCCGAGGTATCCGCCCTGGCTAAGGGGCTCATCGGCGCGGGCATAGAGCCGGGTGATCGGGTCGCGCTGATGTCGCGCACCCGCTATGAGTGGACGCTGATCGACTATGCCATCTGGGCGGCGGGTGGCGTCACCGTGCCGGTGTATGAGACCTCGTCGGCCGAGCAGGTCGAGTGGATACTCGCCGACTCGGGCGCGCGCGCCGTGTTCGCTGAGACCAACAGCCACGAGGAGATCATCGGCAACGTCCGGGGCCGGCTCCCCGGCATTGCGCAGCTGTGGATGATCGACGGCCTGGGCGCGCTGGCGTCGGGCGCCGCACGGGTCAGCGAGGAGCAACTGGACCAGCGCCGGGCCGGGCGAAAAGCCGCCGACCTGGCGACCATCATCTACACCTCGGGCACGACCGGCCAGCCGAGGGGCTGCCAGCTCACTCACGGCAACCTGCTTGCCGAGGTGCGTAACGCGGTGGGCGCGCTCCCGGAGATCTTCGAGACCGCCGACGCATCGACCCTGCTCTTCCTCCCGCTCGCGCACTCGTTCGCGCGCATCATCCAGGTCGGCTGCCTGGAGTCCGGGGCCATCCTCGGGCACTGGCCGGACACCGCGACCGTGGCCCAGGCGCTCCCCGAGTTCCGGCCCACCTTCCTGCTCGCCGTGCCGCGGGTGTTCGAGAAGGTCTACAACAGCGCGCAGCAACAAGCGTCGCTGAGTAAGGCGAAGAGCACGATCTTCCACGCCGCGGTGCAGACGGCAATCGCGTGGAGCAGGGCCCGCGGCCCGGCCGCGGGCGGCACCGGCGCCGCGGGCGGCATGAGCTCCTCGGCCGGCCCGGCGCTCAGGCTGCGGCACGCGGTGTTCAACCTCCTCGTCTACGCCAGTCTCAGGGCGGCACTCGGCGGCAAGGTGCGGTACGCGGTGTCCGGCGGCGCGCCGCTGGGCGAGCGGCTCGGCCATTTCTTCCGCGGCTCGGGCATTACGATCCTCGAGGGCTACGGGCTGACCGAGACCTCGGCCGCGGCCACCGTGAACAAGCCGAGCCGCAACAAGATCGGCACCGTCGGCCAGCCGCTGCCCGGCGTCGCGGTCAAGATCGCCGACGATGGGGAGATCCTGCTCCGCGGCCCGCACACCTTCCCTGGGTACTGGAATAACGAGGCGGCAACGGCCGAGGCGCTCGACGACGAGGGCTGGCTGCACAGCGGCGACATCGGCGACCTGGACGAGGAGGGCTTCCTGCGGGTCACCGGGCGGAAGAAGGAGCTCATCGTCACCGCAGGCGGCAAGAACGTCGCGCCCGCCGTGCTCGAGGACCGGCTCCGCGCGCATCCGCTGGTCAGCCAGTGCATGGTGGTCGGCGACGCCCGGCCCTACATCGCCTGCCTGCTGACACTGGACCCCGAGGCGCTGGAGTTCTGGAAACAGCGGCACGGCAAGCCCGCCGACGCCGGACCCGACGACCTTGCCGACGACCCCGGCCTGGTCGCGGAGATCCAGACCGCCGTCGACGAGGCGAACAAGGCGGTCTCCCGCGCCGAGTCGATCCGGCGCTTCGGCATCCTCAGCAGGGACTTCACCGAGGCCAGCGGCCAGCTCACGCCGTCGGCGAAGATCCGCAGGAACGTCGTCGCCAAGGACTACGCGGCCGACATCGAGGCGCTCTACAGCCAGACCGGCTCACGGTAGACGGCAAGCTCACATCAACTGCACTGCAGCCAACCACACCCGCCGGCTGATCGAATGGCGACGTTCAGCTTGTTCGTGCCGGGCTCACGGCGGACCGCGGGTTCCTCGTCGCCGCTGGCCTGGGGGATTGCTTGCGGTTCCTGGGCGCGCACGTGGAGCCGTGCCAGGGCGTCGGGGAGGCTCCGTGACGCCGAGCATCGGCAAGGACAGGGTGCATGACGCCGTGGTGTCGGTCCGTTCTGGGCGACCGGGTGGGGCGGGACCTTCTACTCTTTCGACCGAGACGCCCGGGGTGGGATCCTCTTGTGGATGGTGGTCGGCGACAGCCCGGGTGATCTGATCTACGTGCGGGCAAGGAGATGGTTACGAGCAAGGAAGGTCCGGTCATGAACGGCGTCGGAAGGCCCATGGTCGACACCGTCCGAGCCGACCTATCGGAGAAAGGCCACTCCGAGCTTGCCTCGCTCGTGGTACTGGGCGCCGACGGTCGTCCTCTCTGCGACTGGCCGAAGCTCGGAAGAGCGCTAACGACGGAGGATGTGCGCCTCGTCCACACCGCTATGTTGGGTGCCTACGAAGCATTCGCCCCCAACGAAATCGGCGACGGGCCGAACCAGTTCACCAGAAGCCGGACAGAGTGGTTGAAGGCAATCATAGCGATGAGTGGGCTTGAGACAGCGCCCATTCTGGTCGTCGAGGATGATCGCGGCGACGCTCGGCTGGTGCTCGAGATGCTCGCCGACGCCGACCTCGGGGTCTCCACAGAGTTGGTTGCCACCCTGGCCGAGGCACGCCGGAAACTCCGCCAGCCGGTGTCCTGTGTTCTGCTGGACCTGGGCCTGCCTGACTCAACTGGTCTGGAAAGCCTCATCGCCGTGCTGAACGAAGCTCCCGAGGCTGCCGTCGTTGTTTTCACCGGGCTGCTCGACGAGGAATCCGGCTCTCGAGCAGTCGCGGCAGGCGCCCAGGACTACCTCGTCAAGGGGCGGGTCGACGCATCCATGCTGGCCCACGCCATACGCTACGCGATCGACCGCAAACAGGCAGAGCTAGCCCGAATCGCGGCCAAGGGCCAATAGCGCAGCGTGACCGCACCGTCCGATGTGACGTTCGGCTCTACCGGCGACCCGTCCTGACTGGGAAGCTGCCCGTAAATTGTAGTCATAGGGAGTGCCGTGAGAGCAGGCGGAGCAGATGCTCGCGCCGCCGGATGAGCGAACGGGCAGCTCGTCGTGACGCAGCGTGCGATTGTCGGCGAGTCCGACGCAGCCCCTGACGGCCGGCCCGGTGTGACCGGGCGGGACCAGGCCCAGCAGGCGCTGGAGGCGTCAGAGGGGCGGTTCCGCGCGGCGCTCGAGACGATGCTGGATAGTGTCGTGATGACCACAGCGGTCCGCGACGGTGATGGCCACATCGTCGATTTCGTGGTCGACTACATCAACCCGGTCGCCGAGATCGGCCAACGCTCAGCCGGGGAGATCGTGGGCCGCCGTTTCCTCGACGTGTGGCCCTCAGCCCCCGACAGCGCGCTTTGGGAGATGTACCTGCGGCTGGTAGAGACGGGCGAGCCGATCGTGCTGGACAACTTCACCTACACGGAGCTAATCGACGGCCGTCCGGTCACCGCCGTGTACGACATCCGGGCGACCCGTCTGGGTGACGGCTTCTTGCAGAACTTCCGTGACGTCACCGAGCGGCACCAGACCCAGCAGGCGCTGGAGGCGTCGGAGAAGCGCTTCCGCTCGGCGGTCGATGCTCTGCCATACACGTTCATTATTTTCGGTCCGGTCCGCGACTGCCAGGGCCGGATCGTCGAGCTCGAGTACCGCTACGTCAACCAAGTTTTGCTGCGGCTCTACAACCGATCCTGGGAAGAGGTCGTCGGGCATGGTGTGCTCGAGTTGTTTCCCTCCGTCGGCGAGCTCGGTCTCTTCGACCGCTACGTCGAGGCGATCGAGACGCACAGCCCGGCAACGATCGACCTGCCCTGGTTCGACGAGCACGGCGTGGCAGGCTCGTTCGAGGTCACTGTCACGCCCAGCGACGAAGAGGTCGTCGTCGCTTCCCGCGACGTCACCGCCCAACGGCAAGCCGCACAGTACGCCCGGAGCCTGATCGAGGCGAGTCTCGACCCGCTGGTGACGATCAGTGCTGACGGGAAGATCACCGACGTGAACGAGGCCACCGTGGAGGTGACGGGCGTTTCCCGAGACGAGTTGCTCGGCACCGACTTCTCCGACTACTTCACCGAACCGGACAAGGCCCGGACCGCCTACCAGCAGGTCTTCGCCGAAGGTTCAGTCACCGACTACCCGCTCACGTTCAGAGGCGACAAGCTTAGCGACGTCGTCTACAACGCCTCGCTCTACAAAGGCCGAGCTGGCAAACCCCTCGGCGTGTTCGCCGCCGCCCGCGACGTGACCGCCCAGAAACAGGCCGAAGCCGAGATCGCGAAGCAGCGGGCCATGGAACTCGAGCGGCTGGACGAGCTCGAGCGGTTCCAGCGGCTGACGGTAGGGCGCGAGCTGAAGATGATAGAGCTGAAGAAGGAGATCGAGGCTCTGCGAAAGGAGATCGAGGAACTGAAGAAGACCGGGATCGGGAATGCCTCGTGATGGCGACACTCACCGAGGAAGCTGGTTCCGGCGGATGCGACCCGCTTGACGCACGTGCGCTGACCACGGCGATGCTCAACATCCTTGATGACCTCACCGCTGAGAAGGAGCGGCTGGGTGACACCCAGCGGGCCCTGCTCAACATCCTCGAGGACTTCGATCTCGAGAAGCAACGTGTCGTCCGGGTCAACGACGACCTTCGCCGTGAGATCGCCCAGCGGACCCAGGCGGAGGATGCACTTCGGGACAGGACCACCGAATTGGCCAACTCGAACGCCGAGCTGGAGCAGTTCGCGTACGTCGCCTCCCATGACTTGCAGGAACCGCTGCGCAAGATCACCGGTTTCTGCCAGCTGCTGGCCCGCCGCTACGAAGGCCGGCTGGACGAGCGAGCGGACGAGTACATCGGCTTCGTGGTCGACGGCACGGCACGCATGCAACAGCTGATCAACGACCTATTGACGTACTCGCGGGTGGGCAGGATCGACAAGGACGCCGCTTCGGTGGACTGCAACCGCATCATGGAACGCGTCCGCCTGGACCTGGCCGCGGCCATCGAGCAGTCGGGCGCGGTAGTGACGGTGGCCGGTGAGCTGCCCACGGTGACAGGCAACCCGACCCGGCTGGTCCAGCTGTTCGAAAACGTGGTGGGCAACGCGGTGAAGTTCCACGGCCCCGCGCAGCCCCGGGTGGTCATCTCAGCCGAGCGGCGCGGGGCGCAGTGGCGATTCGCGGTGTCCGACAACGGCATCGGGATCGAACCACGCTACTCCGAGCGGGTCTTCGGCGTGTTCCAACGGCTCCACACCCGGGCCGAGTATCCCGGGACCGGGATCGGGCTCGCCGTGTGCAAGAAGATCGTCGAGACTCAGGCCGGCACGATCTGGTTCGAGTCCGAACCCGGTGCGGGCACAACGTTCTACTGGACCTTGCCAGCGGAAACGACGCCAGCACGATGAGCACCCCCGGCGTCCCTGTGGAGATCCTGCTGGTGGAAGACGACCCCGGCGACGTGATGCTCACCCGAGAGGCCCTGAGCGAAGGCAAGGTCTACAACAACGTTCACGCGGTCGAGGACGGGGACGCGGCCATAGCCTTTCTGCGACGCAAACCGCCGTATGCCGACGCGCTCCGACCCGACCTGGTGCTGCTCGACCTGAACCTGCCGAAGAAGGACGGCCGCGAGACGCTGGCCGAGATCAAGGCGGACCACGACCTGCGCCGGATACCCGTGGTAATCCTCACCACCTCCGGCGCCGAGGAAGACATCGTGCGCAGCTACGACCTGCACGCCAACGCGTACGTGCAAAAACCACTCGATTTGGACCAGTTCCTGCACGTGGTTCACTCCATTGATGACTTCTATCTCACCGTGGTTCGGCTCCCGCCCCGCTAGCTCTGCGCAAGCGGACCATCCCACGCGGGCCCCAGCGGCCGCACCGGCCACCGGCCACACCGGAAGGCCATGGGTCCGGGTGTGCGATGCGCCGGATGCGGCGGCTAAGCGGGAGGTGATGGGCGATGGCAGCCACCCGGCGTGACTATTACGAGGTGCTCGGGGTCCCCCGGGACGCCGATGCGAGGGCCATCAAGAACGCCTTCCGGCGGCTCGCCCGCAAATACCATCCCGATCGCAGCACCGAACCGGATGCGGAGGAGCGGTTCAAGGAGATCGCCGAGGCGTACGGCGTGCTGGCCGACCCGGCTAAGCGGGCCAGCTACGACGCCCAGGGGTTCTCCGCTGTCGCCGGTGTTCCGCCGGACGACCTGTGGGCGGGTATCGACTTCGGTGACATCCTCGGTGAAGCCGGCTTCGGCGCGGGGCTGTTCGAGCGGTTCTTTGGCCGCGCCCGCCCCGGGCCGCCGCGTGGCGCCGACATCGAGACCGAGGTGGCGGTCCCGCTGACCCGGATCGCCACCGGCGGCGCGGAGACCGTAACCATTTCGCGGCCGGGCGCGTGTGCGGCCTGTTCGGGCAGCGGCGCCTGGCCCGGCACCACGCCGCGGCCGTGCCCGGCGTGTGGCGGCACCGGCGAGCGCGTCGCGGGCAGCCTGCGGGGCCACGTGATCGTCCGGCAGGTGACAGCCTGCCCGGACTGTGCGGGCCGGGGAACCGTGATCGACCAGCCGTGCACCGGCTGCGGCGGAACCGGGCAGGCAGTGCAGAAGGAGCAAGTCACTGTCGGTATCCCGCCTGGGCTCCCGGACGCGACCGCGTTGCGCATTCCCGCCCGCGGCATGCCCAGCCCGGTCGCGGGTGGCGAGCCTGGGGACGCCTTTTTGATCGTCCGCACCGAGCCCGATCGGCGGTTCATCCGCCGCGGCCACGACCTGTGGCATGACCTTGAGGTCGCCGTGCCGGACGCGGTGCTCGGCTCCACCGCGGCGGTCCCGACCTTGGATGGTGAAATCCGCATCACCATACCGCCCGGGACGCAGCCCGGCACTGTACTGCGGGTCACCGGCAAGGGACTGCCCAGGTTCCGCGGGACCGGCCGTGGCAGCCTGTACGTCAACGTCGCCGTGCACGTCCCGGACCCGCGGCGGCTCAGCCCTGGGCAGCGCCGCCTGTATGAACAGCTACGCGAGCAGCCGGCCGGCACCGACGACACGGGGGGTGGCCCGCGGCCGAAAGGATGGCGTCGCCGGGGTCGTAGAGGTCCACGCCACCCTCGCGGAGAGGGCCGCGCGGCCGGTTCATGATCTCAGCACCGGCAAGTACACCCTGCTGATGGTGCATGCCCGGCGTGGCGTGGAAGCCATTGAAGCGATGGCTGTTCCGCCGTCCTTCGCCGGAGTCGCTGTCCCTGACGCCTGGGCGCCAAATGACACCCACACCAGCCCTGAGCATCAGCTTGCTGCGCCCACGCGCTGCGGGAACTGCAGGCCGTCGCCGATTGCACGCCCGAGGGCCAATGGTGCTGGGCCACCCAGGCTGCCGCCGAGCTCACGCAGATGCAGACGCTGGCCGGCCGGCCGAACATGGCCCGCATTTCTTCGGCGCCTCGTCATGCTCACCGAGGGTCAGCCCCGGATGCCCGCATCTGCCTGATCACGCCAACCCAGATTCCTGGGCACCTGACCGCGACAAGACCGGCACAAGACCCGGCCCCCATCTGGCCGCGCGGTCCGGGCCGGGCCCCGGTAACCGTGCGGTCTGGCGGCTGCTCAGCCGGGCTGGGCAGCGGTGAGCCTGTTCACCACGTCGACCACGCCATCGATGTCCCAGGTCAGCATCTCCGCGACCGCGATGAGGTCCGGCTGGTCCGGCTCGCCGGGCTGCCCGGTCAGGACCACGACGCCGTCCTTGACCACGACGTGCACGCTGTCCGGGCCGGTGAACAGTATCTCGGTAAGCATGGCGCGAACGTCCTCGGCGATCTGGTCGTCAGGCCGCAGGAACACGCTGAGCAGGTCGCGGCGGCTGACGATGCCGATCAGCACGCCCGCCGGGTCGACGACCGGCAGCTGCTTGAGGTGATGCTGGCTCATCACCCGTGCGGCGGCGTGGATCGTCGCGTCCGGGCCGATGGTGACCGCCGGCGAGGTCATCAGCGCCCCCGCGGTGACGCCCCACGGCCTGCGGCGGGACCGCCAGCGCGGGACACGCCGATCGCCTAAGGCTCGCGCGCGGCGCGCACGCTGGTCCTCGATCCGCAGCAGGTCCGTCTCCGACACGACCCCGGCGACCCGGCGGCCCATCGTGAGCACGGGCACCGCGCTCACCTCGCGCTGCGCGATCAGGCTCGCGATCTCCTTGGCCGGCGTCACCCGGTCCACGGCCACCACCGACGTGGTCATGACATCACCGACCGTGCGGTGCCGCCGCCCGCGCCGCGGCCCGCCGGCCGGCCCCGCGGCGGGCCCGCGCGGCCGCCGCCCGCCCTGCTCGGCGACATGGTCCTCCACGGTATTGAGCGCGCGCTTCACATCGGACGCCGAGGCCCGGCCGTGCAGCGACTCGTAGTAGGCAGCGCCAAGATGGCGCAGCATCGCATCCAGGTGCGCGTCACGACGGTTCATCGTCCCTCCCCCTCCTCCTTCTGTTAACGGCCTTACGGATAGGCCCCTGGCTCCGCAGAGCCGCCAAGGCGGGCGGCACGACCCCGCATCACGACCAGGGTCAGCGGCCATCACCCGCTGGGCCGTTCAAGTCGCCTTGGCCGGCTCGGGCACAGGCGCCGGCGGCCTAGACCGCTGGCTGGTCCCGCACGCTGCCGCGGCGTCTGGCTACCCCGCGCTGGCCTTGGGATGGTGCTCGACCACCGCGTCGGAAGACGGAAAGAACACGCTCTGGTGGCCGTCGCTCCAGCGGACCAGATACGGTGGCGCGCCGTCCTCACCATGCACCTCGACGATCACCGCGGTGCGATCTTGATCGCCAACGTGGTGACCCCTGACGACCAGCTCATCGCCGGCATTTGCTCGCATGATTCCTCCCTTCCCGCCGCAAGATCCTCACCTCGCGGCCTGC
>Ga0335078_10003470_pt1 | contig 23448 bp, 21 predicted proteins | sample Lox_Sample_32_FD_206711 | JGI IMG/M metagenome (GOLD analysis project Ga0335078, IMG submission 206711) | Soil microbial communities from Loxahatchee National Wildlife Refuge, Florida, United States - Lox_Sample_3.2 | ecosystem: Environmental > Terrestrial > Soil > Wetlands | place: USA... | reverse complement strand
ACGGGCGGCAAGGCCGCCCGTTCGCGGAGCAGGCGACGGCCTTGGACGAGGTGGTGCCGATGTCGAGGCCCACGACGATGCTCGTGGTCATGGCCGTTGCTCCCCGGAGCCGCGTTCGATGAGCCTGGCCGGCACACCGATGCGCTGGACCGGAAGGCCCGGCTGGTCCAGGCGGGCCAGGAGCCGCGCCGCGGCCACCCGCCCGACCTCGCGACCGGGATGATCCACGACGGTGACGGCCGGACGGAGCGAATCGGCCATGGGAAAGTCACCGAACGAGACGAGGCCGATGTCCGTCCGCCCGGCCGAGTGCAGGGCCGGGACGACGCCCAGGGAAGCGCGTGTGGTGGCGCTCAGGATCGCGGTCGGCGGCCGGGAGCCGCCGAGCAGGGCCGACACCGCGTCAGCGGCGGCCCGGCTGGTCGGGCTTGTGGTGTTGACCAGGTTCTCGTCTGTTTCAACCTGGTGCCGGGCGAGGGCATCGCGGTAGCCGCGCAGGCGGGCGCCCGAGGTGGGGATGGCGGGCGTGTCGCCGATGTAGGCGATGCGCCGGTGGCCGTGGGCGATGAGATGAGCCACGGCGCCGAACGCCGCGCGGTGGTCGTCGATCTCGACCAGGTCGGCGGACAGGCCGGGGGCGGGCCGGTCGACGAGCACGACCGGGACGCGCGGGCCTCGCGGGCCTCGCGGGTCGAGCCAGGCATGGTCGTCCACGGTCGGGCAGAGCAGCAGCCCGGCCACCCGGCGCTGGATCATCCGCCCGATGGCATCGCGCTCCCAGGCGGGGTCCCGGCGGGTGCTGGTGACCAGCACGGACCGGCCGTGCCGCGACATCTCCAGCTCCACCGCGTCGATGACCTCGGCGAAGAACGGGTCGGAGATGGACTCCACCACGAACCCGATCGTGGTGTCCGTGCCCGCCCGCAGGGACCGGGCCATCGCGTCGGGCTCGAACCGCAGGTCGAGCATTGCCGCCTGGACGCGCTGCCGGGTGGCCGGCGCGACCCGCGGATCGTCGTTCAGGACCCGCGAGGCGGTACGCAGGCTCACCCCGGCCGCATTCGCGACGTCGAGGAGCCTGGTTGGGCCGCCGGCCGGGCGCTGCTCGAATTGGTGCTGTCCGGAAGGGTGCTGCTCGAACGGATGCTGCTCGAACGGGTGCTGTGCCATCGATGGCATAGCGTCATTGTGCCCTGCTTTGCCATCGATGGCAAGACCTCGGCAGGGTGGGGGCGGCGCGGGGTGGGGGCGGCGCGGGGTGTCGGCGGCGCGGGGTGTCGGCGGGCAGGCGCTGGAGTTCCGGTCGGGTACTAGAGCTCCAGTCAGGTGGCAGCAGGCCCTTAGCGTCGATCGTCGGGGGAAATTTATCCGCTTTGTCCGAGTTGCGACGTGGGCTTGGATGGTTGATCGGGGTTATGCGGTTGATTGGGGGTACCCCAGTCCCCCGGATCAACCTCAGAGCCCCGATCCACCACGATAAACGGAGCGAATCTTCCAGATGGGCGAATTGCGAGGGATCTGCGGTAGTCGTGATGCCGGGGAGGACAGGGTTACGCCAGTTGCCTCAGCAGCGCTTTAGCTGGCGGGCGAGGTCGAGGGCGGTGAGGAACGACGCGGGGTCGCGGATCATGTTCTCGTCGCGGGTTCCGGCGCGCCCGGGTCGGGCGCCGGACGAGCTGGTCCGGTGGCAGGTGCAGCCCGACCAGGGGGTTCGGCGTCCAGGGGGCGGGTGGTGGTGGGCTAGGCGGATGAGTCGGCCCGTTCGGTACTCAAGGGGGTGACCGGCTGTGCGCAGGTTCGCGCCGGCCGGCCTGGTCAGGGCCGGGCCAGCGCGGTGGCCGCGGTCGGGCTCAGTGGCAGCGACGGGAACAGCAGGGCCTGATAGGAGTGGTACAGGTCCGGCTTGCCTGACCAGGTGGAGGTGGCCGGCGTCATGTCCGGAGCCAGCTCCTGCCACCAGCCGCCGTGCTCGCGGTCCAGGAAGTAGAGGTCGATCTCGTCCCACCACCGGGCCGCGACGGCGGCGAAGCGGTCCTCGCCGGTGCGCCGGTGCAGCGCGTCGGCGGCGAGCACCGCCTCGCAGGCGACCCAGTGCATGCGGGCCGTCACCACCGGCTGGCCGGCGGCGTCGATGGTATAGATCAGGCCGGGGTGACCGTCCCGCTGCCAGGCGTCGGCGACGGCGGTGTCGAACAGCGCGGTCGCCGCCTCGAGCAGCCAGGCGGCGGGCTGGGTTGCCTCCAGCGTCAGCAGCAGCCGGGCCCACTCGAAGGAATGGCCGGGGGTGGTGCCGGGCGGGCGGAACGGGTCGTTCGGGCGGTCGGCGTTGTAGTCCTGGAGCGGCTGCCAGTTCTGGTCGAAGTGCTCGGGTATCCGCCAGCCATGGGCCCGGGCCTGCACGTTGACCAGGTAGCCGGCGATCGAGGCGGCCCTTTGGTGCCAGGCGGGGCGGCCGGTCACGTCGCCCGCCGCCAGGTACGCCTCCACCGAGTGCATGTTGCTGTTGGCGCCGCGATACGCCTCGGGCTCGGTGAATCCGGCGTTCCAGCTCTCCAGCGCGAGGCCTTCCGCGTCGGACCAGAAGTGCCGGTCGATGGCGGCCGTGGCGGCCTCCAGGGCGGCATCGGCCCCGGGGATGCCGGCCGCCATCGCGCTGGAGGCGGCCAGCAGGACGTGAGCGTGGGCGTAGTTCGCCTTGGCGGTGTCGAGGACGTTCCCGGCCGGGTCGAGGCCGGCGAACCAGCCGCCGTGCTCGACGTCGGCGTAGCGGCTGGCCAGGGCGTCCAGGCCGGAGGCGGCCAGGGCGCCGGCGCCGGCCACCCCGGCCAGGTGGGCCAGCGCGAACACGTACGTCATGCGCGCGTTGATGTACAGCGGGCGGGGCTGCGCCGGGTCGATGCGGCCGTCGGTGCCGAGCCACCCGAAGCCGCCGTCGGGCAGCGCGGCCGCCCGGCCGAACTCGATCAGCCGGCTGGCTTCGGCCTCACGCCACGGCCCTGTTCCCGGCTGGCCTGTTCCCGGCTGGCCTGTTCCCGCCTGGCCTGTTCCCGCCTGGCCTGTTCCCGGCTGGCCTGGCCCTGGTTCGGTCATGGTCTTCTCCCCTTCTCGCTCAGGCTCGCGGGGGCAGCTCGCCGGAGCCGCGCGGGATCAGCCGGACCGGGAGGACCGTCCGGCGGCGCCCCGGCGCGCCGGGGTCCTCGATGCGCTGCATGAGCCGCTCGACCGCGATGCGCCCCAGCCCGGCCGGGTCCTGGTCGATGACGGTGATCGCCGGGGACAGCGCCGCGGCCAGCGGCACGTCGCCGAACCCGACCACGGCGACGTCGGTGCGCCCCGCCTTGTGCAGGGCCAGGACGAGCGCCATCGTGCACGGGACGTTCGAGGAGAACACGGCCGTGGGGGCGTCCGGCTCGGCCAGGCGCCCGACCAGCTTGGCGGCGGATTCCTCGGGTGATCCGCCGGACGTGCAGACGAAGTCGGGGCGGTCGTCCAGGCCGGCCTCGGCCACGGCCTCCCGGTAGCCCTTCAGCCGGCGCCGGGTCGTCATGACCGGGGCGGAGATATCGAAGAAGGCCACTCGCCGGTGGCCGTGGGCCGCCAGGTGCAGGACGGCCTCGCGTGCGCCGGCCAGGTCGTCCTCGATCACGTAGACGCCGGAGAGCCCCCGCGGGGCCCGGTCCACGAACACGACCGGCGTCCGCTGCTGCCACGGGGCCAGGTAGGACTGGTCCGGGCTGACGGCGGCCACGATCAGGCCGCTGATCTGGCGCCGGAGCAGCGACTCCAGGGCCGACCGCTCGTGCTCGGCGCCCTGGCGGAGGCTGGTCACCACGACCGCCATCCCGCGTCCGCCCAGGTCCACCTCGATGCTGGCGGTCATCGCGGCGAAGAACGGATCGCCGATGTCGGGGATGGCCAGGCCCACCGCCGGGTCCGCGCCGACCCGGAAGCTGCGGGCCAGCATGTTCGGTACGTAGTTCAGCTTCTGCATGGCCCAGCGGACCCGGTCCCGGGTCTCCTCGGTGACATGAGGGTCATCGTTGAAGACCCGGGACACGGTCTTGGCGCTGACTCCGGCGACGCGGGCGACGTCGCGCATGGTGGTCATGGTGGATAATCTCCGCGTGCCGCCGGGGGGATCAGCAGAGGTGTGGGCGGGTCGTCAGCAGCTGGTCTTGTAGATCGCCGCCTGGCTCTGCGGCGACGTCAGGTTGGCCTGCGTGATGATGGTGAACTTGGTGCCGATCTTCGGGGTGGTCGGCTTGCCTGTCAGGGCCTTGTAGGCCTGGTCCACCGCGTTGGTCCCGATCACGTACGGCGACTGGGCGATGAGCGCCTGCACGGTGCCCTGCTTCAGCGCGGTGACCTCGTCCGGCTCGGCGTCGAACCCGACGATCTTGACCTTGCCGGACTTGCCGGCCTGGCGGACGCCGGTGGCGGCCCCCTCGGCGGAGAACAGGTTGGCCGCGAAGATCCCGACGATGCCGGGGTTCTTCTGCAGCGCCGCCAGCGTGACCTGGGCGGCCACGGACGCGCTGTCCTGGTCGAACTGCGTGCCCACGTACTTGAACTTGGGGTCGGCCTTGGCCGCGTTGGCGAAGCCCTGCTGGCGCTGGTCAGTGGTGCTGATGCCGGGCTTCACGTTGACGACGAGCACCTCGCCGCCGCCGGGCACCAGCTGCTGGATCGCCCTGAAGGCGTAGCCCCCGCCGGCCACGTTGTCCGAGGAGATCTGGGAGACCGCGCCGGACGGGTCGTTCAGCGTGGTGTCGACGAGGACGACCTTGATCCCCGCGGCCATGGCGGCGGCGATCGGGGGCCGGCTGGCCGACACATCGTTGGGGGCGATCAGGATCGCGTCGGGCTTGGCCGCGGTGACCGACTCGATGATCGGGTTCTGCAGCGTGGCGTCGAACTGCGTGGGCCCCTGGATGTTGACGGTGACGTTGCCGAGCTTCTTGGCCTCGGACTGGATGCCGCAGCCCATCGTGACGTAGAAGCCGTCACCGGCCACGCCCTGGATGAACGTCATCTTGTAGGACTTGCCGCTGGTCGAGCCGCCGGTGGCGGTGGAACCGCCGGCCGCGCTTGACGAGCTCGATGACGAGCACGCCGCCGCCGTGAGGGTCAGCAGCAAGATTGCCGTCGCCCCCGCGGCTGGTTTCGCCAAAGACCGCTTCATACCTGCTCCTTCGCGTGATTTCTGGGTTCGGCTGCCGGTCCTGCGATGGCAGCTTGTCCCCGCGGACCGGCATGTTCAGCTTCTGGCAACCTCTCCGACACATACGGGCCGATCTTGCAGCAGCTATGTCACCGATGTCAATACCATCCGGTCGATGATCTATAACACGCTTGAACAGGGCCTACAGGCAGCATGTATCGTTTTGATTCCAGCTATTGACATCGGTGACATGACAAGGGACCCTCTTGCTAAACATTGCGGCACGGTTACGGCCGGGTTGCGGCATCAGCGTTGGATTCGGCGGGTTGAAGATGCACAGCTGAGTCAGGGCCGCAGTCGATAAGGAGTGGTTCCATGAGCGTGGCGCTGGAAGCACGCGACATCACGAAGGTGTACGGTCACGTCCACGCGCTGGCGGGCGCCAACTTCGAGATCAAGGCCGGCGAGGTGACCGCGCTCATCGGGGACAACGGGGCCGGCAAGAGCACGCTGATCAAGATCTTGTCCGGGACCGAGACGCCGACATCGGGCGAGATCCTGGTCGAAGGCCAGCCGGTGACCATCGACGGCCCGCTCGCGGCGCGCCGCTACGGGATCGAGACCGTGTACCAGGACCTGGCCCTGGCCCCCCACCTCAACCCGGTGCAGAACATGTACCTGGGCCGCGAGATCATGCGGCCGGGCCTGCTGGGGCATCTGGGCTTCATGAACAACGCCGATATGCGCGTCGGCAGCCGGAAGGCCTTCGACGAGCTCGGCGCGACCGTGCGCAACTTCTCCGGCAGCATCGGCGCCATGTCCGGCGGCCAGAAACAGGCGGTTGCGGTCGCCCGCGCGGCCGCCTGGGCCAAGCGGGTCATCCTGCTCGACGAGCCCACGGCCGCGCTCGGCGTGGTGCAGACCAAGAGCGTCCTCGACCTGATCCGCCGGGTCCGCGACCGCGGGCTCGGCGTGGTGTTCATCAGCCACCAGATGCCGGCCGTGCTCCAGGTCGCCGACGACGTGCAGGTCATGCGGCTCGGCCGCCGGGTGGCCAGGTTCCGGGCGAAGGACACGACGATGGAGGAGCTGGTCGGGGCGATGACCGGCGCCCTGACCCAGGATGACAGGACGCAGGAAAACGGGATGCGGGAGAGCCAGTCATGACCGAGCAGACGACCGTGCCTCCCCCGGTTCCCGATGGCGCCGCGCCGGCCGGCGCGGCGCCGACCGAGGAAGAACCGACCGGCCGGCTCGCGCGGCTGGCCCGGCTGCAGGCGCTGCAGATCATCATCGTGCTGGCCGTGATCGTTGTCATCTTCTCGATCCTCAAGCCCAGCAGCTTCCTGACCGTGTTCAACATCCGCGGGATCGTGCAGAACACCGCGATCCTGGCGGTCCTGGCTGTCGGGATGACCTTCGTGATCATCACCGGCGGCATCGACCTGTCGATAGGCAGCGTGCTGGTCTTCAGCGGGGTCGTCGCCGACAAGGTGATGGCCAACGTCGGCGGCGGCCAGGGCTGGGGTTCGGCCATCATCGGCGCCCTGGTGGCCATCGGCTGCGGGCTCGCCTGGGGGCTGCTCAACGGGTTCCTGGTCGCGCGGGCCAAGGTCCCGCCGCTCATCGTCACCCTGGGCACCCTGGGGATGGCCCTCGGCCTGGCCGAGGTCATCACCGGCGGCGTGGACCTGCGCAACGTTCCGACGGTCATGGTCAACTCGGTCGGCTTCGGCAACATCGTCGGAGAGATACCGTGGCTGGCCGTCATCGCCGCGGTCGTCGTGCTGCTCGGGATCGTGCTGCTGCACCGGACCCGGTTCGGGCTGCATACCTACGCGATCGGCTCGAACCCCGAGGCGGGCCGGCGGGCCGGCGTCAACGTCCCCCGTCACCTGGTCATGATCTACGCCCTGTCCGGGCTGCTGGCCGGCTTCGGCGGATGGCTCAACCTGGCGTTCTTCCAGTCGACCACGATCGGCGGGCAGACCTCGACCAACCTGTCCGTGATCGCCGGCGTGGTCATCGGCGGCACCAGCCTGTTCGGCGGCTACGGGTCGATCCTCGGCAGCATCATCGGGGTGTTCATCCCGGCCACGCTGCAGAACGGGTTCGTGATCATCGGCATCCAGCCGTTCTGGCAGCAGGTCGTGGTCGGCGCCGTCCTCATCGCCGCCGTCTACGTCGACCAGCAGCGGCGCGCTGCCGCCCTGCGCGGCGGCAGCCCGAGGATGGCCGGCCTGCTGGGTCGCTGGATCGGCAGGCAGGGCGATCCGGCCCGGGAGTGAGCCGGGCCCGGTCCGTCCGGGTTCGCCCGGTCCCGTCCGCCGAAGGAGCAGCATGAAAGCCGTTGTCTACGATGCCCCGGGAAGCTTCGCGATCAGGGACATCCCGACACCGGATCCGGAGCCAGGGGAGGTCCGCGTCCGCGTCCGCCAGACCGGGATCTGCGGCACGGACCTGCACATCCACAACGGCAAGTTCTTCGCCGAGTTCCCGCTGACTCCCGGGCACGAGCTCATCGGGCCGGTGGACGCGCTGGGCGAGGGCACCGAGGGGTTCCGCGTCGGCGAGTACGTCTCGGTCAACCCGAACATGAACTGCGGGCACTGCGAGTACTGCCGGACCGGGCGCACCTTGCTCTGCGCCAACCTCAAGGGGCTCGGCACGAACTGGCCCGGCTCGTTCGCCGAATACGTCACGGTCCCGGCCAGCCTGGTCTTCTCGGTGGACGGCATCGATCCCGATATCTCCGTGTTCACCGAGCCCACGGCGTGCGCCATGCACGGCGTGGAGACGCTGAGCCCGCGGCCGGGGAGTTCGGCCCTGGTCTTCGGCGCCGGCCCGACCGGACTGCTGCTGGCCCAGCTCATCGCGCGCGGCGGCGCGGCCAGCGTGACCGTGGCGGCTTCGTCGGCGTTCAAGCTCAAGCGGGCCGAGGACCTGGGGCTCGACGCGACGTTCCTGATGGACCGCGCGGACCTGGCCGGCGACGCGGCCAAGCTGAAGGCGGCCTCGGGCGGCGGGTTCGACATCGTGGTCGACGCCACCGGGGCGGCGGCCGTGTCCGAGCAGTGCGTGCCGCTGACCCGCAGCGGCGGGACCGTGATGTTCTACGGCGTGACCGAACCCGAAGACCTCGTGCGGGTCAGCCCGTACGACGTGTTCCGGCGCGAGATCACGATCAAGGGGTCCTTCGCCGAGATCAACGCGTTCCCGGCCGCGATCGCGGCGCTGCGCGGCGGGCGGGCCCGGACCGACGGCCTCATCACGCACCGCTTCCCGCTCGACGACTACGCCGGCGCCCTGGATGCGCTGCGCGGTGACCGGACCGTGCACAAGATCATCATCGAGTGCTGGCAGCCGTAGGGCGGAGTGCTGGCCGGGATGAACGCGATCTCCACCCTGGGTCTTGACCTTGGCACCAGTTCGGCCAAGGCCGTCGTGACTGATACCGGGGGCAGGGTCCTGGCGCAGGCGTCGGCCGGCTACGCCGTGAACTCGGAGCAGGCCGGCTACGCCGAGAGCGACCCGGGCGACTGGTGGAGCGCGGTGCGGGCCTGCGCCCGCGAGGCCGTTGACGCCGCCGTCCGCGCGGGCAGCCGCGCGGGCGGCAGTACGGGCGGCGCGCGGCCGGCGGCGATCGGGCTTTCCGGGCAGATGCACGGCCTGGTGCTGACCTCAGCCGACGGCGAGGCGCTCCGGCCGGCCCTGCTGTGGGCCGACAGCCGGGCCACCGGGGCGCTGGCTGCCTACCGTCGCCTGGAGCCGGCCGCGCTGGCCCGGCTGGCCAACCCGCTGGCCCCCGGGATGACCGGGCCGCTGCTCATGTGGGTGGCCGAGCACGAACCGGGGACGTACCGGGACGCGCGCTGGGCGCTGGCACCCAAGGACTGGCTGCGGGGCCGCCTCACCGGCGAGATCCACGCCGAGCCCAGCGACGCATCCGCGAGCCTGCTCTACGACGTGCCCGGCGACCGCTGGGACCTCGACGTCGCCCGGGCGCTCGGCCTGGACGCCGCCCTGCTGGCACCCGTGCTGCCCTCGGCCGGCGCGCCGGCCGGGCACCTCACCGCCGCGGCAGCGGCCGAGCTGGGGCTGCCCGCGGGCATCCCGGTCGCGGCCGGGGCCGGGGACACGGCAGCGGCCGCCCTCGGCAGCGGCATCGGCCCGGGCGACGTCCAGCTGACCGTCGGCACCGGCGCGCAGGTCCTCCGGCCGATGGCCGCACCGGTCAGCCGGGCGGACGCCGGGGTCAACCTCTACCGGTCGGCGACGCCGGACGGCTGGTACCAGATGGGCGCCACCCTCAGCGCCGGGCTCAGCCTGAACTGGGTGCGCGAGGTCATGAACGCCAGCTGGGCGGAGCTGTACGCCAGCGCGGACCGCCCCGCCCGGCCGCACGACCCGATCTTCGTCCCGCACCTGTCGGGGGAACGGACACCGTACTGCGATCCGGCGCTGCGCGGGTCCTGGACCGCGCTGTCGCTGGCCGACGACCGGACGTCGCTGCTGCGGGGCGCGCTCGAGGGAACCGCGTTCGCGATCCGCGACGCGCTCGACGCCCTGCTGGGCGAGGACCGGCCGGGCGAGGACCGGCCGGGCGAGGACCGGCCGGCGCGGCTGCGGCCGGCGCGGCTGCGGCCGGCGCGGCTGCGGCTGGCCGGCGGGGGCACCCTGGCGGCGGGCTGGCGGCAGCTGCTCGCGGACGTGCTGGGGCTGCCGCTGTACGCCGTGGACGTGCCCGCCGCGTCCGGCCGGGGCGCGGCCCTGCTGGGCGCCCACGCCGCGGGCCTGCTGAGTTTCGACGACATCGCCGGACCGCTGGCTCCGCCGGCCGGCCTGGCGGCCGAGCCGGACCCGGCCATGACCGCCTTCCACGCGGAGCGTTACGCCAGGTTCCGGCATGTCGTCCCGGCCCTGCGATTGACCGGGGCCCGCGATTGACCGGGGAAGGAGCCGCATGACCACGGTGACCGGGAAGACGCTGGCCGAGCTGAACGTGCCGGTGCCTGGTTATGACCGCCGCCAGGTGACGACCGGGATCGTGCACATCGGCGTCGGCGGTTTCCACCGCTCGCACCAGGCCATGTACATCGACACGCTGATGAACCGCGGCGCGGCGATGGACTGGGGCATCTGCGGTATCGGGGTGCAGCCGGCCAACACCGCGATGCGCGACGCGCTGGCCGCCCAGGACGGCCTGTATACCCTGGTCCTGCGGCACAGCGACGGCACCTGGGAGCCCCGCGTGATCGGGTCGATCGTGGAGTACCTGTTCGCGCCGGACGATCCCGGGGCCGCGATCGAGAAGATGGCCGACCCGGCGACCAGGATCGTGTCGCTCACCGTCACCGAGGGCGGCTACAACCTCGACGCGGTCACCGGGGAGTTCGACGGGTCCGACCCGTCCGTGCTGGCCGACCTGCGGCCGGGCGCCGCGCCGCGCACCGTTTTCGGGCTGGTGACCGAGGCGCTGGCCCGCCGCCGCGACCGGGGCATCCCCGCCTTCAGCATCCTGTCCTGCGACAACGTCCAGGGCAACGGCCACGTGAGCCAGCGGGCGTTCACCGCGTTCGCCCGCCTGCGCGATCCCGGGCTGGCGGACTGGATCACCCGGCACGTTCGGTTCCCTAACGGCATGGTCGACCGCATCACGCCGCAGACGACCGATGAGGACCGGGCCGAGCTCAGCCGGCGGTTCGGCCTGCAGGACCGGTGGCCGGTGTTCTGCGAGCCGTTCGCCCAGTGGGTGCTGGAAGACGACTTCGCCGACGGCCGGCCGCCGCTGGAAGACGCCGGCGTGCGGATCGTCTCCGACGTGGAACCCTACGAGCTGATGAAGCTGCGGCTGCTCAACGCCAGTCACCAGGCCCTGTGCTACCCCGGCTACCTGGTCGGGTACCGGCTCGTGCACGAGGTCACCACGGACCCGCTGTTCGACCGGTTCCTGATGGACTACATGACCGCCGAAGCCATCCCGACCCTGCGGCCGGTGCCCGGCATCGACGTTCACCAGTACGCCCGCCAGCTCATCGAGCGGTTCTCCAACCCGGAGGTGCGCGACACCGTAGCCCGGCTGTGCGCCAACACCTCCGATCTCATTCCCAAGTTCCTGCTCCCGGTCATCCGGCACCAGCTCGCGGCCGGCGGTCCGATCACCCGGTCGGCGGCGGTCGTGGCCAGCTGGGCCCGCTACGCCGAGGGCATCGACGAGAACGGCGAGAGGTACGAGATCGACGACATCCTCGCGCCGCAGTTGCGGGCCGCGGCGGGACGGCAGCGCGGGCACCCGGCCGCGTTCCTCGAGGACAACCGCGCGATCTTCGGCGACCTAGCCGACGACACCCGCTTTACCCGGACGTACAGCTCGATCCTGACCGCCCTGCTGGACGGGGGCGTCAGGAAGACGTTGGCTGACCTTGACCACTACGCCATAGGAGGAAGCCGCCCTGACTAGCATGCGACGCGTCGTCGTCTACCCGGGCCGGATCGCTGTCGAGAAGGTGCTCGTCCATGCCTGATCCGACGAGGGCCGTCCGCCGCCTGGACCGCAAGCTGGACGCCATCACGGCGGGCCGGTACACCCCCGGCGACTTCGTGATCGCGGACGCCAAGGACGCCGACATGGCGTTCGGCCTCACCTCGGCGGGACCAGCCCGGACGGCCGGGCCCGGCCGGTACCGCACGCGCGGCGACTTCCTCGACGACATGCGAGCCCTGGTCGCCCAGGGCGAACTCGACATCATGCTGACCTCGGCGGCCAACGGGGAGCGGCTGGCCCGGGACGGCTCGCTGGGAGATATGACCCTGGCCGTGCGGGGAAACGACAGCACGGACATCTGGAACAGCCGGGGCGGCCGCTACCCCGCCGTGCCGTCGCGGCCCTTCCGCACGGCCGACCTGTCCGCGGTCCGTCCGTTCTGCGATCTCGTGCTGTACTCGATGACCTTCAACAACGAACTGGACCACGACCTGGTCACGCTCGAGGCGTACGGCAGTTTCCGGCGGGAGGCCGCCGCGCTGGGCATCCGGCATTTCCTCGAGGTCTTCAACCCCAACGCGCCGGCCGACCTGGCCGCCGACCAGGTCGGCGCGTTCGTCAACGACTCGATCACTCGCGCCCTGGCCGGGGTCACCGCGGCGCAGCGGCCGATGTTCCTGAAGGTGGCCTACAACGGCCCGGACGCCCTGGCCGAACTGGCTGGGTACGATCCGTCGCTGGTGGTCGGCATCCTGGGCGGGTCGGCAGGCACCACCCGGGACACCTTCGAGCTGCTGCACCAGGCCGAACGGCACGGCGCGCGGGTCGCCCTGTTCGGCCGCAAGATCCAGCACGCCGAGTCGCAGCTGGACCTGGTCGGCCTGATGCGGCCGGTGCTGCGGGGCGAGCTGAGTCCGGCCGACGCCGTTCGCGCCTACCACGATGCCCTGGCCAAGGCCGAGATCGCCCCGCACCGCGACCTCGAGGCCGACGTGGAGGTGACCGATCCCGTGCTGCGTGTCGGATGAGCCGCCCCAGATGAGCCGCGGCGGGGTCCTGTGCGCCGGGACGATTCTCGTCGATGTCGCCAAGGTGATCGACGCCTACCCGGCCCTCGATCACCTGGCCACGATCGAGCAGGTATCGCTGAGCACCGGCGGGCCGGGCCTCAACATGGCCGTCGACCTGCGCATGCTCGGGGCGGCCTTCCCGATAGGGGTGCTCGGCGCCGTCGGCGACGATGAGCACGGCGCCTTCATCCTGGCCGAGTGCCTACGGCTGGGCATCGATGTGGCCGGCGTCAGGAAGCTGGCCGGCGCGGTCACCTCGTTCACCGACGGGATGATCGAGCGGGATGGCGGCCGGCGGACCTTTTTCCACCACAGCGGGGCCAACGCGCTGTTCGACGCCTCGGCCGCCGACCTGGGGGCGGCCCGGGTCCTGCACGCGGGCGCACCCGGCATCCACCCGGTCATGGACGGCCCGCGGCCCGGCGGAGGCAACGGCTGGTCCGCCTTGCTCCAGCGAGCCCAGGCCGCGGGCCTGCACACCAACATGGAGATGGTCAGCCTGGCACCGGACCGCACCACCCGGGTCGCCCGGCCCTGCCTGCCCCACCTGGACAGCATCGTGATCAACGAACTCGAGGCCGGCGCGCTGACCGGCATCGACGCTCCGGCGCCCACCGCGGACGGGCCGACCGACTGGCCGGCGCTGGAGGCGATGGCGCTCGGCCTGATCGAGCGCGGCGTCTCGGCGCTCGCGGTGGTGCACGTCCCGGCGGGCTGCGTCGCGGCCGCCCCGGGCGGCCGGACCTGGCGCCAGGGCTCGGTCCGGCTGCCGCGCGAGCAGGTCCGCAGCACCATAGGCGCGGGCGACGCCTTCGCCGCCGGCGTCATCCTGGGCCTGCACGACGGCTGGCCGGTCGAGCGCTGCCTGCGGCTGGCGGTCGCCTCCGCCGCGGCGTCCGTGCGCAGCCCGCACACCTCCGCCGGCATCAAGCCCGCCGATATCTGCCTCGCTGAGGCCGAGCGGGCCGGCTACCGTTCCACGCCGCCGGTTCAGCCGGCGTACTGATGCACGATCCTGTCCCGGGGACGAAGTAGCATTCCCACAGAGCTGGCCTGCGAGCGGTTGAGCATCCATCGAAATCTGGTGCACTGTGGACGAGCGCCTGCTGCTGGTCGAGGACGACGCTTCGATCCGTGAGATCGTGTCTATCGGGCTGAAGGCAGCCGGCTTCCGGGTCGCCACGGCGATCGATGGCCGGGAGGGCCTGGCGAAGGTCCGCGCGGACGGCTTCGACGCGGTGATCCTGGACGTGATGCTGCCGTCGCTGGACGGATTCGAGGTCTGCCGCGAGATCAGGAAATTCAGCCGGGTTCCGGTCGTGATGCTGACGGCACGGACCGACCTCATCGACGTGGTGGTCGGGCTGGAGTCAGGCGCGGACGGGCCAAGGTGGAGGACGATCCGTCACATCCGGCGGTGATCAAGACGATCCGCGGGGTCGGCTACCGCCTGGACCGGGCCTGAGGGCATGGCCCGGCAGCCGACACGGCTCCGCGGCCGACGCGGCCGACGCGGGCGGATCTGGCCGGGCGGGCTGCGGCGGCGGCTGGTCGTCGCCTTCGTGCTGGTCGCGACGGTCTCAGCCGGGGCTCTTGCGGTCGCGTCGTACCTGCTGGTGCGCGACGCGCGGCTGGACGGCTCGCTCGCCGCGAGCGCGGCCGAGGCCAGGGAAGACCTGAACCTCGCCGCCACCATCACCGACCAGGCGGCCGGTGATTTTGTCCGGGCCTACGAGCAGCGGGGCACCCACGCGGTGCTGATCTTCCCCGGCGGCCGTAAGGTCGCCTCCGATGCCCAGGTGAACCCGCCGATCCCGGCCGTACTTCAGGGCTTCGTCCGCCAGGGGCAGCTCGGCTACCAGCGGATGGATGTGGCCGGGCAGCCCTACCTGGTCGTGGCGGGCCGGGTGCCGGGGTCGACCGCTTAGCTGTACCTGTTCTTTCCCGAGCAAAGCATCGAGCGCAACCTGGCTCAGCTGCGCAACGTCCTGGCGGCGGCCTGGCTCGGCGTGCTGCTGGTGGCGGCGCTGGTCGGGCGCGTGCTCGCCCGGCGAACGCTGGGACCGGTCGCCCGGGCCAGCGAGGCGGCCCGGCTGATCGCCGGCGGCCGCCTCGACACCAGGCTGCCGGTCGGCGCGGCGGATGAGTTCGGTGCCTGGGCGGCGGCATTCAACGAGATGGCCGACGCGCTGGAGGCGAAGATCGCCGCGCTCTCGGCGGCTCAGGCCCGCGAGCTCCGGTTCACCGCGAACGTCGCGCACGAGCTGCGCACGCCGCTTACCGCCCTGGTGGCCGAGGCCTCGCTGCTCGGCAGCCAGGTCAGCCACCTGCCCGACCCGGCCCGCCGCCCCGTTGAGCTGATGGTCGCCGATGTGCGCCGGCTCAGGACGCTGGTCGACGAGCTAATGGAGATCTCCAGGCTCGACGCCGGGTCTGAGCCAGTCCTGCGGCGGCAGGTCGACGTCGAGTCCGTCATGGCCGCGCTGATCAGCGCGCGGGGCTGGCAGGACCAGGTGGCCGTGGACGGCGGGCCGCTCACGCTCACTACCGACCCGCGCCGGATCGAGCGGATACTGGCGAACCTGGTCGGCAACGCGGTCGAGCACAGCGGCCGGGATGTCACGGTGCGGACCGGCACCGACGGTGCTCACGGCTGCATCGACGTGGCCGACGGCGGTCCGGGCATCCCGCCCGAGCACCTGCCGCACGTCTTCGAGCGCTTTTACAAGGCCGACTCGGCCCGGGCCGGCGTGGGCAGCGGTCTCGGCCTGGCTATCGCGCTGGAGAACGCCAGGCTCCTGGGCGGAAACATCAGCGTGTCCAGTGACGTGGCGGGCGGGTCGGTGTTCCGGCTCACCCTGCCGCTCGGGCCCGCCGCCGATGTGAGCGAACCGTGATGTCGCGGTGAGCCGCCGGTTGGCTGGCCGGCGCACAGTGGGGCGGTAAGGGCACGATGAAGGAGAACCCCATGAAGCGCCTGCCCGTGCTGATGATCAGCGGCGTCTGCTTGCTCGCCGCCGGTTGCGGGGCGCCCTCGTCCGGCGCGCTCGGTCCGGCTCCGGCCGCGACCGCCCAGACACCCAGTCCGGCCGCGTCCCCCGGCACCGGCACCGCGACCGGGACGCCCGCACCAAGCGGCCAGCCGCCGGCGGCGACCCCGGCTCAGGGCCCGGCGCGAGAGATCGGCCTGCAGGCCTGGTTCAGCCGGAACGGCAAGCTATTCGTCACCGAGCGGACCGTGCCGGCGACGTCAGGTGTCGGCCAGGCCGCACTTGACCGCATGCTGACCGGTCCCTCGGCGGCCGAGTACGCGGCCGGACTGCGCTCGCGGATCCCGGCCGGCACGACGGCGCGTGGCGTGCGGATCGCGCAGGTGGTCTACACGCTGACGCAGTTCCCGACGGTCACCGGCGTGCGGTTCGCGATCAACGGGCAGGGTGTCACCGTGGTCGGCGGGGTTCCGGTGCAAAGTCCGCAGACTCGCGCGATGTACCGCGGCTACCTGCCCGCGATCACGGTGCGGAGCCCGGTGATCGGGGCGCGGGTGACCAGCCCGGTTACCGTGTCGGGCACGGCCGATGTGTTCGAGGCAACGGTCAGCGTGCGCGTCGGCGACTCGGCCGGCCGCGAGATCGCCAGGACATTCACCACCGCGAGCTGCGGCACCGGCTGCCGCGGCGACTACTCGGTCGCGGTCTCCTACTCGGTGCCGCGGACTCAGCCTGGCACGATCGAGGTGTTCGAGAGTTCGGCCAGGGACGGGCAGCCGGTCAACGTCCAGCTGATCCCGGTGACGCTGGCGCCGTAACCGCTAGCGCAGGATCAGGCCGCTGGTGGGGACGCCGGTGCCCGCGGTGACCAGGACCGGGCCGTCGCCGGGGACCTGATTGACCGAGGTACCGCGGACCTGGCGCACCGCCTCGGCGATGCCGTTCATGCCGTGGATGTAGGCCTCGCCGAGCTGCCCGCCGTGCGGGTTGACGGGCAGGCGGCCGCCCAGCTCGATCGCGCCGCCGGCGATGAAGTCCCTGGCCTCGCCGCGACCACAGAAGCCGAGCTCCTCCAGCTGGATGAGCACGTACGGGGTGAAGTGGTCGTACAGCACGGCGGTGCGCACGTCTGCCGGGCCGATCCCGGCCCGCCGCCACAGCTGACCGCCGACCAGGCCCATCTCCGGCAGGCCGGTCAGCTCGTCGCGGTAGTAGCTGGTCATGGTGAACTGGTCCGGGCCGGCCCCCTGCGCGGCGGCACTGATCACCGCGGGCAGGTGCGGCCGGTCGCGGGCCCGGTCCAGGCTGGTGACGACGACGGCGACGGCGCCGTCACTCTCCTGGCAGCAGTCGAGCAGCCGGAGGGGTTCGGCGATCCAGCGCGAGCCCTGGTGCTCGGCGAGCGTGACCGGGCGCTGGTAGAACCAGGCGTGCGGGTTGGTCGCGGCGTGACGGCGGTCCGCCACCGTCACCCGGCCGAAGTCCGCACTGGTCGCGCCGAAGCAGTGCATGTAGCGGCGGGCCACCATGGCGACGGTGGCGGCCGGCGTGGCGATGCCCATCGGGTAGTGCCAGCCGTTGTCGACGCCCGAGGTCGTGGGCATGGCGGTCGCGCCGGCCGCGACCCGGCCGAACCGGCGTCCGGACCGCTCGTTCAGCGCCCGGTAGCAGACCACCGTGCTGGCCGCGCCGGTCGCCACCGCCATCGCCGCGTGCTGCACGGTCGCGCAGGCGGCCCCGCCGCCGTAGCCGACCTGGCCGAAGAAGCTCAGCCCCGGGACGCCGAGCTCGCGGGCCACGGCGATCTCCGCATTGCTGTCCATGGTGAAGGTGACCAGGCCGTCCACGTCGGCCGGGGTCAGCGCGGCGTCATCCAGCGCGGCCCGCACCGCCTCGGCGGCGAGCCGGAGCTCGCTGCGCCCGGAGTCCTTGGAGAACTCGGTCGCCCCGATGCCGACGATGGCGGCGCCGACGCCCGGTGGCGTCATCGGCTGCGCTCGATCCGCACGGTGCCGGTGACGTGGTCGCCCAGGCCGCACCGGCCGGTCACGGCGACGACCTGCTCGTCGCCGTCAGCCGCGGCAACCTGCCCGCTCAGGGTGAGCGTGTCGCCCGCGTGGCAGGGCACGCCGAGCCGGATGGAAACGGCACGGATCACCGCGTCCGGAGCCCAGGCCGAGACGTACCGCTGGACCAGCCCGGTCGTGGTCAGGATGTTGACGAAGATGTCCCTGGCCCCGCGTGCGACGGCGCGGTCCCGGTCGTGGTGCACGTCCTGGAAGTCCCGGGTGGCCAGGGCCGAGGCGATCACGAACGTGGGCGTCACGTCGATCACCCGGTCCGGGAGAGCCCCTTCGGCAGGCTGCCAGGAGGGCAGGCTCATGTCACCGGCCCGGGTGAACGTGACCCGCACCGGCAGCCCGATCCGCACCTGGTCCGGGCGGACGCCGGGCATCTCGCCGAGGATCCGCACGCCCTCGGGCAGCTGCACCAGCGCGACGACCATCGGCAGCCGCTTGCCCGGCACCGGCGGGTGGTGGTGCACCACGTAGCTGAACACCTCGCCGGTGCCGGCCGCCACCGCGTACCCGCCGTCGCTGGCCTCGCCGCAGGCCGGGCACATCGGCCCCGGCGGGTGGCGCAGCACGCCGCACTTGGCGCAGCGCTGGATGCGAAGCTCGCCTGCTGCCGTGCCCTCCCAGAAGAAGGCGGTGTCCGGGGTGACCAGCGGGAGCATAGGGCTGGTGGGGCTGGCGTGCGTGGGTGGTTCTTGCGTGGGGATTTCTTGCGGGGGCCGGAATTTCAGGATCCGGAAGTCCATGGTGGCGACCGGCTCGCCGTCGGAGAACCAGGTGCTGCGGGTGGTGACGAACCAGCCCTCGCCGAGCGCGGTGCGCTTGGGACCGGTGACGTCGAGCAGCCCGGCCCGGACGGACAGCTGCTCGCCGGTCCTGAGGTAGCGATGGTAGGCCTGGTCGCAGTTGGTCGCGACCACGGAGGTGTAGCCGGCCTCGTCCAGGAGCTGTGACATCTGGCCCAGCGGATCGTCGCCGGCCCGGATCCCGTGCAGGCCGGGCATGGTCCAGACCTGGATCATGGCCGGCGGTGCGGTATCGCGATCGTCCCGCCCGTTCGGGTCGATGACCTCGATCCAGTTGCGGATCATGGGGAGGTTCACCGGGTCGCGGGCGGCGCGGGGGCGGCTGTCGCCCGAAGCGGCCAGGCGCGCGGCCGCCGCCCGGATCACCTCCTCGGAGCTCACCGGGGCGCCCGGGGCAGGCCGAGGCCGGCGGTGGCGATCAGCTCGCGCTGGATCTCGTTCACGCCGCCGCCGAAGGTCAGCACGATGTTGCGCTTGAGCTGGACGTCCAGCCAGGTCATCAGCTCCGCCGTGTCGGGGCTGGCGTCGGCGTGCCGGCCCACCACCGCGGCCAGCTCCTGCCCGATCACCTGGAGCTGCTCGGAGGAGAAGACCTTGGTGGCGGACGCGTCCGCCACGTCGAGCGCCGGGGCGGCCGCGACCTGCCAGTTGAGCAGCTCGTTGACCCGCATCACGACCGAGGCCCGGGCCAGCGCCCGGTGCACGTCGGGCTGGGCGAGCAGGGAGCGTTCGGCCGCCCAGGCACGCACCCGGTCGTGCAGGGCGGCGATCCGGCCGGCCGGGCCGAGCATCACCCGCTCGTGGTTGAGCTGGGTGGTGATCAGCCGCCAGCCCTCGTTCTCCGCGCCGACCCGCATCCGGACCGGGACCCGCACGCCTGAGTAGTACGTCGCGTTGACGTGGTGGGCGCCGTCGTGGGTGATGATCGGGGTCCAGGAGAAACCCGGATCGGCGGTGTCCACTATGAGGATGGAGATCCCCTTATGCCGTTCCGGGGCGGTGCGGCAGGCCAGCCAGACGTAGTCCGCCGTGTGCGCCCCGGTGGTGAAGATCTTCTGCCCGTCGACGACGTACTCATCCCCGTCGCGGACGGCCCGGGTGCGCAGCGACGCCAGGTCCGTTCCCGCCTCCGGCTCGGTGTAGCCGATCGCGAAGTGCACCTCGCCGGCCAGGATCCGGGGTAGGAAGAAGTCCTGCTGCCAGGGCGTGCCGTGCTCCTGCAGGGTCGGACCGACGGTCTGCAGCGTGACGGCGGGCAGCGGCACGTCGGCGCGGGCCGCCTCGTCCGCGAAGATCTGCTGCTCCACCTGGCCGAACCCGCGGCCGCCGTACCGCGCCGGCCAGCCCACCCCGAGCCAGCCGTCCCGGCCCATCCGGCGCACCACGTCGCGGTAGACGGCGCCGTGCCGCTCGGTGAGCAGCTCGGCGCGCTGCCCGGGCGTCATCAGGCCGGCGAAGTAGCCGCGCAGCTCGGCGCGCAGGGCGCGCTGCTCCGGGGTCAGGTCGATGAACACGGCAGGAACCGGGTCAGGTCGGCGATCAGCGAGGAAAACCGGTGCAAGGGATAGGTCACGTCCATCCCGATCCCGCCGTGCAGGTGATGACACAGCCGAACGGTCCTGGGTGCCTGCTCCGCGCACCAGTATCCCGCCACCTCGAGGTCGGCGGCCGCTTCGCGGCCCTCGGCCAGCCGCCAGCACGCCGACAGGGCGGCCAGGTGCATGGTCCGGGACGCGATGTACACGTCGGCGATCTGCTGGGACACCGCCTGGAACGCGGCCAGCGGCCGACCGAACTGCGCCCGGCTGGCGATGTGGTCCCTGGTCAGCGACAGCGCCCCGGCCACCGCGCCGTCGGCCAGCGCGCACGCCCCCGCTGTGGCCAGCTGATACAGGTCGCGTACGCAGTCCGCCCCGCCGAGCATCCCCACGACCGGCACCCGGTCCAGCCGGACCGCGTATTCCGGCTCGCCGGAGGAGCTGGGGGTCTGAATCAGCGTCACTCCGGGTCCGCGCGGGCTGATGAGGAAGACACCACCATGATCGCGGGCAGTTTCCGGTGCTATATGCCCCGAACTGCCCGCGATCATGAAGGAGGCGGGGGTGAGGATGAGGTGGGACTGCTCGGCGCGGGGGACGGCGATTTTTAGGCCGGTGATGGTGCCGTCGGCTACGGCTGCGGCGGGTACGCCGGGAGGTTCGCGGAGGGCGGCGGTGAGGAGGAGCTCGCCGGATGCTACGGCGGGGAGGAGGTCCGGGCGGCCCCAGCGGGCCAGGGGGAGGGCGCCGGTCATGAGGGTGGCCAGGGCCTGCATGGACGGGGCGCGCTTACCGATCTCGGTAAGGAGCACGGCCACCTCGAGGACACCGAGGCCGTCGGGCGGGGACACGTCGAGCAGGCCGGCCCGGGCGAGCTCCTTCCAGGGATCCGCGGCCCGGGGACTGTCAGTCCCGAGCACCTCGGCGGCCAGGTCGGCGACCGCCTGCTGCCGCTCCCCCAGGGTGAAGTCCATCACCGGCGCTGGCCCTCCTCACCGTCCGGCGCATGCGCGTCTGGAAGAATTAGAACACGTTTCACTAGCCTGCGGCCAGGTGACGGGACGGCTCGGCCGTGCCCGGCTGAGCCCTGCGGGGCTTGCGCACGAGCAGGAGGATCCCGGCGGCCAGGGCCACGGCGCCGGCGATCCCGGCCGCCAGCGGGACGATCATGTTGAGCAGCGCGAGCTCGGTGCGGCCGCTGGAGTCGAGATCGACGACGGTCTTCACGGTGCCGGGCGTGGCCCGAAGGTCGCCGTCGAAGAGCACCGCGACGGTGCCGCGGGTGGCGGGGTTCCGCAGGGTCATCCTCTCCTTTTCGTCGACGTTGAGCAGGCCGCCGGTCTGCGGATCGACCCAGTAGGTGAGGTGGATCTGGTACATCTGCGGCAGCTTCACCGTCTTGGCCTTCAGGCCGAAGAAGGGTCCGGGGACGGTGATGGTCGCGACCTGAGTCGGAGCGATGTTCTCGGTGAACATGTAGGTCTGGATGCCGTTGGTGCTGGCGGTCCCGGCGTAGGTGAAGGGCACCGCCCGGTTCAGGGTGGTATCGAAGACCTGATAGGCCTGCTTCCGGGTGCCCATCGGGAACACGGCTCCCGCCACTCAGGTCTGCTCTACCTGTTTGCTGCCGTTGACCTGCGCCCCGCAGCAGTCGACCAGTTCGGCGGTGTGCCGGTCGAACGCGAAGCGGCGGGTCACGGTGCTGACCGGCAGGCGACTCTTCGCATAGCCAGAATTAGAACACGTTCCACCTGTAGGCGCCCAGGCTGTGTCAGTAATCAGCCCTGGGTGTGCTTGATAGTCTTGTTACGGACGGAAACGGTGAGGGACCCGGTATGGCACCAGCGAGAACACGTACTACCGGCGCGCTGAGCGCAGTAGGCGACACCGAGTTGGGTTCGGCGGCGCAACGCGAGCGGCGCAAGCGGATCCTGGACGCCACGCTGGCGCTGGCCTCCAGGGGGGGCTACGACGCGGTGCAGATGCGGACCGTGGCCGAACGGGCCGACGTGGCCCTCGGCACGCTGTACCGCTACTTCCCCTCCAAGATCCACCTGCTGGTGTCCGCGCTGGTCCAGGAGTTCGAGCGGACCCAGGAGAAGCTGGACCGGCGGCCGATCCCCGGCGACACGCCGTACGACCGCATGCTGTACGTGCTCTCCCGGGTGACCAGGACCATGCAGCGCGAGCCGATGCTCACCGAGGCGATGACCCGGGCGTTCATGTTCGCCGACCCGAGCGCGGCGGCCGAGGTGAACGCGGTCGCCCGGCAGATGGAGCGGATGTTCTCCCGGGCCATGCACGACGGCGAGCCCTCGGCCGACGACGCCGCGATCGCCCGGGTGATCGGCGATGTGTGGCTGTCGAACCTGGTCGCGTGGGTGACCCGGCGGGCTTCGGCGGACGACGTCAGCAGCCACCTCGAACTGGCTGCCCGCCTGCTCCTTCGCTAGCGCGGCAGGACCCGCTGGCGGTGAAACGCCGATGGTCCGGTGGATGAACAATCCGGCCAGGTGGCCGGGCCGGACCGGGAGGTCAGCGGGAGCCGTAGTTGTACTGCGACGAGGTGGCGGGTTTGTCGCTGTGGCCGGACACCACGTTGACCACCAGGACGGTACCGCCGACGGCAATGGCCAGCCCTACGACGACGGCGATGATCAGCCGGACCACGATGTTCTCCTTCGGACTCAGGGTCAGGGGACGGTGAAGGATACCTGGGCGGCCCGCCCGGTCTGCTTCTTGAAGTTGACTGGCATCACCGTGGCCTGGTAGCTGCCGGGCTGCAGCCCGGTGATGGTGACGCCGGTTCTCTGCGTGATCTTAACCGGCGCATCGCCCGGCTGCCCCGGCCCGCGCAGGTAGACGTGGTAGCGGAGGCGGAGGCCGGCGTCGGGCCACCTCAGCGTGACCTTCCCGGCGGCCGGCCGGGCTTGCACCGACGCCAGCGCGGGTACCGGCGGGCAGCCGTCCTGGTAATCCCAGGCGTCGAACCACTGGGACGGGTTCCGCTGCACGATCTGCGGATAGGGAGGCGGTCCGCTTCTCGCCTGGCTGGCGCGCGCGCCCGCGCCGCCGCCGAAGGCGGTCATCGGCACCGCGACGAACCGGGGCAGCGTCAGCGTGTTGGTGAAGGCGGACATCGGCGCGCAGCCGGTGGTGACCGCCATGGAGTTGACGTTGTAGCTGATGACCAGGGAACTGCTGGTCGAAAGGGCAGGTTCGGCCCGCGCCTCGTACAAGATCCGGTAGTCGTGCGCGGCGTCGAGCCCGATGGCCGGGTCCCGGTACAGCAGCCGGCCGGCGGTGAAGTCGAACGGGCCCCAG
>Ga0335078_10003467_pt1 | contig 23482 bp, 15 predicted proteins | sample Lox_Sample_32_FD_206711 | JGI IMG/M metagenome (GOLD analysis project Ga0335078, IMG submission 206711) | Soil microbial communities from Loxahatchee National Wildlife Refuge, Florida, United States - Lox_Sample_3.2 | ecosystem: Environmental > Terrestrial > Soil > Wetlands | place: USA... | reverse complement strand
GCGGATCATGTAGCCGGTGTAGCCTAGGTGAATCAGCTTGGTGACCGTGCCGGCGGCGAATAGCGCGATGTCGTCGGAGTGCGGCTGAATGGGGCGGAGCAACGGCTGCGGCCGCATCCGATGGCTGCAACCGCTCCGTGACGGTCGCGGCTCGGTTCGACGCGGGCGTCGGTTGCTTTCTTTTTCCAGGCAGTGGTATCACCAAATCATGCCGATCCACTCTGACATCGCCGCCGGCGAGGATGATGCCCTCGCTGATTGGCAGCGCCTGGAACGCTGCGCCAGGGTTGGCTGGGAACTTTAAAGGCGCGGCAGACGTAGACAACTGTTAAGCCAAAACTCTATGAGCCTCCAACACAACCGTGGTAAGAGGATTCGCGTATCCGTTTTGCTCCTATTCATTCCCCTGCTGCTCGCCAGTTCCGGCCGCGCACAGACCGAGGTCCGCATTGAGCCGGCGAAGGGCGGCCTGGGGTGGCTCACGCATCCTTATCAACCGAGATCCGTGCCGCCCGTCAACCTGACCAACTCGTCGCGCCTCGAATCCCTGGTGCGCGGAGGCAACCTTTACCTTGCCGCGCAGGACGTAGTGGCGCTGGCGATTGAGAACAATATTGACGTGGAAGTCCAGCGGTACGGACCGCTGCTGGCAAGAGAGGTCCTGAGACGCGCGCAAGCCGGAGGAGCGTTGCGCAGTGTGGGGGTTGGTGTGGCGGCGGGACCGCAAAGCGTGAGCCTGCAGGGCGTCAGCGTGAACGCCGGCGGCGCGGCAGTCACCACCGCGGGAGCGGGCGTAAGTTCAGGAGGCGGAATTGTCACGCAGTTGGGCCCGGCCATTCCAGGCCTCGACCCGACGGTTTCGGCTTTCGCGAACTTCCAGCACTTGAGCATCCCGCAGAGCAACACCATACTGACGGGCACTACGGGACTCATACAGGACATCCGGACATACCAAGCTCAGTATCTGCAGAGCTGGGCTTTCGGCTTGAGTGCGCAGTTCACGTATTCGAGCCAGTACACGAAGGTGAACAGCCAGTTTTTCAGCTTGAACCCGTATACCTCGGGCTTTCTGGATTTGCAGATCACGCAAAACCTGCTGCAGGGATTTGGTTCCGCCGTAAATGGCCGAAACATCCGAGTCCAGAAGAATAACTTGAAGGTCACGGATTTGCAGTTTAGGTCACAACTGATCACCACGATCTCAGCGGTTCTCAACTTATATTGGGACCTGGTGAGTTACTTTCAGGATGTCCACGCGCGCGAGGAGGAAGTGCGAACCGCGCAGCAGCTCCTGGAGGACAACAAGAGGCAGGTGCAAATTGGATCACTGGCGGAGATCGAAGTGACGCGCGCGGAATCGCAGTCCTATGCAGCCAAGCAGGACCTGATCATTTCGCAAACGACCCTGGCTCAGCAGGAGACGGTGTTGAAGAATGCGTTAAGCCGTTCGGGAGTCACGTCCGTGGACTTAGCTGAGGTGCACGTTATCCCGTTGGACAAGATCGAGGTCCCGAAGAGCGACGAGATCAGGCCGTTGGACGACCTGGTGAACGAGGCGCTTAGCAAGCGAGTGGAGATTGAGCAAAGCCGCATCAACCTGGACAGCAATAAATTGAACCTTGTGGGGATCAAGAATTCCTTGAAACCCAGCCTGCAGGCTTTCGCTGAATTGACGAATAACGGGTTGACGGGCGATCTAACGGCCCTCGGGGCTGTCCAGCCGGGCGTGGGATATCTCGCAGGCGGTTATGGAAATCTGCTGGCCCAGATCGCACGGCGCAACTATCCGAATTATTCGGCGGGCTTCTCTTTGGTTATCCCGTTTCGCAATCGCGCGGCTCAATCGGACTATGTGACGAGCCTGCTCGAGATACGGCAGAACGAATTGAGCCTGCAGAAGAGCACGGCGCAAGTGCGGGTGGATGTGCAGAACGCGGTGATCGGACTACGGCAGGCTCGTGCCAGATACGATGCAGCCGTTCAGGCGCGCGTGCTGGCGCAACAGACTCTGGAGGCGGACCAGAAGAAATTCACGCTGGGGGCGGGCACGTCGTTCCAGGTGGTGCAAGATCAGCGTGACCTGGCGACGGCGCAGAGCTCCGAAGTGCAAGCGATGGCGAACTACACGCACGCGCGCATCGCCTTCGATCAGGCTCTGGGAACCACGCTCGAGGTGAACCATGTTTCCGTGGAGGAGGCGATGGCAGGGCGAGTGGGTAGCCAGCCGGCCAAGCCGGGCGCGGAGGTGCCGCGATGAGCGATCGCAGGCGCAGTTTGCCAACCAATTTGCGCAAGGTTGTGGCTGTCGCCTTGTGCTACGTGTGGCCGGCTTCATTCGTTTCAGCGCAGCAGGTTTCGATCGAGCCGGTGCGGCCCTCGGCGCCTATTCTTTGGCGTCCGTATCTCGCTCCCGAGGTGCCGCCCATTCGTACGGCGAATTCGGGGCGGCTGCGCAGCCTGGTTCGCGCCGGCAAACTCTATTTGACAGCGCACCAGGCCATCGAACTAGCGCTGGAGAACAACATTGACATCGAGATTTCCCGCTATGCTCCATTGGTGTCGGCATGGCAAGTGGAGCGCCAGCAAGCCGGGGGCCTGTTGCCTGGTGTACCGAGCGGCGCGTCTCAGACGATCTCGGTTGCCAGCGGGCAGGGCGTTCTGGGCAGCCAGGCGGCTGCCGGCGTCAGCGGAGCGGGCAACAACGGCACGGTCCGGGGCACGACCAACGCCACGATTTCGCAAATCGGGCCGGTCACCCAGACTCTAGATCCGACCTTTCAGGAATCCACGACGTTTAGCCACAGAACGTTGCCGCAACCGGATGTGGTGCAGAGCGTGACAGCTGTTCTGGTTCAGGATCAGCGCATATACAACGGATCGCTGCAGGAAGGCTTTCTCAGCGGCGGCAGCATTTCGGGTACTTACAACGATCACTACCTCAACGAAAATTCGCCTACCGACGTGCTGAATCCTTCGGTCGCTCCGACGCTAACGATTTCGGTTCAGCACAATCTCTTGCAGGGATTCGGAGTCGCCGTGAATGCCCGGTTTATCACCATTGCCAAGATTAACCTGCAAACGTCGGATCTCAACTTCAAGACGCAGGTCATCGGAACCGTGGTGAGCGTACTTCAGTCTTACTGGGCCTTAGCCGCGGACTATGAAGACATCAAGGCGAAGCAGAGCGCCCTGGAGGTTGCCCAAACATTTTACGAAGACACGAAGAGGCAGGTGCAAATCGGATCGCTGGCGGACATCGAAATTACGCGGGCGGAGTCTCAACTGGCGACCACGCGGCAGGACCTGGTGAATTCAGAAACGAATCGCCAGCAACACGAACTGCAACTCAAGAACCTCATCAGCCGGAACGGCGTTGCGGATCCGGTGATTGCCAGGGCCGAGATTGTGCCGGTCGATCACATTGCCATTTCCGATAAAGACGATCTGCCGTCGTTTAAGAACATGGTCGAGATGGCGCTAGCCAACCGCGCCGACCTTGCCGCTCAAAAGGCGAACGAGAAGACGGGCGAAGTCACGGCCACGGGAACGCACAATGGGCTCCTGCCTGTCCTGGTGGCCTTCGGAGGCGAGAGTAACGCGGGCTTGGCGGGTACAGGGCACACGGTGACTGCCGAAGGATTCACTGAGACTCCGAACCCTTACTTTATCGGAGGTATCGGCACGGCTCTGGGTCAAATCTTCCGGCGAAATTTTCCTAGCGAGAGCGTTGGGGCTTTCTTCCAGGCGCGCGTGCACAACGGCCAGGCGCAAGCAGATTACGATATCGACGAGCTTCAGCTTCGACAGACGCAATTGACCACGGCGAAGAGCGCCAAACAGGTGCAGGTTGACATTCTAAATTCGGTGGTGGCGCTGCGACAGGCCAGAGCGCGTTACGAGGCCGCGGTCCAAAACCGGATCCTGGCAAAACAGTTGCTCGATGCCGAGCAGAAGAAATTCAATCTGGGGGCCTCCACTCCATACAACGTGATTCAACAGCAACGGGACTTAATTGGGTCGCAGTCGTCGGAGCTATCGGCGCTGGTTACTTACAATAATGCGCGCATTGCGCTGGATCAGACTTTGGGCACAACGCTTGAGTCCAACCAGATCTCGATCAAAGATGTGGAAGCCGGGAAGGTTGCGCAAACGGCGGGCGGGCCTCGGTAATCAGTTGCCGTGCTGGAAAGAGCGTGAACGAGCGGCCGCACAAGCGATTTTTCCGGATCGTAGGATTAGATCTGGCGCAGCAGCCACTTGACGGTGCGTTTCTGGAGTTCGAAATATGAGGGGGCCCACATGGCGTGGTTGGTGTGCCCCACGGCGGTGAAAACAACCCGCCCTTTGCCGTAGGGATAAGCCCAGCCTGCGACCGACTTTCGGCCGTGATTCTCGTATTCCAGCCCGTCCAGGTTTTCTGATTCCAGAATCACGTGCTTGGGATCTTTGTCATAGGTGACGAAGTGCTGCTCGTCGTTGACCATGAAATCGGAGATGCCCTGGGTGACGGGGTGCTCGCGGTTCACGATGCGCACCTGGAACGGCCGCAGCGGCGGATGGCCGATATAGGCGCCGCCCATCACCTCGCGGTAATTCTTGGACGACAGGGAAACGTGGCTGTTGTTATGCAGGGAATAAAATCCGCCTCCGGCATTTACAAAATCCTTCACCGCGCCGCCTTGTTCTTCAGTGATCCAGGATTCCGGTTTGGGTTCGTGAAAATCATTCTCGAGCCCATGCTCGTAGTGGGTATAGGCGTCGGGGCCGAGATAGCCATTCGGCCAGATCATTCCGTCGCGCAAACATAGGAAGAGATCGTAGTTTTTGAGCAGGTCGCGCGAGAGCTGATCATACAGGATGGTGTAGTCGATGGGAACTCCGACTTGGTGGAAGACCCGGTCCAGGCTCACGCGAATGTAGTCGGGATTATGATAGCGATCGCCGATCAGCGCGAGCGCTCGCGGGCGTTTCTGAGCGCGCAGCAGGCCGGCAGCCGCCGCGCCACCCAACAGGCTTCTGCGCGAGAAGGATTTCATCTTCATACCTCGTCGTAGAGAAGTATCGTGTAGTTTTTCGACGCCAATGTCTTCTCAATGGTGGGCCAGACCTGTTGGTGCGTAGCTGTGGCCACCCAAGCCTGGCGCTGTTGTTCACTCGCAAAAGTGAGTTCGAACCGGTAATTCGCGCCGGTGGGCGCAGAGCCCGCCAGCGCGGAGCGAAGCTTGAGCATCTTTACGTCAATGAAGCCGGGTTGTTTGCTCGCGGCGGGCTGAAAGATGGAGTGGAAATTATGCAGCATTTCCGCCTCCTTTGCCGGATCCACGGATAAATCGACGTGCAACTGGATGGGACGGCCCTGCGCCGCGCTGGCAGTTGCCGCACAGGCCACGATCGCCTGCAAACAGGTTCGGCGTTTCATTTCTGCTCCTTGGAATGGATCATTATCTGCCATCAGCCGTTGAACCCGCAATTTTACAGGTAACTTTCTCCGCGCCGAAACGTTTAATGGGTGATGATCCGCCAAGAGCGCATCCGCAGGTTGCCGGCCGCTGACAGCCTCTTACAGGACCTTCGCTACACCTTCCGTACGCTGGGCCGTGATACCGTATTCACCACGTTCGCCATTCTGATCGTAGGGCTCGGGATCGGCGCCAGTTCCACCGTGTTCAGCATTGTGAACACTCTGCTGATCCGCCCCCTGCCTTTCCGGGATCCCGGCCGCCTGGTGTGGATTGCCAACCATGACGAGACCAGCGGCCTCTCGGGCGAGACCACACAGGTGGGACATTTTCTGGACCTGCGCGAGCAGAATCGATCGTTTGAGGATGTCGCCGCCTACTTCGCGTTCTATGGCGTCGGCGATAACAAGCTCATCGGGCAAGGCGAGCCGGAACGTCTCAGCGGGGTGCCGGTTTCCCGGAATTTCTTTCAGTTGCTGGGAGTTGAACCGCAGCTTGGCAGGTTGTTCACGGCGGAGGAATGCAAATGGAACGGGCCGAAGGCCGTGCTGCTGAGCCACGGCCTGTGGGTGCGGCGCTTTGCTTCCGACCGCGGCATCGTCGGACGCAAGCTGACCTTGAACGATGACGCGGTGACCGTAGTTGGGGTGATGCCGGCCTCCTTCGATTTCTCATCCGTATTCGCCCCTGCGAGCCACATCGATCTCTATTTCCCCTTTCCCATGAGTGCAGAGACGAACCGGTGGGGAAACACGCTCGCTATGATCGGCCGCCTGAAACCGGGTATGACGGCGAGAAGCGCACAGGCGGAGGTCAGCATCCTGGCAAAACGGTTCACTCAGGCGCATCGGACCGACCGCAATGAGTTTGAGGGCCGGGTCAGCCTTCTCGAAGAGCACGTCAGCGGGCGCCTCCGCCCGGCTTTGCTCGTCCTCGCGTGCGCCGTGGGCGTGGTAATGCTCATCGTCTGCGCGAACCTCTCGAACCTGCTGCTCGCGCGCACGGCGACGCGTCAGAAGGAACTTGCCATCCGAGCGGCGCTGGGCGCCGGGCGCTGGCGCCTGATACGGCAGATGCTCACGGAAAGCGTGGTGCTCTCCTGCTGCGGCGCTGTGTTGGGTGTGATCGTGGCCGTCGCCGGAACACGCGCGCTTGCGCACCTGGACGCCATCAGTATCCCGCTTCTTCAAAATGTCCGGACCGATGCGAGCGCCCTCGGCCTCACGCTGCTGATGGCTGTGCTGACCGGCCTGGTTTTCGGCCTGGTCCCTGCGCTGCAGGTGCCGGCCACGGCGGTGCACGACGCGCTGAAAGATACCAGCCGCGGTTCCACGGAAGGAAAGCAGCATGGCTGGATACGCAGCGCGCTGGTGGTGTCGGAGATCGCGTTTGCGTGTGTGCTGCTGGTCGGCGCGGGACTGCTCATCCGCAGTTTTTTGCGCGTGCTCGACGTGAATCTGGGTTTCCAGCCGGAACGGGCGGCCGCGGTGCGCGTGGATCCCGGCCAGCAGTATAAGACGCAAGCCCAGCAGAACGCCTATTTCGACGAAGTGCTGCGGCGCGCCAGAGATGTACCCGGCATCCAGGCAGCGGGACTGACGGACGCGCTGCCGCTGGGCCGCAACCGCAGTTGGGGCGTCCGCGCCAAAGACCACGTTTACGCGCCGGGCGAATATCCCGACGCCTTTGTGCGCATCGTGAGCGATGGCTATTTCCGCTCGATGGGAATCCCGTTGCTCGAGGGCCGCGATATCAGCGAACGGGACACGCCCTCAAGCGAGAGGGTCATCGTAATCAACCAGACCATGGCGCGCACGCTCTGGCCGGGCCAGGATGCCCTCGGACAGATCGTCGGCGCCGATTACGAGCGGAGAGTGGTGGGCATCGTGGGCGACGTGCGGCATCTCGCGCTCGAGCGTGGTGCGGGCATGGAGATGTACCTGCCGATCCGGCAATGTGGAGACTATGCTTCGGTGGACCTGGTGGTCCGTACGTCGCTTGCTCCGGCGGAGCTTGCCCGGGCAGTTCGAGCAGCGCTGAAGCCCATCGAGCCGAACTTGCCGGCGAGCGACTTCCGGACGGTCCAGCAACTGGTGGACAAAGCGGTCTCACCCCGGCGCTTTGTCGTTTTGCTGCTGGGTGGATTCGCCTTGTTCGCGCTGGTGCTTGCCTCGCTCGGAATCTACGGAGTGATTTCGTATTCGGTGAACCAGCGCACGCAGGAAATCGGGATTCGTATGGCGCTGGGCGCATCGGCCGGAGACCTGCAGGCGGGCATTATCATGCAGACTTTGGGCCTCGCCGCGGTGGGCATGCTCCTGGGCGGCGCTGCATCCTGGGCTCTCGCCAAAGCGCTTAGCGGGCTGCTTTTCGGAGTGACACCGGCCGACCCGGTGACATTTCTCGGGATGTTGATCGTGCTTACTGTCGTCGCCACGATCGCCGGTTACCTGCCCGCCCGCCGCGCATCGCGCATCGATCCGATGGCCGCTCTTCGCGCTTACTAGTGGCGTGTCCCAAGAGTTTGTCGACAATTTCAGCTTCCGCTTGCTGACGCGCGCGGTTCTGTGCTACCAGCAGCTTGCACTGAACCGCGACCGTTAGGGAGTCGGGAAGATTTCTATTCGAACTTCCTGGCCACGACACTAGTGGCGGCGCCGTAGCGTGGTAAGATCAAGCGCCCGACACCGCTTCATGAAGTCAGCGATCCATCTCGGGTACGTGATTTTTCTGGCGGCCACGGCCTCGCTCGGCGGCCTGCTCTTTGGGTTTGACATCGCCATCATAACGGGAGCCGGCCCGTTCCTGACCCAGCATTTCCAGCTTAGCGATCTGAGCTTGGGCTGGGCGTTCAGCTCGCTGCTGTTTGGCTGCGTCCTCGGCTCGGCGCTGGCCGGCCGGTTGACCGATTTCTACGGGCGAAGGAAGATCCTTCTTTGCGTTGCGGTGCTGTTCGCGGTGACCTCGGTAGCGACGGGTTTCGCATCCAGCTTCACCGTGTTTGTGACAGCCCGCTTTTTGGGCGGCCTCGCTGTGGGTGCAGCATCAATCCTTTCGCCGATGTATATCGCCGAGGTCTCGCCAGCTCCAATGAGAGGGCGGCTCTGCACGCTCTATCAGTTGTCGATCGTGACCGGAATTCTGGTGTCGTACGGCATCAACTACCTTCTGCGCGACGCCGGACCGGCAAACTGGCGCTGGATGTTTCTCACCGGCGTGATTCCGTCGGTTGTTTTTTTCGTGTTGCTGCTTCAGGCGCCCGAAAGCCCGCGATATCTGTTTTTGGCTGGAAAGGAGGAGCAGGCGCTTTCAATCCTCGAGCGCATCGCAGGTCCGGACGATGCGCAGTTGGAAGCAACTGAAATTCGCGCCAGCCTTTCGGACAGGCGCCACGCCTGGCGTGATCTATTCGCACCGGGAGTCCGGCGTGCGGTGCTAGTGGGCTTTTGGCTGGCCATTCTGGTTCACGTTTCTGGCATCAATACGATCATCGACTACGCCCCAGCCATCTTTAAATCCGCGGGCTGGAAGATCGATGCGGCGCTCTTCTCGACGTTCGTCATCGGCCTGACGAATTTCGCTTTCACCCTGGCTTCGTTCTGGGCCATCGATCGCTGGGGCCGCAAGCCGCTTTACATCGCAGGTTCGCTGGGCATGACGGCCGCTCTCGTGCTGCTGACGGGAGCCGTGCTGACGAATCGCTTCGAAGGTTCCATCGTACTGGTGCTCATTCTGGCTTACCTGGCATTTTTTGCTTCGGCCATCGGACCAGTCTTCTGGACGCTGGTGGCGGAGATTTTTCCAAACCACATCCGCGGCACGGCCATGACGGTGCCGGTACTGACGCAATGGATTGCCAACGCCGCGGTCGTGCTCTTCTTCCCTGTGGCGTTCCATCAGGCGGGCAAGGCTGTAACGTTCGGTTTCCTGGCAGCGATGGCTCTGGCACAAGCCGTCTTCACCTGGTTCTTCGTTCCGGAGACCAAGAACAAGACGCTCGAGGAGATAGAAGAGTACTGGAAGGCCGGGGCAATGCTGCCGCCGGCGAGCGAACCGCAAGCTTCACGCACTTCGTAGCCCTAGAATTCATTGAAAAACGGCCGAATCGAACGGGGACAGGCGCCACGACGCCCAGTCCGGTCAACCGCGAGTTTTGGATTAGGGACAGTGGGTGGGCCTGCCGGGATCGTATGGAGCTGGAACATAAACCCAGTTGCCTTTGGCAACTTTTCTTGGCCCCTTTCGGAACTTTCACTTGGCCCCACCTAAGTCATTGATTCTTCGTTCTGCTGGTTCTACCTATTTATATGAGTCCTCCTGGTTCGTTGCTTCGTTTGGGCTCCGGCTGTAACGAAGCCCAGCGGCGCCCTTGGGCGCCGCGGTTTTGGGCGAAGCGGAAGCCGGAGTCCAAACGAACCGGCACGCGCCGCCGCCTTCAGTTCCTTTTCTTCTTCTCCAGCGTCCTTCGAAATCGATACGACTCCGCTCCGGTCTCCACAATGTGTGCTCGGTCGGTGATCCGGTCAATCAGCGCCTTGCATAATCGCGCGTTGGGAATCACCTGCGTCCATTCCGAAAACGGCAGGTTGGTCGTCAGGATCACCGCAGCTTTCTCTGCCCGCTCGGCAATTACTTGGAACAAAAACTCGGCCCCCACATCGGCCATCGGTACGTAGCCAACCTCGTCGATGGCGATCAGCTCATAGCGCGCCCACCGCGCCAGCACCCGCCGGAGTTGCAGTTGGTGCTTGGCTTCCACTAGCTCGTTCACCAGACCGGCGGCAGTGGCGAACCGCACCCGGCGCTTCTGCCGGCACGCGGCCACGCACAACCCAGTGAGCAAGTGAGTTTTTCCGGTCCCACAATCACCGATGAAAATGATCGGTTCGGCGCGCTCGATGTAACCGCCTTGCGCTAACTCCTGAATCTGTACTGCCGAGATTCTTGGTGATTGCGAGAAGTCAAACTCTTCCAGTGTCTTCAATCTGGGCAGATGCGCATCCTTGATGCGCCGCTCGACTACATTCCGCTCGCGTTCTTCCAACTCCGCCGCCAACAGGGCCTCCAGGTAGCCCAGGTGCGTTCGACGTTCCTTCACGGCCTGTTCAGCCAAACGGGCACACTGTGCCGCCACCGCCGGCATTCGCAAGAGTTTGCATTGCTGCTTGATCGTGGCTTCTTCCAGTGCCGCCGCTGCTCCGCTCATGGCGCCACCTGCAAACTGAGCAGCCGATCATAATCTTGCATCACCGGCAGTGGCCGCTCATAGCGGGCCAGTAAGCCTACTTCGAGGGGCTGCGGCTGCGGCCGGTCCATCGGCTTGCTCGCCAGCCGGTAGCGCACGGCGGCCACATCGCAGCAGCCCAGCGACAACACCGCCTCGGTAGCCTGGCGCAAGCCATCCCAGCCATGCTGTTTTCCCAAGCCGAGAAACTCGATCATCTGCCGCGTACCAGCCTGCCTGCCATGGCGCGCCATCAGTTCCTGCCACAACCGATCGAAACTCTCTGGCCAACGGCCGAGTCTCCGCCACTGCTCCAGCGGCTTGGAACCGGCCAGGGCACCGGGCTTTTTCTCCAGCACATCCAGGTAATGCTCGAGATCCAGGATCTGCTGCCGGCGGCTGTAGCACCGTTCATGTCGTGCTACGCATGCACCCTCGTGCCACATCTCCACGTAGGTCGAGTAAACTTTCGCTTGTATCACGGTGCCGACCCGCAGCGGAACCGAATAGAAGTTGGTCCGCACCCTCGCGCACCCCATCCCATCCACCGTGGGAAAGCTGGCCTCGGCCAAGTCGAAACCCTCCGCCGCTAGCGGCCGCAGGTGATCGCGCTCGACCACCATGGCCGCTCCGACCGGTAGCTCATGGCCGGCAATCTGCCGCTGCTGGTCCGAACGGCACGCCTCCGTCAGTTTTTCGTTCAAGGCCGCGAGATCTTCCGCCTGAGGAACCGGTACCCAGTGATTGCGCCGAAAATATCCGATCTCCCCTTCGACCCCGCCTTTCTCGTGGGCTTCGGCCGGAGTACAGAACTCGCTCTCAAAGCGCCAGTGAGAACGGAATGCAATGAATCGTGTAGTCTCCTCGCGCCGCTGGCCGCGCAGGATCTTCTTCACCGCAGCCGTTAGATTGTCGTAACGCAGACGCTGGAACACGCCGCCAAAATAGGCAAACGCCAGTTCATGTGCTTCCAGAAACGCTTGCTGCGTGGCACGGAAATACGCCCGGTGATAGGCGCCGCCGCTGCCCATGCTGCGCATGCTGAACACGTATAACTTGACGGGCTCGCCTCCCAGTTCCGCCCAGGCTTCGTACCAGTCCACCTGAGCTTCCTGGCCCCAGGCATGACTCTGCGGCACGCAGGTCTCGCGTGCCAGCCACCCCATCTCAGCTTTTCGCTGATGCACATACTTCCGTACGCTACGTTCGCTGGCTGCAAAATCGGAGACCTCGACACGTAACCGCTCCCAGATCCGGTGCGCGGTGTGCCGCTGCTTGCGTGGCGCCCTCTGGTCCTGTTCCAAAATGCGGTCGATGAACGCCATTGCCGCCGCTAACTTGCCCGGCTTGCGCTCCGCTTTTTTTCGCTGCGGCGGCAGCGCCTTGGCGATCGCATCCCGCACCACACGACGATGCACACCCAGCTTCCGCGCTACTCCGCGGACCGTCCCCACGCCGAACTCGTACTCCCGGCGAATCTCTTCATACCGCTCCACTTTGGCTCTCCAGTCCAACCCTGTCCTCCGCCTCGGGGGAGACCTGAAACAGAGTACCTGGTTTTTGTTTTTACAGGTGGGGCCAAATCAGGGTTCCGAAAGGGTCCAACTCAGAGTACCGAAATCACCAGTAGTCACGCACTGTGCCAGGAAAGATCCTGCTGGTCCATGCGTATTTGGTGACGGCGCCTTTCGACACCTCCGGGTGACGTTCCGAAACCGGACCGAGCCGGTAATCTTCAGCCGCATTCAGCAGGCAAGACGCCAGCATAATCGAAGCGCACACAATCTAGCGAAGCATGGAGCACATGCTCCATCACATACAATGAGGCGTGCGACTCGTTGCCGCGCTGGTTGTTGTGGGTTTGCTGGCGTTGTGGGCTTTCGTGGTCCGCCGCCGCTGAGTCAACTGACTTTTTCGAGCAGTTCGAGGAGTTTCCCCTCGTCAATGACCTCGATGCCCAGCTCGCGCGCCTTGTCAAGCTTCGAGCCGGCGTCTTCGCCCGCCACCACGAAGTTGGTCCTGCGGCTTACGGCGCTGCTGACTTTGCCGCCCGCAGCCTCGATGCGCTGCCGGACTTCTTCGCGGCTGATACTCAAGGTTCCGGTGAGAACGAAGACCAAGCCCGCGAGCGGTCCGGCGTGGCGGCGCCGCGTCTTGTACTCGAACTGCACGCCGGCCGACCGCAGCCGTTCCAAAAGGTCGTGGTTGCGCGGCTCACGAAAGTATTGGTAAATGCTCTCGGCAATCTTGGGACCCACTTCCTCAGCCAACTGAAGATCGTCTACCGTCGCCGAGGCGATCCTGTCCATATCGCCAAACTGCTCCGCCAAAAACCCGGCAGTGCGCTCACCGACAAACCGGATGCCCAGCGCGTGGATCACGCGCGGCAGCGGATTCTGCTTGGATTTCTCAATGTTGCGAATCACATTGGCCGCCGATTTCTTGCCCATGCGTTCGAGGTCCGCCAGTTTTTCCGCGGTGAGATCGTAGATGTCGGCCACGCTTCGTACCAGACCGCGATCCACAAGCTGGTCCACCAGGACGTCGCCCATTCCGTCGATATTCATCACGCTGCGCGAAGCGAAATGGAGAATGGATTCCTTCAGCCGCGCCGGGCAGTTGACATTGATGCAGCGGCTGGCCGCCTCGCCTTCTTCGCGTACCACTTTGCCGCCGCACACCGGGCATTGTTTAGGCACCTGGAAGCGCCGCCGGTACGAGCCTTGCGTGTGCACGCGCACGACCTTCGGAATCACGTCGCCCGAGCGCTCAATCACCACCGAATCGCCAATCTGCAATCCGAGCCGCGCGATCTCGTCTTCGTTGTGGAGAGTGGCGCGCGATACCGTGACCCCGCCCACCTCGACCGGAGCCAGGTGCGCCACCGGCGTCAGTGCGCCGGTCCGCCCGACCTGCACTTCTATGTTTTCCACCGTCGTTACCGCCTGCCTGGCGGCATATTTGTAGGCGATGGCCCAGCGAGGCGCCTTGGCCGTGTAGCCGAGGCGCGCCTGTTGCTCCACGGAATCCACTTTGACTACCACCCCGTCGATCTCGTAAGGCAGGTCGTCGCGCTTGGACTCCCACTCCCGGCAGAACGCCAGCAACTCATCAATGTTGCGGCACATTTTACGCTTGGAGTTCACTTTGAAGCCCATCTTCACGAGCGCTTCCAGAGACTCCCAATGGCTGGAGAAGTGCGGCTGCCCGTCCACGAGCAAGTAGTACGTGTAGTACTCCAGGCGGCGGGAGGCGGTGATGGAAGGATCCAGCACACGCAGCGAGCCCGCTGCCGCATTGCGCGGGTTGGCGAAACGGGAGAGTCCCTGCTCCTCGCGGTCTGCGTTGAGCCTCTCGAAAGCGTGCCGCAGCATCACGGTCTCGCCGCGGACCTCAAAATGATCGAGCGTCGAGGAGGTGCGCAGGGGAAGCGAACGGATGGTGCGCGCGTTTTCCGTTACATCTTCCCCCACTCGTCCATCTCCGCGCGTGACCGCCTGAACAAACTGGCCCTCGCGGTAGTGCGCCGCCATGGAAAGTCCGTCCATCTTCAGTTCAGCCACGTAGCGATACGGCTCATTGCCCAGCAAGTCGCGAACCCGGGCGTCAAAGGCTCCCAATTCCTCCTCGTTCAGCGCATTGTCCAGGCTCAGCATGGGAGCGCTGTGCTGTACTTTGACGAAGCCCTCGCGGGGTTTGCCACCCACTCTCTGGGTAGGCGAATCCGGCGTAATGAGTTCAGGGTGTTGGGATTCGAGGTCCCGCAACCGGTTCATCAAGGCGTCGTATTCGGCGTCGCTGACCTCGGGCTGATCGAGAACGTAGTAAAGATGCTCGTGGCGGCGCAGCAGGGCTCGCAGCTCTTCGGCTTCGTCAACGAGTTTGGCCTTCACGGATTCCATTATAATGATCCGAGTGAAGATGCACGCATATCCCTGCGGCTAGACGGCCGACGGACTCGCCTATCCCTCCTCGTCCAACAACTCTAATTTACAATCCCGCGGCGGGGCGGCTCCGCCAGGCGGGACCTCACCGGATCGAGAGGGCGGTAAAAGCCCTGTCGGAGGGCGGCTACGCGGTTTCGCTGGCTCCCACAACCGGGCCCGGCACCGCCGGAAACATCGCATGCCGGGCAATTCGCGAGGGGAGCGAGCTGATTTTGGCCGCGGGCGGTGACGGAACGCTGAACGAAGTCATCCAGGGTATGGCCCACTCACGGGTTCCGCTAGGAATCCTGCCCGCGGGCACGGCCAACGTCCTGGCCACGGAAATCGGCATGGGGCATGGCGTGGGGCGGTCCGCAAAATTAATTCCGAAGTGCGTGACCCGGCGCATTGCGCTGGGCCGCGTCGAGTGCCAGGCTGGATGCCGCTACTTCCTTGCCATGGCGGGCGTGGGTTTCGATGCGCAGATCGTCTACGATCTGGGGGCGGGCTTGAAGCGGCTGGGGAAGACCGGATACTGGATCGCCAGTTTCGCCCATGCCCTCCGCCGTTTCCCAGAATTCGAAATCGAGATCGACGGCTCCGAGCGCGCGATCGGTTCATTCGCTCTGGCCAGCCGGGTTCGCAACTACGGCGGAGATTTCGAGATTGCCTCTCACGCGAGCCTGACCCAAGACCGCTTTGAAGCCGTCTTGTTCCGCGGGCGGTATGCTCTGCCCTACCTCAAGTACCTTTGCGGAATGGTTGCCGGGCGATTGAGCGGAATGGGTGGAGTTTCGTTTCTGAACGCGCAGAGCCTCCGCGTGTTCGACCCGGAAGATCGGCGAATCCACATCCAGGTGGACGGCGAATATGCCGGGCGCCTGCCGGCCTCGATTACGCTCGTGCCCAACGCACTGACCCTGTTGGTGCCGCCGGGCTACACCAACGGCAAATAATCATCGCGAGGCCGGGACCCTGGTAAGGTAGAATGAGATCTAGGTATCTGCTGATGATCTACTCACGTTCCTCCGAATATGCGATCCGGGCTTTTGTGCATCTGGCGCAGGTGCCCGAGGGTAAGTACGCGATGGTAAAACAGATTGCGGCCGACGAAGAAATTCCCGCGCACTTCCTGGCCAAAATCCTGCAACAACTCGCGCGCAAAGGGCTGCTGCGGTCCAGTAAGGGCCCCACCGGCGGCTTTTCGCTGCGGGTTCCCGCCGATGAGATCCGGCTGGTGGACATCGTCGAAGCTCTGGACGGTCTACAAGAGTACGAAAGGTGTGCCAGCGGGCTGGCCGAGTGCTCCGACGAGATGCCCTGTGCGCTTCACGACTCGTGGAAAGCGCTCCGTTCGCGTATCATGGACTATTTAGGCCGCAACACGATCGCGGATCTGGCCAAGGCTCTCGAGCAGAAGCAGCGGTTGCTTGAGAAACAACGCCGGACCAAACGTAGCGCGGCCAAGAAGTCGAACTAAAGCTTGAAGATACCCGAGGAGAACAACTCAATGCAAAATTCTGTTCTGGTCCCCATGGTGGTCGAGCAGACCTCCCGAGGTGAGCGCGCCTACGATATCTATTCGCGCTTGCTTAAGGAAAACATCATCTTTCTGGGAACCCCGATTGATGATGCTGTGTCGAACTTGATCATCGCGCAGCTGCTGTTTCTCGAAGCCGAGGACCCGGAACGAGACATTTCGATCTACATCAACTCGCCGGGAGGTTCGATCACGGCGGGCCTGGCGATTCTCGATACCATGAGCTTCGTGCGGCCCGATATCGTGACTTTCTGCGTGGGACAGGCGGCGTCCATGGCGGCAGTGCTGCTGGCGGCAGGTTCCAAGGGCAAGCGGTTCAGCCTCCCCAACTCCCGAATCATGATTCACCAGCCTTCCATGCAGGGATTGGCCGGGCAGGCGGCGGACATCGACATTTACGCCAAAGAGATTTTGCGCATGCGCGAAACGCTGAACAAGATCCTGGCGGAATACACGGGCCAGCCGATCGATCGCATTGCGCGGGATGTGGATCGCGATTACATCATGAGCCCGGAACAAGGCGTCGAGTACGGCATGATCGACAAAGTCGTTACCAGCCGCGACCTTACGCCGGTACCGCTCTCGAAATAGGCCCCTGCCCGGCCCGATGCGTCTCGCCAATCAGATAGCCATCATTACCGGTGTCGGCGCAGGCATCGGCGAAGCCATTGCCGTTCGTTTCGCCGAAGAGGGCGCCCGCCTGGTGCTCAACGACATCCGTGAACCGGGCGCCGAGGCTACGCTGCGCAAGGTGCGGGACCTGGGCGCTGACGCAGTACTGGCCATCGCGGACATTTCCGAGGAAGCCGATGCGCGGAAGATCGCCGCGACAGCGGTCGAACGTTTCGGGGGCATCGACATCCTCATCAACAACGCCGCTGACTTCACCCAAATGGGCATCGAACAGGCGGAAGTGTCTGATTGGCAGAAGGTGCTGGGCGTGAACGTGATCGGCACCGCGCTGGTGTCGAAATATGTAATCCCGCACATGAAGGCACGAGGCGGTGGATCCATTGTAAATATCGCTTCCATGAGCGGCTTGATTGCTCAACCCGACTTTGCCACTTACAACGCCAGCAAAGGCGCGGTGCTCACCATGACCAAGTGCATGGCGCTGGATTTGGCGCCCTTCAAAATTCGAGTCAACAGCGTGTGCCCGGGCTGTATTCTGACCAGCGCATCGTACCGCGAGATCGGGCGCATGGGCCTGACGTTCGACGAGTGGCGCGACCGGATCGCTCCCTTGCACATGCTCAACCGCCTGGGCGAGCCGTGCGAAGTGGCCAACGCGGCACTGTTCCTGGCGTCGAGCGAAGCCAGCTTCATCACCAGCGCGAATTTGATGGTGGACGGCGGGTACACCGGAAGGTAACAGGAAGAGCGGACGTCGGGGAGCAACGCGAAAGACCGGCCTGAAATCAGTGCTTGACTCCGCCCGCTTGTGGCAGCTTCTTCTCCGATTCTCGCAGCTCATTGATCACGACCGAGGTGCTGTAGCTGGCGTCCTGCTTGGGCAGGCTCTCCGCTATATCCAGGCCTTTTCGAAAGCACTCCCGCGCTCCCTCCACATCGCCCCGGAGCGCCAGCAGGTTGCCCATGGTGTTCAGGTTATCGGCCTTCTGATGCAGATAGCGGAAGGTGCTGGGCCGCAGCGCCAGCAGGCCGTCCCACAATTCTGCTGCTTTCTTTGATTCCTCGAGGGCGCCGTTCAGGTCATGCAAATCTCTGCGGCAGTCCGAAGTCCAAACACGAGTGACGGCCAGATTAAAGGCGACGTTGGTGTCTCCAGGAACGTTCTTCAACTGGCGAGTGTAGATCTCAATTCCCCGCTCGAAGAAAGGCAGGCCCTGCGCCGCTCTCCCGACCTCAAGCAAGGTCGAGCCGTAGAGCTGGCAAAGGCCCGCCAGATCGGTTTGGACTCCTTCGTCTGCCGGGTCCTCAGCCGCCAGATCGTTTCCAATCCGGTAGGCCTCCTGAAAAAACGGAAGGGCATCGGACGAGCGGCCCTTTTCCTTCTGCCGGAGGTCTTTGGTCGCCTCCCCGATTTTACTCAGCAAGACCATGCGCTGCCGGCGCAGGGAGGCATCATTCGGCTGGGCCGTCAAAGGCTGGTCCAGCAGCCGGTTGCCCTGACTGAAATAGTCTATGGCGGCAGCATATCTTCCGGCGTCTAGCTCCACGTAGCCGGCGCTTACATGGGCCGACGCAATCGATTTCAGGCGCGTCACATTTGTAGTATCCAGCTCATAAGCCTTCGTTAGCAGTTCAAGATTCTTTCTGGCGCTTGCGGCGGCCGCTAGGAAGTCCTCGCGCAGCCGCTGGGTGTGAGAGAGGTCAGCGTACACAAACGCCGCTGCAGCCAGCAGATCCGCGTCGGGCGGACTTGATCGAACCCATCGATCAGCCAGCTCGATTGCCTGGGAGCGCAAGCGGCCTGCACTCTCTGCATTACCCGCAAACCTTTCGAGACTCATCAGAGCGCCGAGATTGAACAGGTAATTTGCGCGCGTTTTCGGATCGGTAGCGCGGTCATCTCCAATGGAATCCCGCAACGCCAGGCCTTTCCGGTAGCTCGCCACCGCCTCTTGAGAACGGCCAACGTTGCCGTTGGTAATGTTGCCTTGTACATCCCCGAGCTTCTTGTACGAATCGGCCAGTTCCCGGACCAGTTGGCGGTCTCCACCTGCTTCGGCGGCCAGCCGGTTCAGATAATCGCTGGCCGTATTAACCACCAGCAGACGCGCCTTCGTCGCCCCGGTCACGTTGTGGATCGCGTCCTCGAAATCGAACAGAAACGTATTGGCGAGCTGGCGCACATCCGCGAATCGCCGCTCCGCGCGCCGCGCCTGCCACAGCGCAACGCCCGCCCCGATCGCCAGCGCCATCGTTACGGCCACGACAGCCGCTGCCGCCACCCAGTTCCTTCTGAGAAACTTCCGCGTACGATATCCCAACGAATCCGGCGCCGCCAGCACTGGCCGTCCTTCAAGAAACCGGACGATATCCGCCGCAAACCCCTCCACCGAACGGTAGCGCTGGGTTGGATCCTTGTGCAGCGCCTTTTGCAGAATGGCATTTACCTCTCCGGGAAGCCGCTCACCGGCGATCACCACTTCCCCCTCCGCAATGGCCTGCGCAGCCTGTAGCGGAGACAGGTTTGCGATCGCGTGCGGCGGTTCTCCGGTGAGGAGACGACAAAGCACTGCGCCCAGCGAATAGATGTCCGTCGCCGTGGTGATGGGATCGCCGCGAATCTGCTCCGGACTCGCGTATTCCGGCGTCAGCACCCGAGTCGAGGTTTGCGTGTCTTCCGCTCGAGCCGGGTCCAACAGCTTGGCGATCCCGAAATCCAACAGCTTCGGCTTCCCGTCCGCAGTCACCAGAATATTGGCGGGTTTGAGATCACGGTGCACGATCAAATTCTGGTGGGCATAGCGGACGCCTTCGCAGACCTTGAGAAACAGTTCCAGGCAGCCACGAAGCGGCAATTGCAACCGGTCACAAAATCCATCGATGTTCTCGCCGGCCACATACTCCATCACGTAATAAGGGAAGCCGTCGGCCGTCTGCCCGCCGTCGAGCAGGCGCGCGATATTGGGGTGGTTCACGCGGGCGAGGATGCTCCGCTCTTGCTGAAAACGGTCCAGCAGGAAGCCGGTTGGGTTGGATGCCTGGATCACTTTGAGAGCTACTCGCTGCTCAAAAGAGCCGTCTGCGCGTTCGGCCAGGTAGACCGCGCCCATGCCGCCCCGGCCTAACATGGAAACGATGCGGTAGTTTCCAATCGCACGGCCTTCTCGTAAATCAAGCGAAGATACCAGCGAAGAGGCCTCGCTTCGTATAGCGCCCGCGAACAACGGCTCCGCCAGCCCGTCGTGAAACAGGAGCGATAGAACTTCGCGGCGCACAACGGGGTCGCTGGTTTGACTTTCAACAAACGCGGCCCGGCCGCTTTCCGGCACATCCAGGGCGGCGTCGAACAGGCGCTGAATTTCCGGATTCATCGGGCGACCTCACGATGCAGCCACGCCAGCGCCAGGCGCATTTCGCGGCGAACGCGATGGACCGAGTCGGGGAGGAATTCGGCGATCTCCTCGGCGGTCATGCCCCCAAAAAAGCGGAGCTCGACGAGCCGGACTTTGTTCTCGTCGATCAGGGCCAGGGAGCGAAGGGCGTCGTCCAGGGCGATTACAGTGGATTCCCGCTGCGCCCCAGCATCGAGGTTTTCGTCTATTACGACGGTGAAGGCTTCTCCGCCGCGCTTAGCCGCATTCCGCGAACGCGCATGGTCTACCAGGATCTGGCGCATAATGTGAGCCGCGACGCCGAAAAAGTGGGCCCGGTTTTTGTAGTCCGGATGCTGGGCGCCCAGAAGCCGCAAGTACGCTTCGTGAACCAGCGCCGTGGGTTGCAAGGTGTGCGGCCGCCCTTCGTTACTCAGGTATCCTTCCGCTATTTTGTGCAGTTCTGTATACACCAGAGGAATCAACTCATCGAGGGCGGTCCGGTCCCCGTTGCGTAGGCGGGCGATCAGTTGAGTTACCGAAGTCTGCATGCTCAGAAACGAGCATATCCTTTCTTTCAAAAGCATATTGGCTGCGAGCAGTACCAGATAGAGTACTAGAACGGCGAGCCCAAAATATTTTTCTGCGACCGCGCTAATTCGCCTGACCGTTTCCGCATGTCAACCGAGCGGCAGTAAAACGCGATTCCGATGGTGTCCGCCGTTTTTCGGATTATTCGGATGGAGAATGGAGCGCCTCCCGATGGAATTGATCGATAGGACGGTACTTGTGCGGAACATCCTTCGACCGATGTTGCTCGCAGCAGCGATCTGCCTGTGTCTGGAAACCTCGATGGCCACCACTTTTGTGGTCAACAGCACCGCGGACGCCGGAGACGCGAGCCCCGGCGATGACGTTTGTGAAACGGCGACAGGGAATGGCGTCTGCACGTTGCGGGCCGCCGTCCAGGAAGCCGGCGCGGTAACCACTCCCAATACCATCGTGGTGCCACCCGGCACCTACAACCTGAGCACGTCGGCGGCTTGTACTTACATGTACGTCGGGAACCCAGCCGCGATCACCGAGACAATGTCGGCCTTGTGCATCCGCGGCAATGTGACTATCACCGGCGCTGGGGCAGGCTCCACCATAATCGACGCCGGGGGCGGCGCCGCAACCGGCAGCGTCTCATTTCGCGCCATGGTTATTAGCGCCGATGCCACGCTTTCCCTCAGCGGTGTCACCATCCAACACGGATTCGGCACGGGCGGTCTTACGATTGTCGGCGGCGGCGGAATCATTAACGAGGGCGATCTCACGTTGACGAACAGCGTGCTCACTCTTAATGTAGCTGCCGCAGCGGGAGGCGGAGGAATTACCAACGACGGCGTCCTCGTGATGGACTCGACTACCGTCAGCAGCAATACCGCCGCTGCGAACGGTGGTACTGGCGGCGGACTGCGGAACACCGGTACGGCCACTATCACCGCCAGCACGTTCAGCCTGAACTCTGCCAGCGGCGGGGGGGGCATTTACAATGGCAACGTTTTCACCCAGTCGGCGCTGAACATTTCAACGAGCACGCTCAGCGGCAATAACGTTCAATTCAGTGGGGGCGGGATCTCAAATGACGGAGCGATGACCCTGACGAATGTGACGGTGAGCGGAAACACGGGCAATGCCGGAGCGGGAATCTTTCAGCACTCGGGACCGGCCAACTTGAACAGCGTCACCGTGGCGTTCAATCACGCACAGGAATCTGCGGGAGGCGTCAACGGTAGCGTCACCGTGCGAAACACAATCATCGCGAATAACCTCGCGGATGAATTCCCGCTCCCCGACTGCAGTCCTGATCCTTCGGTCTCGCAAGGGCACAACCTGATTCAACACATTAGCGGATGTACGTTCAGCGGTAACACGGCGAGCGATATCTACGGCCAGGATCCGCTCCTGGGAGCGCTTGCATCCAACGGTGGACCCACGCAGACACACGCGCTCCAGGCGGGTAGCCCGGCGCTGGATGCCGGCGATCCTTCGACGCCGGGCACCGGCGGTACCTCGTGTCCCGCTGGTGACCAGCGGGGAATCCTGCGCCCCCAAAATGCGCATTGCGATATCGGCGCGTTTGAGCGGGTAGCCGGCCTTTCGGTCACCGGCATTCTTCCCGCGCATGCAGGGAATTCCGGGCCGGCCGTGGTGGTTGCCTCCGGCAGTGGATTCCAGCCGGGCGCTGCAATCACCTTGCGACGCAGCGGCCAGCCTGTCATTTCCGGTGGTACCGCCGCAGTTGAGGATGGAAATGCCGCGATGGCAGAGTCGATTGATCTGACCGGAGCCGCGCCGGGGCAATGGGACGTTGTCGTCACCGATCCGGACGGCACTAACGTCACTCTGCCTGGAGGTTTCGCGGTTGAGACGGCACGCACGCCCCAGGTCTGGGCGCAGATGGCTGGGCCAAATGCCCAACGGGCGGGACAGACTGCGGTTTTCACCATCCTCTACGGCAATTCCGGAAATGTCGAGGCAGACGCGGTTCCCCTCGATTTATCGGTTCCCGCTAACCTTGCATTGACTGCTCTATTTCCGCTCGCGCCGCCACCGCCGCAAACCGGTCAAGTTCTCTCCGACCCGACGCTTGCTCCACTTTATGTTCAGCCTGGACCCGAGTTGGGTGTGGTGAATGTGCCGCTATTGATACCCGTCATCCCCGCGGGTTCATCCGGCGCCTTGCAAATCACTCTCACGATCCCTTCGACGGCGGCGCACGGAAGTACCTTTACTCTCTCCGCTTCCGCGGGTAATCCTTCGATGAATCCGGCCCTGGACCCGACCGTGCTTAGCCAAGCGGTAACTGGAGCTGAAGACTATGCGCAAAACATTTTGGGTTTGACCATTCCGGCCTCTCAGATACAGGGTTTGAACCAATATGCAACCAACCAATACCAGAACGCTGTGGCCGCCGGCCGGGCCGCGCTGGTGGCAAATCTGGGAACGGTAGCGCCGGTCTACAGCCTGAGCCAGTTCACGATCGATCTGGCGCTGTTCGGGACAGCAAGCAGCGGCGCCGCACCGTTGGAATTAAGCAGAGCAGACCGTCACGGTGACGCGCTCGAAAAACTCGCAGGTCGACGGAGAGTGGTGGAACGCCCCATGGGAGGCTCAAAACCGTGCACCGCCACCAACGTGTTGACAGAAGGAACCAACGAAGAACAAAGCGGCTGTCGCCCTAATGGAAATGAACCTCCTACGATACCGGACAGTCCGGCGCCCAAAAACGGGCTCACTCCCGCGCAGTGCCGCGACCTGCCAAACCACTCGGTTTCGTCCGA
>Ga0335078_10003465_pt1 | contig 23483 bp, 17 predicted proteins | sample Lox_Sample_32_FD_206711 | JGI IMG/M metagenome (GOLD analysis project Ga0335078, IMG submission 206711) | Soil microbial communities from Loxahatchee National Wildlife Refuge, Florida, United States - Lox_Sample_3.2 | ecosystem: Environmental > Terrestrial > Soil > Wetlands | place: USA... | reverse complement strand
TGTTTTCCGGCTCAATCTGCCAGGTATGCGGTACGGTGACGATACGCCAATTGGTGGTGGCATGCTCCAATCGGAACCAGCCCTCCGGCTCACCCGCACCCGCAGGGTCCAGCCGAAACAGCCAATCGCCGTTCAGAGTAACGCGCCGATCGCGACCGGTCGCAGCACTGCCGTTACTGCCGTTGCCAGGAGTGGCATTTGCGCCCGCAACGGGAAGTGCTGCGCAGAATTTAAGAAGACTCCGCCTCGTAGGCATGGGAGGTAAGTGACCGGTAACGTTAACGGTACTTACAGCTCACCACAACTCCGGCATTCTGTCAATGGAATTGAACGATCAACTGGCCGATGAACGAGCAATCCTGGTGTGCGCTTTTCCAACCAGGTCATGAGGCGCCTCGTTGTGCTCGTCCGGTTCCATTCCCAGTTGCTCGACGAACAGATCGAGATTGCTGTTCATTACAATGTGCGGAGCCACCCGAATGCGAGGAAGCGGGCATTGACCCTCCACCAGAAAGCGGTAAAGCGCCTGGAACGCAAGACGTCCCTGAGTCACCGGCCGCTGATGGATTGTCGCCAGAATGCGGCCTGAACGGATCAGCGGAACGAGGGCCGGAAACAGGTCGGTAGTGATGACCGCAATGCTGTCGGCTCGGCCCGATTCCTCGATTGCCCGAACCACCGGAAGAGAATTACTCGTGCTCACATACACTCCGCCGATCTCGCCATTCCTGCCGAGCGCCGTCCTGGCCTCAGTATATGCAAGCTGTTCGTCATCGTGGGCTTCGATGACCTGAACAATCTCAATTCCGCCGCCTTCGCCCAGACTCGATCGGAAACCATCGAGTTTTTCAGCGTGATCTTCTGTGGTGAGACTTCCGGTGACGACAAGAACCTTAGCTCTTCGCAACACGCGGCGGAACAATTCTCCGACGATAGCTCCGCTCGTATGAGGGCAGGCGGTTACGACGGTTAGCCGCTCGGTGCCCGGAGCATCCGTCGCGACGCAGACCACGGGCACATTGCGGCGGGCTGCTTTCCGGATTAGAAGTTTCATGGCGGCTGGCGCGCCAGGCGCGATGATCATACCCTGTGCGCCGTGCTCAAGGGCATCGTCGAAGACTCCGGTGTCGCCCTCTCCGAGACGCGGATAAGAACGCAAATCAATGCGAACCGTCGGCTCCAATAAAGAAGCGGCGTCGCGAATGCCCTGGCGCAGAGGATCAAAGAAAGAACCGATCTCGATAGGAAGCTGTACAGAGATCTTTAGCTGGCGTTGCGACTTGAGGAATCGCGCCGCCAGATTTGGCCGATAGCCCATATTCTGAGCCATCTTGAGGACCTTGGCCCGAGTCATCGGGTTTATACCGGGCCGTTGATGAAGTGCGCGGTCGACCGTTCCTATGGATACGCCGAGGGCCTCAGCGATTTCCCGAATGCCGACGGGTCCCGATTCGGATGCTGCCGCACTCTGCCTGGTTTTAGCCATGTGCTCTCTTGCCCAATCTTATCGTCAAAGCCTCCGGTGGCGAGGCTCGCAGCTCAGGGTTTTTCGTCCGGGATGTGTTCTTCCTGTGCCGGAGGCTTCCTGTTCATCTGGTAGTACAATCCCCCGACGCGGTCTTTGGCCTCCTTTATTTCCTGGGACAGCCGCAGCTCCTTTTCCGATTCGTCCTTCAACCGGAGCTTCCGGCAAACCGATGCCAGCCGGTAGTGGGCTTCATCGTTGAGCGGATCCGACTGCACGGCCATCCGCAGATACTTCGCCGCTTCCTCAGGTTTGCCCATCGTTTCCAGCACAGCGCCAAGACCGAGTTCCGCTTGCGGGTCTCCGGAGTCCAGAGCCAGCGCACGACTGTAGTGAGCGAAGGCGCTGTCGATTTCGGCGCGTCGAAAAGCGATCCTCCCGAACAGGCATTCCGTACTGGCAGTATCGCCATCGAATCTGACGGCGCTCTCCAGTTCCCGTTCCGCTTCATCGGCGGACGTCCATTCGAACAGAGCCTCTGCCAGTTCGTAGCGAACGCCCGGAAGATGCGGGTCGATGGTCAAGGCCTTTCGGTAGTGCTCGATAGCGGACTTCAGATCGTCCTCGTTGATCAGGCGCTCGGCGATCACTTGCTGCATGCGGGCCGAGCCCGGCGCGAGGATCGCCAGCTTGTTCAAAGTGTCGTCAGCCAATTCAGAATAAACGCGTTGCGCCATGTACAGGATCTCGACATTGTCGGGATCGACCTCCACCAGCGAGCGCATGACGGCAGCTGCATGGTCAACATCGCCTTGCTGGTAGTAGAGATTCGCCAGCTCCAGGCCTGCCTGAATCTTCAGATTCTTGTCCTTCAACTCCGGAAAGGACTTTTCCAGCAGCGCCTGCGCCGAACTCTGCCCCAGCCTTCTTTCGCATATTCCGAGGAGCGCCTGCATTTTCGTCAGGGACGGATCCGTGGCCAGCGCGTTTTGCAGGTATTTGGACGCTCTCCCATAATCTCCCTGAAAGAACGCAATGACGCCGAGATTCGCGTTCGCTTCCGCGTTTCGCGGATCGAGCACGAGCACCGCGCCGAGTTCGCGGATCGCGAATTCCCGATCATTGGCCTTGAGGTATTCGGCCGCCTTGCGCAAGTGATCGTGTATCTCCGTTGCGGCGCGCGGAGCCGCTGTCTGTCCAGCCATCACCGCAAGCGCCCCGATGAGGACCGTGAAAACAACGAATCGCGGAGACCTGCGGGCCATGTTTCGATTATGACGGCGGCAACTCAAAAGGACCTGCAGCGTGTCGACATCAGGCACGCTGCAGGGAGGTCAGGCTACGTTGACGTCAGAAGGTAAGGCGCGCGCCCAGTTGTATGAGGCGCATCGTGGCATTCCACCCACTTGGCGCGGTGATCCTGCCAGCCGTCGGATCGGCAAGGCTGCAGCCCGCCGCCGAACAGTTGTAGCCAACCTGGTTATCGGGGTTTTGATAGTTGACGTGGTTTAGCGCGTTGTACGCGTCCCCACGGATATCGAGGCTGATACCCTCCCAGGGAAGCCGGAAGGTCTTGCCGAGACTGATATCCATGCTCGTGAACCCGGGGCCAGTGAGGATGTTCCTCCCAGCATTGCCGAACGTCCCTGGTGCCGGGTTCGCGAAAGCCGCTGGGTTGAACCACTCGCCGATTGTCGGATTCGAGACGCTGGGGTCGCCCACCACATTCGGATACAGGTAGGAGCCGGCGTTGATGGACGGAGCGAGTCCCGGATCGATGCCCTGGGCGACTGAGCTCTGAATCACCGGCGTGAACGGAATCCCCGTGTGCCACTGGAAAACACTGGAGAGCCGCCAGCCGCCGACAGCCTGATCGGCTATTCCGCTCAGCGGGAACTGTCGTCCATGGCCGACCGGCAATTCGTATAGGATCTGACCGGCCAATGTGTGCGTTGCATTGAAGTCGGACAGGCCATAATTGGCCGACGGACTGTATGCGTTCTGATAGACATCAACGCCCGAACCGTGGCCGTTTCCGGTGCCGGTGTCGAGCGACTTCGACCACGCGTAATTGAGCTGGAAGTTCAGCCCGTAAGACATGCGTTTTTGGACCCGGATCTGTAGTGCGTTGTAGTTCGACCAGCCATCGTAAGTCTGCGCGGCAATCGAGTTGAAGATGGGGTTGGGATTGCCGCAGTTATAGCCGGTGCAACCCAGCTTGCTGGCAGGCGCCTGGTTGATGTTGGTAGCAAAATTCAGGTTCGTGCCGCGGGTGTAGACATAGCTCGTATCCACCAGCATTCCGGCAGGAAGCTCACGTTGAATGCTGAAAAGGAAGTTTTGCACGTAGTCCGTGGGCATGTTTCGGGGATAGTACTCCACCGAGCTGTAATTACTGAGAGTAGAGGAAAGGGTCTGCGCGGAGGGAAAAATCACGGTGCCGGCGGGCGGCCCAACCGCCAGCTTGAACGCAGAGCTGCCGTTGACGTAACCGCCGTTGCCAACGTTGTGGGGGTTGAAGCCAAGGCCGAGGGCTCCGTCGGTGTAGTTCTCGGCGTCGCGTGGAGCGTCAAAGATCCCGTAACTGACCCGGATCGACCAGTTGTCTCGAGGGGACCATGCCACGCCGATGCGCGGCGCAAACTCGTTCCAGTTGGCGTTCTCGATCGTTGAGAGGTTACTGATGGATCCCCCATATTGTTTGTCACTCTGGCCGCCGAAGAGGATGCCGCCGGTGCCGCCGGCAACCGCAGGATTGGGCAGAATCGGATCGTAAACGCCGAACAGGTTCTTATACACGCCCCATCCCCCCTGATACTGCCAGCGGAGCCCCAAGTTTAAAGTCAGACGCCGTGAGAGCTTGAAATCGTCGCTGGCGAATGCCGCCCCATTCCAGACAGTCGCACCGGTCTCATCAGCCTCGTACACGTACCATCCGTAAACGTCACCAGCAAGGAAGTCGGCATAAGGGATTCCCGTGACGCCGCCATTGAACTCAAAATTGCCGGATTCGAGGCCGGGCCACCCCGTGTAGTTCTGGTAGCTTTTGTTCAGTTCGCCGCCCACCTTGATGGTGTGCCGTCCACGAACGAGTGTGAAGATGTCGGACGCATTGTATGTCCCCGAGCCAAGAACAGCATCGATATTGCCGTTTTCCCCGCAGCCCGCTCCTTCCGCGATGCATCCCACGCCCGCTCCCTGATCGATGGTGATCTTGGGGAACATGTCCGCCGGCATATTCGTTCCGTATGTTGGCTCAAACCCCAGTGAGGTGGGATCGCCCTTGCCAAGCGATGGCGGCAGGTAGGCATCAAGCTCGCGCAGTCCGCCGACCCGGAACTCGTTCAGCATAGTCGGGCTGATCGTATAGACATACGAGAGCTGGCCCGTGAAATTGTAGTTGTTTCCCTGTGCGATCGACGTTGCGTCGTTCGGGTAGAGAGGGTCCGGCGGCACGTAGGTCACGGAGTTAGGGTAATAGTTGAAACTGAACGAGAGTTTGTGATTTTCGGAAACGTTGTAATCGATTTTTCCGGTGTACCACGTGCTCGTGTTCGGAGCGCTCCCGTTGAAGACGAAATTGTTGATCGCGGGGCAGGTTTGAGTAACACCGGGCCCCACATTCGTCGGGCCGGGGCATCCCGCAACCCATCCGGACGCGCTGGTCTTTGGAAGGTAGGTCTGCAGCTTCATCGCCACCGGGTCGTACGTCCCGAGGAGCGTGCCATCGGGGCTGAACGCGGAGCCCGTGGAGCCGGTAACGCCGTAGAAATCCCCGGCCTGCATGGCCGCCGTCGGATACGTATACAGGCCCGACGTGGGACTGGACGAGGGATTCCGCTGGTACGCAAAGAAGAACAGTAGCTTGTTCTTTATAATTGGACCGCCCAGGCTACCGCCATAGTTATTCCAATGCTCGATGGACTTTGGCCCCGACTGGTTGTAGAATCCTCGCGCGTTGAGCGCCGTGTTCTGGACGAATTCGAACGCGCTCCCGTGAAACTGATTAGTTCCGCTCTTGGTGATGACATTGATGGAGGTGAGACCGTTCCCGTACTGCGCGGGCGCGTTGCTCGCACTCATACTCACTTCGGCAATAGCGTCAACGGGTATGTAGTTGTTGCTGCTGTTGTAGTCTCTCGGTGCGGTAGCGGCCGAGCCGTCCAGGAGGAAGTTGACGTTATAGCCCTGCGTCCCGTTTACACCGATGGCCTGCCCTACGGCTTGCCCTGTTCCTCCACCCGTGTTCACGCCGGGAATGAGCTGCGTCATCTCGCCGCGCCAGTCAGTGCCGACAACCGGGGCGCTCACAATGGTCTGGGTACCGAGATCCACATGCTGGTCGCTCGTGTCCGTCTCCAGCGTCGGCGCTGTAGCGTTGACCACCACTTCTTCGGTCGCGGTGCCCACCAGCAAGGTGGCGTTAATCTCCAGGGTTTCGATATGCAGGACAATGCCTTCGCGGACTACATTGCGAAAGCCTGGGTTCGAGAACGTGATCGTGTAGCTGCCTGGCGTCAGAAAAGGAACGTCGTACAGACCCGATCCGTTCGTCGTCGTCGGCCTAACGACGCCTGTTTGGATGTTCCTGATGGAGACCGTCGCGCCCGGCACAAGGGCGCCGGACGGATCCGTTACGGAGCCCTTGATCTCTCCTGTGTTGGCGTTTTGGGCCCCCGCACGAGGACCTAAGAACATGATTAGTGAGATTGCCAGCATCGAGGCCAGCGAGACTACTTTTTTTGGCAAGTGCATTGTAGACACCTCATTGTGTTCTCGTGGAAGGCCGAAAACTGCACATTTGCGCGCCGTGGCCACGCATCCCAAACAGCAGCAGACCCCAACCGGCCTTCCGGGGAAGGAAGATGACGCGATCCTCCCAGTCACAACCGTTATCGTACACGGTCGCTGAAACTATACTGCAACTCTATTTGCTTGTCAATGGTCTCGTCAAGGCCCCAGTAAACACGGTGTTCGGAACGTGAGGATGATCGCGTATTGACTTCTTCCATCAAGTTGTGATCTCTTGTAAATGACGTGTACGTTACCATTGCCGGACGGCAATGGTAATTCCGGTGCCGTCCTCAGTGTGCCGGGCCAAGGCGTTAAACTCTGTTTTCGGATACGTAGCCTCATGAAGACGAACGAACGACCAGCGGTCAGAGCCTGGGAGCAAAAGATCACAATTCCGACCTATCCTGTGCCCCCGCCGGATCGCAATCCGATGTTTCTCGACAAGCGCGTCTATCAGGGAAGCAGCGGCCGGGTTTACCCGAATCCGTTCACCGACAGAGTGCTGGATACGAAGCTGGACAAAGACTACCGCGCCGTGTTCCTCGAGAACGACTTCCTTCACGTGATGATTCTTCCCGAAATAGGCGGCCGAATTCATGTGGGACAGGATCGTACCAACGGCTACGATTTCTTCTATCGACAGAACGTTATCAAGCCGGCGCTTGTGGGCCTTCTTGGACCATGGATCTCCGGCGGCGTTGAGTTCAACTGGGCGCAACACCACCGGCCGTCCACATTCATGCCGGTGGATTACCTCGTGGAGGAACACGAAGACGGAAGCCGTACGGTCTGGCTGGGCGAACACGAGCCGATGAACCGCATGAAGGGCATGGTGGGGATCTCTGTTTACCCCGGCAAAGCTCTCATCGAGACCAAAGTACGCCTCTTCAACAGGACGCCCTTCGTTCAGACGTTCCTATGGTGGGCCAACGCCGGCATTCGCGTTCACGATCAGTATCAGGCCTTCTTTCCGCCGGACGTCCACTTCGTCGCCGATCACGCAAAGAGGGCGATGTCTTGGTACCCACTTGCGCGCAACTTCTACTATGGTGTCGATTACACGGCGGGCGTTGATATCGCCTGGTACAAGAACATTCCGGTCCCGACCTCCTACATGGTGACCAAATCGGAATACGATTTCCTGGGCGGCTACGATCACGCCGCGCAAGCAGGCGTGGTGCATGTGGCTAACCACCATATCGCCCCTGGCAAGAAGCTCTGGACCTGGGGCAACGCCGAGTTCGGCTACGCGTGGGATCGCGAACTGACCGACGCTGACGGTCCCTACATCGAATTGATGGCGGGAGTTTTCACCGACAATCAACCTGATTTTTCGTGGTTACAGCCGTATGAAACAAAAACGTTCAGCCAGTACTGGTATCCAATCCAGCGGATTGGACCAGCAAAGAACGCTAACCGCCTCCTTGCACTGAACCTGGAATCGCAGGGCTCGGATTGGACTGTGGGTGTGTGCGCAACCGAAGAGATTGAGAACGTCCAGGTGGTGATCACTCTGGCCGGGCACGCGGTATTCGAGGACCGTGCGAGTATCCGCCCGGGGGCACCGTGGTCCGCGAAGTTCACACTCGATGTTTCCCGCCGCTCAGAGTTGCTGCTGCGGATTCTTGGAGCAGACAGGCAGGAGCTGATTCGCTATCAGCCGGAGGAGCGGGGTGTCGACGAATTGCCGTCGCCGGCAACCGAACCTCTCTCGCCCGCGGCGATTCCAACCGCCGACGAACTATATCTGACGGGGTTGCATCTGGAGCAATATCACCATGCCAGCAGGCACCCCGAAAGCTACTGGCGGGAGGCGTTGCAACGCGATCCCGGCGACGCTCGCTGCAACAACGCGATGGGGCGGCTTCTCCTTCGCAGAGGACAACTCTTGCAGGCCGAAGAACACTTTCGTAAGGCCATAAACCGGCTGACGTATCGCAATCCCAATCCAGAGGACGGCGAGGTCTTTTACAATCTCGGACTCGCGCTTAAGTTCCAGTCTCGCCATGAAGAAGCGTATTCCTTTTTTTATAAAGCTCTCTGGAACCGGGCGTGGAAATCGCCCGCAGCCTATGAACTCGCCACTCTCGCCTGCCTGCATGGGGACCTTCCCCTTGCCGAACAGCACCTTAGCGAATGTATCGAGACCGATGCCGCCAACCTGAAGGCCCGAAATCTCAAAACCGCTGTTCTGCGCAGAGCGGGCAGGTGCAAAGAGTCGCAATCCCTCGCGCACCAGACTCTGAAAATGGATCCCCTGGATTTCTGGTCGCGTTACGAACTGGTCCTTCTTGCCGCCGCGGGACAGACTGAACGGCGCGCGGCCGCCTTCTTTCGCCTGATCAACAGGAACGTTCAAACCTGCCTCGATCTAGCTTGGGACTATGCCGGTGCTGGCATGTGGGGCGAAGCGATTGAACTGCTGCAACGCTGTCTTGATGCAACAGGTCATGGGCACCCGCACCCGATGGTTCTCTATTCTCAGAGCTACTTTGCCGAGTTGCGGGGCGATCCTGAATCGGCGGCGCGATTCCGTTCACGCGCCAGGCTGGCCTCTACTGACTACTGTTTTCCGGCACGCCTTGAAGAGATGATCGCCCTCGAATGCGCTCTTCGCAACAACCCTGATGACGCCCACGCCCACTACTATCTTGGCAACCTCCTCTACGACAAGGAGCGCCGTATCGAGGCAATTGCGCACTGGGAACGATCGACACGACTGGATCCGGATTTTGCTATTCCATGGCGCAATCTCGGCATCGCCTGCTTCAACGTCCTTGGAGAGACCGAACGCGCGTTGAAGTGTTACCAGATGGCACAGGAAGCCAATCCGGGCGATGCAAGGCTCCTGTACGAGTTCGATCAGTTGCGAAAGCGCTCTGGTGCATCACCCGAGGACCGTCTGACTCTGCTGGAGCAGCGTCGCGAACTTGTCGATCGTCGCGACGACCTTACTGTTGAACTAGTGACGCTCTATAACCAGATCAGCAGGGCCGACGAAGCACTGAATATTCTCAGCTCGCGACGTTTCCATCCGTGGGAGGGTGGTGAAGGTCTCGTATCGAGTCAGTATGTCGCTTCCCACGTACTCCTAGGACGCAAGGCTCTGGCCGCGGGTGACGGCGATACGGCGCTTCATTATTTCCGGGCCGCGCGCACCTATCCACACAATCTCGGGGAAGGCAAACATCTGCTCACCGAGGAGCGTCACCTCGACTACTTCGAGGGAGTAGCGCTCGCCCAGCGAGGCGATGCTGACGAGGCACGCCAACGGTGGGAAGCGGCGGCCGCTTCGAATAACTGGAACGCTCTGACTTACTACCGAGCCCTCGCGCTGCGTTCTTTGGGGCGGGAACGCGAGGCGACTACGGTGCTCACGGAACTGCGCGCGTTCGCAGAACGGCAGATGAAAGCCCCGGTGAAGATCGACTACTTCGCAACCTCGCTTCCGAACTTTCTGCTGTTTGAGGACGATCTTGAGAAACGTAATCGCATCGACTGTCTTTTCCTGCGCGGTCTGACCAACAAAGGACTGGGACAAGACAGGGAAGCTGCGGATGACCTGCGAGCGGTGTTAGAACTCGACCGAAATCACTTGTGGGCGTCCGTGGAGTTCTCCGAGATCGCTGCCTGCCGCGACGAGCATGAGCGCGTCGAAACCCGAAAATAATGCGACGACGCTCCTTCCTTGCTTGCGCCGCTGGACTGGTGGCCAAGACACCGGAGAGAGAGGATCGCGACCCAGTTGGCGCACTATGGCCCAGGCCAGTCATTCTGCCAATCCCGGAATCAACCTCCGGTGTCAAAACCAACGTTCTCTCGCTCGCGGGAACGTGGAAGATCAGCGTGGATGCGGCGTTGTGGCGCGACGTCATCGTGCCCGGACAGGCCGACAAACAGGGCGTTCCCATCAAACGCGAGCAGGCCTACGCTTACAGGAAAGACTTTTCCCTTCCCGCCGATTTCGGCGCCGGCCTTGTCTTCCTGCGGTTTGAGGGCGTGACCGGCAGGGCCCGCGCCTCGATAAACGGCCACCCTATCGAGGAGCACCAGGGCGGTTTCACCATTTGGAACCGCAACGTCACCGCACACGTTCGTCCGGGCGGTCAGAACTCGCTGTTTGTCGAGGTAATCGACTCGCGCCCGCAGAACGCGACATCGGGATTCGATTACGGTGGCATTCTGCGAGATGTCAAAGTGATGGCAGTCCCGGCCGACTACCTCACTCGGCTCCATGTGGAAACGGCGTTCGACTCCGACTTTCGTAACGCCACCATGAAGGTCTCTAGCGCCGTGGCATTCACCCAGTCGGAACGTTGTCGTGTCGACCTGGAGATCATCGATCCCCAGGGTCGACGCGTACCGATCAAACCACACAGCGTAGAACTCGACGTTCGCCACACCGCCGCGATCGTGGAAATCCCGGTCGCCGCTGCCATGAAATGGGATGCCGAGCATCCGAACCTTTATGTCCTGGAAGCGCACCTGATCACTAACGAGAAGCACCTGGGATCGGTTCGACGTGTTGTCGGATTCAGACAAATTGAGGTCCAAGGCCGGACTCTACTCGTCAACGGTAAGGCCGTGAAGCTGCGCGGGGGTGGACGATTCGACAGCAACCCTTGGCTGGGCCACACCCTTTCTCCGGAACAGTGCGAGCAGGAAGTGCGAATGCTCAAGGAAGCGAACGTCAACTACATTCGCCCCGCTTGCTTCCCCGCCATGGAGGAGTACCTGCTGGCCTGCGACCGTCTGGGCATGTACGTCGAAGGAGAGACAAACGTCACCTTCACACGCGGCACGGAGAGCGACCCGCAATTCACGCCACTGTTCATGAATCAAATGGCGGAGATGATTGAAGCCAATCGCAGCCATCCCTCGATTCTGTTCTGGAGCCTCGGAAACGAGTCGAACTACGGAATCAACATCCGGAGGATGTACGCGTATACGAAGGCCGAAGATCCCACGCGACCCATTCTGTTTAGCTGGTCGCAGAGCATTCCGCCCACCGATCCGCTACCGTACAACCTGTACAGCTATCACTATCCCAGCCTTGACGTCGACATGGGAGTTCCCGGAGTGGCGGTGTTCAACGCCGAAGCGACGCATAAGCTTCCGGCCACGATGCCGGTTCTGCACGACGAATTCGCACACGGCGCCTGCTATGATCGCGACGAGCTTCAGCGCGATCCCAACGTACGGAACTTCTGGGGCGAGAGCATCAAGACGTTTTGGGAAAAAATGTACCGGGCCGAGGGCTGCCTGGGCGGGGCGATATGGGCTTTGATTGATGAGACCGGTTCCGGGCCACGTGGCTACCCCTGGGGCATGATCGATCTCTGGCGGCGCGAGAAACCCGAGTACTGGTTGATGAAGAAGGCGTACTCGCCCATCCGAATTGCAGACGAGCCGGTTGAAAACCCCGGAAGCGGAAGGCCCCTACGCATTTCAGTGAGGAACTGGTTCAATCACACGAATCTCGCTGAGGTGCGCATCGAGTGGATTGTTGGTGGTGACTCGGGCACGATGCAGGGGCCCGATGTGCCTCCCGGAAGGGCTGGCGAGATCGAGATTCCCGCGCGTAACTGGAGAGACGGCGATGTGCTGCGCTTAGTCTGCCGCCAGGCTGGCTTGGTGTTGGATGAGTATAAGCTCCCCATCGGCCGAGTCCGGCACATTCGTCCAATGCCACTTGGAACCGCTCCGGGGATTACGGACTCCGGCAACATGATGACTATCCGTGGGACCGACTTTCAAATCTTGCTCGATAAGAAGACCGGTTTGATCACCAACGGAGCCTACGGGGGGACTAATCTGATTGAGTCGGGCCCCCATTTCCATCTCATCGGCGCCGATCTCGCTCCATGGGAGATGAGAACGATTCAGGCAATCCGGGAAGGCGTCCACGTTGTCGTCCGCATCCACGGCAGCCATGGGCCTGTGGAAGTCAGTTACACGATTCGCGTCGATGGCGACGGGCTCTTGACAACGGAATACACGCTCGACCAGTTCTCGCTACCTATCCCAACAACTAAGCTTGTCCCCTGGAACCGAACAGACGCGGGCGGTCTTTCGGAGGTTGGCATCTCGTTCGTTCTGTCTTCCGAGGTGGACGCCCTTGCTTGGAGCCGGAAGGGACTTTGGTCTGTCTATCCAGACACCCACATCGGAAGAACTTCCGGCACTGCGAGGCGTGAGGGTTCCGGGCGAGATGCCAACCCAGATGCCGAGCCGCGCTGGCCTTGGCTTCTTGACGAAAAAGATACGATGCTATTCGGGCCCAATGACCAAGGGGGCCGAGGAACGAACGATTTTCGAAGCATGAAAGAGTACGTTTACTCTGCCTCCGCGATAGCAAGCCGTAATGGTGCGAGGTTGCGGGCAGAATCCGACGGTAATCACGCGGTGCGTCTGGAAGTGGTTGGTGCCAAGCCGGGCGGTCCCGTCAGGATGATGATCAACAACGAGTGGAACTACACTCACCTGGGCCTTGGCAATTATATGAAGCCACCCGTCATCGTGAAAGCTGGCTATAGCAACGCAGTCCGAGTCCGGATTACGAACAGCGACGAAGGCTGATCAGCGCGCGACGGCAACTGGCACATGGGAATCACCGCGTCAAATTTCGCGTGTACTGATTGTCAATCAGTAGGTGAAACGGCGTGAGACTCTTGTCAGCATTCTTGCCAGCAACACGAGGCCGTCTCAATCGCCCCAGGGGTCTCATCCGTCTTTTTCACAGGTGATTGATTCCGCAAGTGAAAGAAAAATCACCGAAGCGACAAAAAAGACTTGACAGAGGCATTCTCTTAATCAGTAGGTTGAAGGTTCGATTCCTTCCGCGCTCACCAATACAATCAATCAGTTGCAGGTACTACGGCGTCGGCGGGAGTTGCTTTGGTCGCCACAGGGTCAAGGTCGAATCTTATGTCGCCGCGGGTGAGCGCCGTTCAACGCTTCGCCTGATGCGCGAAGTGCACGTCGGGTGGGCGACTTTCCGGCCGTTGAGTTTCACAGTGTCAACCACCACGCCATCGCTCATGCGCCGCGCGGTTGGCTGCGATGCTTTCCCAGTCTCCTCCCATGTCGTCTGGTCGTTGACCGTGACCTCTGTTGTCTGGCCGTCCTCTCTGGCGATCATCGGGCGAAGCGTGAGGGGGCTTTGAGAAATCGGTCGCGGCAGAGAATGCTGCAAAAGTAGTAGGTCTTGCCCGAGAAGGTGGTCCGGAAAGCAGCGGCTTTCGGATCGATCTGCATTTTGCATACGGGATCGGTTACCTGAAGTCTCCGGATCACGGCGCTGCTGCTGCCATTAGCAGTCCGTAAAGCCTTCAGGTATCCGACAAGCTCATCGAGTTCGGTGTTGGTAAGCTGCCCGCGATAAGACGGCATGAGCGCTGGATAACCGGACACGACTTTCCTCGCCGGATCGAGAATCGATTCCCGGAGATATGCCTCGTCGGAGATAACCGTCCGACCATCCTGTAACAGAACTTTGCGTCCGAAACAATTCTCCAGCGGAGGCGCGACTCCGCCCTGTGTGTGGCAACCGCGACAGCCACGGGCTGCATAAAGGGCGGCACCGGGGTCTGCCGGGGCGTCGATCGTATTTCTTAATTCGGTTTCGGGTTCGTCCACAACCGGTGACGCCCCCGGATGGCCAGCAAGGCGCGCCACGTCATGAACCAGCCTGTGCAGAGCGGCGCTGTCGTTACTGTCGTACACTCCGCGAACGTGGTCATCCCTGTCGGTAAGAATGAACAGGCTGCTGTGCTGAATGGGCGAATCTTTGGTGGGCGGCTGGACGAATGTCCGCATACCCTCGGCAGTGGCAACGAGATGCCGTCGATCGGTGCTCAGGAATCTCCACCTCGTTGCGTCAGCTTTCCACATCGCCGCATACTGCTTAAGGACACCGGGCGTGTCGTGGTCCGGATCGACGGAAAAGGAAATGAAGCGTACGTCAGGATCCGGGATGATTTTCTGTAAATGGGCCAGTTGCGCGGTCATCATCGGGCAGATCGATGTGCAGCTTGTGAAAAAGAAATCGGAAATCCAAATATGCCCCCGCAGGTCTTTGTTTGAGACGCGGCCGCCGTTCTGGTCTGTGTATGAAAACTCAGGTGCGTCCCAGAGAATCGGAAGCGCGCCGTCGCGGGACGAGTAGGAGGAATTGAGGCCACGGCGGCGGCGGACGGCCCGCCTCGTCCACTCTCCCGGTTCCACCACCAAAGGACCCCGGCCCACAGCACAGCGATCATAACTCCGGCGCCGGCGATGGCTGCGGACGAAAGTCTCACGATATGGCCCCTCCTGCACGGAGCGGACACCGGGAATGGCTCTTGCGCCCTGTAGCGCGACGGCTCTTCGCCCGGAGACCAGTCACACGAACGAAGACCGAAGTGGAGTTACCCGCGACAGAGCCAGAATGCAGCGCATTCCCGGCATCCGGAATGCATTCATTATTGCGGGGCAGCAATTCGGGCCGCGCGCGGTGTATTGTCGCATGGGACGTATCTACCTGACTCAAAAGGGTGCGACATAATGTCGCAGGGCAGCCACCGTGTTACGAGCTAGCATGAAGAGAATTAGTCATGCCGCAGCCGCCCTCCATAACGGTTCCATGCATCGCCCTGCCGTGGATCGTCCGCCTGCGTTACGCGATGGCGGCGGGCCAGATGGCGATTGCAATTCTGGCGGAATGGTTGCTGGGCATCGATCTCCCGCTCGGCTGGATCGCGATTCCACTGGTGGTTGTCGTTCTGAGCAACGTATGGCTCGCGAACTCCGGGCTCGCCAATCGTGCGGAGCGCTACCGTGAATCGGCGCTGATCGGATGGGTCTTCGTGCTGGACACTCTGTGCCTCACCGCGGTGCTAATGCTCAGCGGCGGGCCGAGCAATCCGTTCACTCTCCTGTTTCTGGTTCACATCACCCTTTCGGCGACTATCCTGACGCGGCGACAGACGTGGGGTCTTGGCGTGCTTGCCACCGCCTGCTTTGCGCTCCTGTTTCGAATCTACCGGCCAGTCCCCCAGCTTGAGATGCACCACGGCGCGGGCGCTGGCCTGCATCTTTCCGGGATGTGGGTCGGCTTCGCGATCGCCACGTTTCTGGTGGCGATGTTCGCGGGCAGGATTTCCGAGCTATTGCGGCAACACGAGGAGTCCTCACTCCGCATGCAGGAAGAACTGGCGCGGAAGGACCGTCTGGCATCGCTGGTGACGCTGGCCGCTGGAGCCGCGCATGAGCTGAGCACTCCGCTCGCCACTATCGCCGTCGTCTCCAGGGAACTGGAGAATTACGCGACCCGGACGGTGAAGGACAACGCCATTGCCGAGGACAGCCGCCTGATCCGCTCCGAGGTTGAGCGCTGCCGCCAGATCCTGCAAAGTATGAGCGCAGAGGGCGCTGAACCCGCGGGCGAAGCTGTTTCAGCGGTCATGGCCGGCGAGGTATTGTCGGCGGTTCATTCCAGCTTTTCGTCGTCGCCAGCCCTTGAAATCAGCGCCGGCGGCGATGGCGAGACGATTCTGCATGTGCCGAGGCGCGCCGTCGAACAAGCCATTGTCGCGCTGGTCAGGAACGCTTTTGAATCAGGTTCGGGCGAATCTCGCGTGGTGCTGGCCGCGGCGCGCGCTGGTTCAATGTTGCGTTTTGAGGTGCGGGACTGCGGCTGCGGTATGTCCGCGCAGACGCTGCGGCACGTCGGTGAGCCCTTCTTCACGACAAAGGAGCCCGGCAAGGGGATGGGCCTGGGTATCTTCCTTGTCCGCACGCTTGCGGATCGCATCGGTGGCCGCTTCACCATTGAGTCCAGACCCGGTCAGGGCACAACAGCCTCGCTCGATCTGCCGATTTCCGGGGAGGCTGAGCTGGCAACAGAGCAGGCGATTCAGGATTCCATCTGAGACTCATGAGATTCAGACACTGCGCTGTATCTATCCTCGTGCTGGTTCCTCTGCTGCACGCCGGTTATGGATCGGACAATCCCCGTCTCGCGAAATTGTACGGCGAGTTCATTTCCCCCTGCTGCTGGCGCGAGAACCTCACGGTGCACGATTCGCCGGTGGCTCAACAACTCCGCGATCAGATCGCGGTGATGGTGCGGCAAGGTAAGTCCGACGATCAAATCAAGTCCTCCCTGATCGGCGTCTACGGCAAGCGGATTCTGGCGCTGCCCGAGGGTGAAGAGCGGACGTGGTTGTTCATGACGCCGGTCGCCATCGTGGTGCTGGGTGCCGGATTCGTGTGCCTTGCGCTGATGCGCATGCGAAAACAGGCCGTTCCGGCAACGTGACGAGCCGGAGAGAAAGGATTCAATTGATGACTCGACGATCGTTGCTGGAATTGGCCGCGCTGAGCCCTGTCGCGGCGACCCTGGCATCCGCCCCCGACACCCCCTTCACGCTGCCCAGCCTGCCCTACGCTTACGACGCGCTGGAGCCGTTCATCGACGCGCAGACGATGCAGATTCACCACGATAAACATCACCGCGCATACGTAGATAACCTGAACAAGGCCGTCGCCGCGTACCCGGAGCTCTCAAAGCTCACCGTGGAAGAATTGCTGCAGCGCCTCGATACCCTGCCCGCCGCGATCCGCACCTCGGTGCGAAATCAGGGAGGGGGCCATGCCAATCACTCCCTGTTCTGGCTCACGCTCGCGCCCGCCGCGAAAAGCGGAAAGCCGGGCGGCGCGTTCGCCGCGGCACTGAACGAGAAGTTTGGCGGACAGGATCAGTTCGAGACTCAACTCCGCACCGCCGCGCTGGGCGTCTTCGGAAGCGGCTGGGCCTGGCTGTCCATCGATGGCGCCGGCAAACTGATCCTCGATGCCGCGCCGAATCAGGATGGTCCTCTGCTGGCCGGTCGCCGGCCGCTGCTGGGAATCGACGTGTGGGAGCACGCCTATTATCTGAAGTATCAGAACCGCCGGGCCGACTACCTGGCTGCGATTCCCAGGGTCATCAACTGGGAGTTTGTTTCGCAGCGCTACGCGGATCTCGCCAGGTGACACCACTCGCCGAGGACCGTCCTCTCGTGCTGGTCGTCGATGACGATGAGACGTTCCGCGCACGTCTGTGCCGCGCGCTGGAGCAACGGGAATGGGAAACCAGTCAAGCACCAAACGGCGGCGTGGCGCTCGACGTCGCTCGCGAGCGAAGCCCTGACCTCGTGCTGGTGGATCTGCGTATGCCAGGCATCGGTGGTCTGGATCTGGTGCAGCAACTCCGGGTTATCGATTCGTCAATGACCATCATCGTTCTGACGGGCTATGGCAGTATTCCCACGGCAATCTCCGCTATGAAGCGGGGTGCGGACCACTACCTCAGCAAGCCAGCTGACGCGGATCAGATCCTGGCCGCATACGAGAGTCTCAAAACCGCACCGGACCAGGTTGCCGAGGCGCCCACAACCGTGGCAAGCCTTGCGAGGGTCGAATGGGAGCACATGCAGCGGGTGATTGCCGATTGCGGTGGAAACATCTCGCAGGCCGCGCGAATGCTGGGCATTCATCGGCGGTCGTTGCAACGGAAACTCGCCAAGCATCCGCCTGCGCGATGATACCGGTTCGCTCGGGGGCATCCCGGGCGCGCTCCCCTTAACCTGTCGGTCAGGACCAGTGCTTTGGCCTGCGGGTGCGACAAATTGCCCAATTGTCGGAAACGAAGGGACCGGTTAGACTCCAGGCTGGACGCGCGCGCAATGCCGGAATTCAGCGGAGGGAACGTGAGCCATGCATAGAAGAGAAGCACTTAAGAAGGCCGCTCTGTTCGGCGTGGCAGCAGGAACTCGTTCCGTGGCCTGGGCTGCAGATTCAGCCGCTGTGACCAGTCACGCCACGGACACACCCCCGGCCAAAGTCGATGCCTTGCCCGTACCGGCATCGGGTTCGCTGCCGGCGGCCTTTGTCATTGGGAAAGGCGCGGAGGTGCTCGATTTCACGGGGCCGTTCGAGGTCTTTGCCTGGGCTCAGACTGCTGACGGAAGGCGCCTGTTTGCGCCGTACGTGGTCGCCGCTACAAACGACCCGGTGACCGTGGGCGGGGGCATGAGAGTCGTTCCCGATTACACTTTCAGGACGGCTCCAGCGCCGAAAGTCATCGTGATTCCCGCAATGGACATGAGCGATGCAGGCCCTGACATGTATGACTGGATTCGATCGGCATCGAAGGCCACCGACGTGACGATGTCAGTGTGCGACGGAGCCTTTGTGCTCGCCAAAACAGGGCTTCTTGCCGGCAAATCGGCCACCGCGCATCACAGCGGCTACTTCCGTTTTGCGGCGACCTACCCCGATGTCCATCTACGACGCGGCGCGCGTTTTGTTATCGAGGGCAACCTTGCTTCGGCGGGCGGGGTCTCTTGCGGTATCGACCTTGCCCTGAACGTCGTTGAGCGTTATCTGGGGTACAACGCCACCGTAGCCGTCGCCGATATTCTAGAATACCAGGGCAAAGGCTGGCTGAATCCGGATTCGAACGTCGCTTATGCCAGGCTTCCGGAATTCAGAGACGAGCATCCCATCTGCCCGGTTTGTTTCATGGATGCGGATCGCTCCATCAAGTCGGTTTACAGAGGCAGGACCTACTATTTCTGCGCGGTGAGCGAAAAAGAGTTCTTTGACAAGCACTCCGACGTTTTCGCACGGTTCCTCATGGAAGACGCGGCTAACTCAGCCAAGTGAACACACTGCGAGATAGCGGTTCGGGTGCTCGCGCCCTTCTCTTCAGCGCGAAACAATGTGCATCCGGGAGCGCAAAACGCGAGCAGCGCCGGACTGTGCGCCCGCTACGCCGCAAACAGCGCTACGCCGCATTCAATCAGCATCCATAAAACGTGACGCCCTGAAGCCACATCACGGCCATTGCCCCGGCCGTAACAACCGCCGCTTCTCACAAAGGGTATCCCGTGAACCGAGAACGTCTGCTTGTCATGGGATTGCGATCAGCAATCCCCAACTTACGCCTGCGGCTCGCTCATGTTCATGCCCGAATGTGTATTCATATGCTGGTTCGACGAACCAGCCCAGCCTGTGCTTCGCTGCGGGCCAATACATAAAGTCCACGGCGAACTCCCCGGCAGGCGAGTTCCCGGTTATGCCGACTTTTCTTGTATGAACCCATTCCGGGCCGACACCGATCATGAGCTCTGCTTTGGGGGAAAGGGTCCAGGGCTTTTTGAACAACACGTCTGTATCCCATTCGACCGAGTGCCGGGAGAAAAGTGGTGTGGTGCCTGCTTCGATCTCCAGCCACCGTTCTATCGGCGTGAATTCAACAGCGAGATCGACACCGGCGCTCGATCCCCCGTTGAGACTCCAGCTATTGGCTCCCCCGAGCTCGACAATTGCGGCCGCCTCTTTGCCGTCTGTGTCCTGGGCCATCGCGATGCCGCAGCACAAAGGGAAGGATGCCGCCAGAACCCACTTGAGCATTCGGTGTATTCTACCAACCGAGACAGTTTCAAACTCCATTACCCAAAGCGTCCTTCCCGCTTTAACGACCCGCGTCGCCCATGCCCCCAGTGGCGAGAAGAACGAACAGGAACGGGCCGCCGACTGTCTGGTCAGCGCACTCGGCGCTCGCCCTGAGATGACTCACATGAGAACATCGCAGCTCAATACCCATGTGAATGTCGAAGCTCGCTATCATGAAGCTCAGCATGCCGGATTGGTTGAGTATTCATAAGCCGGTCCTCGTCAACACCATTGGCCACTGTGCGGGAGCGGTCGTATTTGGCATGCTCCTCTACCTGTTCCTCGCCAATCGCACGCGAGCACGTGAGTACCGAACGACACTTCCGGCGATCGCGTGCGCTCTGGCGATGCTCTGGAATCTCGGCTCCCTGCTCGCACTCGAAGCGGGTCCCGCTGGCGGACTTGCTGTGGACCTGGCTGTGGCCGGGAGCTTCGCAGCCCTGAGCCTGCTCCCTGCGGTGCTGCTGCATATCTTCCTGCACTCTCATCGGCGTCCGCTGTGGATCGCCGGCTACCTGGTAAGCGGAGCAGCCGTGGCCCTGCACATCGCCGACTTGGTCGCCCGCTCGCCGCGACTCCATTCCTTCGCCCTGCGCATCATCATTTTCGGTTTTGCGACTCTTACGTGCATTGCGGTGCTTCTGGAGTTGTGGCGGCGCAATCGAGCGGCCAGTTCACGCCTGGCTGCGGCGATGGGGCTGTTCTTGCTCGCGGTTTCCTTCGCCCATTTCGGTTCCGAAAGCACCGGCGATCAGTGGTGGAGGGAGATCGTTTTCCATCACGCCGGCCTCCCCCTGGCTTTGCTCGTGCTGCTGCAGGACTACCGTTTCCTGCTCCTGGACGCCTTCCTGCGTTTTGTTCTGAACGCCTCGCTGGCAGCCGGCGGAGTATTGCTGGTTTTCCGGGTGCTTGAATGGCCGGCTCTGGGTTACGCGTTGCGGGACCCGTTCCGCGCGGGCGTGCTGTTTGTGTGCGCATGCCTGATGCTCGTGGCATTCGTGTTCCTTCGTAACTGGTTGCAGTCTTTTCTGACTCGCGTCATCTTCCTACGCTCGAACGTCGATCCGGTTCTTCACGAATTGAGTCAATCCGCCAGGGCGGCGCAAGGCGAGAAGGATTACATCGGCCATGCTGCGGAAGTGATCGGCCAATTCCTTCGTGCTTCCAGATGCGAGGTCGCCGACGACCGCCCCGCGGCCGACTGGGTCATGGCTGTCCTTCCATTCCGCTTCTCTGCTGGCGACGGAAAATTCCTGCTGCTCGGCGCTCGCCAGGGTGGACGCCGGTACTTAAGCGAGGACTTTGCCGTTATGGCCCGGCTTGCCGCGACTGTGACGGAGCAGATCGAGCGCCTGCGCAGCCTGCAGATGCAGAGCCTGGTGTCGCAGGCCGAATTAAAGGCGCTTCAGGCACAAATAAACCCCCACTTCCTTTTCAATTCCCTGAACACGCTGTACGGGACAATCGACCGCGACAACGTGGATGCGAGGCGGCTCGTCCTCGATCTCGCGGAGACGTTCCGATATCTTCTGTCCGCAGACCGCACGTTCGTGGCGCTATCAGAAGAACTGAGAATCGTTCGTTCATACCTGGAGATTGAGGCGATGCGGCTTGGCCCGCGGCTGCAAACTGCTATCGAAGTGGACGATGCCGCCCTGCAGACGACAATTCCCTTGCTTTCCATTCAACCGCTGGTAGAGAATGCTGTCAGGCACGGCGTGGCCGCGCGCCGAGGCGATGGATTTGTCCGTTTGGCGGCACACATTTTGAATGAAACGCTTGTGGTTGAAGTTTCAAATTCAGGCGGCTGCGAGGTTGAGAAACTGATGAAGCCCGCCGCGGGGATCGGCCTTGCGAACGTGCGCCGCCGCCTGTCCCTCTGTTACGGCCCGCAAGCGCTCTTTCAGGCGCTTGCGGAGAATGGCGTGACACGGGTCGGTTTTGCACTTCCATTGCAATCTTCAGGCGCGCTCGTGGAAGCGGCCGCGAGGTAAGGGTCCGGTATGTCCGCCTGCCCGACGATTTGTGCCGCCCACCGTCCAGTGCATGCCGCTGGTCTGAAGCTCCTGCGAGGAACAGGAGAACGCGGGCAGAATCAGTTTCAGGCAGTGAGTTCGGCTATGCCCCTTCGGACGCTCATTGTGGACGACGAACCGGTAGCTCGCAGAATTCTGCGCGAGGAACTCGAGTCCATCCCGGATGTGGAAATCGTCGGCGAGGCGGACAGCGGCGCTAACGCGCTTGACTGCATCGCCGAGGAGCATCCGGACCTTGTACTTCTTGATCTGCAGATGCCGGAAATGAGCGGCCTGGATGTCGTTCGCAACCTGAGAGGAGGCAACTGGACACCGTCCATCGTGGTTGTCACCGCATACGACAGCTACGCGTTGCAGGCGTTCGAGGCCGGCGCCATCGACTATCTGCTCAAACCGGTCAGTCAGGAGCGTCTCAGGGAGGCAATCCAGCGTGCCGGTCGCCTCACGAGGAAAGAGGCCATCGAACGTGTCGCGAAGCTTCAGGAGATCGTCGCTCCGGGCGGCCCGCCACGCGCGAGGAAGATCGTAGGCAGGATCGGTGAGGAGTACTTCCTGCTCAGCACCGATGAGATCTACGCATTTCAGGCCGAAGGCGATTTGGTCTGGATTGTGACGGCCAAACGGAAGTATCTGGCCACCCAGACTCTGAAGGCGCTGCAGGAACGCCTGCGCAATACCAGTTTTCGGCGAATCCACCGGAACTCCCTGGTGAACGTCGATCACGTGCGCAAAATGAGCGCGCTCAGCAGCCAGCGCTGGCTGGTCACTCTGAGCAACGACCAGGAGTTTATCGTGAGCAAGCGTCAGGCCCACGGCGTCCGCGAACTTCTGAACTGGTAGCCGCTCAACACGCTTCAGCGCGGCGCGAAGTACCTGGCGACATACGGCCTTCCAACACGCATCGCATCGGCGTCCGCGAGAACATAGAGCGGCTCGTGGCCCTCGGGGTCGCCGGACGACGAGTGAAAACTGCCGCACACCCATGTGAGGCTTTGACTGGCGAAACGGAGTTTGCCGCCGGCGCGAAGTCGAACGTCAATCATCTGGTCGCCGAAGCGGTGCGCCGGGTGCAGGAGGTTGCCGGTTTCGGGAAGGAGAATAAACTCGTTCGTCTGATCGCCATCGCGGACTGGCTCATCGCCAGCGGCCATGTAGCCCAGAGCACAGTCCGCCGCTCCAACCATCATTCGAGGGTCGGCGTTGAGACCGAACGAGCGCTCCCTGAGCAATACCGGCCAATCGAGAATTCCCTTCCCCTCCGCGGCTGGCTTTATCGAGACAAGGTCGGAGAGATCCGGCCCCATCGGGCTGGTCATGATGGCCAGCGCAGCACCTACCGTGGGAACCATGGCGATGCCGATGATAAGGAGCAGCGTCTTCCTGTCGTCGGTTCGCGAACGGCGGTGTCTACCGCCTCTTGCGGCGCGGATTCCCACCGCATAACGGTACACGTAGCCCGTCGTCCGGCAAGAGACTTTTCGATCAGCGGGCTGTGATTGACGGCCAGTGAACTGATTCGGCCTGCTGATGGATTGACCATGTGCCCGTGCCTCCCTGCCTTCACCGACGCTTCAGTTACTCTCGGGTATCAAGTCCGCTGGCCGGCTTTTGAAGTTCATTCATGGTCCCAACCAGGCCGATGGTGAGATATGTCTAGGGTTCGCTCCGCTCCCCCCACAAAATCGAGCAATGACACTCGCTCGAGG
>Ga0335078_10003464_pt1 | contig 23484 bp, 22 predicted proteins | sample Lox_Sample_32_FD_206711 | JGI IMG/M metagenome (GOLD analysis project Ga0335078, IMG submission 206711) | Soil microbial communities from Loxahatchee National Wildlife Refuge, Florida, United States - Lox_Sample_3.2 | ecosystem: Environmental > Terrestrial > Soil > Wetlands | place: USA... | reverse complement strand
AGGGTTGATTTGGCGCGTAAGAAAGCCGCTCCTCAACACGCGAACCATGAGCGTTGGCTAGTGTCCTACGCTGATTTCATCACCTTGCTGTTCGCGTTTTTCGTGGTCATGTTCGCATCCTCTCAAACGGATAAAGCCAAGGCCCAGCAGGTCTCCGATTCGGTAAAGCAGGCTTTGGATAAAGGGGGAGTTTCAGCCGCCGTTCGCGAGATCCTGGGTGGAACCGTCGACGACAAGGGCAAAGGCAACGCCATGATGAAGGGCCCTGGCGGTTCCGAGCCTAAAAGAAAAGAGGAGTCCGGCCAGGCGGAGCTGGTCCCGTCGATGCAATACCTCACAAAGGCCCTTCAGTCTGAGATCGACCGCGGCCAGATTGAAGTTCATCTCGAGCCGCGGGGCCTCGTGCTGAGCCTCCGGCAGGCCGCATTTTTCCCATCCGGCGGCGACGCGATCGCCCCCGACACGTTTTCCAGTCTCGACAAGATCGGCACGACGCTCCGCGAACTCCCCAACACCATTCGTCTGGAAGGGCACACCGACGCCGTGCCCATTCACACTGCCCGATTCCGGAACAACTGGGAACTCTCCGCTGCCCGGGGCATCGCCATGTTGGAATTATTCGCCGATCGTTGCGGAGTGCCGCAGGAGAGGATGGCCGTGGCGGGATACGCGGATACCTCGCCAGTGGACTCCAACGACACCGAAGAAGGCCGCACTCACAACCGCCGGGTCGACATCGTCATTCTGGCTCAGAGGGTAACCCTGAAGGCCGCCCTGACCGTAGAACCCTCGCCGCGCCCGCCTGCGGCGCATAAGTGACCGCCAGACCGGACCGCGTTTGGTAGCCGAATTGCCATACAGGTTCTCCTTATGCCCAGCATTCGTACCAAGTGTTTTCAGCAGGTTGAATTTGCGGATTCATGCTTGTTTCGTTTTCCGTGCGGCCTGCCGGGATTCGAACAAGAGCGCAGCTTCGTGTTTCTCGACCGGCCAGACAGCCATCCGCTCATGTTCATGCAGAGTACTCTCACTCCGGAGTTGTGTTTTTTCCTCCTGCCGGTCTTCGCCGTGTCTCCCCAGTACCGATTGGCTCTCGACGAAGAAGCCCTGGCCGATTTGCAGTTGCCTCTCACTAGCCAGCCGAAGATCGGCGAGGACATCCTGTGCGCCGTAATCGTGTGCGCCAGGGGAAACAACGAGCCTCCCACCGTGAACCTCCTGGCTCCCGTGGTCGTTAACCTGCGCGATCGTATTGGGATACAAGTCATCCAGACGCAATCCGGCTACTCCCACCGGCATCCGCTGGTGCCACAACGGGAAATGGCACTATGCTCATAATGCGAAGGCGCGCCGGCGAGAGTTTTCTGGTGGGCGAAGACATCGAAATCCAGGTCATTCAGGTCACCGGTACCCGTGTCAAGCTGGGCATTAGCGCACCTGCCTCGGTCGGCATCGTCCGCCGGGAAGTCCAAATCACGCAAAACGAGAATCAGACAGCCGCGCGCAACGCCAGCCCACGCGCGATAGAATCCCTGCTGCATGCGCTGCCTGCGCTGGCTGCGCCGTCAACGGATCCAGCGCCGTGTCAAGACTTTGACGAATTTAGTAACTTAGGTGTATCTTGACAAACTTCTGCCGGCATTTCGTTTATTTTCATTAGAATAACGTCCAGCTCCCCCCGATATGAACGAGTGAGAGCTGATACTTCCGGGCATCCTGTAAATGGGAGAACCCGGACCCGTACAGGATGTTCGGGCATGTATCGCACAGGATGTTAAAACAATGATCAGTTTAGTAACAAACTACGCGTCCATGGTTGCTCAAAACAACCTGAACATGAACAATAACTTCCAGACCAAGACGGTCGAAGCTCTGACCTCCGGGTACCGGATTAACAACTCCGGGGACGATCCGGCGGGCTTGGCCGTGGCGAATCAGTATCGCGACGAGGTCTCCCAGCTCACCCAGGGTGTCCAGAACGCCAACGACGGTGTGAGCACGTTGCAGATCATCGATGGCGGATTGAACAACATCAGCACCATGCTGGACCGGCTGCAGACCTTGGCAACCGAGTCCGCGACCACCACGTTCACCGGCGATCGCAACAATATCAATGTGGAGTACCAGCAACTCGTCGCGCAGATCTCACAGCAGGCAGCCACCATCGGCCTGAATACGGGCGGCACCTTCAACACCCAAAACCAGATCTTCATCGGCGGCGGCAACAGCCTGACGAACTCTCAGATCGAAGTCAATCTGAGCGGCGCGGCGAACGCCGTAGACGCCACCGCTCTCGGGTTGGTGAATACCACCGTGGGCGCCGGCGGCGCGGAGCTGACGGACGGTACGGCCAATACGGTCCGGCTGGATGCTCCCGGTGCTACCTTTTTGACTGGCGGGAGCCAAAGCTTCACGTTCAATCTGGTCAACAACGACTCCGCCACTTCCTTTACCGCCACGGTAAGCGGTGGCGCTTCCGGTTTGACCGAAGCCCAAGTGGTCGACTCGCTGCAAAGCTCGCTGGCTCCTTACGGAATCACCGCGCAGGTCGGCGCCGATGGACAAATCCAGTTCGGCGGCGGCACGCCGTTCACTGTTTCAACCGGGGTACAATCGGCCGGCGCTGCGGTAGCCACCAGCGGCAGCCAGGCAACCAACGTGGGCATCTACAATCTGGCTGGCGAGACCGCTTATGTCGGCACAGCCGCGGAAAATCTGACCTTCCAAAATGGACAGGGCACTGCAACAGTCGCGCTACCGGCACTGGAGACCCTGGGCGGCGCCATCGCTGCCATCAATGCCCAGACCTCGTCCATCGGCATCTATGCGGTGGTGAATTCGGCGGGTACCGGAATCTCGTTCCAGAGCGCCAATAGCTTTACAGCCTCCACCGACACAGCCGCACAAACATTCACTTTGGCGGGTGCCCAGACGGTCACCGCGCCCAGCAGCACTGCCAGCACCACGGGCAACGCGCTGGCCGCCGTCACGGCTATTCAAACGGCCTTGAGCCAGCTCGGCCAGGTTCAGGCGGCCGTCGGAGCCGGCGAGAACAAGCTGCAGTACGGCATCGATCTGGCAAACTCGCAGATCACCAACGTGACCTCCGCCGAGTCCGACATTCGGGACGCGGATGTCGCCACCGAAGCTGCTAACCTGACGCAGGCCCAGGTCTTGGAGCAGGCTTCCGTCGCCGCCATGGCCCAGGCCAACGCCTCGCCCCAGGCGATTCTCAAGCTGTTGCAGTAATCTTCCTTTGAAGTGGCACGACCGGGGCCGGACCTGAGTGGGTTCGGCCCCAATTCTGCAAGGTGATTTTCATATGGGATCCATTGGCAGTTACCTCCCCGCCTTCAACGGCCAGAGCACTTTTTCCGCATCTCTGCAGACCATGCTCGACCAAGCGGTCCAAAATGCCGAGGCGCCGCTGGAAGCCATGCAGTCGGATGTGTCCACCCTGCAGAGTCAACAACAGGTGCTCACCGGTCTGCAATCCGCATTCGGCTCGTTGCAGAGCGTGATCGGCAGCATGAATTCGGACGCCGGCGGCACATTGTCGGCGAATGTTTCCGATCCGTCGGTCGCCACGGCCACGGCTACCTCCGGCGCCCTGGCTGGGACCTACTCGATTCAGGTCAGCCAGGTCGGAACGTCCACGACCACCCTGAGCGCAGCCGGCTTAACTACGGTAACGGACCCGTCCACGGGCAACATCAGTCCATCGGCGTCGTTCACGCTCACGGTCAACAACGCCACCACCACGATATCGCCCGCTGGCAATACTCTGGACGATCTTGCCGCTGCCATCAACGATGCCGGAGCCGGAGTTCAGGCCACCATAGTTAACGTGGGTGGAGCCTCCAGCCCGGACTACCGCCTGGCCGTGACCAGTACCAGCGTCGGCGATACCACCATCCAGCTATCCGATGGCACGAACAACAATCTGCTGGATACCCTCTCGGCTGGAACCGGCGCGGAGTATTCCGTGGACGGCAACACCCAGATTCAAAGCGCTTCCAACCAGGTCGCCCTTGCGCCGGGCCTGACCGTAAATCTCCTGCAAGCCAGTTCGTCTCCGGTTACCATAACAGTCGCAGCCGGTTTTAGCTCGCTCTCGAACGACCTGTCGAACTTCGCGACAGCCTATAATTCCGCGGTGACCGCGCTCGACGCGCAAATCGGCCAAAACGCCGGTCCGCTGGCAGGACAGAGCCTCGTTTATACACTCGAAAACACTTTGAACAGTATGGTCAACTACACCGGCGGATCGGGAGCAGTCAACTCTCTAGCCAGCCTGGGCTTGACCCTGAGTCCCAATGGACAACTGACCTTCGATTCCACCGTCTTCAACACACAGAGCATGAGCGCGGTCCAGCAGTTTTTGGGCGGCGCCACTACCGGTGGATTCCTGCAAACCGCCACTAACGCCCTGACCAGCGCAGCCGATCCGACCGCGGGTGACATCCAAAGCGAATTCAGCTCTTTGCAAACGGAAGTCACCAATGAGAATAATCTGATAACGAACGAAGAGTCCCGGATCACCGACCTTACGAACAATATGCAGCAACAGCTCACGCAGGCTGACGCGCTGATCGCTAATCTTCAGGAGCAGAAATCGTACTACACGCAACTGTTCCAGGCCGAATATCCCGCTAGTACCAGCTAACCTCCATGTCCAATCGCTTCCTCCAACTCGAGAGAAGCCTGCGCGCCGCTGTGGCGCGCCGTTCCTATGCGGAAGCGCAGAAAATCGCTGCCGAACTTTCGGCGCAGGCTGCCGAAGACTGGCGGGCGCTTCCTCGCGACGCACTCCGCGCCCGCGGCGTCTTCGACCGCCTTCAAAACCTGCTGGAATGGTCGCGCCTGATGACTTGCGCGTCGCGCGCGTCACAGGCGGATGAGCTGCGGCGGGCGCGTCTCACGAACCGGTATTTTGTCCCGGCCCGCGCCACCGGCAGCCGTCTGCGCTTCGACATATAATCCCAACGTCCATTCTGTGCGCCTGTCAAGTCGCTGACGCGTCACTGGCCTGACGCAAGGTGCCGTAAAATCTGTTGCCGATTTCCTTCCCATCTGAATGATTCTCCGGCAAATAGAAAATGGAACGGTACTTGCTTTCACGCTGGCATCGTGATCCATAGCCTTCAAGACGGATGCAGGCAATATCTGGGTGTGGTCAGTTTCCGCCCGGAGCTGGCCGTTTTCGGCATCACCTACGCCGGCACTCCAAGTTATGAAAGGCGCCACGTGGATCATGCGCCCAACAAGTGAGAGCTGATACTTCCGGGCATCCTGCGAACAGGAGAACCCGGACCCGTCGAGGACGCGCGGGCCGGTATCGCACAGGACGTTAGAAAAGATGATCAGTTTAGTAACGAACTACGCTTCTCTGGTTGCCGAAAACAACCTTAATACAAACAACGACTTTCAAACCAAGACGGTCGAGGCTCTCACCTCCGGGTACCGGATTAACAACTCCGGGGACGATCCGGCGGGCTTGGCCGTGGCAAACCAGTATCGCGACGAGATCTCACAGCTTACCCAAGGCGTCCTGAACGCTAACAGCGGTGTGAGCACTCTGCAGATCGTCGATGGCGGATTGAACAACATCGGCGTGATGTTGGACCGTCTGCAGACCCTGGCCACCGAGTCCGCCAGCACCACGTTCACCGGTGATCGCAACAACATCAATGTGGAGTACCAGCAGCTCGTTCAGCAGATTTCACAGCAGGCATCCACGATAGGCCTGAACACGGGCGGCACCTTCAACACTACCAACGAAGTCTTCATCGGCGGCGGAAACAACTTGGCGAACTCTCAGATCGAAATCGATCTGAGCGGCGCGGCGAACGCGGTAGACAGCACCGCGCTGGGGTTGACTAACACCACCGTGGCCTCGGGGGGCGCGGAGTTGACGGGCGGAGTGCCCAATGCGGTTCAATTGGATACGCCCGGCGCCACCTTTTTAACTGGCGGGAGCCAAAGCTTCACGTTCAATTTGATCAGCAACAATAACGCTACCAGCTTCACAGCCACTGTAACCGGAGGGGCTGGCCTGACCGAGGCGCAGGTGGTCAGCTCGTTGCAGAGCTCATTGTCCCCGTACGGAATCACCGCACAGGTCGGCGCCGACGGACAAATCCAGTTTGGCGGCGGCACCCCATTCACGGTGAGTACGGGAGCCCCGTCGGCTGGGGCTGGGGCGGCGATCGCCACAACGGGCAGCACTGCGACCAACGTGGGCATCTACAACGCGGGCGACCAATCCGGCATTGCATATGCGCCTGCGAATGAGACGCTGACCTTCCAAAATGGACAGGGAACAGCGAATGTTACGTTGACGGCCGCCGACACCCTCTCCTCCGCGCTTGCTGCCATCAACGCTCAAACCGCCTCCATCGGCGTCTACGCGGTGGCGAACACCGCTGGAGGAATTTCTTTCCAGAGCGCCAATACATTCACGGCCTCGACGACCGCGGCGGCGGGCGGCGCATGCGGCGTCGGCAACCCCATCCCCGGCGGCGTCATCCCTACCGGCGCTCAGACAATTACTGCGCCCAGCAGCACTTCCAGCACCACCGGCAACGCGCTGGCCGCCGTCACCGCCATTCAAAACGCCTTGCAGCAACTCGGCCAGGTTCAGGCGGCCGTCGGAGCCGGCGAAAACAAGCTGCAGTACGCTATCGATCTGGCGACCTCGCAGGTCACCAACACTACCTCCGCGGAGTCCGATATTCGGGACGCGGATGTTGCCACTGAGGCCGCTAACCTGACGCAAGCTCAAGTCTTGGAGCAGGCGTCGGTCGCCGCCATGGCGCAGGCCAACTCCTCGCCCCAGGCAGTTCTCAAACTGCTCCAAGGGTAGTCTTCGCCGCTCAATGGATTTACAGGGGTCGGACCTGATCGGTGTAGCCCTTTTTGCGAGTCGTGAGTCACAATTGATCCATACGCCATGCACCTGGAGTCCCCTTCTTCGCCTGGCCAAGTATTGTGTCGCATGTCCTGTCCGCTGTGCCCTGTTAGCAGCTATTGACCAAGGTTCACTTCGACTCTTACCGAATTGATGGTGCTGTCGCGTACGTCAAATCGGTGACACGTCACCGGGCTGACGGCGCTAGCACCGCGGTTCTCGTGCCGATTTGTTCCCTGTTCTGCGATTTTGCGCCAAAGGCGAATGGAACAGCAATTGCTTCCACGACAGCATCGTGATCGACAGTCTGACCGACAGCCTTGAGCAGTACATGAATGTCATCAGCGTCCGTCAGAAGTTGGTGGCATCCAACATCGCTAACGCCGACACCCCCGGTTACAAGACGCAGGACGTGGATTTTCAGGCCAGCTTGCAGGCTGCCATGGATGGCAGCTCCCCGCTCACGGTGCCCGTCTCCGGGCTTGCGGTGCGGAACGACGGCAACAATGTGGATCTGGACCGCGAGGCGAGGCTTCTGGCTGAGAATGCGATGCGCTTCAACGTGGCCGCGAACCTGATGCACACCGAGATCCAGCAGGTGAAAGACGCTATTAAAGGAGGTAGCTGATGGGTTTGTTTTCGGCACTCTCGGTTAGCGCTTCCGGAATGACGGCACAGCGCACGCGCGCCGCGCTGCTGGTGGAGAATATCGCCAATTCGGAAACCACGCGCACCCCCGAGGGTGGTCCGTACCGCCGCAAGGATGCGATCTTCTCCAGCGACGAGGTGGGTTCCGCCTTTGGGTCCGAGCTGCAAGCCCAATTGACGGGAGAGCAACTCACCGGTGTGAAGGTCGCTGGCATTTCCGTGGATACCAGCGCACCGGAGATGCGTTACCTGCCAGGCCATCCCGATGCGGACGCCCAGGGTTACGTGGCCTTGCCTAAAGTGAACCCGGCCGAGGATATGGTGGACCTGATGGCCGCAAACCGCAGCTACCAGGCGAACGTGGCCGCCATTTCGGCCGTTAAAGACATGATCCAGAAATCTATTGACCTGCTGAAATAGGAGAATTCCGAGTGCTTGCGCCGATCTCAAATACCACGCCCATATCGATGCCGGACCCGTTCACGCCAGCCGGGTCCAGCGATAAATCGGGCGAGTTTCAGAAGATTCTGACGGGAAGCATTGACAAGCTGGAGTCTTTGAATAACGAGGCCTCTAATGCCGTACAGAAATTCATGACCGGGGAAAACGAAGAGTTGCACACCGCCGTCCTGGCTACGCAGAAGGCCTCCCTGGCCTTCGAGCTTGGTCTGCAAGTCAGAAACAAAGTGGTCGAAGCATATCAAGAAGTCATGAAGACACAGATGTAGCTCAGCCCGGACTCTCACATGCCTCAGATAAACAAACTCATCTCCGGCCTTAACATCAGACAACGAATCACGATTGTGGGGGCGGCCCTCCTTACGGGTATTCTGGTCGCTTCCTTGGTGCATTGGAAACATGAGAGCGGCTTCAGTGCGCTATATACAGGGATGGCGCCTGAAGACGCGGCCGCTGTTGTGCAGAAGTTGAAGGAAAGCGGCGTGGAGTACCGTTTGGCGGAGAGCGGCAGCGTCGTTCGCGTGCCGTCTGAGAAACTTGCCGAGTCGCGCCTTACGCTCGCCGCTGCCGGGCTGCCAAAGACCGGCCGGATCGGCTTTGAATTGTTTGACAAGACCAACTTTGGCACAACGGACTTTGTCGAACATATCAACTACAAGCGTGCGCTCGAGGGAGAGCTCGAGCGCTCCGTCATGAGTCTGGCGGAAGTGGAACAGGCACGCGTGCACCTGACCCTGCCGAGAGAGTCCGTGTTTTTGGACCAGCAGCAGCCTTCCAAAGCCAGCGTCATGGTAAAGCTACATCCTGGCGCGCATCTTTCCGCGCCAAACGTTGTCGCGATTACCAACCTGATCGCTAGCGCGGTGGAAGGCCTGTCTCCCGACGCGATCTCAGTGGTGGATATGAACGGAACGTTGCTGACGCGCAGGGCCCGGACGTCCGCTCCGGATGGCGCCGAAGCCCCAGGCGAGTTGCTTGAGATGCGGCAGCAGGTCGAACATAATCTGGTTACCAAGGTTTCCGAAGCCTTGGATCCCTTGCTGGGGCCGAACGCTTACCGGGTTGGAGCTTCGGTGGACTACGACCTGACCAGCGGCGACGAACAGGAGGAGACGCTCGATCCCACTCACTCGGTAATGGTTAGTTCGCAAAAGTCCGAAGACTCGGCCGATCGCGGCAGTGCATCAGGCATTCCGGGAACCGCCTCGAATCTGCCCGGAGGCGCGGCCCCCGCAAAGGCAAACGCGGGCGGCGTTTCGCGGCGCACGGAAAACATCGTGTATCAAACCAGCCGGGTGATTCGTCATACCCGTATTCCGCAAGGCGTGATCAAGCGGATGTCTCTGGCCGTGTTGCTCGATAGCGTTGTGCGCTGGGAAGGCAGTGGAGCGCAACGCCATCAGGTCCTGATTCCTCCCGCCCCCGACAAACTCAAGACGATCAAGGAACTGGTGGCGGGCGTTACCGGTTTCAACGCCGAGCGTGGCGATCAGTTAGTCGTCGAAACGCTGCCGTTTGAATCCAGCCAGAATGCCGAACCGCCCGCCATGCCGTCTCAGGCCCCGCAGCCCGTCAAGGATCCGCCCTGGCTTCGGTGGATCGTTCAGTACCGCGGTTATCTGTCCGCCGGCGCTGCTGTCTTGGCCATCCTGCTAGTCGGATTCCGCATCCTGGCGAAGGTCAGGCGACGGAAGCATGTGGTGGATACGGTGAGCCAGCCCGATGAACTGGAGGCTTCCAGCGGATTGCCCGCGTTGCAGCCTTCCACGAAAGTCTTGGCCACCGCGGAACAGCTGGCCGACCAAAACGGTCTTACATATGTGGACGAAGACAGCCAGGAGATGGCCAGGCGCATTCGCGATCTTGCCAAGCGGGATCCGGCCGTGACCGCGAATGCCATACGCATGTGGCTCCTGCAAAATGAGACCGCAAAGACAGGAGCTCAGCATGCCTGAAGTCGATCCACATAACTTGCCAGGATCACGCAAAGCCGCGATGTTTTTGATGGGGGTAGGCGACCCGATCGGTGCCGATGTGTTGCGCCATCTGGACCCCGACGAGATTCGCCAGATCACCCAGGAGATATACTCTCTGCGCTCCGTGGAGCCGCATCACATGCTCAGCGTGTTCCGCGAGTTTGAAACCCTCGCGGCCAGCAGTCAATTCTTTGCGAAGGGCGGACAAGAATGCGCCCGCAGACTGGTGGAACAGGCCCTGGGCGCGGAGCCCGCCCAAAGAATCCTGCAAGCTCGCCACCCGTCCGCCTCAGGTCAAGAACCAGCCGAACTCGAAATTTTGCAAGACACAGATCCGAAGCAGTTAGCCGGGTTCGTCCGGGACGAACACCCGCAGGTGATTGCTTTGATTCTTTCCAACCTTCCCGCCGCACAGGCAGGGGCCGTTATGTCCGCGCTTCCAGACGACATTCAACCGCAGGTGGCACTCCGCATGGCCTCTCTGGACCGCATCTCACCCGAAGTGTTTGGGCGGATTGCCGAGGCGATCGGCACCAAGGTCAAGAACCTGAAACAGGTGAAACGATCCGACGGCGTTCGAACGCTGGCTGGAGTCCTGAACCAAGTCGACCCGGCCGTGGCCGAGTCCATTCTGGCGAAAATGGACGAGGAAGACCAGAGCGTGGGCGCCTCCGTACGGGATATGATGTTCGTATTTGAGGACGTCCTGAACATAAAGAAGGACGGCATGACTAAGTTGATTGCCAGGGTCGACCGAAAGATCCTAACCACGGCCTTGAAGGGCACCTTCGGTAAGGTCCGCAATCACTTTAAAGAGTGTATGTCGCAACGTGCAGCCGAAATGCTTGAGGAAGACATGGAGGTTCTAGGTCCTGTCCGCGTTAGAGATGTGGAGGCGGCGCAACAACAACTGGTCGCAGTCGTGCGCCAGTTACAGCAGGAAGGAGTACTCTCCGTGAGCCGGGGCGCAGGCGACGAATATGTTGTCTAAGCTGCTGAAGGATTCGCAACTCGTTATAGAGCCCCTCGTCTGGCGCTCGCAGTCCACGCCGGCGGCGCAAGAGGGGCCCGCACGCTTCGATCTGGACGAGTTGCTGCATCTGCGCACCAAAGTAAGCGAGCTGAGTTCCCAGGGAGAGAAGCAGTCACGGGAAGCCTTTGATGCGGGGTTTCGCGCGGGGGAGACTGCCGCCAGAAAGAGCTTGGAAGGCGAAGTCCGCGCGGAGATCGAGAAGCTGACGGCCACCATCGTCGAAGTGGCCTCTCTACGCGCGGAAGCTATTCATCGCGCGGAGGTCGACACCGTGCGTCTGGCCATCGAAATTGCACGACGAGTGCTGCATCGCGAACTGACCGTGGACACCTCCGCATTGGGCGCCCTGGTCAAGGCGGCGCTCGAGAAACTGCAGAATCAGGAGGTTTTTCGGGTTCGCGTTCATCCCGATCAGGCCCAGATCGTCCGCAGTTGTCTTGATGCGATGGGCCGCAGCCAGGCGATCGAGGTGATTCATGACGTTGCCCAAGAGAAAGGCGGAGCAGTTTTTGAAATCAGCCGCGGCGCGCTGGATGCGTCCGTCGAAACTCAACTGCGCGAGATAGAGTGCGGATTGGCCGACCAAATAGAGGCGCGTAGATGATTCCCTTCCGCCCTACGGACTTCAGTGCATACATTTCACAAGTGCGCAACGCGGAGTTATTGCCGTGGACCGGCGAGGTGGTGGAACTCGTGGGTCTGTTGGTCGTGTCGCACGGTCCGGCTGTAGCTATCGGGGATTGCTGCGAAGTGCTGACTTCCTCCGGACGGCGCGTTCGCACGCAGGTGGTCGGCTTCCGCGATGGTCGCGTGTTGTCGATGCCTCTTGAAGAGATCGATGGGATTCAATTGCGGGATCAAGTCATCGCGCGGGCGGACGACGCGCAAGTAGCTGTCGGGCCCGATCTGATCGGTCGGGTCCTGGATGGCTTCGGGAGACCCATCGATCGCAAGCCGCCCATCCGGCGCGCCGAGTCGTACCGCCTGCACCGCTCTTTGTGCAGCCCTCTGGACCGTGAGCACATCACGGAGCGCATCGTCACGGGTGTCCGCGCCATAGATAGCTTGATTCCATGCGGCAAAGGCCAGCGCATCGGCATTTTCGGCGGCAGCGGCGTTGGAAAAAGTACGCTGCTGGGTTCCATGGCGCGCCACAATTCCGCGGACCTGACGGTGATCGCGCTGATCGGCGAGCGCAATCGTGAGGTGCGGGCCTTTCTCGAACACGATCTGGGCGTCGAGGGTAGCAAGCGCTCGGTGGTGGTTTGCTCCACTTCCGACCAGCCGGCCCCTCTCCGCGTGCGGGCCTGCTTTGTCGCCGTGGCGGTAGCTGAATATTTCCGCGATCAAGGCGCCAACGTGCTGCTGATTATGGACTCTGTCACTCGTCTGGCTATGGCTCAGCGGGAGATCGGGCTGGCTGCCGGCGAACCTCCTAGCCAAAAAGGCTACACTCCTTCCGTCTTCAACTTACTACCAAAACTCCTGGAGCGCGCCGGCAACTTTCAGACCGGCTCCATCACCGGCTTCTTCACCGTGTTGGTGGAGGGCGATGACTTCAACGAGCCGATCAGCGACGCCGTGCGTTCGATCCTGGATGGGCATATTGTCCTGGCGCGCCGCCTGGCTGCGTCCGGCCATTATCCCGCTATCGACGTGCTGCATTCCCTCAGCCGGCTCTCTACACAGATCTCCGAGAAGACCGATTTGGAGGCAGCCAAGAAGATGCGCGAGGCGCTGGCGGTCTATGACGAATCGAGGGACCTAATTGACCTCGGCGCTTACGTCAGTGGAAGTAATCCACGCCTGGATATCGCCGTCCGGATGCGTCCGGAAATAAACGCTTTCCTGCGACAAGATAACGACGCTTCCCCGTTGCCTGAGACGCTTCTTAGAGTGCGGTCGATCGCAGCAGGGCTCTAACCCGGTATGGCTGCTTTCCAATTCCGCCTGGATAGAGTCCTTGAGTGGTACCGGACGCAGCTCCATATCGAACAGAGTCGCTTGGGCCTATGTCTCGCGGCATTGAACCTTGTCAAGGAGCGCATCGCCCGTTTGCAGGCCGAACGTCTGGCGATCGAACGCCAGGTGATTTCGGGCAGTACCATCCTCGCCGCGGATCTCGCCTCGCTGGGATGCTATCGCGTGCGCACGAAGACGCATGCGGCCCAGATGGAAGAGGAGCGGGTTGGCCAGGAGCGCGCACTGGACGAACAACGAGCAGCGGCTCTGTCGGCGCAACGGCGCGTGCGGCTTGTCGAGAAACTGCGCGACAGACGTTTGGCCGAGTATTGCCAGGCGGAAGACCGGGCGCTGGAGAATCTGATCGCTGAGGCCTACCTTGCAAAATGGATGGCTGCTAAGCGCGCGGATGGCGCGCAGGATCTGCCCAGGGTCCCCGATCCCGAGGGCTAGCATGGGTCGGACACACCCTTCGCCCGGAGCATTGTGGCGACGGGACCAAAGGAGGAGCAAGACGATGTCGATATCAATTCCTGGAGAGATTCTGGAGTCCGGTCGACGGCCGGCCGGCCATGCCGGCCGCGGCGGCCTCGATGTAGGCATCGTGATTGGTATTGCGGTCGCGTCGCTTGCGCTGGTTGCCGGCATCGCTGTCACCGGCGTTAATCCTCGTTATTTTCTTCAACCGGCGGGCCTGCTTATCGTTGTGGGTGGAACCCTCGGCGTCATGCTGATCACAACTCCGGCCCGCGTTCTGTTACTCGTGCTACGCCGCACCTCTAGCCTTCTTTCCCAGACGATCTCGCCAAACCGGAACGACCTGATAGATGAAATTGTCTCGTGTGCCAAGATCGTCCGAATTGACGGCATCCTTGCGATCGAACCGCGCATTGATCACGTAAGTCACAGCTTCCTCCAGGAAGCATTGCAGCTTGCCATCGACACGGAGGCGCGCGCCGAATTGCAATCGGCGCTTGAGATTAAGATAAGGCAGGATGAAAGGCAGAGCGATGCAGTCGCTAGGGTGCTCGAAGTCGCTGGCGGTGTTGCACCCACCATGGGCGTTCTCGGTACCGTAGTCGGACTGATCGACGTTCTCCGGCAGTTTTCAAGCGTGTCCGCAATTGCATACGGTGTCGGAGCCGCGTTTACTTCGACAATCTATGGCCTCGCACTGGCAAATCTCCTGTTGCTGCCGGCGGCGCACCGTATCCGCGCACGGGCCTCAGAACTCTTCGATCTTCAGGAACTAATGACAGAAGGCGTTCTGTGCGTCCTCGACCGCACGCATCCGCGGCTCGTCCGTCACCGCCTCCGTTCCTTCCTGAATGCCGTGCCCGAGAGGACTCGCTCCATCCAGACAATCGAATCCGCACCGCAAGCCACACAAATATGACGCCGAAATACACGCAAAGCGCAACGAGTCAACGCGACCGATGGATGGTTAGCTACGTGGACGTCTTGACCATCCTTCTGATCTTCTTCCTGGTAGCCGCCACCAAAAGTCTGAAACTTGCCAGGGAGCAGGCAGTCCCTGTGGCTACTAAGCCCCCCATAACGCGTGCAGAAACGGAGCAGCCTCGCACGAATCTGATTGTCGCTCAGGAACGCCTTAGACAGAGCGGGCTAGATGTAAAACTCGAACCGCGCGGTCTCGTTATCAGCCTCCCGCAAGTGATTCTGTTTCCCTCCGGCGAAGACGCAGTGAGTCCTGTGGCTTTGCCTGCCTTAGCGCAGATCGCGGAGGTCCTTCGCGATATCCCAAACGATGTGAGGCTCATCGGCCATGCGGACCAGATTCCAATACACAACCGCCGTTTTCGCACCAACTGGGATCTCTCGATAGCACGCAGCCAGAAGATCCTCTATCTGCTGAGCAACAGGTACGGCATTTCCGAGGCGCGCCTTTCGATCGCGAGCTATGGCCCCTATCGTCCAGCAGCCCCGAACAATACTGTGGATGGCCGGGCATTAAACCGGCGCGTCGAGATCGTGATCCTGGATGACTCGCATGCCGTCGGTGAGCCTGTTTAAAAGCGTAGTGGATGATCGCTATTTCGGACGGGTGGATATTCACTTGATTCGGGCAACCCCAGAATCGGCGCGGGGGAGCATTGGACCCTGAACATCTCTGGGCGGGTTTACGGCAGTGAAGCTGGAAAACCGGGCGGACGTACCTGCCTCTGCGACGTGATTTCTGCCGGTTAAAGCAAAGCGTCGCATGAAAGATCGTCCCGGCTCGTCACCGAACTTTGGTGACTGCAAATCGAATATTGCAGCCAGACTTCGGATGCCGGTCCCGTGTTCCGCCGCCACAGCGCGACAACGAAAGCCATCGGGCCAGGGGGTTCGACACAGGCTAGAGAGAAAGAAGTGTTAACTTTTGAGATCTGCCTGAAGCCGCCCTTTGGGGCTTAAAATGAAGGCGAGTGGTGGCTTGCAAAGAAGGCTGGCCGATGACACCGGTTGCAATCCCTTTGTCTCCCGCGTTGGGGTCCATGCCCCGCTGGTGTGTCCATGATTTCTCTGCAGAAATATCTTAATCAATTCGACGGGCAAAACCAACTGCTGGCTGAGTTAGACGCTTCGTACAGATCTGCCCTGGAGGGCATAGAGCAAGACTCTCCTACCGTTTCCGCACAATTGATCGCCGACTTTCGAAGGCAGATCCGGGAAATCCGGATCCAATTCGAACAGCGGCCGGCCGCGGAGGTCTTGAAAGAAAGCCGCAAGAAGCTCAGGCAAGAGCTGCACACCTTCGGGACTCAGGCCGACAAGATTCTGACCGAAAAGGACAAGCAATTCAGAGAGATTCTGCGATCCTTTGCCGAGGCCGCCACTACTCTGGCGAAGCAGAGCACGGTGCATAATAGGAGGCTCACCGGGTTTACTCACAATCTGGATGAGTTGATTAAACTGCAGGATTTGACCGAAATCCGGAAGGGTGTGGCCAAAGAAGTAGCCGAACTGAAGCAGGCGGTGGCGGAGATCCACGAAGACAGCCAGCAGTCTGTAGGGCGTCTGCATGCCGAACTACGGCAGTTTCAAGAGAAACTCGCTCGCTCCGAGGCAATTGCGCGAACCGATACGTTGACGGGATTAGCTAACCGCCGCGCGGGTGAACAAGCCCTCCGACTGGCGGTATCGGCCGGTAAGCCCTTCAGCATCGTGTTGGTGGATCTGAACGGATTTAAGGGCATTAACGATCGCTGGGGACATCCAGCCGGCGACGCCGTCCTCATGCAGTTCGCCAAACGCATAGCGTCCCTGGTTCGCTCCGGAGATCTGGTGTGCCGGTGGGGAGGGGACGAGTTCATGGTTCTTTTGCCCGGTTGCACTATGCACCAAGCCATGCTGCGGAGCCAGGAAGTCTCCCGGGCGTGTGAAGGCGAGTACCGCCTATCTCTCGCGGGTGGAAATGTCACCTTGCTTCTTCGCGCGGCGCTGGGAGTGGCCGCGTGGTCTTCCGGGGAGCCAATCGAAGCTCTGATCCAGCGTGCCGACGACGCCCTGTACCAAGGCAAGGGTAAAGCTCGCTTGCAAAAAAAAGGGGATCTCGTGGGTACAAGTTCCGTCTGACCGACCGTTTTTCCATTCCGGTGTCCCGAACTGCGGCAGCTAGCGGAGAGGGTTGGGAGGGTGCCATCCGCTTCCGCCGCGGAACTCGACGCCAATGAGATATTTTCCCTTGACGTAATTGCAGTAGCGCACCTTGCCTCTGCCGGACACGCCCAACTTAGGGTCGTGACACCTGATGTAAGTGGGAACCGGCAGTTTTTCGGATATGAGTAACTGTAAACCCTCCACCGACACGTTCATCAGTTTGGCCGCAATGATGACACCTTCGGCTTCCGGGCGATCCTCCCACAGGATACGAATTTCCCCGGTGACGGTCTGGCGCACGTGCCGCCGCGTGTTGATTTTTCGAAATGTCGCGTGGAGTGCCTGTTGGGCCCAAAAGGTGGACTCCGCGTAAACTGTCACGATCTGGGAGGCCTTGAGATCCAACGCCTCGGCCAACGCGGTCACGCCGTCCCAATCACCCACCTCGTAGCGGCATGCCATCTGGTAGACGGCCAGGTGCGGATCGCCGGGCGGAGCGGTTCCGGTCAAGGCAGCCGTGATAGCGGGAGCGCTGTGGACTTTGGCGAGGGCTTCCCCGATGGGGAGGTCGGTGAGGCTGTCGAGCAGAGAGAACAGGCCAAGCAGAAACCCGAGGTTAGGCGGGGAGACTCGCGCGAGGTCTGCAACGCATTCGCAGAAGCGCGCGCGCACCAGGGATAGGGTGACCAGTTCGCCCGGCTTGTCTCTCGCCATCACCGGCAGCGCGGCCAAGACCGCCCAGTGCCGCACGCCCTCCTCGCCCAGCACCGTAATGGCATGCTGGATCGTGCGAATTTCAGTGGTATGCGAGAAAAGCGCCGAGTTCACGTAGAGCAGGAGGCAATAAGAAAGCCACACGTCGCGGGATATGAGCGTGTGTAATAACTCGAAGTTGGCCTCGATACGCTGAACCTCCGCGAGCAGCCGCAAGCAGGTTAATTTCGCCGTCGGTATGCGCCGCCCTCGCACCGTCACCGGACGCGCGAAAAAGAAGCCTTCAAAGTAGTCGTATCCGGCGCCCACAGTCCACTCGAATTCTTCCGGCGTTTCGACCTTCTCGGCGAGCAGCGCGATTCCCAGGGCCCGGTAAGTCCGCAGCAGCCGCTCCTGGTCCCGTCGCGAAGTGGTCCGCAGATCCACTTTGACGAGCGTAGCCAGGCGGACCAGCGGATCCCGCTGGGGATCGGCGGCAACTGCGCAGGCATAGCCTTGTTCGTGAAGTTCCCGGCAGGCAGCCAGGACATCGGCATCTGGCTCCACCGATTCGAGTAGCTCGACAACCAGAATCTCGGGTGGGAGCACTAAGTGCAATCCGCCAAGCAGGAGGCTGCGATCGAATTCGATGAAAGCCCTTTTGCCGCAGACCAAGTTCTCGATCCCGATTGCCAGGAGAGTATTGGCAAGCACTTGGATGGCAGTCGTCGAATCGCCGGCAACATCCGCGGCGTCTCGGCAATCCGTGGGACGATAAAGCAATCTGTAGCCATAGAGGTTTCTCCGCCTGTCAAAAATCGGCTGGCGCGCAACGAATACGTCCATTTCTTTTAATTTAACAGAGGCGACGCGGTAGAAAGCGCTGCCGGTCGGTAGTGCCTGAAAGTCGTGGGCCATCGTTACCGTTTGATATTATTCTGTATCCTTAGGCATTCCTCGTGCATAATTGAATAACATTGCCCAAGTCAGGGGGGATATGAGCGCGGATTTACCACCCGGCAAAGTCGGGACGTTGGACCCTTCGGATTGGCCGGCCTTTCGGAGCCAGGCACACCAGATGCTGGATGACATCCTCAATTACACCGAAAACATCCGCGAACGGCCCGTCTGGCAGCCGATTCCAGATGAAGTGTGCTCCCGCTTCCGCAGCGATCTTCCCGAAGCGCCATCCGATCTCGCTGCCGTTCATCGGGAGTTTATGAGCCATGTCTTGCCCTATACCACCGGCAATGTGCACCCTGGTTTCATGGGTTGGGTGCATGGCGGCGGCACCCCAGTAGGCATATTGGCGGAGATGCTCGCGGCGGGACTGAACGCCAATTTGGGGGGACGCCATCACGTTCCGATCGAAGTGGAGCGTCAGATTGTGCGGTGGATGCAACGCATCTTCCGGTTCCCGGAAAGCGCGACCGGCCTCTTTGTAACGGGCACCTCCATGGCAAACCTCATCGGCGTCCTGATTGCCCGCGATACGGAGCTTGGTTTCGAGGTGCGCTGTGCAGGCGTCGCCGGCAGTTCGAAGAAGCTGACAGCCTACGCCTCGGTGGCGGCCCATGGCTGCATCGGGAAAGCCATGGACATCTCCGGCATCGGAGGCGATGCGCTCCGCTTGATCCCGGTAGATGGGCGCTATCGGATCGATCTAAATGCCCTGGAAAAAGCCATCGGGGCGGACCGCCGTGCCGGCTTCACGCCGTTTCTGGCGGTGGGAACCGCTGGCACCGTCGACACTGGTGCGATTGACGACCTCGAGGCGCTGGCAGGTATCTGCGATCGCGAGCGGCTCTGGTTCCATGTGGACGGGGCGTACGGCGCGCTAGCAATGCTTGCGCCGGACCTGGCTCCGCGACTTAGAGGCATCGAACGCGCGGATTCGCTGGCTTTCGATTTTCATAAGTGGGGACAAGTGCCCTATGACGCCGGATTTATTCTGGTGCGCGACGGCCTGCTGCATCGCAATACCTTTGCGGCTTCGGCTCCTTATTTGAGAAAGGAACTGCGCGGCTTGGCTGCGGGCGCGCCTTGGCCCTGCGATTACGGGCCGGATCTTTCGCGAGGCTTTCGGGCGCTGAAGACCTGGTTCACCCTCAAAGTACACGGTACCGAAGCGCTGGGATCGGTCATATCGCACACCTGCGCTCTGGCCCGTTATTTGGAAGGCCGGATCGCAGAAACGCCGGAATTAGAGCTGCTGGCGCCTGTGGAACTCAACGTGGTTTGCTTCCGTTATCGCGCGGAGGATGCCCAACGCATCAATCCCAGGATAGTTATCGACCTCCAGGAGTCTGGGGTTGCGGCTCCGTCCACCACTATCGTCGACGGGCGCCTGGCAATTCGCGCGGCCATCGTCAATCACCGGACGAGCACGCGGGAGATCGATCTGTTGGTGGAAAAGACCGTGGCGCTGGGACGTGCCCTGGAAGCCAGCGCCAACACCAGCGCTGGCGGGAGCCGTCGCGGGCGGCAGCGGCCCGGGGCGGACTGGCCTCCCCAGCGCGCACGGGAGGCCGCGCTACGCGATCTCAACGACTGCATCGCATCCAATCCCAATGCCACTGCTCCGCGCCGTGAGCGCGCTTGTTTGCTCGCCGAAATGGGCCGGACTTTGGAGGCTAGAGACGCGTATCTCGCCCTGCTGGCGCTCGATCCCTCGGACCGCGTCGCTTTGAACAATCTGGGCGCGCTGCTGCATTCGACTGGATATCGGACCGCCGCGCGCACCGCCTACGCGGAGGCTGTTGCGCGGCATCCGGATGATCCCCTGGGCCACGTGAACCTGGGCAATGTCCTGTTTGAAAACGGCGAGTTTCAGCGTGCCCGGGAACACTTTGAAACCGCCCTGCGCGTCGACCCCGGCCATGCTGATGCGCATCGCGGCTTGGCGTATGTGCTGGCCGAATTCGGCGACGAAGAGGGCGCTCAGTGGCACCGCAAAAAGGGCTTTCAGGATCGTCCGGTTATGGCGCTGCCTTATCGCGGGCAAGGTCCCCCGGTGCCCTTGCTGTTGCTGGTTTCTTCGATTGGAGGCAACATACCAACGCGCTACCTGCTGGACGACCGCGTCTTTCAGACATTTGTGGTGGTGCCCGAATTCTACGATCTCAAAGTGCCATTGCCGCCGCACCAGGTCGTGTTCAACGCCATCGGTGATGCCGACCTCACCGCGCCGGCGCTGGTGGCCGCGCAGTCGGTGGTGGCTCTCACCACGGCGCCAGTGATCAATCTGCCTGCGGCCGTGCTGGCGACCGGACGCGCCGATCATGCGCGCCTCTCGCGCCTGCCGGGCGTAGTGATGCCATTAACTGTCAATCTACCCCGGGATCTGCTCTCCGCTCCGGAAGCTGCGGCCACCATAGCGCGCCACGGTTTCCGCTTTCCGTTGTTGGTGCGCACGCCGGGATTCCACACCGGACGGCATTTTGTGCGGGTAGAGAGCCCGGACGCACTGACCCAAGCGGTCGCGGAGCTGCCTGGGAAAGAATTGACGGTGATCGAGTTCCTGAATGCGCGGGGGGCTGATGGGAAGGTACGCAAGTATCGGGTGATGATGATCGGCGGCCAGCTGTATCCGCTGCACGTGGCCATTTCCAGCCAATGGAAGGTCCACTATTTCACTGCCGAAATGGCGGAACGCGCGGACCATCGCGCCGAAGACGCCGAGTTTCTGGAGAACATGGCGGGAGTGCTTGGACCCCGCGCCATGGAGGCGCTTGCTCACATTCAAGCCACACTCGGTCTGGACTATGCGGGAATTGATTTTGGCTTAAGCGCCACCGGAGACCTTCTGCTTTTCGAAGCGAACGCCACGATGGTGGTTAATCCGCCCGAGCCCGATGAACGGTGGGCCTACCGCCGCCCGGCTGTCGAGCGAATTCTCGCCGCCGTTCGAGAGATGCTGACGGCTCATATTGAGGCTCAGCTCTAACCCCAACTTTTGTTCCGCATCTTGGGCCCGGTCACTAAGTCATTGCACGCGGCGGTCGTTTGGCTGGCCGGGTCTGGATCGGCCGTCCCCAGACAGCCTCAGATAGTGCCGCCTCTTCGAGTCCACCCCGGCTGGCGCTTACACAATCCATCGCGTGCGTGGTAAAGCATAAACAGCCCACGCCATCCGCGGAACCCCTGTAATCATTGACGCTCGGGTTTGGGCCAGTAGGCGGAGAGGTTCCGAAAAGGCGGGCCCAAGCGGTTAGACAACGCCGCAAATCACTGGTGGCGCTTCGGTTCAGCCAGGATGAACAGGGTCGGCATGAAATGGAGGCCGCACGTGCGATTGGACGGCCATTCAAATGAATATGGCCTTTCAATCCATCAGGCAACTTCAACCGTGATCGAGGGCATGAGGCGCTGCAGGTTCTTGAGCGAACGCGCCTGCCACGGAATCGCCTCCGAGGCAAGAAACTGTAGATGGACGCCGGCGCGGTCGCGCGCTTCGATCACGAAACGGGAGAACATCGTAATTCCGGAACTGTTCAGGAAATCCAGTTCTCTCAGATCGAGTACCACGGCAGGGCACTGATTGGCCAAGGTCTCCTTGAGCACGTCCAGGATGGGTGCGTAGTCTTCCATCCCGGTGAGACGCAAAGCGCCCTTGAACACGACCGTGGAGCTGTCGTCCATCAACCGGACTTCAAAGGATTCTCCATTAATAGTTTTCATGGTTTCAGGTCCTTAGCCTCATAGTGCCAAAACAGCCCTGGTCGTCACTGTGAGGACCCCCGGCAGCACCGGATGGGACTCAAAGCGCCAGCCTAGTTGAGCGCCATAATCATTCATCATGGTCAGAAGGCCCAGGCAGGAGTCGTTGGGCCTGTTGGCCTTCGCACCCTCCTCCAGTTGTTTGATGAGAAGGTCGCCCGGATCCCCCTGCAGAACATTCGCAATGAATGCCCGGTAGTGCTCGGCTTGCGCGGCGCTGACACCGTTGCTGGCGCTCACCGAGATCTGCTCGCTGTTGAGCTCCATATGGATGCTGATCGGGATATCCACCTGGTGCTCATGGTACTTCATGGCATTCTCGAGAAGCTCATTCGCGACATAGGTCACGGCGTGTTTGATTTCGTTCTGGCGCGCTTCGAAAGGGGGGACATTGCGTTCTTTGGGAAGAAAGGTGATCACATAGTCCCCAAGGAAATCCGCCGACAGGCCGTTGTTGCGCCACCGGTCGCGCAGCGGCGAGCTCAGCGGTGAGAAGGCTAAGATCAAATACTCACCTTGCCCGTTGGACGGGTGGGTGTAATTACCGATTATCAGGCCATTCATCTTCATACGTGCATTCTCCTCGTTACTGGTGCCCCACGCGATTACGGCCGCTGCGTTTCGCCAGGTAAAGATAGCGGTCCGCCTCTTCGATCAGGGAGTGAACATCCATAGCGGTCTTTAGCTGCGGCGTCCTGGAGGCAACCCCAATACTCAATGTAACGATGCCGCACACAGGAGACTTCGCGTGGGGTATGGTAGCTTTCGTCACCGCGTCCCGGATCTGCTCGGCGATCTGTACGGAGCCTTCGAGCTCCGTGCCGGGCAGCACGACGGCGAACTCCTCGCCGCCGTAGCGGGCGACCAGGTCGACAGAGCGACGAACGCCTTTACTGATTACCGTGGCCACCGCTCTTAGGCAATCGTCTCCGGCCTGGTGTCCGTAGTGATCGTTAAACAGTTTAAAGTGGTCCACATCGCAGATCAGGAGGCCAACCGGCTGCTGCAAACGGCGATGGCGCATCCACTCCTGTGATATGTACTCATCGAACCGGCGCCTATTGGCGATCTGTGTAAGGCTGTCGATACGAGCCTTCTCGCCCTCCTCGGCCGAGGCGTCTCCCTGGTCGATCAGGATTTGCACCAAGATTTCCAGGTCGCCTTTTTCCCTGCGGATGGCCTCAAGGAGTTTCTGCAGCTTCTCCTCCACCGCCTGCCGTTTTCGTACCTCGGCGGTCAAGTTCTTGCTGGTCCGATAGAGATGGTCTTCCAGCAAATCTCCGTGCTCGTTGGAAGTCAGTAGCGCCAGCTCTAGATCCTGATTCTCCTGCCGCAGACGCGCAACCTCGGCGCGGAGGGCGGCGACCACCGCCTCTTCACCATCACAGCTCGCGGAATTTGGCGTAGCTTGCAGCCCGAACCTCCGTCGATCCTTATACCGGCCTAACCACCAGAAGCGTCATGTCATCTACCGGACGGCA
>Ga0335078_10003463_pt1 | contig 23496 bp, 22 predicted proteins | sample Lox_Sample_32_FD_206711 | JGI IMG/M metagenome (GOLD analysis project Ga0335078, IMG submission 206711) | Soil microbial communities from Loxahatchee National Wildlife Refuge, Florida, United States - Lox_Sample_3.2 | ecosystem: Environmental > Terrestrial > Soil > Wetlands | place: USA... | reverse complement strand
GGAGAAGTTTCCCCCAAGACATTCACGGTCCCGCCACCGGTCGCGGCGATCGCGTTCAACGCTTCTTGAATTCCGCCTGTTACGGTGCCCGTCGTATCGGGGCCGAAATTAGCGCCGTTGTTTGCAAGATTGCAGAATCCACTCGATATCCCGGTCGGTGAAACGGTTACTTCGGGCGCTCCCGCAATCGTGAACCACGCCATGGCCGGGCACTTGAAGGTGAATCGCCTCGGGATTACTTAGAGGAAACCTCCTCCACCCCCCGCCTCCATCAGCGTCAGTCCCACTGGCCCGAGGTGGTCAATCTCCGTTCGAATCCCCCAGGAGACCGGGTCTCCGCCCGCGATTCCGACGAGCGGGTCTTGTTACTTTTCGCGACAACTGGCGCGAAAAGAGGAGGATTTGAACCATAAATGGTTCGCTCCTCGTGAAATGTGAAAGGTGCTCCCGGCGGGATTCGAACCCGCGTTACGGGGTCGAAGGCCCCGAATCCTTGACCGGACTAGACTACGGGAGCAACGAGGCCGGCCGGTCGCGAAGCCGGCGAGACGACCGGTCCGCTATGGAGCTTTCGGACCCGGCGACCGAGACCGACCCGCGGGGCCGCTCGTCTCCGAAGGTTCGGGACGGGGCGTTTCGAGAACGTACGGTCGTGTGGGGTGACGGGGGAGGTACTCCGATCGGCGCTGTCCCGTGAGCGCGTAGATGGTTTTCTCTCCCACTTTGCACGCATTGTCCGCGATGCGTTCGAAGTGCCGCGCGACCAGGAGGTCGTTCGCGAGCCGTGCGGCGAGCGACGGGGTGCTTTCGAGGTTCGCGATGATCAGCCGGTTCGCCTGCCGATGCATCTGGTCGACGAGGTCGTCGCGTTTGAACAGCGACCGGGCGAGCTCGACCTGGTCGCGGTCCAGCGCGTCGAGGGCTTGACGGACCATGCTTTCCACGACCTCGTCCATCCGCTGCAGGAGAGCGCGGAGGTCGGACGGCTCGTTCCCGGCGCCGGCCGAAGTGATGCGGGCCATGTCGAAGCCCAACCGCCCGATTCGGTCGAAGTGGGTCGTGATCTTGAGCAGGGCCGCGGCAGTACGCAGGTCCACGGCCGTGGGCTGGCGGAGGACCATGAACGCGATCGTCGCGTGTTCCATGTCTTCGTCGAGTTGGTCGAGCTCGTCCCCCCGGTCGAGAACCGACTGCGCGGCCGCCAGGTCGCCCTGGTCGAACGCCCGCCATCCGTCTTGGACCATGGCGGACGCGAACTGACCGAGCTGAACCCCCCGGTCCTTGAGGTGGCGAACCTGAAGGTCGTATCCGCGGCGACCCCCGGGTCCGGCCGGTGGCGCCTCGCTCATCCGAACCTCCCCGTGATGTACGACTCGGTGAGCTTTTCCTTCGGTCGCTCGAAGAGGTCCTCGGTGGGACCGTACTCGACCAGCTTTCCCAGGTACAGAAAGGCGGTGTTGTCGGAGACCCGCGCGGCCTGCTGCATGTTGTGCGTCACGATGATCACCGTGTAATCCTGCTTGAGCTGGGCGATAAGGTCCTCGATCTTGGCCGTGGCGATGGGGTCGAGTGCGGAGCACGGCTCGTCCATGAGGAGGACCTCGGGATTCGCCGCGAGCGCGCGGGCGATGCAGAGCCTCTGTTGCTGCCCGCCCGAGAGCGAGGTGGCGGGGGAATCGAGGCGGTCCCGGACCTCATCCCACAGCGCCGCGCCTTTGAGGGCCCGGAGCACGGCCTGGTCGAGCTCCTCGCGGGACGGTCGACCGTTGAACCGCAGCGGGGCCGAGACGTTGTTGTAGATCGACATCGTCGCGAACGGGTTGGGTTTCTGGAAGACCATTCCGACTCGGCGACGGACCCAGGTCGGGTCGATCGAGTAGATGTCCTCTCCGTCCAGCAACACCGCTCCTTCGACGCGCGTCTTGGGGGCGGTCTCGTGGAGGCGGTTCAGGCAGCGGATCAGCGTGGACTTTCCGCAACCGGACGGCCCGATGATGGCCGTGACCTCCTTCTCGGGGACGGCGATGTTGATGTCCTGAACGGCCTTGTTGGAGCCGTAGAAGGCCGTCAGGTGCTGGATGTCCATTTTCACCGGCGCGCTCGTCATCGCCATCTTACGTACCCTGCCCCCATCGGCGCGCCGTTCGATTCAGCACGATACGGGATAGGATGCTCATCCCGAGAACGAGCACAATGAGGATGAGAGCCGCCCCCCAAGCGAGGTTCACGTCGTTCTGGTACCCGGCCACCGCCGAGGTGTAAATGAGAAGCGCCATGTTCTGAGACACGTAGTTGATCCCCGTGAATCCGTGGAGGGCCCCGTTGTTGAGAAGCAGCATGGGAGCCGCCTCGCCGGCGGCGCGGGCGATCGCCAGCATCACGCCGGTGAGCACTCCGGGCAGGGCGCCTATGAGGACGATTCGTATGGAGGTCTTCCAACGCGAGATTCCGAGAGCCAGGGCGGCCTCCCGGACGGAGTTAGGTATGGTCCGCAAAGCTTCCTCGCTGGTCCGCATGACGATCGGGAGCATGATGACTCCGAGCGCGAGCGAACCCGAGAACGTGCTGAATACAACCGCCGGCTCGTAGTAGTAGATGAGGGCGTAGACGAACATCCCCGCGACGATCGACGGAACTCCGGACAGGATGTCGGCCGCCATGCTGATCACTCGCGCCAGCGCGCGCTCCCCTCCGTACTCGACGGCGAAGATGGCGGCTCCAACTCCGACCGGGACCGAGTAAAGCGCCGCCAGAGCGACGATGATGAACGTGCCCTGGATCGCGGGGCCGATGCCCCCCGCCTGGCAAACGACACCGGGGTGCGGAGAGCACGGTTGAGGGATGTTCTGGGTGAAGAACCCGACCGAGAGGACCCCTCCGCCGAGGACGACCGTCTCGTAGATGATCGAGAACAGGGGGAGGAGAACGATCACGACCGTCGCGCCGGTGAGCACGGTCATCCCTCGGCTGAACAGCTTCCGACGCGTGTAGCGGTCGAACTTCAACTTCATTCGACCTTGGCCCCCATGCCCCTCTGGAAGCGTGCGAGGAGGAACCGCGCGAGGACGTTGACCGCCAGCGTGATGACGAGAAGAACGAGGGCCGCATAGACCAGCGCCGGCCGTTCGAGGGCGTAAAAGCTCTCGAAGAAGTCGTTCGCGATCAGGCTCGCGATGGTCTGACCTGGGGCAATGAAGGAGTTCGGAACCCCGTTCGAATTGCCGATCACGAGGGTAACCGCCATCGTCTCCCCGAGCGCCCGGCCCAGCCCGAGCACAACTCCGGCGACGATTCCTCCCCGAGCGTAGGGTAGTATGGCCCTCCGCGAGACTTCCCAATCCGTCGCGCCCAGGCTGATGGCGGCCTCGGTCTGGGTGCGGGGCACGGCCATGATGGAGTCCTTACTGAGCGCGGTGATCGTCGGGACGGTCATGATGGCGAGCACAATGCTCGCCGTGAGGATGTTGGTCCCAATGTCCGTAGGGCCGCCGAACAGCCCCGTCCACCCGAGGTAATGGGCCAGGGCAGGGTTCACCGTGCTCGCCATGACGGGGACGATCACGATCAGGCCCCAGAAACCGAAGATGACGGAGGGAATCGCGGCCAGCATCTGGACCACCTGGGCGATGGGCTCTCGCAGCCACTGGGGGGCGTGCTGCGTCAGGAAAAGAGCGGCGCCGATGGAGAGCGGGACGCTGATCAGCAAAGCGACGGCACTCGTGATGAGCGTACCGGCGGCAAAGGGGAGAATGCCGTAGACGTTGTTCTCCGGGTCCCAGATCCGGTTGGTGAGGAACGAGAGGCCGTCCCGGTTGATGAGGGGCAATGCTCCGTAGTAGAGGACGACCCCTACCGCCACCAGGACCCCCACCACGCCGGCGGCGCCGATACCGGTGAGGACGAGGAAGGTGCGGTCTCCCCACTTCGATACCTTGCGAGTCTTCGTCGAAGTACGGGTATGGAAAGGGTTGCCTCGGGTCATCGTTCGGCCACCTCCCCGAGGAGTCCGCCCGCGAATATGTCTCCCTAGCTCTGCACGCAGTGCGTGATTGCCGCTCCGTTGTAGGTGATCGACTCGATCGCGCTGGTGTCAAACGTGGCCGCCGCCGGGGAGAGCGGGACGTAGTAAAGACCGGCCGCGAAAGTCTGGCCCTGACCGGAGTTGTCACCGACCATCCACAGCAAGAGATTCACCAGGTTCTCGGCGGTGGTCAACGGCATGCTCGACCCGTACGCCACCCCCAAGTCCGAGTAAACGAACAGGTAGGTGAACGTCGAAATCGGGTAGTCCTGCGCCCCCGGTGAGTTCTCGACGGTGAAGTTGTACCAGTCTCCCGAGGAAGCCGGGAAGGTTGCCGAGGCGTCTTTGACGGCGGACGCAATGTTCGTAATGTTGGCCACGATGTAGTTTCCGGCCGGGTTCTTGACGGCGCCGAACGCCACGGACTCCGTGAGGGCGTAGTTGATGTCGACGTAGCCGATCGCGTACTGCGTGCTCTTCACGGTCCCCGTAACACCCGAGTTCCCCTTCGACCCGATCTCGCTGGTCGGCCAGTTGATGGTCGTGGCGTGGCCGTACACCGATGCCCAGGTCGCGTTCGAGAGCGCGAGGAAGCTCGAGAAGGCGAAGGTCGTACCGCTTCCGTCGGACCGGTGAACCACGACGATGTTGGCGTTCGGGAGCGTCACGCCCGGATTGATCGCCTGAAGTGCCGAGTTGTTCCAGTTCGTGTACCCGGGGGCCTGCATGTAGATGCCCGCGAGAACCTGTCCCGTGAACTTCAATGTCGTGGCCACGGAGGGAAGGTTGTAGATCGGAACCGCGGCCCCGATCGACTCAGGGATCGTCAAGACCCCCGGAGACGGGATCGCCGCCCGCTGCGACGGGCTGAGGGGGGCGTCCGAGGCGCCGAAGTCGACCGTCTTGCTCGTAATGTCCGAGATGCCTGCCCCGCTACCCACGGAAGCGTAGTTCACGGTGCTCGCGGTGTAGCTGAGGGCCCAGGCCGTCATGAGCGGCGCGACCAACGTCGACCCGGCGCCGCTGATCGTGGCCGGCGTCGGAGCCGTGCACGTGCCGTTGTTGCTCGTCGAGGTCGACGAGGGCTTGAACCAACCTGCCGCAAAGTATCCGGCCAGGAGAATGATGACCACGACGACCACCACTCCGACCACGATGTAGGCTCCGGTTCGGCTCGACCCCTTGCGGCGGACGACCTGGTCGCCCGCAGATGTGTTTGTGTTCGTACTTTCACTCGTGCCGCTCATCTGTTTGTTTCTCCTTGTTCTCCTTCGTAGACGTCGCGTTCGCTCCCGATCGAGGAGCCGCACGCGCGGCTCCGCGAGGGGACGATGCGGTTGTACCCGGGTCGACCGAACCCAGCCGCGTGACTGGCCCGGACGCTCTATCTTCGGCGGACACGGCCCCGACCGCCCTAGGCGTCGGGGGGTCCGCTGTCCCGGTGTATCGCATCGGTCGTTCGAGCCCGGAATGTGTTATATAGATAATCTAGGTAGACTATAGTGTTGAACATTCACAATAGTATCGCATATAGGATACGACTCTTCAAATCCTCGGAAAATCGCACGGTTCTCTCTCCCGAAATTTGGCTTTCCCGCGGCCGAGTGGCGGTTCGTCGGGGGCGTGGGGCACCCGCCGGTGAACGTTCAATAGCACGCTCCGGTTGGTCTTTCCACGGCGCGCTGGTTGGTTCGGGTGGGGTACGACGGTTCGGCCTATTGTGGCTGGGCGAGGCAACCCGGGCTCCGAACGGTCGAGGGTACTGTGACCAGCGGGCTCGTTCGGCGAGGTCTCGCCTCGTCCGCGTCGGAGGCGCATCTCGAAGTCGCGAGCCGGACCGACCGGGGCGTAAGCGCCGTGGGAAATGCGGTCGCGTTGACTTCGGAGGTCGGGGGCAACGTCCTCCTCCGAGCGCTGAACGGGATAGCTCCGGACATCGCGTTCACCGCGGCCCGGGTTGTGACCGAGTCGTTTCGTGTGCGAGCGGCCACGCGTCGCGTCTACCGGTACTTCGAACCGAGCGGTCGTCACGACTTCGGCGCTTGGCCCGAGGTCGCGCGACGATTCTCCGGCACGATCGACGTCCGTTCGTTCGGCCGGGCGGTCTCCTCCGCGGCACCGCTATGGAGAACGATAGAGTCCGTGACGGTCACGTCGGTCGCCGGGGGCGTCGTGATCGAGATCCGGGCGCCCTCGTTCGTGTGGGGCATGGTGCGGAAGATCGTGGCCGCCTTGCGCGAGGTCGAGGAAGGACGCCTGCCCCCCGAGCGGCTGGATGCGGCCCTGAAGGGAGAGGTCCGACTGACGTTACCCATGGCGGAGCCGGAGCGTCTCGTGTTGTGGGAGGTCGAGTACCCTGACCCGTGGGAGTACTTCTGGAAGGGGCCTAATCGGCATCAGGCGGCTTGGGAGCGCGGGGCGCGGGACGGGTTGTGGTCGCGCGAGAGGTTCCTCGACTCTCTCGAAGGGCGGGACCGGACCTAGAACGGACTCCTTGAGGCGGTAGGGGGCATGCGGGACGGGTTCAGCCCACGCGCTCCCAGCGCTCGAGCTTCTGGACGGCACCCAGGGTCGATCCCCGCTGGATCTCCTCCCGCACCCGGTTCTCGTGCTCGAGGACGTCCAGAGCACGGTTGGCAATCTCGGCCGCCCGTTCCCGCGGTATTACTACGAGCCCGCTCACGTCTCCGACGATCCAGTCCCCGGGCCGCACTTTCTGGCCACCGACCGTCACCTCGACCCCGATCTCCCCATGGCCTTTCGGCTCTCCCGCGTTCGGGCTCACGGACCGACTGAAGGCGGGGAACCCCAGCTCGAGAATCGAGTCCAGGTCGCGGACCGCCCCGTCCACCACGACGCCCGCGACCTTCCGTCCGTGCGCGGACCAGCTCGCGAGTTCCCCCCATACGGCCGTCGTCCCGCCGCCGGCGTCGACCACGATGACGTCCCCCGGGCCCGCGCGATCGATCGCCTCGACCGGCTTCGCCCAGTCCCCGTCGCGGGTGACCACCGTGACGGCCGGCCCGACCATCCGTACCGTGGGGGTCTTGAGATGGGGCAGGAGGCCGTGCATCGACCCTTGACGGGTCATTGCGTCGGTGACGTTGGGGCTCGAGACCTTGAGGAACGCTTCCCGAAGGTCCTCCGCACGGTAGCGGCGGAAGTGCTCGGAGACGACCTCCTTCTGAGTCTCGATCGCCCGGCGAATTCGCCGGGTCGCCTCGACGATGTTCGCGCTCTTGGTGATCGCTCCGCCGACGATCAGGATCTGGGCGCCGGCGCGGGTCGCTTCGGCCACCGTCTCGCTCGTAAGGCCCCCTGCGACCGCGACCGGGATCGGCGAAGCCTTCGCGATCTCCCCGAGAACGGCGAACGGGGTCTTGCCGGCCATCTGCATGTCGATGCCGACATGCCAGCAGACCGCGGCCGCCCCGAGTTCGGCCGCCCGTTTCGAACGCGCGACCGGGTCCGGCACCCCAAGCAGGTCGACCATCACCTCGGCGCCGTAGAGCTCCCCTCCGCGGACTGCGTCGGCGATGGTATCGTCATCCGCCGCCCCGAGAACGGTGACGATATCGGCGCCCGCCTTCGCGGCGATTTCGACCTCGAAGGCCCCGGTGTCCATCACCTTGAGGTCGGCGACCACCCGATGGTCCGGAAACGCCTTCTTGAGCTCTCGAACCGCGTCGAGACCCTCGCTCTTGATGAGCGGGGTGCCGGCTTCCACCCAGTCCGCTCCGCCCTCGACCGCCTCCCGAGCCGCGAGGAGCGCGCGCGAGAGGTTCTCAAAGTCGAGCGCGACCTGCAGGACCGGACGCTCGAGTCGCATGTCCCGCCGAGGAGGCGGCCGATATTAACCGTGATAGGGCTTGCCGCCGCCGTGCCCGGACGGCCCCTCGGGGAGGTGCGCCTCGTACACGGCGACGCCCGGCACCTCGACACGCTGCCGGCGAAGTCGGTGCACCTCGTCGTAACCTCGCCGCCGTATCCCATGATTCCCCAGTGGGATGTCCTGTTCCGCTCGCTCGGCGCGCGGACGTTCTCCGAGATGCACGCCGTGCTCCGCGAGGCGTGGCGAGAGTGCCGCCGCGTTCTGGTGAATGGGGGGATCTTGGCGATCAACATCGGAGATGCCCTGCGGTCGGCCGATGGCGAGTTCCGGCTCTGGCCGAACGCCGCGGAGACGACGGTCGCCGCGGCCGGGCTGGGGTTCACTCCTCTCCCGTACGTGCTCTGGAAGAAGCCGATGAACCGCCCGAACGCGTTCCTCGGCTCCGGGTTTCTCCCCCCGAACGCCTACGTCACCCTGGACTGCGAGTACATCTTAGTGTTCCGCAAGGGGAAACTTCGCCGGTTTCCTCCGCACGACCCCGCTCGCCTCGCGAGCCGCTACTCGCGCGCGGAACGCGACCGATGGTTCAGCCAGGTCTGGGGCGACGTGAGGGCCGCGCGACAGTCTACGCCCCGCGGGCGTAGTGCGGCGTTCCCTTCCGAGCTCGCCGAGCGCCTCGTTCGTATGTTCTCGGTCGTGGGCGACACCGTCCTCGACCCCTTCGCTGGGACCGGCACGACGCTCTGGGCCGCGGCTCGACTGGGACGCGACGCGGTCGGGGTGGAGCGGGACGATGCCACGTTCGAGGCGCTCGAGTCCGAAGCGATCGGCCGCGGGCTCATGTCGGCGACTCGGAGGAAGTAGGCCCCGGACCCGCCGCCTTCGTGTGTTCTCGGTGCGCGAGCTCTTCGTCGACGGCGAGCTTGAGGTAGCGCAGGGCCGACCCGCTCAGACGGTCCATGTGGAGCAACAGATAGTGAAGGTACAGACGTTCGGGCCGGTGCGATGGTCCCGGGATGCGACCGGTGAGCGGTCGATGCCGTTCGATGGTTTCGAGATGGTGTTCGTTCCCCGACCCGTGAAACTCCCGGCCCTGGGAACCGATCAGGGGCGGGTAAAGGTGGTCGATGGGGTCGTAGACCTCAACGATCGGCTTCGGGTCGTGGAGGGACTCGGGGGGAAGCGCGAGATCCCGCGCCTTGAGGTACGGGTGGACCGGCCTCTCGGGGTCTTGCAGTTCGCTGATCGGTCGGCCGGCCACGTCCTCTACGATCGTCTTGAGGCTCCAGCTCGTCCGGCGACGCACTGGCCCGTCGACCGTCGCCTCCTGGCCCACGCTCCACGTCCGGCTCACCGGTCCCTATAAACCTCGCTTTGCACGGGTAGAAGTTCTCCTTCGGTGAGCGACGGTCGGTCCAAGTTCGCCCGGAGAAACTCATACTCCGGGCTCGACGCGACGATCGCCAGGGGAAGGTGGAGCGGCCCGATCCGCCAGAGCGATTCGGAGTATCCGTTCTCGCGAGGCAGGCGGGCTCGCGGAAGCCACTCGGCCTCGGCATTCGATAGGCCGAAGAACGCGCGAGCTTCGTCGGAGACTTCAGGCAGGCGCAGAAATCCTACCGCGTAGAGGTTTCGAAGAAGCGAACGACCCGAAGGACGCACGAGAAAGTCCTCGGGACTCTGGGAAAGGATCAGCAGGCCTGCGCCGAAGTGACGTACGTGCCGGACCACTCGGTCGAGGAACTCTTCCGTCGCTGCGTGTCGCGCAAGAAGGTGGGCTTCGTCGACCACGAGGAGCTTCGGACCCTTCCGCTCGGAGAGCCGACCGTAGGCCCAGTCGAGCAGGTACGTGAGGTGGAACGGAAGCTGATCGTCCGGAACCCCCTTCAGGTCCACCGAAACTATCGATTCGGTCGGTCGCGCCGTCGTCGGCCCATCAAGGTCGCGCAGAGAACCCGAATGGAAAACGTCGAGAAGGGTTGCGAGGCGGGACGACGGACCGGTCCGTTCGATAACACGATCTCGGAGGTCGTGAAGGGTGGGAACGGCCGGGCCCTTCTCGAACAGCTGCGAAACGGTGGCGTCCAGCTCGGCCCTTTCCTCGTCCCGGAGGCTCGGGAACAGCGCTCGAAGCATCGCCCCGACTCGCGCGGCCTTTTCGCGCCGGTCTCCCCGCGCGGAAGCGGGGTCGAGCGGGTTGAGCCGCGCGGTCCGCCCTCCGGCCACACGGATGACCGAGCCTCCGAGGAGCTGCACGAAGCGGGAGTACTCACCGAGGGGATCGAGGATGGCCACCGAAGTCTCTGGAGACATCCAACGGGTCCGCAACAGCGTGAGCGCCGCCGCGAACGACTTCCCCGAGCCGGTGGTACCGAACATTCCCCACGAATAGCTCGCATGCGACCAGCGGTCGAGGAAGACCGGGCTCGCGTCCGAGAGAGCGAGCCCCAGGAGGGCGCCCCGATCCTCCACGAGGGTCTCATCGCCGAAGGGATAGAGCGCGGCGAGCCCGTCGGTTGGTAGAGTGTGCCAGTACCCGGAAGGACGGGGTTCGGTCGCGGAGAGGTCGGGAGGCGCCAGCGCATCCTGCACCTCGTAACGGGGGATCCGGCATCGGAACCCCATGCCCTGGAGCCGTTCCGCGATCCGGCTGCGGCCCGCATCGGCGTGGGGTCGGCTCGAGGCTCGGGCCGCGAACCGGATCCCGACCTTCCACAACTCCTGAACTCGTCGAGCAACCTGACGGCCCAAGTCCTCGGCGCTCGCTTGCTCCACTTCGAGCTCGGAGGTCTGCCCGGCGCTGTTCCCCGACGCGAGTTCGGCGGCCGCGACCGCGCGAGCCCCATGGATGAGGTCGAGAGCGCGAGGCGCGGGAATCCGATGTGCCTCCAGCGAAAACTCGACCGACTCGCTCGTCGGCAGGACGTTACCCAGAAAGCCGAACGGCACTTCGGACGGGAACTGTTGAACGAGGAGGGGCGCTCGGTAGTTCCGTCCGACTCGAACGAACGTGGTTCCCTCGACAACTCGGGAAGGAGTCCCGGTCATCTCTTCGAACGTTCCTCCGAGCGACGCGCCGGGTGTCCTCGTTCGAGAGCCAATAGCGGCACCAACCCCGTCGACAGCGCTAGTGCGCGGAAGGGCGCGACCTGCGCCGGAGCGAGAAGGAAGAACACCGTAGCCGCCGCAAGCGCCCCGAGAGCGAGCCCGGTTCCGGCCGTGAGAATCGTTCGGGAAAGAACCCCCTGCCGTCGAGCGAGGGAGACCCAGCCCGCGAGCGCGAGCGCCGCCAACGTCGCCGTTGGCATGACGAGTGCGGGGAGCGCGACCGACAGTGCCCCGCATACGACAGAGCAACCCACGGAGGCGCCAAAAGCCTCGAACTCGAGCACGGGCAGGTCACCACCGAGCCGCGTCACGTCCGGGGACCCTCCACTTTCCAACCCACGTGACGAGCCGCTTCGACGAGCGACCGGTCGCGGAGTCGGGACGGTTCCAGCCCCGCGACGCTCAACCTCTCGAGAAGGACCGATACCTGACTCTCGAGGTGGGCAATCGAGTCGGGGCCGGTATTGACCGTGCCGATGACAAAGTACACCCGCCGCAGGAGCCGGCGCCGGCAGAGTAGGGTGGCGAGTTGCGTGTAGCCTACACGGGCGGCGGAATCCGCCCCCTCTTCCTCGGGGGTCTCAGGTCGAATCGCCTGCGACCGGATCGGAGTGACCGTGGCGAAGAGAGCGAAGTCGCCGTCCAGCGAGCGGATCAGGTCCCGATACGCCTCGAACCGTCGAGCGAGCTCGTCCGGAGGCAGATACGCGATGGGAGTTCCGCCCGACCGTACCATGGCGACCAGTCGCCGAGGGGAAACTTCGAGCAACCCCTGGCGTACCAACCCTCGAAGCATCCGGGGGGTCACCGGTCCGTATCGAGTCGTGCCGCGGAGTTTCCAATGAAGAAAGGTCCAGGCTCGCTCGTCGACCGCGTACCCATCGGGCTTCCATACCGAGACGCCGAACCCGAGGAGGGCGAACGGCGCCCAGACCCAGGCGGTCGTGAGGGTAGCGAGGACCGCCGCCCCCGCCGCGTAGCACATGAACTTGAGGGCGTCCCGCGAAGAGGGGAACGGCCCCAATCGCATGCGCCGGTCGATCCGTTCGGGAATCGGGATGATCGGAGGCCCCTCGGACCGGTCGAGCATCTCATTTCGAGCTCCGGTCGTGCAGAGGGCGCTGAGAGTTGGGCCCGTCCTCGGTTTGGTGGCCGTGCAGGTGTTGGACTAGCTGCCTCGACCCGTGGCCCACGAGTTGAACCAACGCGAGCGGGGCGGCGGCCGGGGCAGCTGCGGAGCCCGCAGTTCGAAGGGTGCCGAGGAGGACCCGGCCGCCCGGTCCGGAAGCCGTGCCGGCCGTCGCCGTGGCCAGCTGGCTCGACGCTGCGGCCGGAGCGGCCGAAAGTCCTCGTTGCACGTTCGACTGGAGGACACCGGCGGCCCCTCCCACTCCGAAGGCCGCGAGTTGGGTGCCGGCTAGGGAGAGGAAGTAGGGCGAGGCGACGGCGACCGCGAGGTAGGCGACCAGCATGACGGGGCTCGTGCTCCCGACGGCGAGCTCGAGGGGCACTACCAGGACGCACGGAAGGAACGCGCACTCCGCAAAGAGGAGCCAACCGCGTCGGGCGAGCGGGGAGAGGGGACGAAACGGCCAGAGGAGCGTGAAGAACGGGAGCAGGACGATCAGGACCGACAGGACGGCATCTCGGATTCCAACCGCGAGGAGCAGAGCAAAGACCGCCGCGAATTCAACGAACGACAGGATGAACGCGAGCACTCCGTTGTCCCAGGAGAACGAAAACTGTCCCCAGCCGGCGAGGTCGACCCAGTGTTCCCAGGCTCCTCCGTCCCAGCCGGCAACCACGGGGTAGAGCGCCCCGGCGACGCCGAGGAGGGCGCCGGCGATGGGGACGGTGAAGTTGGCGGCGACCACCCCGACCACGAGTCGAGGGAGAAGAGAGTCGAACGTCGCGGCCCATCGGGCGATCAGGGACCGAGAAAGATAGAGTGCCGCTACCCCGAGCGCGACGAGCGCGATCGCCGGGTCGACCACCCCCGTGAGAAGAAAATTCGAGAACTGAGCCGCGTTTTCCAGATACGAGGAGCCACCGGTTCCAGGTCCGAGGAGTGGCGGAAAGAGCGTTCCGGTCTGAAGTTCCGGAACAAGCAGGTTGTCGTAGGTCGGGCCGATAATGGCGGTGATTGCCGCCGTTAGGTCCCCGAACAGCAGGAAGAGAATCGTCCGGACGAGGTCTCCGAGGTCGACGGCGGGAATCCCCATCGCGATTCCCTCAGCTTCCGGTCAGTACCCAGTGCGCCAACCCGTAGAGGAGCCCCGTGACCGCCGCCATGAAGAGGAGCGTCCCGATCAGGGCGTCGCGCGCCCGGTCCTTCGCTTGGATCTTCTTCGTGATGTCGTTGGAGAACCAGCTGAGGGCGACGCGGGCCCACACGAGGGCGAGGATTCCGCTGCCGGCCAGGGCGACGAGCTCGACGAGCCGGTTGATCGAAGCGGAAAAGTTGCCGACGGGGTTCGAGGTATCGGTGAGAAGCTGGGGGTGTCCTACGGGCGGCGTGTGCCCCGAAGAGACCCCGGGAAGAGGAACCGCCGCCACGCTGATGAGGAAGGCGGTCACGCAACGTACCCAGAACCGTGCCGGGCGTTGCCGCCGTCTCGACGCACCTAGTTTCCGGTCCATGAAAGCACCTCCTCGCCATCGGCCCCGCTTTCGGCGAACACCTTCCCTTCCTGGACCAGGCGGTCGATTGTCGATCGGACGGTCGAGAGCGGGACCCCTGCCTCCTCTGCGAGGAGCTCGACCGTGAATCGCTCTGCCCCCTCGGCGGGCTCGATGATTCCGCGCAGGGTCGTTTCCGGGTCCGGTAGCGGGTCGCCCGGCGGGCCGGTCCGATTGCGACGCTTCCTCAGGAAGAACGCGAGCCCCGTCCCGCCAATCGCCAGCGCCGCGCCCAAGAGCAACCAGCCCGAATCAGGGACCGTCGAGGCAGAGTCCGCCGCCCCGCTCGGTTCGTCGCCGTTGGGGGATGATGGCGCGCGTGGAACGGGACCGGGTATCGCCCCCTCGCTCGTGAAGTTCAGAACCAGCGATAGGTTCGCGAGTACTACCGCGTCGAAAGAGTCGGTGACGGCCGCTTGGAGCCAAACCACCCCGCTCTGATTCGTTCGGAAAGTCCATTGGTACGCGCCATCGACCGCCATGGACCGGTTCCAGCTCCGGTTCCCCGCGGACTCCACATCCAGCCGAAACGGCGGGACCCCGCCATTGACCGTGACGTTCACTTCGAAACTAGGCGGCGACCCCTGGGTTGCCGCAACCGAGGCATCGAGGTGCGCCGAGAGCGGCACGACGAGCACGACCTGAAGTGTACTCTGCCAGACGGACCCGCAGAGGTCGACTATCCCGACAAAGACTGAGAGATTTCCTTCTCGGTCGAAGGAACCGTTCCAGACGAAGTCCCCCTCCGCCGGAAGTGTGCCGTTGGTGTCGGTAGAATTCGCCGGCGAGACCGAAGGAATCGCCCACCACTCATACGGTGGACATCCCGAGACGACTGTTCCGACCACCCGCACCGAAGCCGCGTCGGGGTCGACGCTACTTCCACCCGCGGCGGTTCCGTTTGCTCCCGCTTCGAAGGTGATCCCGGTAAGGTTCCAAGTGGCGCTGGCGCCGAAGGAGTCAATCACCTCGATCCAGACGGGATAGTCGCCCGGCGCGGCCATGGTGAAGGCCACCATGCCCGCCCCACTCTCGGAAATCGATTCGATTCCCACCCCGGGGAGTCCGGACGCATTCCATCTGAGTTCGAACGGGGGGGACCCGCCTTGAACGTCCACCTCGGCCGCAATTGAAGCGCCAACCGTAGCGACCGCGTCGGGGAGCTCCCCCGATACTTGGGGATCGGCCGCGACCCTTTCGTACAGAATCGCGGTCGCGGAGGGGCCGCCGGCTTGGGTCGGATACTCGCCGAAAAGAACCTCCGCAGCTCCCACCGATTGGAAGGTGCACGAGAATTGGACCTCGTGCCCCGCTTCGGTCGTGTTGGGACCGCCGCTCACGGTTCCGTTCGAACAGGCGAAGAGGGGCACTTCGGATTCAGTCGGACCGTGGATGAGACCGACGAAATCGACGGTTGAGCCGATGTCGACCCATCCATCGAACGGAGCGATTCCTACAGCGAGGCCGTAACTTACCGAGACGTTCTCGGCGACGATCGAACTCGCGAGATCGCCCTCAGAATCCCATACGGTGATCGAAGGGGCGAAACTTCCGACCGGGAATCCATGCGCCACGGAGAACGAGCCCGGGTCGGCCTGGGCGAGAGTGGTGTTCGTCCCGTCACCCCAACGGACTTCCACCGCGTACGGGGGCTCGCCCCCTTCTACGGATCCGTTGAGAGTCGTGAGCTGACCCGGCACGAGAGGGTCGTAGCCGATTTCTGGGACCGAGACCGTGAGTGGAACCACGACGCGAATCGACGACATCGCGGTCTGGTGGACCACGGAATTGTTCGAGGGGCAGCTTAGGACTGCGGCAGACTGAACTCGGACCGTGGCAAAACCGCTCACGAAAGACGCGGCGAAGAATGTCGACCCAGCTCCCTCAGACTGGTTCAGATAGCCGGTCGCATTGTCCGGGTCCACCGACCAGCGGAACCAGATCGGTTGAACTTGGCATAGCGGGTCGCGGCTCGACCATCCCGCGGAGAGGGAAACATTGGAGCCGCGATGAAGTGTGAATGTCGAAGGGCTAATCTCGAGACCGATCGCCGGCGCCGCGCCTCGGAATGAAACGAGATTCTCGGAGGGTCGGAGCGCAAGATCGGTCGACGGAAATGCGAAGCCCACCGTTCCCCAGACCAACCCCACGAGGATGGCCGCGTCGATCGCCCACCGCAAGAGGCGCCCCGCGAGTCTCTGTCTGAGAGCCGGCACAACTCCACCCGTCGCGCAGGACGAGTGGATTCTATTTCGGGCGTCAGCCCCCGGCGGAAGTTGAACGGTGGCGCTTCAGGGGGCGGTGACGGCGAGCGCGACGTGCTCCCGAGAGAACGGGGTGAGCGGGGTCTCGAACGTCACCTTAAGGTGGGCCTCGGCCAGCAACGACCGTGCTTCCTTGACGATCGCGGCGGTGGGCCGCTGTTGGGTCACCGAACGCACCTTGAGCATCAGGATCCCGCGAGCGGCGGGCGCGAGCATCGCCCGAGCGTTCTCCACGAAGATCTCCGCCTGGTTTCGCTGGGCGATGTCCTGATAGAGAAAATCGACCGGCCCGACGTCGGCCTGATACCGCTCGGGCAGCTGGGCGTCCGCCAAGATCGGAACGACCCCGGGTCGCTTCCGGGCGAGCTCGAGGAGCGGCGCAAAGGACGTGGGGCTCTTCTCGACGGCGAAGATCATCGCCTCGGGCCACGCGTCGGACAAGTGGCTCACCGTGGTGCCGTGGGCCGCCCCGAGATACAGGACCGTCCGGGGGTGGCCGAAGAGGCCGTCCGGCGCGCCCTTCGACAGAAGTGCCGCCAGCTTCGAACGGAACGGGTCCCACGTGCGATACTCCGTCCCCTCGATCCCTCGAAGGGCCTCGCCGTAGACCTTCGTCCCGGGAAGTCGATTGACCGTGAACAGGTCCCGTCCGTCTCGAAAGACCCCTTCCCAGGGCGCCGCCTTCACGGTACGATCAGTCCGTCCCGGCGAGGAAGTCGACTTCGACCGGTGCGTTGAGCGGGAGCCCGGCGACCCCCACCGCGACGCGGGCGGGCCGACTCGCCTCCCCGAATACCTGGACGAGGATCTCGGTCGCCCCGTTCGCCACTTCGTGCTGTCGGTCAAATCCGGGCGAGGACGCGACGTAGACCGTGACCCGAAGGAATCGCTTCACGTGGTCGAGCGAGCCCAATTCGGCCGCGAGAGCACTGAGCGCTTGCAAGGAAGCCCGACGCGCGAGGTCCCGCGCGGTTTCGGGGGCTACGTCCCGGTCGACGAGGCCGGGGCGTACGACCTTTCCTTGTTCAGTAACGATCTGGCCCGAGACCCAGAGTCGAGTCCCGTCCCGCACGACCGGCGAGTAAGTGCCGGCCGGCTTCGGCGGGGGCGGCAGCGCAATTCCGAGTTCCCGGAGACGTTCCGTGGGAGACGAAGGCATGCCGGAGGGATACCGGCGACCGAAAAACATGTGCGGGGGTCCCCCGCGCCGGAGTAAAGAGGGCGTCTCGGCTCTCGCCGGCCCGATGTCCCTCTTCCGACGCTTGCGACGCGAGAAGGAGACGGAGCCGGAGCCCGCCGAGAAACCGGCGACCCCGACCCCGGTCGCAGAACCCGAGCCGGCGACCGAGAGCTCGCCGCCTCCGTCCGCTGCGCCGTCCTCGTCCGCCAGCCGAGCCCCGCCCCCTGCGCCGACTCCATCCCCCGCCACGGAGTCGCCCGCGCCGGTCCGCATCCCGCCCCCGCTACCGGATCGGCCTGTCGAGGCGCCCGCGACAGCATCGGCGCGCCTCGACACGCTCTCGAAGTGCTTCATCTGCGGCACCCCGCTCCAGGGGAAGACCTGTCCGACGTGCCGGATGACGTGGGCGGAGTAACCTCCTCTATAGTCGCTATTCCGGGCGCGAGCTTTTGAGCCCCGTCCGTTCCACGAGCGGCGCACCATGGCGAGCAGTTCTGCGGCCGCCGAGTTCGACGCTCTCGAGAAGGACGTAGTCGACCATCTGTTCGTCCTCCAGCCGTCCTACGCCGTGGGGCTGGGACTGCACGAGTACGACGGCCGGCTCCCCGACCTCTCGACGTCCGCGACGGAGAGCTGGGCGCACGATGCGGACGACCTTCTCGCGCGATTGGCCGAAGCGCCGAGAGAGGCGCTGTCGGCCGGTCGGGTCACCGACGGCTTCCTCCTAAGTCTCCTTCTCGAAAGCCCGCTCTTCGACCTTCGTCTCCTCGGCGACCTCGAACGGAATCCCATGAACTACTTGGGATCCGTCTCGCTGACGGCGTACATCTCTCGCGAGTACGCTCCCATCGAACGGCGGGTCCCCCCGATCGTGCGCACGCTCGAGCACGTCCCCCGTCTCCTGCGCTACGGGCGCGAGCGGCTCCGAGCGCCCCTCCCGAAGCCGTTCGTCGACCTGTCGCTCGCGATCGGGAGCGGACTTCCGGCCCACTTCGCCGAGGCCGAGCAGTTCGCCGGGCGCGCCGACCTCGCGGAGGACGTCCACGCCGTCCGCGTCCCCGCCGAAGCCGCCGTGACCGAATTCCTGACGTGGCTGCGGGAGTTCCACCTCCCGCAAGCGGTCCCGGACTTTGCCCTGGGAGCGAAGCGCTACCAGCGTCTCCTCTTCGTACGCGAGGGGATCGAGGCCCCGTTCGACGAGATCCGAAAGGCCGGAGCCGCGGACCTCGCTCGGAACCAACGTCGCCTCGAGGAGATCGCCGCCTCTCAGAAAGTGACGATCCCTGCCCTCCTCGAGCGCCTGCGGTCGAACTATCCGAAGGCGCCCGAGGTCCTTCCGACCGCCCGAGGGTACGTCGAGGAGACGCGCCGGTTCGTGACGGAGCACTCGCTCGCCACGGTGCCGCCCGAGGCCTCGTGCCGGGTCGAGGAAACGCCGGTATGGGGCCGGGCCCTGTCGACCGCCAGCATGAACCCACCGGGCCCGTTCGACGCGACCTCGAGCGACGGGGTCTACTACATCACGCCGGTCGACCCGACCTGGACCGAGCGCCAGCAGACCGAGTGGTTGCGGGCCTTCAACCATCCCACGCTCCGCAACACGACGGTGCACGAGGTCTACCCGGGTCACTACCTGCAGTTCCTCCACTTTCGGAGCTCCTCGGGCAGCCTGGCCCGGAAGGTCTACCTCTCCCCGTCGTTCACCGAAGGCTGGGCCCACTACACGGAGCAGCTCGCGATCGAGAACGGTCTCGGCCGGGAGGATGTGCTCGCGGAAGTGGCCCAACTTCACGATGCCCTGTTGCGCAACGTCCGGCTGCTCGTCTCCGTCGGGCTTCACACGGGCGGCATGACGCTCGAGGAAGGGACTCGACTCTTCCAGAGCGAGGCGCATCTCGAGCGGCTTCCGGCGGAACGCGAGGCGATCCGCGGCACGTTCAACCCGGAGTACTTCTGCTACACCCTCGGTAAGCTCGCCATCTTAAGCGCCCGCTCGCACCTGCTGGCGACGCGATTTGGCGGGAGTCTCCGCTCGTTCCACGACACGCTGCTCGGTCTGGGTTGTCCGCCGGTCGGCCTTCTCGAGTCGATGCTCGGCGACGCTCCCGTGCGGTAGAACCTCCGAAGGGTGGGCGGAAAGACGGCGGCCGGCGACGCCGTTCGGGCGTCCGGGAGCATGACCTTGCACCGGATCCCGCCCGTAGGTCTTCCGAGACGCTCGGCTACGCTCTCCGCGCTATGGCGGCCATAACAGGTGGAACGGTCGGCGAAGTGCCGTTGCGGTAACTCTCGCGTTAAGGTCTGACTATTTGTACCACCACCGGAGTCCGCGGACCCCTCGGAGGGCCTATGCTGGACAGCTCGCTCGCGATCGAAACCCACGGAGTCACTCGGGAGTTCGACTCCCGCAAGGGGTTCCTGTTCCGCGAGGTGACGCACACCGAGGCGCTCCGAGGCATCAACCTCACCGTCGAGCGGGGCGCGATCTTCGGGCTGCTCGGACCGAACGGAGCCGGGAAGACGACCCTCACCAAGATCCTCTCGACCCTGCTGCTGCCGACGAAGGGCGAAGCGTTCGTCCTCGGCTTGAACGTCGTCGACGAGGCCGAGGCGCTCCGTCCGCGCATGGGGCTCGTCCTGGGCGGTGAGCGCGGTCTCTACAACCGGATCAGCGCCCGGGAGAACCTCCGCTACTTTGCGGACCTCTACGGAGTTCCCCACGCGGAGCGAGACCGACGGATCAGCGAGGTGCTCGCCCGGGTCGACCTGACCGACGCCGCCGACCGCCGCGTCGAGGAGTACTCTCGGGGGATGAAGCAGAAGCTCCACATCGCCCGGGGGATCCTGCACCGGCCCGAGATCCTGTTCCTGGACGAGCCGACGATCGGCCTCGACCCGAAGAGCGCTCGCGAGACGCGAAAGTTGATCCGCTCGCTAGTCGCGGACGGGGTGACGATCTTCCTCACGACGCACTACATGTTCGAGGCCGAGGAGCTGTGCCCCAAGCTCGCGGTCCTCTCGAAGGGACGTATCGTGGCGAAGGACACGATCGCGAACCTCCGGCACTTGGTGGGGGGCGACCGGACCCTGGAGGCGGAAGCGTACGGGTTCGAGGAGGGCGAGCTCACGACGCTCCGTCATCTTCCGGGCGTTTCGAAGATCCTCACCGAGGAGTTCGGACCGGTCTCCCGACTGACGCTCAGGCTGCGCACCGACGAGACCGGTCCCGAGGACCTTCGAGCGTCCCTGCTCAACCGCCCCGAGCTCACGGTACGGGAGCGGCGGACGTCGCTCGAGGACGTCTATCTCGACCTGGTCGAGGAGGAGGCGCGTTAATCGATGGCGACCGCCGTGGCCCCGTACTCCCGCGGGCGGGCGACGTACGCCTCGCTGCGGCTCAGCGTGCTCCAATTCCTCGCCGACCCGCAGTGGCTGATCCCGTCGATGATCGCGCCGGTGATCTTCGCCCTCGTGTCGTTCGAGCTGTTCCGGGGCGCGGGACCGTACTTCCTCATCTACGCGATCCTGGGCGCCGGCATGATGAGCATGTGGGGCCAGACGCTCTACGGGAGCGGCTGGGCGACCGGCCAGGACCGGGAGTACGGGACCCTCGAACCCACGATCCAGGCCCCGGCGCCGTACCTGTTCGTCGTGCTCGGCCGCGTGCTCTGGAACGTCCTCTCGGGGCTGATCGGCGGCGGCATCGTCTACGTCGTCATCGTCCTGGCGGCCGGCGGCCCGCCCGCGGTCCCGAACCCGGTCGGCTTCGCGCTCCTCTTCGTCTTCGTCATGGTGACGCTCGCCAGCGTCGGCGTGATCTTCGCCGCCGCCTACGTCTACACGCGCTACGCCGGGTTCATCCAGAACGTCGGCGAGTTCGCCTTCTACATCGGGACCGGCTGCATGTTCCCGGTCGTCCTCCTGCCGTTCGTCACGACCCCCGTAGCCCTGCTCTTTCCCCCGACGTGGGGACTCGACGCGCTGCGGTATCTTTCGATCCCGGGGTACCAGGGGTTCGGCTGGGGATTCTGGTGGGACCTCGCGGGAGCGATCGGGACCACCGCCGTCTACCTCGCCGTCGCCGGCCTCGTCTTTCACCGGGTGGAGCGCCACGTCCTCGAGGACGGGAGTCTCGCCGAGTACTGAGACGCCGGAAGGAGGACGATGTCGACCGAGAACTTCGCGTACCGTCCGTCCTTCTGGAGGACGTTCTGGACGAACGCCGTCATGGCGCCGCGCACGAGCCTCGGGTTCATGCGCGTCGATTTCGTCCTCGGGACGATCTTCGTGATCCCGCTCACGCAGATGGTCTTCTTCGCCTTCGTGGTACAGCTCGGGGGCGGGGGAGCCTCCGAGATCGCCTTCACCGCCGTCGGGAACGCGGTCGCGACCGTCACCTACTCGAGCGTCTTCTCGGTCTGTCAGACGACCGACTCGGAAAAGCAGCAGGGGACGATGGAGCACCTGCTCGTCTCGCCCGCGAACCGGTTCGCTCTCTACTTCGGCCGCGGCCTCATCCCGATCCTGATCTCGCTGGCGACCGTGGCGGTCGGGCTCGTCTACGCGGCCCTCCTCTTCGGCGTCGCGATCCCGGTCTCGGTGCTGCCGACGCTGGCCATCTCCGTCGTCCTGACCGCCTTCGCGATGGTCGCCTTTGGCCTGCTGCTCGGCGGGGTCGCGTTGTACCTGAGGACCTCGATCATCCTCGGGAACATCTTCCTCTTCGTCGGGCTCCTGCTCTCGGGCGTGAACCTCCCGCTCTCGTCCCTGCCGGTTCCCCTCCAGTGGGCCGGGGACGCGCTCCCCCTCACGTGGGGGATCGCCGCGATCCGCGCCGCGCTCGCGGGCGACTCGATCGGTTCGATCGAGGTCTACTGGGCGGCAGTCGCGCTCGCGGCCGTAATCTCCTTCGGCGCCGCGGTGAGCCTGTGGAAGGTCTTCGAGCGGCGGGCGCTCTCGACCGGAAGCATCGCCCGGTTCTAGGACCTTCCTCGTTCAGCGGCTTGCGCGGTGCGCGGCGTACGCCGCGCGCAGGATCCGTCGCAAGAGCGGGGGCGCGGGGTACTTCCGGGCGCTGTACCGGGCCACCCAGGCGAACTCGCAGTGCTCGTTGGGGTCGAGACGCGGGGGCCGTTTCCCCCGGACCCCCCCGAGGTAGTCCACTTCGAGCGTCAGCGCTCGGCGGCCGCCCGGTCGGGGATACTCGAAGAACCCGGCCTGGAACGGCCGGCCGATGCGGAGGTCGAATCCGGTCTCCTCGCGCACCTCTCGACGAAGAGCGGCGGCGAGGGACTCCCCCGGCTCTACATGACCTCCCGGAATGTCCCAGAGACCCGGGAACGCCACGCGGGACTCGGCACGACGGAGCAGCAGCAGCCGACCGCCCCGGAAGATCGCCGCCCCGACGCAGACCTCGACCCGAACCGGTCGGCGGTTCACGACCGAAGGAAGCGCCCCGGCGGTTAGCCCTTGCCCGACCGTTTCGGATCGGACGGTTCGGCCGGCGCACGGTCGACCACGTAGAAGGAGCGAAGGTCGTCCCGCTCGAGCAGGTCGACGTTCTCGAAATGCGAGCTGCTGAGCCGGGTTACCTCGGCCCGGTCGAAGAAGTGGAGCGGAACCATGAACCCGAGGGAGGGGAAGTTGGGGGCCACGGCTTCCGGCCGAGCGGCGCCCGCGTGGGAGGCCGAACGGACGGACCACGCGTGGATGCCTCCGGGCACCAACACGCGATACACCTCGTCGAACAGTTGACGGGTCTCCTCCGCATCGAGTCCCTGGTACGTCGCGGCCGCATGGACCGCATCGAAGGAGGTGTCCGGCGCCGTCGATAGGAACTCGAGCAGTTCAGCGCGAACGAGGCGAGCGCGCGCGCGGAGCGCCGGTTCGAGCGGCTCGAGAGCCTTCGTGGCGAGCGCCACCGCGACGGCCGATCCGTCGACTCCCGTCACACGGAACCCTTCCTTGAGCAGGAAGCCCATGTCGCGACCGGGACCGCATCCCAGGTCGAGGACGGTCCGTGCACCGGCCGAGCGAAGGTAGGAAAGCGTCCATCGCGTGAACTGGCCCGGCCCGGTGTTCTCCGGCGGGTGGACTTCGGTCCAGAAGCGATCCCAAGCGACCGTCCGCAGTGGTGACGAGCGCGTCGAACCCGGCGGGGTCTCGTTCGCCTTCGCCTTCGAGGACGGCCGCTCCTCGGTGGGGAGGAACGTGAACAACCGGACGCCGGGCCGGTATGGGGCCGGCTCTCGAACCAGGCGGTTCGCGCCCACCGAGGCGGTCGTTCCCGGGACCGTGTCGAAGGCGAGTTCCTCGAAGCCGGCCTCGCGGAACCAGTCTCGGATCGTGGGCGTGAGGTCGGGCTCGAACCGGCCCCGTGTCCAGACGACCGTGGCCCGGCGCGCGCACAGTT
>Ga0335078_10003462_pt1 | contig 23504 bp, 19 predicted proteins | sample Lox_Sample_32_FD_206711 | JGI IMG/M metagenome (GOLD analysis project Ga0335078, IMG submission 206711) | Soil microbial communities from Loxahatchee National Wildlife Refuge, Florida, United States - Lox_Sample_3.2 | ecosystem: Environmental > Terrestrial > Soil > Wetlands | place: USA... | reverse complement strand
GGTGCCCGCGGGCGAGGACCAGGTGCCCGCGGGCGAGGACCAGGTGCCCGCGGGCGAGGACCAGGTGCCCGCGGGCGAGGCCAAGGTGCCCGCGGGCCAGGACCAGGTACCCGCGGGCCAGGACCAGGCACCCGCGGGCGAGGCCAATGCGCCCGCGGGCGAGGACCAGGTGCCCGCGGGCGAGGCCAATGCGCCCGCGGGCCAGGACCAGGTACCCGCGGGCCAGGACCAGGCGCCCGCGGGCGAGGACCAGGTGCCCGCGGGCGAGGCCAAGGTGCCCGCGGGCCAGGACCAGGTACCCGCGGGCGAGGACCAGGTGCCCGCGGGCGAGGCCAAGGTGCCCGCGGGCCAGGACCAGGCGCCCGCGGGCCAGGACCAGGCACCCGCGAGGGAGAGCCTCGGTCCCGGCAATCGCGCCGAACCCGAGGCCTCTCACGCTGAGGCGGCCGAACCAACCGGCCAGCCCCGGAAGCCTCGTCGGCACCGGCTGGGCTGGCGCGCTCCGGTCGCGGCGGTGTTGATCATTCTCGGCTGCATCCTGGCACCCCTGTCGGTGCTGGGGGTGTGGACGGCGAACCAGGTATCCGACACCGGCAGGTATGTCGCCAATATGGCGCCGTTGATCGAAAATCCGGCCATCCAGAACGCCCTCACCAACAAGATCACTAACGAGATCGTCACCCAGCTCAATGTCAAGGGGCTGACCGACCAGGCGGCCGCCGAACTGTCGCAAAAGGGCCTGCCCCGGCTCGGCGGGCTGCTGCAGGGCGTGGCTGGCTCGCTGGCCAGCGGTGTCCAGGGATTCGTGCACAGCCGCGTCCACAAGATCATCACTGGTCCGCGGATGGCGGCGGCGTGGACGCAGGTGAACCGGGCCTCCCACCAGGCGCTGGTGGCGGTGTTGTCGGGCCGCTACGCGGGCCACGGCGCTGTCGGGGTCAGCAACGGCCAGGTCACCATCGACGTGGCGCCGTTGGAGGCGGTCGCCAAACAGGATCTGGCCGCACGCGGGCTGACGGCCGTCAACAAGATCCCTACCGTCCACGCGACGTTCCCGCTGTTCCCGTCCAAGGACCTGGTCAAGGCGCAGAGCGCGTACCGGCTGATCAACGATCTGAAGATCGTGCTGCCGATCCTGACGCTGGTGCTGCTCGGCCTCGGCGTGCTCACCGCCAAACGTCACCGGCGGGCGCTGCTGGGCGCCGGGCTCGGGTTCGCAGCGTCCATGCTGGTGCTCGGGGCCGGGCTGGCGATCGCCCGGGTCATCTACCTGAACAGCCTGCCTGCCACCGTGTCGTCCGACGCGGCCGCCGCCGCGTTCGACATCCTGGTCAGGTTCATCAGGACCGCGCTGCGCACCCTGCTGGTGGTGGGCCTGGTCGTGGCCGCGGGGGCGTTCTTCACCGGGCCGTCCGCCGCGGCGGTGGCGACCAGGTCGGCGTTCTCCGCTGGCCTCGGCCGACTGCGCCGCGGCGGCGAGTCCGCCGGCCTGAGCACCGGCCCGGTCGGCACCTGGACCTATGCGCACCGGCGCGCGCTGCGGATCGCGGCAGTGACGCTGGCTGCACTGATCTTCGTTTTCTGGGGCCGGCCGACCGCCGCGGTGACCATTGTGATCGCCGTCCTGCTCCTGGTGGTGCTCGGCCTCATCGAGCTGATCGGCAGGCCACCGCCGAAATCGGCGCCCGCATCACCCGCCCCTGGTGGGTGACACATGGCCGCACAGCCATGAACAAGCTCAGATGACCCACAAGCGGCCGGGGCGGCGCCGCGGCCCCATCCGCGGACCGGTTAGCGCGGCAGCAAGAGCAGCTTTCCCGTCGTGCGCCTGGCCGCAAGATCTTCGTGGGCGTGAGCGGCCTCGTCGAGCCGGTACATGCCGCCCATACGGACGGTGAGCTTGCCCTGGCTGATCCAGCTGAACAGGTCGCCGGCCCGCCACAGCAGTTCGTCGCGGCTGGCCAGGTGGTTGGCCGGCTTAGGGCGAGTGACGCGCAACGACCCACCGGTGTACAGCCGCTGCAGGTCAACGGGAGGAACGAGGCCGCTGGCCGCGCCGTACAAGACCATGTAGCCGCGTGGGCGCAGGGCAGACAGGCTGTTGTCGAAGGTGGCACGGCCCACGCCGACATACACCACGGCGGCGCCGGCGCCGCCCGTGACGTCCTCCGTCACGGCGACGAAGTCCTCATAACCCGCAAAGGTGATCTGCGCCGGCCTGGCGGCCGAGATCGGCATTCGCTGGCGCTGAGGTGCTGGCGATCACGACGCCGCCGCAACCCGAACATCAGCATGATCGCGTGCTGGTGGCTGCGGCGATCCCCGGATCGGAATGGTTGGATCGCCGCGGCACGCCGAGGAGCGGGGAGCCGGGGTCTACAGGTGGTTGAATCCGGTCGATTCCTCCTTGGACATGGGCACCGTCACCGGGTGCTTGCCGAAATGGGCGATGGCGTCGCGGAAGTCGTCGAGGAGCAGGGAGGCCATGTCCATGCTGACGCCCAGGCGGACCAGGATGCGCTGCACGGGGATGTCGGCGGCTGTTCCTGTAAGGGTGTAGGCGGGTACCTGCCAGCCCTTGGTGCTGAGCCGGTCGGCCAGGTCGAACAAGGTGTAGCCGGGGTCGGCGCCGTCGCGGATCCGCCAGGTGACGGTGGGGATCCCGGTGGCTGGGTTGCTGTCGCAGAGGAGCTCGAAGGGGCCCAGCTTGACGATCTCCGCGGCGATGTACCGGCCGATCTGGTAGGAGGCGTCGTGGATGCGCCGGTACCCCTCAAAGCCGAGGCGCAGGAAGTTGTAGTACTGGGCGACGATCTGCCCGGCCGGCCGGGAGAAGTTGATCTGGAAGACGGGCATGTCGCCGCCCAGGTAGTTGACGTGGAACACCAGGTCGTCGGGGAGCTCGGCGCTGTCCCGCCAGATCACCCAGCCGACGCCGAGCGGAGCGAGCCCGAATTTGTGCCCCGAGGTGCTGATCGACTTGACCCGGGGGAGGCGGAAGTCGAAGACCACGTCGGGCGCGCAGAACGGGGCGAGGAAGGCGCCGCTGGCCCCGTCCACGTGAATGCCGATGTCCAGGCCGGTGTCGGCCTGCAGCTGGTCGAGGGCCTTGGACATGGCCTCCACCGGCTCGTAGGCGCCGGTGTAGGTGACGCCCAGGGTCGGCACCACCATGATCGTGTTCTCGTCCACCCGTTCCAGCATCGAGGCCGGGTCCATGGCGTAGTGGCCATGCGACATCGGGACCTCGCGCATCTCGATGTCCCAGTAGCGGGCGAACTTGTGCCATACCACCTGCACCGGGCCGCACACCATGTTCGGCTTATCCGTGGGCTTGCCGTCGGCCCGCCGCTTGGCCCGCCACCGCCATTTGGCCGCCATACCCGCCAGCATGCACCCCTCCGAGGACCCGATGGCCGAGGCGCCGACGGTGTTGGCCGCCTCCGGCGCGTGCCAAAGGTCCGCCAGCATGTGCACGCAGCGCCGTTCGACCTCAGCGGTCTGCGGATACTCGTCCTTGTCGATCATGTTCTTGTTGACTGACAGGGTCATCAGTGCAAGGACCTCGGGCTCGGCCCACGTCTGGCAGAACGTGGCCAGGTTCTGCCGGGCGTTGCCATCAAGCATCAGCTCGTCCGACACCACCTGGAACGCTTCTCTCGACTGCGTCTCGTCCCGGGGGAACCGGTACTTGGGCACGGAGCTGGTCAAGTCGTGCCCACAGAAGACCGAGTCCTCCATCTGCTCCCGGACGGTGTCACGTTCATGCAAAGGCATGCTCAGCATCTCCTTGGTTAAGACCCTCCGCGTCGGCTCCGCTCCGGAGTCGCCGCGGTCTAGCACCAGCCCAGCCTCTTCGAGGGAAGGGCAGGCTGATTCCGATGCTGGCTGGCGGCGACCGGCGCCGTCACCACCCCGCGCGGGTGGCCGTGCGACCACCGGGGGTACCGCGCTGCCCCGACGACGCTGTGTGACGATTCGCGGCTCGGCGGGCACCCTCATCGCTGCGGGTCGGATCGGGGCTCAAAGTGGATCATAGCTGGGAGCGGCTAGTTCTGGCGGTTTGCGGCAATCTGGTCGAAGTCGCCGTAGCCGTTGTCGGTTCCGCCGCCGCCCGACCACTGCCACATCACCGCATAGCGGCTGGACGAGCTCATCCCGCCGAAGAAGTGCGCGCACGTCGAGGTACCGCGCAGGCACCAGCCGGACGGCGGGTTCCGCAAGCTGCTGGTGTCGTCGGTGTAGGTCCACTCGTAGGTGGTCGTGACGTTCGCCGCACTGCCCGTGCCGAAAATGTCGGTCCAGGTCCCTGGCGCCGAGTAGATACCAGGCTTGAAGCGTGTGTCGTGCTTGATGTAGCTCCAGAACCCGTTGAAGTCCGCCCGGTCGAGGCTCGGTGCCATGAAGCTGGACTTGACGCGCCCGCTGCACGGCGACGTGTAGACCGCGGTCCAGCCGTTGTCGGGCGCGGGCGTAAAGGTAGGGGCGTTGCCGGGCAGTTCGATGTCCATGAAGACCACCGGGTACGTGACCGCCAGGCGGGAGATGTCGTAGCGCGCGCGCTCCGCCTGGGCCTTGCCCCACGCGGTGGCTTCCTGGGTCGTTCCGTTGTAATTCGGGTCGACACCGGGACCGCCCATGAACCAGTAGGCGCCCGAGCCGATGCCAGCCTTATAGGTTGTGAAGTTCGTGTTCGCCTGCGCGCTATTGGCTGCCGACCATACGACCTTGGTATGGCAGCCCTGCCATGTCGCCCAGTTCCCCGTCATCCCGACGTAGCCCCCATAGTGGCCGCCGATGACGGGCACCGTGTAGGGCGCCGAGCCGGTGATGGATACCGTCGTGCTGTCGGTCCCGTACCAGAACCCGGCTGGGCTGTCACCGGCCGCGCTCAAGCTCACCGCGTGAGCAGGGGCAGAACTTGCGCCGGGTGCGGCCCCGGCGGTGCTGCGAGTGCCGCTGAGCGGTGTGGCATACGCCGACGCCGCCACCGCGAGCACCAATACGGCACAACCGATGACAGCGCCAATCGCGCCTGTGCGCGGGCTCCGCCGCTCCTTGCCGGGCCAACGCATTGCCACGTCCCACCTACCTGAGTCCGTCCGACCGCCTCGGCTGTCGCGGAACATGACGTTCGGGGTCAACGCCTTGGCCTCGGTGTGGAATTGCCTACCTAGCGCAGCTTATGAACCGGTACGTCAAGTCTTGCACATGCTGCGCATGTTGCGCGTGGTAGGGGCAGCGCAGCAATGCGTTCGGCGCATGGCCGGCCGTTGGCGGTGGCAGGTTGCCGCGGCGGCTCACGTGGGCCCGGTGCCTTCGCTATCGCTCAAGGAGCGGTCGTGCCGAGCGCCGCTGCGATCTGCTTGACAGCGTCTGCCTCAGCGGGGCTCACGCTCTGCCCGCCCTCCCTGTGCGCGGCCGCGACCTTGTCCGCGAGGGTGAGAACGAAGCGCCGGTAGCCGTCGATCTCCTCGGCTGTCGCCTTGGTCTCGAGCAGCGCCACCGCGTCGCGGAGGTGCTGAAGTCCGTGATCCCTGAGCTCCTCCGGGGAGTGGTACCTCGTGTGGTCCAGCTCGGGCTTGGCCGCCACGACCTCGTCGAGTAGCTCGCTCTCGCCGTGCTGGGCACGCGCCTCGACGTATGCCTTCGACATCGCGATCGACTCGCGGAACATCCCTCCGCGTGCCGCCGTGACCACGATCATTCCGGCGGTCGGCGGGCCCTCGAGCACCACCTTCCATTCCTCGGGCGAAAATGCTGCCTTTGTTGTCATGCCACGCTCCTGTTCTCATGGGGAAATACGAACCGACTCAAGCGGAGATCTCCGGCCAGGGCCAGCCGACACCCGCGCAGCCGTTTGGGATCATTATTCACAGCGGCTGTCGCGGCCGTGTCACGAACATGCGGCCACAGTCGCCCGCTGGCCGCATTCACGCAAACGCGGCATGCGCGCGGGAAGGCCAGGCCCGTCACGCCCGGTACGCTCGGCGATGCGAGGGAGGTGCCGCATGCCGGGTCAGGGCAAGCAGGTAGTTGTCGGCCTCGACAATGGTGGTACGGCCATCAACGCGACCGTGCTCGATTCCAGCGGGCAATTCCTGGTGGACCAGCTTGTTGAGACGCCCAGCAGGGTAGCAGAAGGCCCAGGCGTGGCCATCGAGGCACTGGCTGCGTCATTCGCGCGTGTGCTCGACCTCGTGGGGATTTCGCGTGCGTCTGTGCGGGCAGTCGGCTTGGACACGCCGGGGCCTGCCAGCGCGGACGGGGTCATCTCGGCGCGGGGCGCGGTGAATTTCGTCGATCAAGCCTGGCGCGGCTTCGACGTTCGCGGCGCCCTGGAGGCTCGGCTCGGCCTGCCCGTGATCTACAACAATGATGCGAATGCGGCATCACTATACGCCCATCACGTGTACTTCGGGGTCGGCGCTGCACTGCACTCGTCTGTCTCGCTGATCGTAGGAACCGGGCTTGGCGGTGGCGTGATCGAAACCGGCAGGGTGGTACGGGGCGCGGCAGGGATGGCCGGGGAGCTCGGGCACATCCAGATCCCCATGCGCGGGCTGCTGGCCGAGAGGCAGCCGACGCCCCGGTGCAACTGCGGGCTACCCGGAGACGGCGAGAGCGTCGCCTCCCTGACGGGCATCGAGAAGAACCTGTTGCCCTACTGGCTCACCCGCTTCCCCGGTCACGAGCTTCACGCGGCGGGTTCGGCGCACCACGCGGCGAAGCAGGTGCGGGGCTATGCCAGCAGCGGGGACCCGATGGCCTTAGAGATCTTCCGCCAGCAAGCGATCGCGATCGGCAGGCTCTTCACCATCGCGGCGAACTTCACCGACCCGGAGGCGTACTTCCTCGGCGGCGGCGTCGTCGAGGCTACGCCCAGCTTCCGCGACTGGTTCCTCGCCACGGTGCGCAAGCACACCGACCTGCGAGAGGAGCAGCTTCCCCTGGTGACCTTCGCCCTGGTACCAGATCTCGACATGGCAGGGGCGCGCGGCGCCGCCATCGCCGGCGGCGAGGCGCTGGGATGGGCGTTCCCCGAGCTGCACACGCACTGATCTCGCTCCGCCGACCAGCTTCGGCGATACGACCAGTTTCCTCTCCCAGATTGCCCCTATGGATCATGGGTCTGGGTGCGGACCGGGATCCGCTAGCGCTCGGCTCCCTGGTCGAGCACCGGTTTCACGTCCACGATGGGCGTTCCATCCAACGCCTCCAGATTCCGCACGCGCACCCTCGTGCCGTCGATGGACACGATCGCCACCCGGTGCAGCCCGACCGGGTTCGGCCGGTCGGGTGAACGGGTGCTGAACACGCCCGTTTCCGGCCGGTCCGGATCACCGCGAGGATGAACCATCAGCACGTCTCTGTGCGCGCGATCCAGCCACGTCACCACGATCACTTCGGAGCCCACCCGAAGGTCACGAAGGCCCGCGCGCACCGCGTGCTCGAACACCAGCCAGGCTTCGGGCGATCCCTCATCTCCTTGCCTAGGAGCCTGGTCGCGGTCCATCAATGGCGACTCGACCCACCCGATGGGTCGCACGAGGTACCTGCCGCGTGTCACGCTGCCTCCGTCGCGCTACGGGGCCAGCCGAGCCTATCGGGCTAGCCCGGACTTACTTGGCCGGAGTGGTCGTGCAGGAACTTGACGGTCCGCTGGTTGAACTCGTCAACCCTCTCGTAGATGGGGGCGTGAGCGCAGTCCGCGAAGACGGCGAGTTCGCAGTCCGCAATCCCATCCGTGAGCGGTTCGGCGAAACGGGTGGACGTCACCATGTCATGCTGGCCGAACGTGATGAGCGTCGGTGCCACGATCGAGCCGAGCACGTGTCGTGCATCATGCGTCAAGACGGCCTCCGACTGGCGGAGGAACGCGTCCACGGGCGGCATCGGGCGGCTGCGCACGAAATCGGCGAGTGAGTCCACGTATTCGGGCCGCGAGGCGTACAGCTCCGGAGTCAGGCACCAGGGCAAGATCCCTTTGATGACCATCTCTGTCACACTGTCAAGACCCTGCGCCATGATCCGCCACATGTCGACCACCACGCGCAGGAAAGGGTCGGTGTTTGGCCAGGAACTATGCAACGACAGGGACTTCACCCGTGCGGGCTGCTTGGCGGCCAGCCACATGCCAGTCGCCGCGCCGAGCGACTGGCCAGCGACGTGAGCGCGGTCGACGCCGACCGCCTGCATGAAAGCGGCGACGTCGTCGGCGAGCAGTTCGGTCGTGTAGGTGCCCTCGGGCTTGCTGGATAGGCCGGCACCGCGAAGGTCCACGGTGAAGCAGGTGAAGTGCTTCGCGTAGTCCGCCACCTGGAACGCGTAACAAGCCTGGTCGGCCGCTAGGTACGGGATGAGCACGAGGGGCTCACCTTCGCCCTGAATCTCGTAGTAGATGTCGATGCCGTTGGCGCGCACGGTTGGCATCCGCAAACTCCTCCCTGGAATCCTGTGGTCGTCCTCATCGCCCGCATGCTAGGGCATGTCCGGTGGATCTTTGGCGGCGCGGAGGTGCGGCCCACGACCCCAGACGACGACGGGGTGTGGGCGGCACCGTCGTGGGCGGCACTGTCGTGGGCGGCACTGTCGTGGGCGGCACTGTCGTGGGCGGCACTGTCGTGGGCGGCACTGTCGTGGGCGCCGATAGCTGCATAATCGTCTCCTCGAGAACGAGGCCTTGCGGGTCGCCGCCTGGATCACCGCCCGCGTCCACCCGAGATCCACGGGACACACACTAAGTCAGATGATGCCCAGTTTCGCACCATAGCGCCAGAAGTAACCATGCGCACCATAGCGCCAGAAGTAACCACGCGCACGTTCATGACCGTTGCCACGCCGTGTGCTCTCGCCCGGGCCCCGTCCTAGCCGCACTACACGCGAGCACGACGCGGCTCGGCCGCGCCCCTTTTCAGGTGCACACGCATATTGCAATCGCTGATGCACGTGCATATGAATTGGCGTCGCAAAATGAGCAATTTGTCTGGCTGATCCCGAGTAATATTGGCCGACAGGGGCATCCGCGACCAATGAGGGCCGCTTAAGCCATGTCAATGGTTGTGCGCGGTGGGGGGAACAGATGGGACGCGATCGCAAGACGATCAGGGTCGCTGTCGAGTCAGGCGTGCCGATGTTTTGGCTCGATGCTGCGACAGTGGTGCGAAGCTTTGAGTTCTGCGAGCGCGGGGAACCGGCATGACCACCTTGCGGCCAGACAGCGGGCGGCCAGACAGCGGGCGGCCAGACAGCGGGCGGCCAGACAGCGGGCGGCCAGACAGCGGGCGGCCAGACAGCGGGCGGCCAGACAGCGGGCGGCCAGACAGCGGGCGGTCGGCCAGCCAGAACGTGGCCGTGTCAAGGGGCGGCCCCACGGTCGTGCGCGTGCTGCTAGGGGCTCGGCTGCGGCGCCTGCGGGAGTCCAGCGGCATCACGCGCGCGGAGGCGGGCTACCAGATCCGCGCGTCGACTGCCAAGATCAGCCGCCTGGAAAACGGGCGGGTGGGGTTGAAGGAACGGGATATCGCCGATCTGCTCGCCTTCTATGGTGTCGATGACGAGCACCGGGCCGCGATGATGGAACTGGCGCGGCGGGCAAATGCCCAGGGCTGGTGGGCCGAGTTCGGCGAGGTCGTGCCCGACTGGTTCGAGATCTACGTGGGGTTAGAGCAGGCCACCTCCGTGATCCGTACGTACGAGGTCCAGTTCGTCCCCGGCCTATTGCAGACGGAGGATTACGCTCGGTGCGTAGCTCTGCTTGGCCATCTGGCCGGGCCAGCCGAACAACCAGCCGAACAGATCGACCGGCGGGTGCGGCTTCGGCTGCGGCGTCAAGGGCTGCTCGACGGTCCTGATCCGCCGAGTCTGTGCGCGGTTGTCGACGAGGCGGCGTTGCGACGGCCGCTCGGCGGGTCCCAGGTGATGCGCGCCCAGCTCGCGCATCTCATCAAGATCAGCGACCGGCCGAACGTCGTCGTGCAGATCATGCCGTTCCGCCGCGGCGGTCATGCCGCTGCCGGCGGGTCGTTCACCATCATGCGGTTCGCCGAGCCTGACCTGCCGGACGTTGTCTACCTCGAACAGCTCACCAGCGCCCTCTACCTGGAAAAACGCCACGACATTGAGCACTACGCGCAGGTCATGGACCGGCTGAGCGCGCAGGCCGAGCCGCCGGGAAATACGGCGCAAATCCTCGAGAAGATCATCGGAGCGATCTAGGGCATGTCCTCGGGCATGTCGCGCACAGCTCGGTGGATCGCTCCCAACCGCACATCCTGCCGGGACAGGCGGGACGTTTGGCGCTCGCGTCACGTCACGAGAACCGAAGATGATCCTTGACGGCCGCCGCGTGGTGACCCTCACATACATGGCGCGCCTCGCGGCAGCCGTTCAGGATCAATCTTGGCCGTCGGCTCGGACCGCGCGACATTGTCAGGAACCCGCCAGGTCCGCGGCCTTCCCGCTGGCCGCGTCGTCACGCAGGGGAGCCTTTATGATCTTGCCGATCGAGTTCTTCGGCAGCGTGTCCCACACGTACACTTCCCGCGGTATCTTGAAACGGGCCAGTTCGCGGCCACAGTGATCGATCAGCTCGGCTGCGGGCGCGTGCGCTCCCGGCCGAAGCGAAACGTACGCGACCGGCTCCTCGCTGTAGGTTGGGTTGGGCCGTCCCACGACGGCCGCCTCCTGCACTGCTGGATGCCGCAGCAGCACGTTCTCGATCTCCTTGGGGTAGATGTTCTCGCCGCCCCAGATGATCATGTCCTTGATCCGGTCGACGAGCACAAGGTAGCCGTCCTCGTCGAGGTAGCCCACGTCGCCGGTGTGCAGCCAGCCGTCCCGCAGCGTGCGGCCGGTTTCCTCGGCGCGGCCGAGGTAGCCGCGCATCACGTTCGCCCCCCGGACGACAACCTCGCCTGCCTCGCCGTGCGCCAGGAACTGCCCGTCCTCACCGGCGATGGCGATCTCCTGTCCAGGTAGCGGCAATCCGACCGTGCCGGGCTTGCGGACGCCGTGCACCGGGTTGATCGCCGAGGCGACCGTCCCCTCCGACAGGCCGTAGCCCTCGACGACAGGGACGCCGTACCGCCCTTCGAACTCCCCGATGGCCTCCGCCGGCATCGGGGCGGCGCCGCACACGACGAAGTGCAGCGAAGAAAGATCGGGCTTCACGTCCGGCGGCAGAGAGCTAAGCACGAAATAGATCGTCGGCACGGCGGAGAAGTACGTGGGGCGGTATCGCTCGGCCTCCTCCCAGAACGTCTTAGGGTCGAAGCGGGGCAAGATCACGGTGGAGCCGCCCGCCGCGAGTGGCGACACGACGCTCACCATAAGCCCGTTCACGTGGAAGAGGGGCAGCACAAGCAGGGCCCGCGCGTCTGGTCCGATGTCGAGCGCCTCGAGTATCTGGTCGGTCATGGCGGCCAGGTTGGCTTGGTCGAGCATTACTCCCTTCGGCTGTCCGGTCGTACCGCTCGTATAGACCAGCAGCGCGAGGTCGTCCGGCTCCGCCCTCGGCGGGGGTGCCGGCCCGTCGAGGGCGGCCACGTCGTCGAGGGGGATGAGCCTGGTGTGGCTGGCGGCCAGCTTCAGCGCGGCCGCCTCGTCGGCTACCACGACCTTGGCCTGCGAGTCGGCCAGCTGGTAATCTGCCTCCTCGGAAGTGAGCACGGGGTTCACCGGCGTGACCGTGGCGCCGAGCCGCCAGCTCGCGAACAGGATGAGCACCATCTCGGCGCAGTTGGGCAGCATGGTGGCGACGACGTCAGCTGGGCCGATGCCGAGCGACGCCAAGCCACCCGCAAGCCGCTCGACCCGGGCCGCGAACTGGGCCGAGGTCAGCCGCGTGCGCGCGTCCTCAATACACGGCGCGTCCGGATCCTGCTCAGCGCGACGTGCCGGGATGGCCGCAACATCTACCATCTCGTTCTCCTCCCGGGCAGCGCGCGTCGTTGATACCTCGATCTCATAGGTACTTGATCGTTTTGTACCTAGATCGTTTTGTACCCTCGATCGTGTTGGACCCCGATCGTGCTGGTACCTCGATCTTGCGCTCGCCTGGACGTCGCTAACAGGGTCAAAGTGCCCCCTTCATGCGGGAGTGAGCGCCGCCAGCGCTGTCGGGATTAGCAGCCCAGAGCCTCAGCGAGTTCAACGAGCCCGGCTGTCTCGAGCAAGCCGTCCAGTTCAGGCGTATCCGCTCGATACCCGCCGATGCCCCACTCGAAGGGCCGGTGGACGAAGATCGGGCGAAGGCCTAGTCTGGCCGCCGCGCGCAGGTCGGACGCGTGTGCGGCGACCATCCCGGCGTCCCCGGGCTGGCACTCGAGCAGGCGAAGCGCCATAAGGTACACCTTGGCGTCGGGCTTGTAACAGGCGGCGAGCTGCGCAGACAGCACAATGTCGACGCGAAGGTCAGCGAACTTGAGCAGGTCGGCGAGCAGCGCGATATGGCCGTTGGACAGCGTGGCCGTGACGTGCCTGCGGCGCAAGCGATCGAGCCCTTCCCTGCTATCCGGCCACGGCCGCAGCCGCCGCCAGCCGCCGATGAGCGATTCCCTGTCGGCGGCCGCCAGTTCCACGCCGCGCCGGGCGAGGACGTCCGTCAGGGTTTGACGCTGGAGCCCGTCGAGGTCGCGCCACGCGGCACCCTGCCTGACGCGGTCCAGCGCGGGCTGGTACGCGCGCCGCCAGTCGTCGACGATGCCGGCCCAGTCGGCCCGGACATCAGCGCGGCTCGGGGTTGCCTCGGCGATTTCGATCAGGCTTGATCGCCAGTCGACCAGCGTTCCGAATACGTCGAACAGCAGCACGCGAAGGGGTTTCACAGCGGCAAGTATGTCAACGTCAGCCAGCCTGGCGGGGGAGACTGCCGCGCGCCCACCGGTTAAGGGCTGCCCGATGCGCACCTGCAAACGCCTTCCGCCATCACGACGGCACCAATACGTTCTAGGTTGCCTGATGTGGATGAGCTCACCAGGACCCGTCGGAGCTATGACCTGGTTGCTGACCGTTACTCGGCTCACGTCAGCGGTGAACTGGCGGGCAAGCCGCTCGACCGGGCGCTGTTAGCCGCGCTGGCCGAGCTCACGGCGGGTGGGCCCGTCGTCGATGTAGGCTGCGGCCCGGGCCACGTGGCAGCGCACCTCGCCGGGCACGGCATCCAGATCGTTGGCCTCGACCTATCGTCGGCCATGTGCGCAACCGCACTACGAGACACCGGCTTGCCGGCCGTCGTGGGTGACATGACCGCACTGCCCGTCCCGTCGAACGCCGTGGCAGGGGTCGTGTGTTTCTACGCGCTGATCCATCTCGATACGGCGCACCGCATGGCGGCGTACCAAGAGTGCGCGCGAGTACTTCGCAGCGGCGGGTACGCGTTGGTCGCTTTCCACACCAGCGACGGCGACGTCCCGGTCGGCGGCGTCAAGGCGTTGACGGACTGGTGGGGCCACGAGATCGATTTGACATTCAGGTTCCTCGATCCAGTGGCCGAGGTGCGGGCCATCAGGGCAGCCGGCCTCGACGTTATCGCCCGATTGGACCGCAGGCCGCATACCGGGATCGAGCATCCAAGCGAGCGGTCGTACCTCCTGCTCCGGCGCCCCTGACAAGCCTTCACATCGCAGGCGCCAGTGTCGTATTAGGTGACGGGGATCCCTATCTGCTCAGGTGAGCAGGATTGAGTTCTGATCAGATGGCGCGGATCGAGTTCGGGAGGGAGTCAGGCGATGAGACTGACTCGGGTGGGGACCTTGCTGGCAGCGGCGGTGATGGCGCTGGCCATTACCGCGACCGCGACCACGACCGCGCTGGCTACTGCCCCGGTGTCCAAGGGATCCAGCCCGGTGGTGGTGGTCAGCTGCGCCGGCCACGGGCAAGTCCGGCCAACCGGGTACGACGTTGGCTGCATGGCTAATGAGCTGCTGGTCCAGTTGCGCTGGACAGGCTGGCGCTCGGTAGCCTTCGGCAATGGGGACCTGAAGGTCGACAACTGCAGGCCGAGCTGCGCGCGGGGCACGTATGTCAGGTACCCGATCCTGACCGTCCTGTGGCGGGCCACGCCGTGGCCGCGGCAGGCAGGGCGGAAGTACTTCAGCCAGCTGACGTGGATCTTCACGGGCAGCCGTCCCGGACATGCTGCGGCCGCCCAGACCATCACCCTGTCGTATATGTAGCAATACCTATATAGCCATACTTCTCGGTTTGAGCAGCGGAACAGGCTGCGAGCCTTGATCACGGAATCCAGACGTGCCAGCGGCATCCTGTCGCACCCGGCTCCGATACTGCAGGCACAATTGGGGCCAGTATCGGACGATCACGATGAGGCGGTGGTGATGACTCGATCGGGCCGAGACCGGGTGCTCGCGGACTGCGGCGCTAAGCCCGGTGCCGTTGAGGACTACCCATTCGGCGATGATGTGGCGGTGTTCAAGGTGGCAGGCAAGATGTTCGCGCTGGTGTCCTTGGGCCAGCCGCCAGGCAGCATCAGCCTCAAGTGCGACCCAGACGTCGCGGTCGAGCTGCGCGGCCGGTATCGCGCGATCACGGCGGGCTACCACCTCAACAAGCGGCACTGGAACACGGTCACGATCGACGGCTCGGTGCCCGACGAAGAGATGGCCGAGCTGATCGACCACTCGTACGAGCTGGTGGTGCAGCGCCTGGCGAGTGCGGAGCGGAACAAGTTGATCGGGCGACCGCCGACCGGCGCGGCAGGTGATTAGGGCGCCAGCGGTGGTCACACATCCGTCGCTCCAGATCGATGCCGATGTGCGCGCCGGAAATCTGCCGCGGCGGTCTGCGCCGACACCACCGCCTGCTGGTCGACGAAAGTTCATCGCGCGTGCCGGCGCGTTAAGTATCGCGGCCGTTACGCGCGGTCGCGCCAATCTCATCCGACGGCCGCCGCTGAGCACTACTTAGTGCGTCGAATGCCTCGTCGATCAGTTCGGGCAGTTCCGGCGTGCCGTTGTTCTGCGCCCAGGTCAAAACGGCGGTGGTGGCCGCTCCCAGGCATGCGGCGACGGTGACCTTGGTCTGGAAGCCGACGTGTGGATCGTCCGTGCTAGCGCCCAGGGCATCGACGAGAAGCTGCTGGCTGGCCATCTGGTCTGCCCAGAGCCGGGCTTGCAGGGCCGGCGTGGTGACAATGAGCTGGGCCTGAGAGAGCAGGGCGGCACGCTCGGTCTCGTAGATCGCAGCGAGGCCCTGTTTCAGTGCAGTTCGGATCCGCTCGATGACTGGCTGCGCGGCCGGAGACTTTTCGAGCAGCGTGACAAGCAGTGGGTCGTACTCGTCGGAGAGGACGACGTCTTCTTTGGTGCGGAAGTACCTGAAGAATGTCATGTGCGAGACGCCTGCCGCTGCTGCGATCTGCTCGACCGTTGTGGCGTCGTATCCCTGTTCGCCGAATAGCCGGAGGGCGTGGGATCGGATGCTGCGGCGAGTCGCGCTTTTCTTCTGCTGTCGCCAGTCCGGTCTGGAGTCAGGCACGGGACTCATTGTCGCGTACTTACCGTGCGCCGCGGCGTTACGGGTCGTTCGGCTGGGCTCCGTATTGCCCGCCGCGGCGTCGTGCGGTAGGTAGCGCAAGCTGGCGAGGGCGGCCAGGAGGGCCACGACAGCGCAGCTGAACATGACGATGCTCATGCCGTGCAGGAATGCCGAGCCTGCGGCATTTCGTAGCCCGGCGCCGCCCGATCCGAGCCGTGCGGCGAGTTGTGCGGCTTGCGTGATGGACTCGCGCGCGGTCGCGGCCTCGCGGGCAGGCAGCGTAGCGAGTACCGGGTGAAGGGCGCGCGAGTAGCTGGCCGACAGTGCGCTGCCGAGCGCGGCTACCGCAAGTGCGCCGCCTACTTGGCGCAGCGTGCTGTTCACCGCCGCACCCGCTCCTGCCTCGTCGCCACCCACGGCGGTCATGACGGCGTTCATAGCGGCTGCGATTGATGCCCCGACGCCGAGCCCGCACAGCGTCAGCCCGACTGCCACGACGTTGTACCCGCTGGCGAGGTGGATCTGACTGAGCACGAGCAGTCCCGTCGTGAGCAGCATCAGCCCGGCGACCACGGTCAGCTTGGTGCCGATCTTGGCCGCGACCGGGCTTGTCGTACTGCCCGCGACAAGCAGCCCCGCCATCAGGGGCAGCAGGCGCAGACCGGTGTTGAGGGCGTCGTAGCCGTGCACGCTCTGCAGGTATTGCGGCAGCACGAACAGGATTCCGAACAGGGCCACCGACACGGCGATGGTGGCGACCGTGCCCCAGGTAAAACGGCGGTCATGTAGCAACGCCGCGCCGACGAGCGGATGTGTGGTCCGGCGTTCGCGGACGACGAAGCCCACTAGCAGCGGGACCGAGGTCACCAGCAGGGTAAACGTGAGCGGTGCCGACCAGCCGCGTTCCGGGCCGCGGATAACGCCACATACCAGCGACACGATCGCCGCTACCGCCAGCAGCAGGCCAGGGCCGTCAAGTCCTGGCGTACCGGGATTGCCCGATTCCCACAGCAACGCGGCGCCGGCTGCGAGAGTCAGGGCCACGACGGGCACGTTGATCCAGAAGACCGAACTCCACGAGAAATGCTGTAGCAGCAGGCCGCCCAAGACCGGGCCAACCGGCAGGCCGAGAGCAACCGCCGCGGTGGCAACCCCGATCGCCTTGGCACGTTCGGCGTCGCTGAACGTGGCGGACACGATCGCGATCGACAGCGGCAGCACGATCGCCGCGCCCAGCCCCATGAGCGTGCGTGCCGCGATCAGCTCACCCGTCGAGTCGGCGAGCGCACACCACACCGATGCCACAAGAAACGAAGCCAGCCCGGCAAGCAGTACCCGCTTGCGACCCAGTCGGTCCCCGATAACGCCGGCCGGCAGCATCACGCCCGCGAAGGCCAGCGCGTACGCGTCGACGATCCACTGCAGGTCAGCTGTGCCGGCATGCAGGGACGCCGAGATACTTGGCAGCGCGACATTCAAGATCGTGAGATCCAGGCTCACTACGATTAATCCCAGGCACATCACTCCCAACATCCACCACTTGCCCGTACGCATTGAGCGCATCGCATCCACGTCCACCCCAGGCTCGCTGAACAGGGCTTCGGCGACGAAGTCGTAGCTGGCCGCCGTGGCCTAAATGTTAGTTAATAATATGTTAGTTACTAACATATTATTGGGTCAACCTTGCCTGGGATCGACGTCTCGTTCGCGTCCACGGCGACCAAGACGCGGTTGCGGCACGGCAGGGCGACCGCGCCACCGGCGTCGGCTAGCTGACGAGCCGGCCAGGAAACGTGGTCGTCACGGGGTGACCCTCGCGCCAGGTGACGGCCCCGTTCACGATCACCATCCAGACTCCGGTGGCGTTCTCAAGCGGTGCGTCGTAGGTCGCGTGCTCGGTGATCCCAGGTGGGCCGATGACCGCGATGTCGGCGGCCGTACCCGGCGCGAGCCGTCCACGGTCCCGCAGGCCGTAGACGTCCGCCGCGTTCGCGGCCAGGTGCCGGGCCAGTCGCTGGTAGCCGGTGTCGTGCCCGTCGGCCAGGTAGCGGGCGGCGAGGCGGGCGAAGGCGCCGTATCCGCGTGGATGGGGGTGCTGGCCTTGGTAGATGGCGTCCGATCCGGCGCAGTGCCTGTCATCGGTGACGAGCCACGCCAGGTCCTCATCGGTGGGTGGCGCGGGCCGGTCCAGGTGGGCGCCGACACCAAGGTCCGCGGCGGTGAGCAGGTCAAGCACCCACCCACCCGCGCTGCCGTCGGTCGGTTCCGAACTGCGCGCCGCCGCCTGGGTGATTGTCTGCCCGGCGAGGTCGGCGAGGCCGGCGGGCAGGCAGCCCAGCGTGAGGCCAGCGAGGTAGGCATCGGTGAACCTCTCGTCCGCGAGTAGCGTGGCTCGCTGGCCGGGGTCGGCGAGGGCTGCGAGCGTCTGGTCGGGGCCGCGGGCCTGCAGGTCGGGGGGGAGCAGGAGCATCGCAAGGATGGTGCTCGACTTGCGGTATGGGTACATGTCGTAACTGATGGTGACACCCGCGCCCGCGGCCGCAAGCAACGCGGCCTCGACATCGGCTCGCGCGCCCCACAGGTGGCTGGCGTGCACCCGGATACCCGCGGCGCGCCCGACCGCCACAAGTTCACCCAGCCCGGCCCGAACGTCGGGGCCGTAGCCGCGAAGGTGGGATACGTAGGGGCGGCCTGCGGCGGCGAGCGGCCGTGCCATGTCGGCGAGTTCATCGATGTCACCGAACCGGCTGGGCAGGTAGTCCAAGCCGCTGGACAGGCCGACCGCGCCCTCGGCGAGCGCGCGCTCAAGCTGGCGCCGCGCCGCGGTGCGTTCGACGGAGTCAAGTGGCCGAGATGCCAGGGCGGCGATGTTGTGCCTGATCGTGCCCTGCGAGGCCAGGACCGCGACGTTCTGGCTAAGTTTCCCTGCCAGCGCCTCGCCGTAGGCGGCGACGCTGAGGTCGCGCGCCGGTTCCAGGAGGCCGTTGACCGCGCCGAAGTAGCGGTTCAGGTAATTGGCGGTGTCAGCTGTCGCGCCGATCCACGATTGCCCGTCCTGGCCGGTGACCAGGGTGGTGACGCCCTGGGCGAGCGCGCCGTCGGCGCGGCCCGCGGCCAGCAGCGGTCCTTCCGCGTGGGCGTGCGCGTCGATGAAGCCCGGGCAAATGACACTGCCAGAGGCGAGGTCGATCACATCGCAGCCAGGCGGAACCGCGCTGACGGCGCCGATAGAGGCGATCGCCTCTCCCTCGATCAGCACATCGGCGCGCCGGGTCGCCGCCCCGATTCCGTCGGCGACCCGTCCGCCGCGAAGCAGCATCGTCGTGGTCACAAGCTGACTTCCCGCCCTTCTTTGTCCGCTCCGCGCCCGCAAAGGACCGGCGCCGCGTGCCACCGAATCTATCCGCGCTCGCGCGCCGTCCGCCTACGGTGGTCAAGTCGACGAGCCGGATGCAGGCCGCGGGACTACTGGCGGCAACCCGATGCGGGCGACCGGAGGCTGGTCCGGTTGTATCTCACCGACCATGGCCGCTCCTCGCGCAAAGTAATCGAGGGGGAGCGGGACAAACTCGTGCGGCGCGCCACCTCGACGCTGACTGAGCGGGTGCGGCGTGTCCTGCATAAGGGCGCTAAGCAAGATCATGGAGTAATCGAGGGGGAGCCGGACAAACTCGTGCGGCGCGCCCACGTCGACGCTGACTGAGCAGGAGTGGCGTGTCCTGCACAAGGCGCTAAGCAAGATCATCGAGCAGATGGCAGGCGGGGATGCTGTCGGCCGAGCCGCAAGCTACCGCCTGGCGGGCATCGCCGAGAAGATACCGCCGTGGTTGGCCCGTTGGTGGCGCTATAGCGCCACCAACGGGCCAACGATCATCGCGGCCAGGAAGCCGAGGCTGCAGCGGCCCGATGGCTCATTGTGTGCCAGCGCCGGCACTGTCAGCGCCGGAATCATCCGCACGCGGCGTGCCTTGACGGCCAGCTGAGGTAGGCGGATACGGTTGGTCGGTCGGAGTGATCGTCGCGCTCGGCCGGCCGCCAGATGGCCGGCCACGTGTGGGCGGCGCGCACACCCAGACGGCGCGGCACGCGTGTGCCGGCAACGAGGAGGAGCGATGCCTACCCGTACTGCTCAAACGACCTGGACCGGCGGCCTGGAGGACGGCGCAGGAACGGTGGAGCTGAAGAGTTCCGGTGCCGGGAGCTACGAGGTCTCCTTCCCCAAGCGGACGGCCGATGATGCTGATGGCACGACCAGCCCGGAGGAGCTCATCGCTGCGGCTCACAGCGCGTGCTATGCGATGCAGTTCTCCGCCCTGCTCGGGGCGGCGGGAGGCAAGGCTCCGTCGCTGCAGGTCCACGCCGATGTCACCCTGGGTCCCGATCGCGCAGGGGGGCTCCGGATCAGCGGTATCAGGCTGGCCGTTAGCGGCTCCGCCGACGGCGTGGACGAGCAGACGTTCACGAAGATCGCCGCGGACGCCAAGAACGGCTGCCCGGTCAGCAAGGCTCTCACGGGCACCGAGATCACACTCGACGTCACGCCGGGCGGCTAGTCGGCTAGCCAAGCTCATGGACGTTGAGTGATGGCAACGTACGACCGGCTCGCCGGGCACTATGACGCCGTGACGGGTGATTCGGCTGCCGAGATCATGTTCATAGACCGGCTCATCCAACAAGCAAACCCCGAGGCGGCGACCTTGCTTGAGGTGGCCTGCGGGACGGGTGGCGTCATGGCTCCGCTCGCGGGAAGTTACCAGGTGAGCGGTTTGGACGTGTCGCCAGGCATGCTGGCGGTAGCGCGTAAGAAACTGCCTGCGGGAACACCCCTATACGAAGCGGATATGAGCTGCTTCAAACTGGACGCGCAATTCGACGCGATTATTTGCATTTACCACAGCATTAACCATCTACTTGGCTTCGCGGCTTGGCAGAGCTTTTTCGACTGCGTCTGCTCGCACCTGAATCAGGGCGGCGTTTTTATCTTCGATATCAACACCCTGCGCGGCCTGAAGCTGATGGCGAGCATGGACAGGGAGGTCCAGCAGTTCGGCGACAATTACCTGATTATCCGGGTGCGGACGAGTGACCAGGTGGTTTTCAACTGGAACATCGATCTGTACGAGCTCCAGCACAACGGCAGATACCGCCTGGTCACACAGGTCATCAGGACGGCGTCGTTCCCCGTGGCACAGATACGAGCCGCGTTGCGTGAAAGATTCGCCGAGGTGAGGACGATTGGGGGCGAAGGAAGCGCTGGCATAGAAGACGGCGTCACCGCAGACAGCGTCACCGAAGGTGGCATCACCGAAGGCGGCGTCACCGAAGGCGGCGTCATTGGAGACGGTGCGGACCGGGCCTGGTTCGTCTGTACCAAGGCCGCCTCCGCCGTCCGGCCCTGAACGGAATCCCCCGCGGGCACTTCGCGGTGGTCTGCGGTGGTCTGCGCCGCCCACGGGGCGACCATCAGGGCCACGCACCGGCGGATATCAGCCCTTGACGTAAGCGAGTTTCTCCTTGACCAGTCCGCCACTGATGGTTATCACGTCCACACCTCGAACGCGGCCGCGGCCCCAGTCGAACCGCCATCGCTGTACGACCCGGTCGCCGGCGACGATCAGCTCCTCGGCATCGAAACGCCCCTGTTCCTCGGCGAAGACGGGCTGCCAGGCCGTGCGTACCGCGTCGCGGCCTTCGAATCTCCGCCCGTCAGGCGCCGGGTCGGTGCTCTCGAACACCACGTCGGGGGTGCATAGGTCCAGCGCTGCGTCCAGGTCGTGGGCGTTCCATGCCGCGTTGAAGGCGGCGATCAGCCTGCGTATGGCGTCCTCATCCATGCCTCAAGGTCGCAGCAAAGCACGCTGTCGCGCAAGACCTTGCCTGAACTGCGCCGATCCCGGCCGCTCGGCTTAGACCGAGCTTGCCGTAACTCTCCGTAAATCTAGCGGGCTGACCTGCGGGAACCTGTCCTGCTACGTGACTAAATGTAGCCACTAAATATGCTAGACATCATGGTATTGACCTGCAATGATTGGCGTATGGCGACTCCACGGCATGCGGGGATGTACGTTGAGAGCCCATCCCGGACCTACCAGGCCAAGGACGGCAGCACGCGGACCTACCGGACGCATTTGCTGCGCCGCTCGTTCCGCGAGGACGGGAAAGTGAGAAAAGAAACGCTGGCGAATCTGTCGGCGCTTCCCGACGGCGTGATCGCGGCGCTGAAAGCGTCGCTGTCTGGCTCGGTGCTGGTGGACGCGGGCGATGTTTTCGATATCGAGCGGTCATTACCGCACGGGCACGTGGCTGCGGCGCACGTGATGGCCTCGAGGCTGGGGCTGAAAAGCCTGCTCGGCCCCGATTGTTCCGAGCGGGACCTGGCGTACGGGCTGATAATCGCCCGCGCGGTTGCGCCGGCGTCGAAACTGGCCACTACCCGCTGGTGGGCGGACACTACGCTGGGCGCGGACGTGGGCGTGGAAAATGCCGGCACCGGCGAGGTGTATGCGGCGATGGACTGGCTGCTGTCCCGGCAGGACGCGATCGAGAAGAAACTGGCGGCCCGGCACCTGGAGCCCGGCGGGCTGGCATTGTTTGATTTGTCGTCGGCGTGGCTGGAAGGGCATAGCTGCCCGCTGGGCGCGTTCGGGCATTCCCGGGACGGGAAGAAAAGCCGGGAGCAGATCGAGTTCGGCATGGTCACTAGCCGGGCCGGGATCCCGGTCGCGATCCGGGTATTCGCCGGGAACACCTCCGATTCGGTCGCATTCGGGGAAATCATCCCGGTCGTGCGGGACAAATTCGGGCTCGGGGAGGTTATCCTGGTCGGCGACCGCGGGTCGGTCACCAAGGTGCGGATCCGCCAGCTGCGGGCGCTGCCCGGCGCGGGCTGGATCACGGCCCTGCGGGCCCCCTCCATCGCGGCCCTGGCCAGGGACGACGGGCCGCTGCAGATGTCGCTGTTCGACGACCAGAACTTCGCCGAGATCACCGACGCCAGATACCCGGGCGAGCGGCTGATCTGCTGCCGCAACCCCGCGCTAGCCGCCCAGCGCGCCGCCAAGCGCGAATCCCTGCTGCAAGCCACCGAGACAGAACTGGAAAAGATCGCCGCGCAGGCGGCTGCGGGCCGGGTGAAAGACGCCGACAAGATCGGGGTCAAGGTCGGCAAGGTCATCAACAAGCGCAAGGTCGGCAAGCACTTCATCACCGATATCGCGGACGGGCGCCTTTCCTGGCAGCGGGATCAGGACAAAATCGCCGCCGAGGCGGAACTGGACGGGATCTACGTCATCCGCACCTCCGCCACGGAGGAAAAACTCGGCACCGCTGACACCGTCGAAGCCTACAAAGACCTCGGGAACCTGGAACGGGACTTCTGGTCAATGAAAGCCGAAGACATCGACCTGCGGCCGATTTACCACTACCTGGAAAACCGGGTCCGAGCGCACGTGTTGTTGTGCATGCTCGCCACCTACCTCACCTGGCACCTGCGGCAGGTGCTCGCCCGGCTAACCTTTACCGACAACGACAAACCCGCCCGCGAAGACCCCGTGTCCCCCGCCCGCAGATCCGCCACGGCAACGGCGAAAGACATCGCGAAAATAACCCCAGACAAGCTGCCCGTCCGCGGCTATCACGAACTAATCAGCCATCTGGCCACCCTTACCCGAAACACCATCAGCTTCAACGGGCAGCGCCTCGAAAAGCTCTCAACACCGACCCCAGAACAGCGCCGCGTATTCGAGCTGCTCGGCACGTCCGTCCCCCTCCGCCTCGACGCAGCGTGACGAGCGTAGCCACGAACGGAGGTCCCTCCAGGCCCAGTCAGACAGCAAAAGCCCAGGTCAGCACCGCAACCCCGTAGTAGAAGATCACGTAAGGACGGCTTAGAAACCGGCGAGGGACTCAACAGTTGCGCTCGAGCCCACGCCATCGTCGCGCAGCATGCGCAGGACGTCACGGTACATGACCGCCTTGATCTCGCCCAGGGTGCGCGGCGGCTTACCCGC
>Ga0335078_10003461_pt1 | contig 23512 bp, 19 predicted proteins | sample Lox_Sample_32_FD_206711 | JGI IMG/M metagenome (GOLD analysis project Ga0335078, IMG submission 206711) | Soil microbial communities from Loxahatchee National Wildlife Refuge, Florida, United States - Lox_Sample_3.2 | ecosystem: Environmental > Terrestrial > Soil > Wetlands | place: USA... | reverse complement strand
GCTCTTATCGGGGGGAACCAGGCGGGTGGCGCACTCTTTCCCTTCTCGAGCACATTCTAGTCCGAGGGTGCCCTACCCTTTCGCGCTTTTTGCGAAAGGGTGGGCCGGTTGAAATGCCTTGTCAACCTTGAACTCTTCCGCGATCTTGCCCCGCCTCTGACCCATGACGCCTTCCTAGTGCGCGCCGCGTCAAGATGGGATACGCCCGCCCATCACGGCTGATGTCTCGGAAGGAAGAGCAGCAAGGCCCCTAGCTACTCAGAATCTTATTCAACCGGGCCCACCCTTTTTCTCAAAGTAAGTGACAAACTAGGGCACCCTCGAGGGGCAGAGGTTAGCTTGAACGAAAGGGTCCGCGTGCCTCCCCGGATGCCCGTTCCGCAGGTGTGCCGTCCGGAGCCGAATACCGCCGTCAAACAGGGGCACGGTTATAATCAGCAGGGAGCCCTCGTTATGAAGCTGCCAGTCAGAAAAGTGCGGGGCGCGGCCGTTCTCCTGATGGCGGCCCTGGCAGGGCTGCCGAGCCCGTTGCTCGCAGGGGAGCGATTTGATGGCAAGTGGCTCACCACCGTCTCGTGCGCCGCGGCCAGAGATGCCCTGGGCTATTCATTTCGCTTTGTCAGCGAGGTGAAAGACGGCAAATTGCATGGGCTGCATGGAACCGAAGGCCAGCCCAGTTCGCTGCTGATCGAAGGTAAGATTGATGCCGACGGCGCCGGAAAGCTCTACGCAACCGGACGCACCGGCTCCAAGGAATACGTCCCCGGACGCGACACCCCGCGGGGCACCGAGTACAGCTACAACATCGAAGCCCACTTCAAAGATAAAACCGGAACCGGCACCCGAGTCGAGGGCCGACCCTGTTCCTTCCAGTTCGAGAAGCAATAACCCAGCCTCAGCCTAAGTGAAATTGCAGACTGCCCCAACCCACGAGCATCCCGTTCAACAAAACCAGGCGTCTTTTCCCTTTTTCCTCTTATACTTAGCTGTCACTACGCTTCTGTAGGGCGGTGCTGTAGTTACGATATGTTCCACGTGGAACATTTGTCATAAAAACGAACAGTGGCCGGTTCGAGCGGGTCACATCCCTACGCGGGTATTGCAGTCCCAAGCAGCTATTTTGCCTTCTGCTCGGCGATCCATTGGTCGGTGCGGGCTTCGAGCATGTCGAGCGGGAGCGTTCCGCCGTTGAGCATTTCGTCATGGAAGGTGCGAATGTCGAACTTTGGCCCCAGCTCTTTCTGGGCGCGGTCGCGGAGTTCGCGGAACTTTAGCTGGCCCAGCTTGTAACTCAGGGCCTGGGCGGGCCAGGCGATGTAGCGATCAGTCTCGGACTGGATGGTTGGCTCGTCCACAGCGCCGGACTTCCGCATGAAATCCACGACTTGCTCGCGCGTCCATCCCTTCGAGTGGATTCCAGTGTCCACGACTAAACGCACCGCGCGGAAAAGCTCGGACGAGAGGCGGCCGTAATCCGAAACGGGGTCCTGGTAGAAGCCGACCTCCTTGCCGAGTTGCTCCGCATACAGCGCCCAGCCTTCAACGTAGGCATTGAAACCAAGACTATGCAGGCGAAACTTTGGCAAGCCGGTGAGTTGCTGCTGGACAGACAGCTGCATGTGATGGCCGGGTATGCCTTCGTGGTAGGCAGTTGCTTCGTCATCAATGAGCGTGCGGTGAGCGAAGTCGGAGGTGGCTACGACCACCCGGCCGGGGCGCTTGCCGTCAGGGGTGCCGGTAACATAGTGAGTTGCGGCCGCGGCCTGAAACGAGGGTATGGCTTCCACGGTGACCGGCGACTTGGGAAGCAGAGTGAAGAGTTCCGGAAGTTTTGGCTCCATCTGGGCAATGTAGTGGCGGAAGTCGTCGAGGATCTGCTCGGCTGAGGTTGGAATGTACTTCGGGTTGGTCTTGAGTGAAGCTCGAAAAGAAACCAGGTCGGGGAAGCCTTCTTTCTTAGCGATCACGGTCATCTCGGCCTGGATGCGTGCGATTTCACGCAGGCCGAGTTGGTGAATCTCGTCCGGCGTCATGTGGGTGGTGGTCCGGGCGTAAATGTCGTTTTCGTAGCGTTTTTCGCCCTCCGGCAGAGAGGTGACGGCCAGCGTGGTCCGGCCCTGGGGAGCGTATTCGGTGCGCAAGAACGTGGCAAAAGTCTTGTAGGCGGGAATTACTTCGGCGTTGACCGCGGCGGCAATCTCCTGGGTCAAATGCTTCTGGTCTTCGGCGGAAATGTCCGCGGGATATTTCTTGGTCGCGAGCAAGAAAGGATCGGACTCGACAATGCCGTCACATTGATCAGCCAGCTTGTCGGCAATGAAGCGCACGGGCATGAGCTTGTCCTTCATGCCGGCGCGAAGGACCTCTGTAGTCTGGCTGAGGACGCGGGGAATCTGATGAAGGCGCGCGATGTAGTCCTCGTAATGCTTAACCGAATCGAGGGGTACGGAAAGCGGCAGATCGGCGAGATTGGTATGCACCCCGTACTGCTGGTTGATCGGCATCTCATATTCTTTGAGGTCGAAATCCGCGATGCGCTGCTGCAGGACGCGAATCATCAGATCGTGGGAGAGTTGGTCCTGGTCGGAAAAGCCGGTGCTGGGGATGGCTTCGAGCCGGGTGAGGAAATCCTCGTCGGTCTCGTGGCGCTGGTCAATGGCTTTGAGCGAATACTGGCCAAGCTGATCGTTGTAGCGGTAATCGCCATACGAAGTGGCGCGCTGGGGAAAGTTGCGAAGATCAGATTGGTATTGCTCTTCGAATAGGGCGTTCTGGGCGGCCAGGCGATCGGCGACGGGGGCGAGGTTCTGGGCGAAGGCAGGAGCGGCAAAAGCGACCAGGAGAAGCAGAGTTCCGTAGAGACGCATAGTGTATGCAGCGTATCAGAGAGAGCGGCCCGAGGTAGGGAAATATCTTCCAGGGCGCGCGGAACCTGTCATCCTGAGCGAAGTTGCCTTTCGCTTCGCGAACGGCAACGCAGTCGAAGGATCCTGGGCCCGCGAACGAATTATGGTTAGCCTCAAAGCAATCTCACTGTTCGCTTGTGCCGCATCAAGAGAATGCCCTGAAACCGCAGTTACGCGGCTGGCTTTCGATCCTTCGACTCCGGGCGAGTTTGCTTCGCAAAACTCGCGCTCGCTCAGGATGACAATTCAGCACTTCTGCGCCGCACCCAGAGCCAGTTCAGGAGGGCGACGATCACCGTTGCGATCAGAATCAGCGAGCCGCTCAGGTCCACGCGCGTTCCCAGCACGATGCAGATTCCAACTCCCAGAATTGCGAGATACATGCCGCCGGGCAAAACGAAGTGTGCGCCTCGCGGCTCGCGCCGCCGGAGGACCGGCAGGGCGGCGCATACCAGTCCGTAATAGAACAGGCGCGCGACGGCGGAAAGCGTGAGATTCCAGTCGAAGCTGCCCAGTAATGCCAGCAGCCAGGTAAGCAATGCGAAGACAAGAATCGAGAAGTAAGGTGTGTGATATTGGCGATGGACAGCAGAGAAGATCCGCGGGAAGTCTCCCTGCTCTGCGAGCGCGAAGGTGATCCGCGGCACCGCCAGCATGTTTGCGCTCAGATATCCGTAAACGGAGAGCAGCGCGCCTATGGCCGTGAGCGCCGCGCCTGCTGGCCCGAATATGAGCCGCGCCAGATCTGCTAGCGGGCGGGCGGCGTGTGCGGGATCGGGCAGGGCGTAGACAACCGCAAACTGGATCGCCGTATAAAGCAGAATGCAGAGCGCGAGCGCGAAGAAAAGAGCGAAGGCCGCATCACGCTGCGGGTTGCGCGCTTCGCCCATGGGCGTAAGCGCCGTTTCAAATCCGCCGTAGGCGAAAACCATAAGCAGCACTGCTTTCAACCAGGTTGCGGCGCCAGGCGCGGGGACCGGAACGGCGGCGGCCTGATGTCCGGCCAGCACATACCACGCCCCAGCCAGCGCCACCACTACCAAAGGTCCGAGCTTCGCAACGGTGAACACATTGCTGACTTGCGTTCCAGCGCGCACGCCGATGAGGTTTACCAGGGCAAGCACCGCGATCAGCGCGGTAATGATCGTGAAACGTGGCAGCGGCTGGCCGGCATGCGGCCAGAATTCGCCCAGATAGATGACTGCCAGATTCGCATTGGCCGCTGGCGCGGTAATACGGGCCAGCCAGAAGAACCATCCGGTTTCGATGCCTACGAAGCGGCCGAAGGCACGGCGCGCGTAAAGGTAAGGGCCGCCACCTTCGTTGAACCGTGAAGCTACCTCGGCGAAACAGGCGATGATGACGCCCACCGCCAACCCTGCCAGCAGCACGGCCCACGGACTGAGCCGGCCCAATAGCCTGGCGATGGTCGTCGGCAGCAGAAAAATGCCGCTGCCGATGATGGAATTCACCACCAGCGCGGCCAAGCTCCAGCGACCGATGGCGCGCACCAGGGTTGCCGCCGGGGGCGGATGAGTGGCGGCGAGCTTGGCGCTGGCTGTTTGTCTTTGGTCGTTTCTTTGGTCAGTGGCCAAGGAGGAATTCTAATGGAGACGATCTGCGCCGCTTCCTTGTGGCATTGGGATTCTGCGCAGGCCTAGCCTGGGCGGGGCTGCCAGAAGCGCGCAAGTGTCCACACGCAAAATGTTCCACGTGGAACATAGCGTTGGTGCAAAACTGTATAGACACTAAGCTACTGATTCGGCGGGGCTAGCGACAGCGGCGGCGGTTGCTTTCGCTTTTTGTTCAGATACCGGGGCGGGTTTGGCTGCCGTCCAACTGCCCCCAAACCTAAAGCGGGGCCGGGTGGTCAGCCGCCCGCGAACATGACGGGAACCCCAGGTTAGCGCCCAAAATCGGGGTGCGAACCCGGGGCACAACCCCGTTTATAGAGCCCGCCCCCGCCAGCATCATTTGAGAAAAGGGATAGAGAATGGTCGGAGGTGTGGGACAATCCCCAGCCCCCCGAACAGAAGAATCTCCCCGGGTTCCTACTCCGGGGAGATCATCACCACGCTACTCGCAATCGTTATGCAGCACGCTCGGCGCAGGCGGGCCTGCGATGCAGGGCACTGTTTTGAGATATTCATAGACCGCCCGAAGGTCATGGTGGGTCATGTCTTTGTAGGCAGGCCATGGCATAACTTGCAGAAGGTCGCCGTCAAACGGCGGCGGCAGGCAGTTGGTGGTTACGGTATCAGAACAGGTGGGGTGCACGTGATCGAGGTCTACACCGGTCCGCATAATCTGAAGAAATTCCGCAAACGTTCGGCCCCCAATGGGAAGCCCGGTTTTGTCCGGCGTCAAGTTGCGCGAGATGATGTGGGTGGTTCCGGTCGCTGGAACCGCGCCGAAATCTCTGCCGCCTCCAAGGTAGGTAGCGGGGTTGATCATCTTCGGCTGGCCGAAATAAGGATTTCCGCCCGGGGCATACTGCGTAGCGGTGCCCGCTGAGTGGCACTCATCGCAGGGCATTACCGCGTTGACGATATAGCTGCCCAGCCCCACCAGTTCCCGGTCCTTTCCTTCCAGATTCAACGGGACGGGCGCTATAGCAAAACCTCGCTCGATTCTTGGGTCATCTTGTTCGCGATCCCGGGCTCCATCCCGATCCCGGTCTGTATCCTGGTTGTCATTGTTGGCTCGTACGCGGGGAGAACTGACCATGACGCCGGCAAACGCGATCAAGATCAAGGTGGCGAGAACTCCCCAGGTTTTTGCGAATTGCTTTGACTTCATCGTGGCACTCCTATTCTGGATGTTCGTGCGAGAAGATCCTGTGGTATCCAGGGGCTCGGAAAGTGACCTGCGCTAAAGCCGCGCTGAAAATTGTGCGACGGGGACCCGCAAACCTGAGACTAAGCCGCGGCTAGCACCATTCTGGGTACTGGGCCTGTGTGACGGCGGGCATCATAGCACTTCACGGTATTTTCGTGCCACTTAGGGAATTAGCGAATGGCAGGAGGCCGGTGCCCCAGGTTGGCGCCTGGTTTTGAGCGCTAACCTGGGCGAAGAAAAGTCCTCTGCACCCGGCTACATCGTTTCCGCACGTTTGCGCAGGAAAGCGGGGACGTCGAGATCCTCCGGCTCGATCGAAGCGATCATCGCGCCCCGCATGGCGTCGAGTGAGATCACTTCGTCGGGTACTGCGCTTTCCTGCTGGGGAGTGGATTGTTCCATCACTATGGGTGAGCGCGGCGGTTCACGGTCAAAGTCGGGATCGGGGTCGGAGTCCTGGTCAAGGAACTCTTCGTGTGCGGCCGCGAAACCGGCGTGAGTTTCTTTGTGGCGGCGGTGCATCGTATCTGAGTCTTTGAATCCTGTGGCGATGACGGTGATCTTTACCGTGTCCTTCATTTTTTCGTCGAGCACCGCGCCGAAGATGATGTTGGCGTCTTCGTGGGCAGCGCTTTGAATGATGGTGCAAGCCTCCTGCACCTCGGCCAGCTTGAGCGAGGCCGAACCGGTGATGTTGATCAGAATGCCGCGTGCGCCATCAATGGCGCCGGCTTCGAGCAGCGGAGACGCAATCGCCTTCTGCGAGGCCTCGACCGCACGGCGCGAACCATTTGCAGTGGCCGTGCCCATCACCGCATAGCCCATTCCGGCCATGATCGCCTTCACGTCGGCGAAGTCGCGGTTGATGATGCCGGGAATGGTGATGATGTCGGAGATACCTTGCACGCCCTGGCGAAGAATGTCATCAGCGACGCGGAAAGACTCGAAGAAGCCGGCGTCCTGTGCAACGGCGAGCAGTTTTTCGTTGGGGATGACGATGGTTGTGTCCACCGACTCCATCAGCTCCGAGACGCCGCGCTCGGCCTGCTGCATGCGGCGCTTGCCTTCGAAGGCGAAGGGCTTGGTGACCACGGCGACGGTGAGCGCGCCCATCTCGCTGGCCAGCGAGGCGATGATCGGCGCAGCGCCGGTGCCGGTGCCTCCGCCGAGACCAGTGGTAACGAAAACCATGTCGGCGCCTTCGAGGGCTTCGATGATCTTGTCGGAGTCTTCGAGCGCGGCTTTGCGCCCGACCTCAGGATTTGCGCCTGCGCCGAGCCCGTTCGTGAGCTTTACGCCGAGTTGGATCTTCACCGGCGCACGCGACATGCGCAGGGCCTGCAGGTCGGTGTTGGCCACCACAAACTCGATGCCTTCCATGCCGGCGTCAATCATGCGGTTCACCGCGTTGCCGCCGCCTCCGCCCACGCCGATGACCTTGATGCGGGCGTCGTTACGGTTCTCTTCGTTAAAGCTGATGCGAATGTCGTCTTTTTTCATATGCGCCGCCGTATGGTGAATTTACTGACTGTGCACGTACCATGAATGTAGGCGCGGGCGTCCTCGCCCGTGCGTCTTTCTTTCGAAAACTCTGTCCGATACTTCTTGCGCTCCCCGCACGGGCGAGGACGCCCGCGCCTACTTCTACGCTCCCTTGCCCACCAGCATCGCCTTGAGCCGCGAACTCCAGCCCTCTTCCTGCAGGCCGCGCGCGATGCGGGCGCGATGGCCGTAGAACGCCATCCCCAGCACGGTGGCGAATTCAGGTTCGGCCAGGCTCGCGGGCATCTTGGGCAGCGGGGCCGGCCACGACAACCGCACCGGCCGCCGCAGGACGGACTCAGCCGTGTCGAGCATTCCCGGCAGGCGCGACGCGCCGCCGCTCATGACAATTCCCGCCACACAAATCTCCAGAACGCCGGCATGGCGCAAATTGTCGCGCAGCAGCTCAAAAAACTCGCGCGCACGCGGCCCGAGAATCTCGCCCACCATACGTTGTAAAACCATGCGCGAAGGCCGGTCGCCCACCGAAGGCACTTCCACCTGATTGCATTCGGGGATGAGGGTGACCACAGCATTGCCATAGAGCTTCTTGATTTTTTCCGCTTCGGCAACCGGGGTGCACAGGCCGACCGAAAGATCGCTAGTGAAGTGGTCGCCGCCGATGGGAATTACGCCGGTGTGGATGACCGCACCTTCCTGAAAAACCACCAGGCTGGTGGAGCCCGCGCCGACGTCGGCAAGGCAGACTCCGAGTTCGCGTTCGTCGTTGCGGAGAACCGCGTCGGCGCAGGCCAGCGGCTCGAACACCGTGTCATCCACATGCACTCCGGCGCGGTTTACGGCCGTAACCACATTCTGCGCCGCGCTTGAAGCCACAGTGATTATGTGGACCCGCACTTCCAGGCGCGCCGCCATCATGCCCAGAGGATCGCGCACGCCCGGTTGCTCATCCAGAATGAACTCCTGCGGCAGCAGGTGAAGAATTTCGCGGTCGGCGGGCAGCGGAATGGCGCGGGCTTTATCCACCGCCAGCCGGATTTCGTCGCGGGTGATTTCGCGGGCCCGCGAACCGAAAGTAGTGCCGCCATGGCTGTTGACGCCGCGCGCATGCGGCCCGGAAACACCTACAATCGCGTGTTCCACCGGAACGCCCGCAGAGTCTTCAGCTTGTTCCACCGCCTTTTGAATGGAGCCCACCGCCTTTTCCAGTTCCACAATTGCGCCCTTGCGGGTGCCTCGCGAATCGGCCAGCCCATGGCCGCGATAGCGCAGACCGGCATCGCTGATTTCCGCCACCAGCACGCAGGTTTTGGCGCTGCCTACATCAATTGCAGTCAGAAAGTGCTCGTACTGATTTCCCATGATTTATGGCTGTTCCTGCCCTTTGGCGATCGCCGGACTGGGCTTTTTGCCGCCCACGCCGCTCACTGGTTTATGAATGATTGGGTTGCTAAGACTTTTCTTTTGCTCCAGCTTTCGCGCGGTAGGAGCGGGACCCGGCTTCGCGTGGTCGGTCGCAGCCTTCCGGTTCCCAGGCTTCACGGCCCGCTGCCTCGCATGGACCACTGCCGCCCTGTGCTCAACAGCCGCTCTCGGCGCCGGCTTCCTGGCGGGGACACTCTTCACCACCGGCTGGGGCCGGGGCGGAGGCGCCATCGGCACCCTGATCGCCGGCTCACGGCTCATCAGCGCGGCGTTCTTCACCCCCGCAGCCATGGCTTGTTTGGCGGCGGAAGACGAAAGTGGCGGTTGCTTCGTGACACCGTGCAAGTCGGGATTAACGATAATCTGCCGGTCATAGCGCAGGTCCACCGAATCCAGCTTGTCGAATTGCTGCCGCCACTGCTGCACGTGGCTGACGTAGATCTTGTAGCGATCGAGATAATTCGACGAACCCAGATGCACCAGCACTTCGCCCTGCGGGTTTTCCGCGAGAACCTTCACATCGTCGGGATCGGAGAGGTCCACTTCGCTGATCTCCTGCGAGTAGCGCGCGCCACCGGAATCCAGCTGGCTAATGACATCCTGGTAAATCTTCATGCGGGCGGCGCGGGTGGAGAGCGGTTCGCCAGGATTGCTGCCCAGAATCACGGGGAAAGAATATTTGCCCTTGACCGGCAGTTCCATGAGTACGCCGCTGGCGTCAATGAGCATGATGCGCGAACCCACACGGGCGAAAGCCACGGGAGTGCGTTCGCGAATTTCAATCTTGAGGCGGTTGGGGACAAAGCGCATTACGCTGGCTGATTCCACCCAGGGAATCTGCTCCAGCTGCGCTTTGCGCTGTTCCAGCGGCACGAAGAAAATGTTGCGGCCAATGTCGCCGCCCATCACTTCCATTACCTGCGCGCGGGTGACGTTATGAATGCCGGCGATCTCGATGTCGTCGCTGGAATCAACGCGAAAGCGCCAGGAATGCTTGCCGTAGCCGTAAAGCGTTCCCACCCCAACGCCGGCCAGCGCGAGAGCGGCCAGAGCAGCCGCAACCCAGAGCAGGCGCGTCGCAGTTTTCTTGGGCAAGGTCCCACGGCGAACTGACACACGCTTCTGCGCGCGCAGAAAAGGCGATTCCTCGTCCACATCGAGGTCGAGCAGGCGGGCATCGTCGAGATTCTCTCTCTCGGCGCGTCCCGCAGGGCTGCGGGACGATTCTTTGCGCACGTCGTCGCCCAATGGATACAACTCTTCCTGTTCGATGGTAGGACCGGATTTCCGCGCCATCAATTCAGGTCAGTTGTCGTGGGAACCGAGAGCGAATCCACTATAACTTCTTTTCGGAAATTGAGATAGAGAAAATTCGGCGAAATTTCGCACAGCTCAGAGATCCAAAATGTCCCTTTGAAACCAGAGGAGGATTTCTTCGCGCTCCTGGCGAACTTTGCGGTGACAGAATCCGAAACCGCAAGGTTCGCAAAGGGAAGCCGGTAGGAGCTGGCCGGGATTACTTCATGAGCTGCTGGGTGCGAAGGCGATCCATTCTGGCGTTCAGCCGGGCCATTGCAAGATTCGCGCGCGCCGTGGCCTCGGCATTGCGGCAATCAATCTTTGCCTCAACCTGATCCACGCGCGCCTCAGCGCGATCAACCCGGGCCTGTACCCGCGCCTGGATCAACTCTTCGCGCACCACACGGGCGGGGCCGCCTCCTACAGAGAACGCCATCTGGCCGGCCATATCATGGCTTGCGTGCTTCACTTCGTTCACAGCGCACTGCACCCACGCCCTGCCCTGGTCCGCGTAACGATCAGTCACACCCACTGCCAGGACTCCCACCGCCAAAAAGTACAGAAGTCTATCGGAAAGCATGTTGCCGCTCCTCAACTGCATGCGAGATTAGACGGATATGCCAAAGAATCGTCAACAAGACCCATTAGAGGTGTCTGGAAATGCCCGTCTAACGCCTGGGCTAAGCAGGTAGACCAGAAGGCAGCCTGCGACAACCGCGCCGACGCCGCCACGAAGCAAGTCCCCACGCGCCAGATTGATCGCATCTCCCAAGGCCTGTACAGCAATGATGAGAACGGTCAGCCGCCAACCCCAGCGCCGCCGGCGGCGCCAGGCCACCGCAGCCAGCAGGAGGACTGCCGCGAGCGCCAGAAAGAGAATCCCCACTGTTCGCCCCAGGGGCGCCAGTTGCCGGTGCGCCGCCGGGTTGAGGGCCCAAATGTGGTCAAGCTTCGTTCCCGGGAGGGCAAGAGTAATTCCGGCCAACGAGGCCATGCTGGCCCCAAAGAGCAGAAAGATGCCAACGGCGGCGAGGCCTTTGGTTGGGGATTCCGCCATAGCTCATCCAGGAATTGCGGGCGTTGCAGCTAGAGCGGTTTCTCTCTCCTGTAACGTGTGCAGCAGAAAAGGGCCGAGTTGCGAGACGCTGCCGGCGCCTAGAGTTAAGATCATTTCCCCGTCGTGGGCAACGGCCGCGACCGAACTCACAGCCTCCGCAAAGGAAGGCACGTACAGTGCGGGGCGCCCACTGCTTTCCGAAATGTGCCGGGCCAACGCCTCGCCGCTGATCCCCTCGATCGGTTTCTCGCTGGCAGCATAGATGTCGAGAACAAAAAGCGAGTCGGCGTCGCCGAAAGCGGTCGCGAATTGATCGAGCAGGTCGCGGGTGCGCGTGTAGCGATGTGGCTGGAAGATCACATGAATCTTGCGGAAACCGAATTGCTTGGCCGCGGCCAGCGTCGCGCGGATTTCCGTGGGATGATGGCCGTAGTCGTCAATCACGCTGACCCCAGCCGATTTACCGCGAAGCTGAAAACGCCGGTCCACGCCCCGGAAGCTCTCCAGGGCGGAGCGAATCCGGTTGCTGTCAATGTCCAAGCCAATCCCAACGGCGATGGCGGCGGTGGCGTTCAAAATGTTGTGCGATCCCGGCACGTGCAGGAGAAATTCGCCGAGGCTCTTGCCGCGGTAGCTCACCTGGAAGCGGCCAACGATGCCGCCTTCTTCAAGGCCGGCGCTGCCCAGCTTGATGTGGAAATCTGATCCACGCCGCGTGCCGTAAGTCAGCACGCGACGCTGTATCTGGGGGAGCAACTTCCGCAGCAGAGGATCGTCATTGCAGGCCACGACCATGCCGTAAAACGGTACGCGATCGGCAAAATCGAGAAACGCGCGCTTTATGTCGCCCATGTTGCGGTAGCAATCCATGTGCTCGCGGTCAATGTTGGTGATGACGGAAAGAATAGGCGAGAGCTTCAGGAACGAGCGGTCGCTTTCATCGGCCTCGGCGACCAGATACTGCGACTTTCCGAGGCGCGCATTCGAGCCCATGGCGTCCACGCGCCCGCCTACGACTACCGTTGGATCCAGCCCGCCCGCGGCCAGAACCGCGGCTACCATGGAGGTGGTTGTGGTTTTACCGTGCATGCCGGCGACGGCGATGCCGTATTTCAGGCGCATCAGTTCGGCCAGCATCTCGGCGCGCTGGATCACAGGAATGTGCAGCCTGCGGGCCTCGCTGACCTCGGGATTGTCTGGCGCGACGGCTGACGTGGTGACCACCACTTCGGCACTTGCCACGTTGGCCGCGTTGTGGCCTTCAAAAATGATCGCGCCAAGATCGGCCAGCCGCTGCGTAATTGGCGAGCTTTTCAAATCGGAGCCGGCGACTTTGTAGCCGAGATTCAGCAGCACTTCGGCGATTCCACTCATGCCGATGCCGCCGATGCCCACGAAATGAACGCGCTGAATTTTGGCAAACATTCGATTTTGGCGAGTCTTCCGCTAACACCGCAGTTCCAGCACCTCGCCGCCGCGGGCGATGAGCGCGACGCTGGCCAGGCCGATGAACAGGCCGTGCTCCACTAATCCCGGCATGCAATCCAGTTCGCGGCCCAGGGCGGCCGGGTCGGGAATCTGGCCAAAGCGGCAATCCAGAATATGGTGGCCCTCGTCGGTTATGTAAGGACTGCCGTCAGCCCGCTTGCGCAGTGCGACAGAAGCTCCCAATGCGGCAATTCTGGCGGCCACCAGTGCCTGGGCAAAACGAATCACCTCGACCGGCAGCGGGAACTTGCCCAGCATGGGGACCTGCTTGCTGGAATCGGCAACCACGATCATTTTCCGCGAAGCCGAAGCGATAATTTTCTCCCGCAGCAAAGCTCCGCCGCCGCCTTTGATGAGTTGCAGTTTCGGATCAACTTCGTCGGCGCCGTCAATGGTCACGTCAATGTGTTGCACTTCATCGAGGGTGAGCAGCGGAATTCCCAACTCCGTGGCCAGTTGCTGGGTTTCCACGGAGGTGGGAATGCCGCGGATTTTCAGGCCCGAGCGCACGCGCTCGCCCAAAAGGCGCACGGCGATGGAAGCAGTCGAGCCGGTTCCCAGCCCAACGATGTCGCCCTCTTTCACAAATCTCACGCTGGCCTGCGCCGCAGCTTGCTTTTCCGCTTCGTTTGACATGAGAAGGAGGAACCCGCTGGCATTATTCCACAGCGGAAGGGCCGCACGCGACCGCCGACGGCAATGCAGTCGACGTAACCACCCTCGCCGCCAGAGTTGTATACTGAATTCCTCACGGTTTCCGGCGGCTGCCAGTTTCTCGACTGCGCTAACAATGTCCGCTCACCGAAACGCGTTCACGCTGTCTAAGTTGTCAAACAGACACTGAAGCCCGGCAATGGCGGCCGGCTCCCTTTCCGCCAGCGGAGGTCAGTCATGCCCGATGACGATCCCAAACGACAGGATCATGGCGAGAACCCAGCCGGAGAGACTTCCGGTGTCTCACGCCGCGACTTTCTAAAGATTTCCGGCATTTCGGCTGCCGCGGTGCCGGTGATCGGCACCAAGGTGGTTGAGGCAGCCGGTACGCCGGTGAAGGTCTATGGCCCCGGCAAAACTCCGGTCACTCTCAGGGTGAATGGCCAAAAGCACACGCTGACTCTTGAGCCCCGCGTCACCCTGCTGGATGCGCTGCGCGATGGCCTCGATATCACCGGTGCCAAGCGGGTTTGCGACCGCGGCGAGTGCGGCGCATGCACCGTGCTCTTTAACGGAAAGACGGTTTACGCCTGCTCAGTTCTGGCAATCGAGGCTCAGGGCCACGAGATCACCACGGTCGAGTCGTTCATGAAGGACGATCAACTCGCCGCTATCCAACAAGCGTTTGTAGACAACGACGGCTCGCAGTGCGGCTTCTGCACTCCGGGGTTTATCGTGGCGGCCAAGGCATTCCTCGATAGTCATCCTGATCCGAGGCCGGAGCAGATTCAGCGCGGGCTGGCGGGAAATCTTTGCCGCTGCGGCACCTACCACGGCATTCGCGGCGCGGTTGCCCAGGTCCTGCAAAGCCGCGCCCAGAAGGGAGCTTGAGCCATGCCCGACTATAGTTGGCCGGATGCGGAACACCGCAAGCTGATCGGTACCCGGGTTTCCCGCGTGGACTCGCCGGTGAAAGTCTCGGGGCGCGCCAAGTACACCTACGACTATCACACCACCGGCCTGCTCTTCGGGAAGGTCGTGCGCTCACCGCATGCCAAGGCGAAAATCCTGAGCATTGATACCAGCGTGGCGGAGAAAATGCCGGGCGTAAAGGCGGTGCAGATCATCCAGAAACCTGGTGCGACCGCGCAGTGGGCGGGGGATGAAATCGTGGCGGTAGCAGCGGTGGATGAATCCACGGCCGAAGACGCCGCCCGCGCAATCGTAGTGAAGTACCAGCCGCTGCCGCATATGGTGAGCGATGGCGAACCGCCGGCGGGCGCAGCCGAAGAAGCTGGCCCCATGAGCGGCGACGATGTGGATGATGCCATCAATAACCAGATGCCTGACGCGCAGTTCATCGCGTACCTCAAGGAACATGGCGTCACCTTTCACGTGGAAGAAGACGATTTGAAAGAATGGAAGGGCGAGGGCGCGTCGCAGGCGGTGCTGGACGCAATTCGCAGCGCTCCGTATCACGAAGTAAAAGGCGGCGGGGGACATTCCGCCTACCAGAAAGCGGCAGCGCAGACCCAGGGCGATCCCGATAAGGCTTTTTCTGAGGCGGAGGTGGTATCAGAGGGCCTCTACGGCAGCCCGGTGATTACGCACTGCTGCCTGGAATCGCACGGTTCAATCTCGGAGTGGCCGGACAAAGACCATCTGTTCGTGCACATTTCCACCCAGGGCGTCTCCGGCATTCCGGCGCAGATGGCTGAAGGCCTGAAGCCACTGGAGATCCAGGCATCCAATGTCCACGTGCACCAGGACCACATGGGTGGAGGGTTCGGCAGCAAGTTCAGCCCGGACCGCTGGGGCATCGCCACGGCCCAGCTATCGAAGAAGGCCGGTGGTAAGGCCGTGCGCATCATGTTGGAGCGCGACGCCGAACTGAAGGTTGCGGGTGCGCGTCCTTCCGCTTTCGCCCGGGTGAAGGTGGCCGCGAAGAAAGACGGCACCGTTACTGGTTGGCAGTCGCAGTCCTGGGGGACGGGCGGCCCCGGGGGCGGCGGCGCGCCGCCGCTACCTTACGTTTTCGCGATCCCCAACCAGCGCAAAGAGCACACCGCCATCCGCAATAACATCGGTCCAGCCCGGGCGTGGCGAGCACCTAATCATCCCCAGGCTGCGGTGATCACCATGGGAGCGATGGATGATCTCGCGGCCAAACTCAACATGGACCCCCTGGATTTGTGGACGAAGAACCTCGGCCTGACCGGGCCGCGTGAGAGAACCTACCGCGAGGAACTGCCAATTGCCGCCGAGTTGATGGGGTGGAAAGACAAATGGCGCCCCCGCGGGCAAAACATCTCCGGCAACACAGCTCGCGGGCTGGGGCTTTCGATCCATACCTGGGGCGGGCGCGGCCATGCCAGCGACTGCGATTTAACGATTCATCCTGATGGCAGTGTGGATGTAAAGATGGGGACGCAGGACATCGGCACCGGCACCCGCACCACGATCACCATAGTGGCTGCCGATACGCTGGGGCTGCCGCTGAATGCCATCAATCTCTACATCGGCGACACACTTTATCCGCCATCGGGCGCGTCGGGCGGTTCGACCACGCCTGGGGGCGTATCTCCTTCTACCCGCCGGGCTGCGGTGGATGCGCGGCAGGCGCTTTTCGAAAAGGTTGCGCCATCTCTCAATGCCAAGCCGGAAGAACTGGAGGCGGTTGACAGCACCGTGCGGGTAGCCGGAGATCACAGCCGCTCGCTGAGTTGGAAGCAGGCCTGCGCCAAGCTGGGAGCGGTGGCGATCACGGTGCATGGCAAGAATCCAGACCGCTCCAGGCCTCCTGACTTGACCAACAGCGGCGTAGGCGGCGTGGGCATGGCGGACGTTGAGGTAGACGTGGAAACCGGCGTGGTCAAGGTCAATAAAATGGTTGCGGTGCAGGACTGCGGCTACATCATTGACCTGAAAACCGCGGAGAGCAGTTGCTACGGCGCCATGATTATGGGCATCGGCTACGCGCTTTTCGAAGAAAAGGTCATGGACCTTGCATCGGGCATCATGCTCAATCCCGACATGGAGTTCTACCGTCTGGCCGGGTACAACGACATTCCCGACTTGGTGGTCCACATGATGACCGGAAAGGGCTACGACGAGCGCGGCGTGATTGGACTGGGCGAGCCGCCAGTGATCTCGCCGGGTGCGGCGATTTCGAACGCTGTGGCCAATGCGATTGGCGCGCGAGTGTCGTTCATCCCGCTAACTCCGGACAAAGTGCTGGCTGCTCTTCAGCAGAAGGCAGGTGCATAATGCGACCCTTTGAATACGCGAGCCCCACAACCCCCGCGCAGGCGGTGAGCCTTTTGGGTATGGCCTGGGGCAATACAGAAATTCTTGCCGGAGGCACTGATTTGCTGGCGCTGATGAAAGACGATGTGGTGCATCCCCGGCGGGTGGTGAATATCAAGGACATCAAGGAGCTGCAGGGCGTCACGGTGGGCCGTGAGGGATTGCGCATCGGCGCGCTTACCACCATGGGCGACCTGGCAGCCAATGCAGCGGTGGCCAAGGAATATCCGGCACTCATTGATGCGCTTTACGAGGCCGCCAGCCCGCAGATTCGGCACATTGCAACCTTGGGTGGCAATCTCTGCCAGCGGCCGCGTTGCTGGTACTTTCGCAACGGCTTCGGGCTGTTGCCGAAGGGCGAGGCTGGAAAGGACGTCGTTGTTGATGGCCAGAACCGTTATCACGCGATCCTAGGCAATGACGGCCCGGCGAAATTCGTGAGTCCTTCCACCATCGCGCCGGTGCTGATCGCTTACGGCGCGAAGGTGCGGCTGGTGGGACCGAAAGGCAAGCGGGAGTTGCCGCTGGAAAGGTTTTTCGTGGTCCCCAAAACTGAAGGACAGCGCGAGCACGATTTGAAACCGAACGAGATTGTGAGTGAAATTCTGCTTCCTCCAGCCGGGGGGATGAAAGTGGCGCATTACGAAGTCCGCCAGAAAGCAATGTTCGACTGGCCGCTGGCGGTGGCGGGAGTTGCACTGAAAATGGACGGCTCAACCGTGCAGTCGGCGCGAATCGTGATGGGCTACGTTGCGCCCGTGCCTTGGCCTTCGGCGGAGGCTGCGCAGGCGTTGGTGGGCAATAGCGTGTCGGAAGAAACTGCCGCGGCTGCCGGCAATGCTGCCGTGCAAGGAGCAAAGCCGCTTAGCCAAAACGCTTACAAAGTGCAGCTGGCGCGCGTGGCAGTGAAGCGCGCGATTTTGAAAGCTGCATCGGGAGGTGCCGCATGAGCCTGCAATTCACCCGGCCAAAGGTCGTCAGTGAAGAAGAACGCTTTAATATTCACCATGCCAATCTGTGCCCAGGGTTGCGTTGGAAAGGCCAGTTGATTTCCGCTGAGCATGATCCCACCGTGCCGCCGTCGAATGATGGGCTGTTTTGGTGCGTCTATACCCAGACCTGCATCGGCCCTGACGGCGAATTGGCCGAGCCAGGCAACTGCTCATCGTCCGAACGCGGCTGCCATGGAACGGGGAACTGTGGGTGAAATGTTCGGGGAATCTCACGAGCGCGTGGGAACGGGTGCGTTGGCCCTCCGGCGAGTCGGCTTCCTCGGCTTGGGCTTCGCCCTTGCTGGACAGCCGAGGCGGCTGTCCCTACCCGGTTAGTACCATTGGGAAGGAGTACACCTGTCCATGATTCATGGCGCTCACGTCCTTCTCTATAGCAAAGATGCTGATGCCGATCGCGCCTTCTTTGCCGACGTGCTGAAGTTTCGCTCCGTGGATGCGGGCCGAGGCTGGTTGATCTTTGCGCTGCCTCCCGCTGAAGTTGCGGTGCATCCGGGGGATTTCCTGCAAGTGCACGCTGGGCATTCTCTGCTGGGAGCGGTGCTGTATTTGATGTGCGACAACCTGCAGGAAACGATCCAGTCACTAAAAACCCGGAAGGTCGAGTGCACAGAAATTGAAAACGAGCCGTGGGGAATCCGGACCACGATCAAACTCCCCAGCGGAAGTGAGATTGGCCTCTACCAGCCGACGCATGCCTCGCCGCTCAACTCTAGATCCACTTAGCGTTGTCACCCCTTCGTGTAATCTTCGTGTGACTTCGTGTCCTTTGTGGTTGCTTTGTTGCCTCCAGTTGACAGAGACCGACAGCCACCCCGAAAGACAAAAGGCGCCACAAAGTGTGAGGCTTGCGCTCCGCAGATCCGTACGGCATAAAATTGACAATACTTGGTAGGACTCCGCGGCTAAAATCTTCCGCGAGGCTAGTTATGCACTGTAGAACATTGCTGAAACGCGGGGTGCGCACGGTCATGGCGGTGTGTGCGCTGGCTCTGTTGATTCTCCCACACAGCGTGAGCGCGGCCGTTTCCCCCGACGACTACAACTTCACTGTCACGACCGCGCAGGCCTGGACCGACACCGGCCTGGATCTGCAGACTGGCGACATCGTGCAGATTTCGGCCAGCAGTTCCGGATGCGCCTCGCAGGGCTCGGCCGCAACTGCGCCTGACGCGAATCTGCCATTGGCCTCCGCGCCGGTGGGGTCGCTGATTGCACGGCTGCATGCGCAGGGCGCAGCTCCGCTGCTCATTGGAACGGGCACGGCTGGAATCAGCAAAGAGATCCATATTGAGGAGCCCAGCCATCTGTATCTGGGAGTTAACGGCACTAGCTGCGCCGCCGGCTTTGCGGCGAAAGTGCACATTACCCACTCAAAGAATAATACTGACTCAGCAGTTGCTGGTGCGGCCAATGCCGCGCCTTTGGCGCCAGGACAGCAGTCTGCCGCTGCGCAGCCCGCAAGTTCCACGGCACAGCAGGACGTCAAATCAAAGCTCGCCTCGGCGGCGCAGATCTGGCTGGCCGGCCAATTCGGCACGGGAGCGCAATCGCAGAATGGGTCTCCCACGACTTCGTCCTCAACTCCAGGCAATGATGCAGTACCGGGAAGCAATCCTGCTGCGGCGGGGACGGTCCCTACGCTTTCCGTCTCCAGCGCTCCCTTGGACGCGAGTCTGCGTAGAGACTTGGACCGACTGCCGCGGCGGGTAAACGATCAATTCAATAATCTCGGCGACATGGTGAATTTTGTGCTCATCGGCTCCCAGCAGCAGGTGCAAAGTATGCTCGACGCCGCCAACTGGCACCAGGCCGATACGGATGACCGGAAAGCCGTGCTCAATGCCGTCCTGCAAACAATGGACAAGAAAGACTACCTGGCCATGCCGATGAGCACGCTGTATCTGTTCGGACGCCGCCAAGATTTCGGCTACGAAATGGCTGAGCCTTACGCCATGGTCGCGAGCCGCCATCACTTCCGCCTGTGGAAGGCGCCTTTCACCTGGAACGGGCAAACGGTGTGGGTGGGAGCGGGCACGCATGACATCGGTTTTGAAAAAGATCAGCGCAACGGCAATGTGACCCACAAAATTGACCCGGCGGTAGATGGCGAGCGGGAAAATATCGGCAGCAGTTTGCAGAAATCGGGCAAGATTAAGAGCATGTCTTACTACCTGCCGCCGAACCCGGTGCAGGACGCGCGCAATGCCACCGGCGGCGGGTACCACTCGGACGGCAGGCTTCTGGTGGTGTTTCTGCAGTAGAGCGCCGGCGTTGCGCCAGCAGTTTCGCGTTAGAAGCCGTGCTGAGCCTGACGTTTTGGCGGAATGGCGGGCATACAAACCAAGCATCCAATCGCCGAACTCTTGTGACCTCTTGGTAGAATTTCCCTCCATGCCGACTGTGCTTCGGTCCGGCCCTTATCGCGTTTATTTCTACAGTCATGAGCCGCCCCACATGGATGTAGACCGCGATGACCTGTCCGCAAAATTTTGACTTGATCCGGTGCAACTGGCGGGTAACTTCGGGTTTCGTGCTCATGAGCTGCGCGCGATACAATCAGTAATGGTCGAGCGCAGGATCAGCTCTTGGAGGCATGGAATGCGTTTTTCGGCGTCGAGCGCGGATGAGCGGGTGCTGGACGTACAGTTCACCGACGACACGCTTAGCGTCAGTCTGCGCGACGGCCGCGTCATCAGCGTACCTCTCGTCCGGTATCCCCGTCTGCTAAGCGCTACCCCCTCACAGCGAAAGAACTGGCAGGTGGCTGGAGGGGGTTACGGCATCCACTGGCCCGACGTTGACGAAGACTTGAGCGCCGGGGGTTTGCCGCGTGGCGCACCCGCGCCCAAGTCCCCAATCCCAGCCAAATAGGTATATCGCCGCAATTTCGCTGATGGAGCGATCGGGACGCCGGCGTTACGACCTCCCGAGTCCCTGCGAAGACCCGGCGCATCCGTTATCCTAGAAGCTTATGGCATCCGGCAGTAAGACGGCGATTGAGCCGCAAACTAGAGATTCGCTCGATGCTTCAACCGAGCGCGAACGCATCTTCGACGCATTCCGCCAATGGGGATATCTGGAGGCGGACCTTGATCCGCTGGGATTTCTTCGCACCGAGCCCCGCCCCGAACTGCGTTTCGCAGGCGAAACCGCCGAGGAAGCGCGGAGCATCTATTGCGGCACGGTGGGCGCGGAGTTCATGCACCTGGAAGATGCCGAGCGGCGGCAATGGATCCAGGAGCGCATGGAAGGCCCCCAAACCGACGTAGACCAGGAGCACGTCCTCGACCAGCTCGTACGCGCAGATCTGTTTGAGCAGGTGTTGCAACAGCGCTATCTGGGCAACAAGCGGTTCTCTCTCGAAGGCGTCACCGCGCTGATTCCTTTGGTGGATGAAATCATCGAAGCCGCGGGCGAATACGGCGCGGTGGAACTGGTGATGGGCATGAGCCACCGCGGCCGGCTGAATGTGATCGTGCATGTGGCGCGGCGCGCGCCTGAGGACGTGTTCGCCGGATTCGAAGACATAGATTCGCGCAGCGTGCTGGGAAGCGGCGACGTGAAGTATCACATGGGCGCGACCGGCGAGTATGAAACTCGTACCGGACACAAGGTTCACGTGCATCTGGTTTCCAATCCCAGCCATCTGGAAGCGGTTGATCCGGTCACAATGGGGCGCACGCGCGCCAAGCAGGACCGTGCGGGCGCAGAGGGGACCAAGCAATATCTGCCGTTATTGGTGCATGGGGACGCGGCGTTCGCTGGCCAGGGAGTTCTCGCAGAAACCCTGAACCTTGCAGATTTGCCCGGCTACAGCGTGGGCGGCACGGTGCACGTGATCGTCAACAATTTGCTGGGTTTCACTACGCTCTATAAGGAAGAGCAGTCCTCGCGCTTTGCGGCGCAGATCGCGCGGCGGCAGAATATTCCTATCTTTCACGTAAACGCCGAAGATGTGGACACGGTGATCCGCGTGGGCCGAATGGCGCTCGACTACCGTTACAAATTTGGCAGCGACGTTGTCCTGGACATGATCGGCTATCGCCGCCACGGGCACAGCGAAGTGGACGATCCCACCATTACGCAGCCGCTGCTGTATAGGGCGATCAAGGAGCATCCGCCACTGTGGGAGATTTACGCCGAAGACGCTGGGATCGAAGACGCCCGTGCCCGCGCCGACGCTGTGTGCGCGGAGTTTGAAGCCGCGCAGGCGAAAGCGAGGTCGGTGAGTAAGAAACCAACTTTGCGGCAGCTACCTTCTTATTGGGACACATTCAAAGGCGGACGTTACAAGGCGCAGTATGAGATTGAAACCGGGCTTTCCAACGATGAATTGCGCGAAATAACCTTGAGACTCACCTCCTATCCTGCGGACTTTCACGTTCATACCAAGGTGAAGAAATTACTCGAGCAGCGCGCGGAGATGGGTGAGGGCAAACGTCCGGTGGATTACGGCACGGCGGAAGCACTGGCGTTCGGCAGCCTGGTGAAGGCGGGCGTTCCGGTGAGGCTCAGCGGCCAGGACTCGCGGCGCGGAACTTTTAATCAACGTCATTCGGTGCTGATTGATACCGAGAACGAGCGCGAGTACATGCCGTTGCAGCATGTGGCGGAAGGCCAGGCGCGCTGCGAGATTTACAATTCAACCCTCTCGGAAGCGGGAGTGCTGGGCTATGAGTACGGCTATAGCCGCGATTATCCCGAAGCGCTGGTGTTGTGGGAGGCTCAGTTTGGCGATTTCGCCAATGTGGCGCAAGCGGTTATTGACCAATTCATCAGCGCGGGCGAAGACAAGTGGGGCCTGCTTTCCGGGCTCGTCCTTCTGTTGCCTCACGGCTACGAAGGCCAGGGGCCGGAGCACTCCAGCGCGCGCATCGAGCGTTTTCTGCAACTGGCGGCGCGCGACAATTTCCAGATTTGCCAGCCATCCAATGCTGCCCAATATTTCCACTTGCTGAGGCGGCAGGGATTGCGCCACTGGCAAAAACCGTTGGTAGTCTTCACGCCCAAGAGCATGTTGCGGCATCCGGACGCGTCTTCGCCGGTTGAAGACCTTACCCACCAGCGCTTTCTCAACGTGCTGCCGGATTCTGAAGGCAGCGCTGCGGAAAGGATTCTCATCTGCAGCGGCAAGATCGGCCACGAACTGCGCGTCGAACGCGCCAAGCGCCAGGACACTTCGACCGCAATCGTCTTTCTGGAGCAACTCTATCCATTTCCTGAAGCCGAACTGGCGGCAGAATTGGAACGTCACACAGACGCGCGGGACATCGTGTGGGTACAGGAAGAGCCCGCCAACATGGGCCCGCTGTTCTACGTGCTGCCGCGCCTGAAGCGTGTCGCGGGGAAGCGCGGGGTACTCAGCGTGAAGCGCTCGGCCAGTGCTACTCCCGCCACGGGATCGAACAAGGCGCACGAAGTCGAGCAGAAAACGTTGCTGGGCCTGGCCTTCAGCACAAAGAGCTGAGGTTTTGCGGGTTCTGGGACGGGCCCACCTTGAGCGAGGTCACTAGCATCTAATCGGAGAATTGCGACGTGATTTCTCTGCTGCAATTCTGCGAATTTAGCTAATTGAAAGATTTCCTCTAAAGAATCGCGGCGTCCCGCCGATTTGGGCTTTCATGATGAGAGCCACGGCGTCCTCTCTTGCCGCATTCCTCTTCCCTCTCGCGATCGTCTGTGGCTCATTTACGCTCCGGGCGCACGGGCAGAGTGAACTTGACCAAGCTCACGTGGTCCCTGGCCCCACCATGCCTCTGGTGAAGGCCAGCTCCCGGCTGGGCGTGATCAAGAAGAACGTGGACCTCGTGCTGGTGCCAGTAACGATTACCGACACCATGGACCGCCTGGTAACCGGGCTGGCCAAAGACAACTTCCAGCTCTTCGAAAACCGCCAGCCTCAGGAAATCCAGCATTTTTCCGACGAAGACACCGCGGTTTCCGTGGGCATCATTTTGGACATGAGCGGCAGTATGAACAGCAAACTGGACCGGGCGCGAGAGGCGTTGCTGGACTTCTGTAAT
>Ga0335078_10003460_pt1 | contig 23516 bp, 14 predicted proteins | sample Lox_Sample_32_FD_206711 | JGI IMG/M metagenome (GOLD analysis project Ga0335078, IMG submission 206711) | Soil microbial communities from Loxahatchee National Wildlife Refuge, Florida, United States - Lox_Sample_3.2 | ecosystem: Environmental > Terrestrial > Soil > Wetlands | place: USA... | reverse complement strand
GTGATCTGCCCGCTCTTGGGTTCAGCGGGTTTGCTTGAGTTTGGCGAGCTCGCTAAACAACCCCCGCAGGCGCTCGCCAATTTGGTCATATTCTGAACGTTCGGAGGGGGTCAGGCCCACGAACGACTCCGATTTCATGAGCTCGATTTGGCGCTGGAACAGGCGGTCGATCTCGTCAGCGATGAGCCTGATCTCGCCCCGGGTCGGTGAGGTGGAATTTTCGGGCGGCATGAGAGGACGGGGACCCAAAAGCGCAGACTAATCGACACATGCCAAGCATTTGTCAGGCGATTGTCAAAACTTTGTATTGCCCGCAGATGGGACGGCGACCAATCCATCCACCAGCGCAGGACTGGCACTCAATGCAGGCGGGAACCGTTCGCTGCCCACGCCCTGCCGAACCGCGCTTGCCTGTTGTATGTTTGAAGAAACCTATGGCCTCGCGCTACGCACAGTGGATGTACGACTGGGAGACCCGGCTGACGTCGGTGGACAACAATCGCGTCGTCCGTCCTCTGGAATGGGGTGTGGAATGGGCACGAAATTGGCCCTGCCGCAATGGCTTCGCCCCTGGGCATGTGCCCGCCGATAGCGAAGCCTTCTTGCGCGAATATAACCAGCGCATTGCCGAATCAAGCGACGAGTTCTACTCCTACGCAAGGCCGAGCGATTTTCGTCTGGAGCGCCGGGCGGTTCAGGTTTTCAGTACCCGCGAGGTTCCCGACCCTCGGCTGGAGAAGAAGGTCCAGGGAACTTATGCAGATTTCCTGCGCTTTACGTCGCCGGTACGCTCACCCTTTCCGGAAAACAATCTGGTCAATGCCCGCTGGTTTCCGGCTCGCGGCAAGCGGGCCATCGTCGTGCTGCCTCATTGGAATTCGGACGCAGTCGCCTATACCAGCCTGTGCCGGACGCTGACTCTGCTTGGTGTGTCGGTGCTGCGAATGAGCATGCCCTATCACGACATCCGCATGCCCGCGGAAATTCGCCGCGCCGATTACGCGGTGTCGGCCAATATCGGACGCACTCTCGATGCCTGCCGACAAGGCGTCCTTGACCTGCGTTGTTGTCTGGATTGGCTGGAGTCGCAAGGATACACTCGCCTGGGAATCGTGGGAACCAGCCTCGGGTCCTGCTACGCTTTCCTGGCTGCCGCTCACGATCCGCGCATCCGAGTGGCGGCCTTCAATCACGCTTCGACCTACTTCGCCGATGTGGTCTGGCATGGGCAGTCGACTCGCCATATTCGCGAAGGCTTGCAGTCGCAACTTGACGTGGATCGTCTGCGCGGGCTGTGGAGCGCGGTGAGCCCCATGTCATACTTCCGGCAGTACGCCCGCTGGCCTAAGAAGTCGCTGGTTATCTATGCAAAGTACGACCTGACTTTCCTCCCGGAGTTCTCGCGGGACGTGGTCAGCGAATTCAGGAGGTTCGGGCTCGATCACAAAGTCGTCGTGCTTCCCTGCGGCCACTACACGACCGGTGAGACTCCTTACAAGTACATCGACGGCTGGCAGATTGCCTCGTTCCTGCGCACGGCGTTTGAGAACTAGCGGGGTGGGCTTACTCCCCAAATGCCAAGTGCCATTTGCGGACAGCTTATTTACAATGATTGCAGCCATGCGCCGAGATGGCCTGAGATTTACATGGAGCGTTACGACGAAGGGATTTACTGGCGAACTGATCCGCGGTCGGAGAGAACCCAATGAAAAGTCAAAACCGCATGTCGCTCCCGCTGTTTGAGGTTGATCCAGACGTAGCCAACGCCATCGACAACGAAGTTCGCAGACAGCACGAGGGGCTGGAACTGATTGCCTCGGAGAACTTCGTCAGTGAAGCGGTGCTCGAGGCTATGGGTTCGGTTTTCACCAACAAGTATGCCGAGGGCTATCCCGGCAAGCGCTATTACGGCGGCTGTGAGTTTACCGATGTCGTCGAAAATCTGGCGCGGGATCGGGCCAAACAACTTTTTGGCGCCGAGCATGCCAACGTTCAGCCGCACGCCGGATCGCAAGCCAACATGGAGGCCTACGCGGCCGTGCTTCAGCCCGGTGACACCATTCTTGGTTTGAATCTGGCGCACGGCGGGCACCTTACCCACGGCCATCATCTGAATTTTTCCGGAAAAACCTACCGCATTGTGCCGTACGGGGTCAGCAAGGATACCGAGACGATCGATTATGACGATCTCGCAATGCTCGCCGCGAAGGAGCGGCCCAAGCTGATCATTGGCGGGGGCAGCGCCTATCCCAGAATCATTGACTTCGTTCGCATGCGCCAGATTGCCGACAGCGTCGGCGCGCTCTACCTGGTGGACATGGCGCATTTCGCCGGGTTGGTCGCCGGCGGCGTTCATCCTTCGCCGGTGCCGCACGCGCAGATCGTCACCTCAACCACGCACAAGACACTGCGGGGCCCCAGGGCGGGGATGATCCTGTGCAAACAGGAGTTCGCCGCGGCGATCGATAAGACGGTGTTTCCCGGCGCGCAGGGTGGACCCCTGGTCCACATTATCGCGGCCAAAGCGGTCTGCTTCCGGGAAGCCATGCAACCCTCGTTCCGTGAGTATGCGCGGCAGATTGTGGCCAACGCCAAGGTCCTGGCGGAGACGCTGGCGGCCGAGGGCTTCCGCATTATCTCCGGGGGCACGGACACTCACCTCATGCTGGTGGACGTCTTCGCCAAGGGAATGCTGGGCAGCGAGGCGGAGAAGGCCCTCGACCAGGCTGGCATCACGGTGAACAAGAATGCCATTCCGTTCGACACCAATCCGCCCATGAAACCCAGTGGAATTCGCATCGGAACGCCGGCCCTGACCACACGGGGAATGCAGGAAAAGGAGATGCGCCAGATTGGCCGCTGGATCTCCGAAGCGCTGCACCACCGCGCGGAAACGGCGGTGTTAAGCAAGATTCGCGCACAGGTTCTGCAACTGGCCGAGGCCTTCCCTTTGTATCCCGAGCGGAGGGCCAGAGCTCAAGCTGAACTTCGGGCCTGAGGGTTAAGTCCTCGGTGTTCCTCCACAGCACAGGTGGAGAGGGTGAGAAGTCTGGACTCATGTCTTTGATGTTGCCCGTGTTGTTCTGTGGTTAAATCGTCCCCGTGAAGGTTGCTATCGATATCCGCCGGATGACTGAATTCGGCGTCGGTACCTATACCCGGAACGTAGTGCGGGCGCTCGCCCGTCTGGATCACACCAACCATTATTTCCTGATTGGCCCGCCGCAGAAGGTCTCCGAGATTGGCCCTCTCCCATCCAGTTTTAAAACCATACCGCTGGTGGACGACGGCACCACCGCCAGAGGCTACCTTGAGTTTCGCACCATCCTGAATCGCCTGGATTGCGACCTGGTGCATATTCCACATCTCTTCTGGATGCCGCGAAGTCTGCCCTGTCCCTACGTCGTCACCGTCCACGATGTTCTCGAACACATGTATCGCGCGCGCGATCGCTCCAGCCTCCGCCGTTCGCTGCATTTTCATCTCACCCGGCGGGTACTGAAAGGCGCAGGCAGGATACTGGCGGTTTCGAAATTCACCAAGAACGAGATTGAAAAACTGTTTGGCATCCGCGGCTCCCGCGTCGAAGTGGTCTATAACGCCATTGACGAGCGCTTTCTGCACGGCCACGCCTCCGAAAACGATCGCCAGATTCTTGCCGAGCGCTACCTGGTTACTTATCCGTTCCTGCTCTACGCAGGGCGAATCAGCCCGCACAAGAATCTGGTGCGCATCATCGAGGCCTTCTCGGCTCTCAAGGGAGAACTGGAAAAAGAGGGGCAGTATCCCGATCTGAAGCTCATCATTATCGGCGACGAACTCTCCAAGCATCCCGATTTGCGCCGGACCGTGATTCGCAGTGGAGTGCATAACGACGTGCGTTTCATGGGCTTCGTCCCCATTGAGATGTTGCGGGTTTTCTACGATGCTGCCAAGGTGTTTGTTTTTCCCTCCCTCTACGAAGGATTCGGACTCCCGCCTCTCGAGGCAATGGCGCACGGTACACCGGTCGTGACCTCGAACACCTCTTCGCTGCCGGAGGTAGTGGGGAACGCAGCCGTAATGGTGAATCCGGAGAATGTTTTCGAGATCATGCGCGCGCTCCAGCGTGTGCTGCTCGATCCGTCGCTCAGAGACCGTATCAAACAGCGCAGCAGCGAACAGACCAAGAAATTTTCCTGGGACAAATCGGCGCAAAGAATTCGGGAGATCTACCAGGAAGTAGCTCACACCCCACGTGCCTCCACTGCGGTACCTCACACCGCATAATTTTCCGTACAGAAGCAACAAATGTGTTTTGTCGGCGTTATTGCCCGAACCACATTCGCGCGACGTGCCTGATCACTTCAGAGGTCCTGGTTATGAGAATTCATAGACCCAAGTTCCATTCCTCATGATTCGCCCACCGGGACTTCAGGCTGCTCGTCACATCGCCACGCCCGGTCGCGAGTTTAGTCAGCCAAAGCTGTTGCCCGCGTCAACATCAGATTGATCGCTTTGTGGCCCCCTGACTGCTCTTAAGACAGGTGCTCCCGCGACTGTCAAGCAAGAGATTGCCAAACGCCTAAATCTTGGAGGTTCACGCAATGAAGCGTGTTTCGATTGTTGCGATTGTTATGTTTATGGCCGCTTTGTGTCCGGCGCTGCTTTCCGCTCAGGAAGTGGCGTCTTTGACCGGGGTGGTCACCGATTCAACGGGAGCAGTTGTTCCGGATGTAGCGGTCAAACTGGTGGACACCAGGACCAACACCAGCTACGAGGCGACGACCAATTCCGTAGGAGCATATTTTTTCGCGCGGCTTAGTCCCGGCCCGGGATACAAAATGACTTTCCTGAAGGAGGGCTTCGAGGCCGTTTCCATCGCGGATATTTACCTGGCGGTCTCGTCCACGCATACGCAAAATGCTCAGCTGACGGTTGGTACGGTGAATCAGAGTGTCGAGGTCAATGGCAGCGGATCGGAAGTAACTCTGGACACCACCGACACCTCCATCGGCAATAACTTCGACATGCGCACCGTCCACGACCTCCCGGTCATTTTCCGCGATTCGGTGGCCGCGCTCCTGCAATATCAGCCGGGCGTGGTGGCTGCCGCTTCTCCCGTGGATGACCCCAACAACAGCCGTACCGGCGCAGTCACTGGCTCTCGCCAGGACCAGGGGAACATTACGCTGGACGGCATCGATGTGAACGATTTTTCGACAGGACAGGCTTTCGCGGCTACGGGGAATGCGCCGGTCGATTCCATCCAGGAATTCCGCACCGAGACTGCCAATCCTCTTTCTGCCGAGGGCCGCGGCAGCGGGGCGCAGATTACGCTTTCTACCAAGAGCGGCACCAACAACTGGCACGGCTCGCTCTTCGAATACCTGCGCAATACCGCGACCGAAGCGAACGATTTTTTCAACACCCGTGCCACTCCCGTGATTCCGCGCACACAACTCAACCGCAATCAGTTCGGGGGGACCATCGGCGGACCCATCCAGAAAGACAAGTTCTTTTTCTTCGTGGATTACAACGGCCGGCGAGACGCGCAGCAGGATACAGTTGAGCGCATTGTGCCCTTGGCCAACCTGCGCGCCGGGGGCGTGTCGTATATCAACACCAACGCGGGCTGCGACGTCAACAGCCGGCTCAATACTCAGCCTAACTGCATCACCCAGCTTACGTCCGCTCAGATTGCAGCCATCGGCAGCCCAGCAGCGGGACTGGTGGCCGATCCTGCCTTGTTGTCCTTTATTGACAGCCGTTATCCGGTGGCCAATGACCTTACCGCCGGAGATGGCATCAATACCGGCGGCTTCCGATTTAATTCTCCGGATCACTTGTACGAGAACAACTTCATCACTCGCCTCGATTACAACCTCACCAGCAAGCACAAGCTGTTCGGCAAGTTTTCGATCATCGGGGAGAAACTGGGCGACAACGTGAATGGAGCGACGGTGCAGTTCCCTGGGGACCCGGTCACCAAGTTCATCATCGACACCAGTTACGTCTACTCGGTCGGCGATACCTGGACGATCAGCAACACCAAAGTCAACCAGTTTGTGTTCGGAGTCTCACGGTCCAGGCTGAATTTCCCCGACCACTTTAACCCCGCCGGGCCAAACAACTACCTCACCTTTGCCAATAATGGGGGGAATGAGGGCATCCTGGATAGCCCTTATTTGCAGCAGGACACGCAGCGGCGCGACATTCCCATCTATAACTTCCGCGACGATTTCTCGTACGTCCGCGGCACTCACAACATTCAGCTCGGCGGAACGTTCAAGCCCATCACCGCCTTGTCAAATGAAGTCCTCGACCTGAACGACATCACCATGGGCCTGGGCGGACAGCTTTTCGGGCTGGATGCGAACTTGCGTCCGGGGAACATTCTGCAGGATGCGGGCGCGGTCGCCGACACAGAGTGGGACAGTGCCCTGGCTTTTACCGTGGGGAGAATCGGCTCCTGGCAGCAAAATCTCAACTACAACCTGAATCAGCAGCCCACCCCGCAGGACACCGGCGACATTCGTAAGTGGAGATACTACGAGACCGAGGTCTACCTCCAGGATACCTGGCGGGCCCGCAGCGACCTAACCTTTACCTACGGCATCCGCTGGCAGTATTACTCCGTCCCTTACGAAACCCAGGGCTTCGAAGCCGTTCCCAATACGGATCTGGCTACCTTCTTCAATGAGCGGTTAGCCGCAGCCGAACAGGGAGTTTCGGGCGACAACACCATTCCCTTTGTCAGCTACATGAAGGGCGGAAAAGCGAATAACGGGCCCGGATTCTACCACGCCAACTGGAGAGATTTCGCGCCGCGCTTCAGCGTGGCCTACAACCCCTCCTTCACCGATGGTTTTATGGGACGGCTCTTTGGCGACCGCAAGACGGTTTTTCGCGCCGGTGCCGGCATCATCGACGACCATCCAAACACCGAAGCGGTGAACTTCGAGCAGAATCGCAACAGCTATCTCTTCAGCAGCCAGACCACCACGAATTTCGGGGCAGGCGAGAGTCCGGAGGCGGCGCTCGCCAACGATCCCAAGTTCACGGGCGTAACGAACATCCCTTCTGGTCTCCTCACCCCCCAGCAACCCACCAATCCGCTCACACCGTTCGTCACCAACGGAGTTCCATTCGGCGAGCAAAACGGACTGACATTCAATTATGCCGTCGATCCGAACCTCAAGACCCCCTACAACATCACTTTCACGGCCGGCATTCAACGAGAGTTGCCCGGGAAATTTCAACTCGATGTCAACTACTTTGGCCGCCTCGGACGACGTTTGCTGATTCAGGCAGATGGCGGACAGATCATCAACTTCACTGATCCGAAGTCAAAGCATACTCTGGCCGGCGATTTCGCCAACTTATCCAGGCAGGTAAGAGCAAATCCCAACGCGCCTCCGACGCCCGAGCCATTCTTCGAAAATCAGATGAACGCTGCCCTTGCTCCCTTCGGGGTTTCCTGCGCGGCGATAGGCTTTCCTAACTGCACGAGTATTCTGACCGACTTTGTCGGTGGGTTAGTTACTCGCGGCGATCTCTCCGATTCGGTCCAATTCCTGAATGGAAATGGACTCCTGGCATCGGGGATTGGGCTGAGCCCGCAATTCGATACCAACGTGTATGTCACCAACAAGTCATTCTCCAGCTACAACGGTTTGCTCGCCACCTTGCATAAAAACTATTCCAGTGGGCTGCAGTTTGATCTCAACTACACTTATGCCCACTCCATCGACAACGCTTCGGTTTCTGCAAACTCCTTCTTCACGGACTTCGTTTGCGACATCACCAATTTGAGCGTGTGCAAGGGCGACTCGGACTTTGATGTCCGTCACTCGATAAGCGCGACCGGCATCTACGACTTGCCCTTTGGGGCGGGCAAACGCTTTGGGGGAGGGACTTCTGGCTGGCTCAATCGGCTGATCGGAGGGTGGTCGCTCTCTGGCATCGAGAACTGGCACACCGGCCTGGGCTTTCGCACCAGCTCAAACGCATTCCCGATCGGTTATGCGACGGTGGCTCCGGGAATCTTCGACGGCGATAACGCCGCCATCCGGAGCAGCATTCACACCGACACAGCCAACGGAGGAGCTTTGCAGTTTTTTGCCGACCCCACCGCCGCAATCGGCGCCTTCTCGGGCCCGCTCGGACTGGAGATGGGTCCCCGAAACAATCTCCACGGTCCCCATTTCTCCGAAACCGATCTAGCCCTGATCAAGAACATCAAATTGCTGGAGCGCATGAACCTGCAATTCCGCGCCGAGGCTTTTAACGCATTCAACCACCCCAGCTTCGCACTGCCGCTAAACAATATTGCCTCCGGCACGGCAGACTTCACCAATCCGAGCACTTTCGGCGTAATCACCCAGACGGCCTCAATCCCGCGAGAAATGCAGTTCGCTTTGCGGCTTGAGTTCTAAAGAAATCAGGAGTGCGGTGGCCGGCCAGCTTTATTCTGGCCGGCCTTACTTATTTGGATCGGAGACGCGACAACCCTTCAGCCGGAGGCAACGTCTCACTGCCGCTTTCGGAAACCCCTCAAAGAACGGTTTACGCACCTTTCAGCAACGGATTCGTAGGTGAAACCAATCCCAGACGATGGAGTTTCTGCTCGAGGCGTTTGCGGTCGCCCTCTGCCGTGGCGGCAGACAGGCGTTTTCGAAGCTTCAGGAGCTTCTCTTTGCGGGTTCGGCGACGCCGTATTTCGGGGCGCCGGCTGGGTGCGGACATGCTTGGCCTCCTGGATGAATTCGAAACATCGGTCGCAACTTCAGCGAAACCTCACGATTCGCCCCAATTGCCACGGTCCCGATTGTATGCGCCGCGGGCCCCATGTGCAAAGTTTGGGCACTAAATGTCTCGGAACTGTCAATTTTTCATGAAACCGCTCACAACTTGCAAAAAAGCACTTGGATTGCGTCGGGGGATGCGCTATCTTGGCCGACACGAAAGTAAGGACCGGGAGATAGACGCGCACGGAAGATACGGGGCATAAGACTCAGCTTTCAGCTTTAGAAAAGCGGGTTTACCGCTCAGGGCTCGGGCCGGCGCCGAACTAGTGCCTTCAGGCGACGGTTTTTTCCTTCTGGGCGCAACCAGGGATGGGTTACAAGCTGTCTCCAGGGTTCGGAGAGGGAACTCCAGCCATGAAAGTCCCGCGGTGCCTGCCTACCCTAGTCGTAGCGGTCCTTCTTTTTGGTACTTTCTGCGTCACCACCAGCGCTCAGGATTCCACTCCCTCGCCCGCTTTACCGGACAGCGGGCAGGCTGCTGCGGTTACGCCCTCAGCTTCGGGCCTGAGCGATATCGCCATCCCTGGCCCTCTGCGTTCCTTTCTTCGCATGGCGGGAATAAGCCAGCAGGTTACGCCCGACGAAGTGATGCCGCTGCTGGCTCGTAACGTGTTCACCCAAGGGTACGAAGGTTGGCAGGGCGGCGGTGCACGAACCGAGTATCTGATTCTGTTAATGCGTTACGTCAAACAGGCTAAGGAATTAGCAGCGCTTTCCGCCGCTGACGGTGTGATTCGTGTTTCCCGCTGTGAGGAGGCTCCGCCTGTGCTGCGCGTGCTGGGCTATCGCACCCGGCAAGGATGCGGGCAGCGCAGCACCACCCTGGTAACCGAAGATCCGGAGAGAGCCTTTATAACCATTGACTCGGGCTTTCCCTTGTCCGACCTCGAGGAGGCGCTCCAGGGGGGGGCACCTTTCGCCTACCGATACCCGGCCTCTCAGATACCTCTCGAGTTTACTGAGCACGATTGGCTGGCAGTCAGTAAAGAGAATAGCGGAGGGGCGCTCGACGCCCTGATGCGCGACCCGGTCCTGGCCCGGTTGTACTGGGCGCTGACCGAAACCGACAGCGAGACGCGACATGCTCTCCAGCAGACGGTAGGGCTTGCCAACCTCCTCCCCTGTGCCTCCACTCTGGACTTTTACGGCAGTCAAATCCGGATTCGAGCTGGAAGGGTGCAGGTGCCCGGGGGTACAGAGGCGGAATCGGCCTGGAAGGAGTTGGTAGGAGCCAGCCCCGATTCACCCCGCGAGTTTATCCCGCGCCTTCTGGAAAAAGACAGAGGCTGGCTGGTTGCATACTTCGACGCTTTGTCGCGGGTAAATCGAGCTCAACAGGTCCACTTTACCGAAGGCCGCCGGCTGCGGCATTTCTACGAGGCGCTGCGCGGACAAGATGTATCGCCCGATGCAGCCAGAACCGCGTTTCGGCCCGCACCGGGGCTCTTGCTGCTGATGACTCGTGTGCGCTGGGAACCTAATGGAGAACCTCACGTCCCGGGAAATCTGGAAGTATGGCGAGAGATCATGCGCCAGAAAACCGACTCCAAGGTGATTCGCGAGTGGGGAAAGCGGGCTGGTCACTGGAGTCATCCCGAGCAACTCGTGGACGCGATGTTTGCTATTTCACGGGTTGAAACTGATCTTGGTCCCCTGCAGATGTATTTGACCTTGAGTGAACTTGACAGCCGTAGACCACCGGATCGGCCTTTGAGCCCACAGACCGTGCACCTGCTGGCCAGCCGGTTCGCGCAATACAGCGATCAGTATCTGGTGTTCTCTGAGTTTCCGGAGCTCGACGATACGTCGATCGCCGTGTTTATCAACACAGCCGAGGCCATGGACAGGATTCCCAACCATGCCCTGCGCGGCAATGCGATGGGAATTTTTCAGGCCAATCTGGGACTATGGCAGATTCTCGCCCGCCAAGGGCAGATCCCGGCCGATAAGCTGAATAGCTCCTGGCAGATAATGGTCAAGTCGTTTGCCAAGATTGTTTCCCCCGATCAGGTTTTTGACGCCGGCCGTGATTCTCTGGCGGAACTATTGCGGGCCGTAGCCGGGAAATCCAATCTGTCAGAGGACGAGATTCTCGATCTCCTCGCGGGACCTCCTCAAACCAGTCCTGAGGGCCAACGCATCCATCAGGAACTTGCCGACAGGATGCGATCCGTGCTGGACGGCCAGCGTCTGGTGTCGCTCGATACCCTGTTGTCGCTGGGCAGTGGCTTGACCGAGCTGGCGACGGGAAAAGGAGTCGGCGATTCGCTGGTGCCGCTCGCCGGTGAACTCAGGGAATTCGAGATGCCCCGTCCCATCTTCACCAGCAGCGAGCGCACGCAGTGGGCAGCGGGAGTGTACAACAACCGCCACACGGAGCTGGAGATGAAGACGGATTTGACCAGAGTGATCAAATCCCCGGCCTCGCGCGCCCGTCTGGAAGAAGCCCGGGGCCAGCTTGCCCCTTTGCTGCGCGACACGCTGGTAGGCTTGAACTACGCCTACTATGAACCGCCCGGAGCGCAGATGCTCCACCACAATCCGCTCTTCGTCCGCTCCCATGATTTCTCCGGAGAGACTGTCATCGGCGTGGAACACGTCTGGCAAGCTCCCCAGCTTTTCGGCGAAGGCTCTCCGGCTGGGGGTGGAGCGCACCTGGTTGGCTCCCTGGCCGATTTGCCTTACGTGCTGGCGGAGGCCGAACAGGATTTCATTGCGCCCGAGCATGTGCAAGCTCTGATTTGGAAGGAACTAGTCCCGGGACTGTTGATGAGCTCCACCGTGCCGCGCTGGTGGAACGTGAGTCGCGACGAACTCCACGCGGTGGCGCTCTATCAAAAGACCGGCGAGGAATTGCTCAATGCGGCCGCAGGAAATGAAGCCCTGCGCGCCGAGGTGCTTGACATTCTTGCTGACCGCATGGGGCCTCAGCGGTTGGAGGAAGTGGAGCGGGGGCTTGGTTCCGGGCACGTCGAACAGGCTACGCTTCGCATGATGCCCGCGGACAAGTTCTACCTGGCCGCGGAATTTCGTCGCAAGGCTCCTCAGCCAGCCGCATCGTTCGGACCCGCGTACCAGGAACTGGAGACCCTGTCCAGCCAGCATCCGGCGGAGGCAAGTTGGGAACGGCTGTCGCAGGATTTTGGTGTCCCCCATCCCATTTTGGCTCAGACCTATGCCCGTGAATTGCTGAATGTGGAGCCATTCCCGGCCTTCGAAGGTTATTCCAGCCGCTTATTAGCGGAGAGCTGGGACTCCAGCAATTTGTATTGGGCACGCCTGGCCGACGAAATGGGCTACTCACCCGTCCTGCTGAACCGTTTGGCACCAGAACTGACGCACCGCATGGTGGAGAAGATTTTCGCCACCAATTTCGAGGATTGGCCCGCAATATTGCGTGCCATGCGGGAAGCCGGTGACGAACTTCGGCAGGGCAAGATTGCTTTCTTGCCTACAAGCGGCGCAGTAGCGCAACGCTAGAACGCGCAAGTGGTGGGATCGGAATTGCAGGCACTTATGTCAAAGACATGGTTTCAGATCTGCGGAATTTTCCTGGGTCTCCTGGGCGCTATGGGCCCGCGGGCCGTCGCGCAAGAAAACGAGCCTCACATTCACGTCAATGTTGACCTGGTACAGCTGAATGTCGCGGTGACCGACTCCAAGGGAGATTACATCACCGGTCTTCGGCCTCAGGACTTCGCCATCACGGAAGACGGGATCAAGGAGAAACTGGCCACTTTCGCCGAGGGCAACGAGCCGGCTCGCAGGGTCGTGGATATTGTCCCGGACGACAGCAAGTTGTCGGCGCAAGGTGATTCCACCGCCACCACATCAGGCGGCGGTGCAACCCTTGGATCGATCGTTGCCGGCGCCAATGTCTTCATTCTGTTCGACACCAGCAATTACATGTACCGCGGATTTGTATTCGCGCAGGATGCAATCGCCGACTTTGTCCGCTCGCTCGAAACTGCCGACAAAATCGCGTTTTACTCCTACAGCCGCGACCTGTCCCGCGCCTCCGCCCTTACCGCGGATCGATCGCTGGTCCTGCGCGGAGTGCGTTCCACGGTGGCGGGAGACGACGCTGCCCTCTATAACTGCCTGCTGCTGACAGTGAAGGATGCTGCCCGCTACACGGGAAGAAAAGTGGTGGTGGTATTCTCCAACGGCCCAGACAATACCAGCATGGTACCCCCCGAGGATGTGGCGGAACTGGCGCAGTCCACCGGTATCCCCGTGTACATGATCAGCACTCAGTTGGCCAGGCTGGAACCAGTCTCCACCGCGGTGTTTGAGCGCATGGCCGCCGCCACCGGCGGAAAAGCGTATTTCGCCAAAAATTGGCGGGACGAAAAGGCCGCATTCGCTTCCATCCGCAATGATCTGGCGCACCTCTACGGATTGAGTTACTATCCGCAGGCTAATCCCAATCGGGGCTGGCGATCCATCGGTGTAAAGTTGGTGGGCGACCGCCTGAAAAAGTACAACATCCGCACCCGCAACGGCTATCGCCCGCAGCAAACCCAGCTCTTCATGGGCATTGCTCCGGTCTCGCCGGAGACCCAGACGGCAGTTCCACAGTAGGTTCCGGCCGCTTGTGGCCTAGAACGTATATTTCAGCGCGAACTCGATCTCGCGATTATCCGTGGCGGTGTTGGTAATGGCAGAGCCGCCGGGCACGTCCACCGCGACCAGAGCGCCCCCTCCTGGCAGACCGAAGTTCGGGTGGTTGAACAGATTGAAGAACTCCGATCGGAACTCGAGCTGTTGCGACTCGCGAATCTTGAACGCCTTCTGCAGGGAGAAATCGAAGTCGACCAACCCCGGTCCGCGCAGATCGCCGATTTTCGCGTTGCCGAAGCTGTGCGCGGATCGCTGGCCGGGAGCCAGCGGCGGCGTCAAGAAGGCCGCCTGATTCACCCAGCAATCGAGCGTCTGATGACCCGGTCGCGAACAGCCATACAGGTTCGCCTGATCCGCAGTATCGAATGAGAAATCGTAGGGATTGGCAATCTGGTCGGGACGATAGCTGAAGCTGCCGGTGTTGCTGAAGTCGGTCGACATCACGGCGTTCACCGCTTCTCCGGTTTGCGCGGTGGTAATGCCGCCGATCTGCCATCCGCCGAGAACTGCTTCCTCGATTCCGTGAGCGTCACCCAAGAAATGCCGGCCATGGCCAACCGGAATTTCATAGAGGTAACTGATGGAAAGCCGTTGCCGCAGGTCGGGAGCGACCGGGCCATGCTCGAGGTTGGGGAAGTAGGCATTCTGCACGTAGCCGCCCACGTTGCCATCGGCGTTGCCCAGGTTCTTGGCAAAGGTATACGCCGCCAGCATATTGAACCCGCTCGAAAAGCGCTTGTTCAAAGATGCCTGCAGACTGTGGTAGGCCGACTGGAACTGCGGATAGTCGAGCGGCAGCACCTGCGTCATGTTGGGCTGCTGCGCGAAGTAGCGGCGACCGTAGTTGGGCTTGTCGCAGTTGTTCGTGTCCAGACCGCAGAAGTTTGTGTCCAGTGGCAACGGCGCCTGATTCAGGTCGCTCGCTTCGTGATTCCACAGATGATAGGAGCGCGTGCCCACGTACCCGATCTGCGCCATCCAGTTTTGGGCGAACTCGTGCTGGATGTTCAGGTTCCACTCCAGAATATGCGGAATCAGCCGCACCGGGCCGGTCGTCTTGACCGGGCCATTAATGTTGGTTGCGCTGCTGGGAGGCAATGCGGCGGGGAAGCCGCTGGAGATCAGCTGCGCCGCGCTTGGGATCGCTCCGGCGTTGAAGTTGGTTGCGTAGAACGAAAGCTGCGGCGGGTTCAAACCGAGGTCGTCAAAAATGTTTGCCTCCGCCGAATAGAACATGCCAAAGGCGCTGCGGACGACGGTGTTTTTCCCCACCGACCATGAGAGGCCTATACGCGGTGCAATGTCCTTCTTATCGAACTGCACTCCGGCGTGCGAAACGGCGTTTGGCCCATAGGAGGTCACGACGATGGCACGGGTAAGATCAAAATTCCCGACTCGCCCATTCGCCGGCGAAGTCACCTCGTAACGAAGGCCTAGGTTGAGCGTGAGGTTGTTGCTCACATGGTAGTCATCCTGGACAAACTCGGCGAGATCCCAGTAGCGCGTGGGGTAAAGCCCAGCCAGAAAATCCTGCTCATTGGAGATCGGAGCCCCAAACAAGAGATCCGCTAAGCCGTTACCTCCGTTGGCGGTGCTCAAATCATCGGTATATCCGCCACCAAAAACGAACCATCCCCTCGGATTGGAAAGCTGAAAGAAGTTGCGCTGCTGGCGTCGGAAGTCGGCACCGAATTTCAGCGAATGCTTGCCCTTGATCCAGGTGAGTGTATCCGCGACCTGGAAAATATTTTCAAATACGTGCTCCGGCAGCCACTGCGAGTCCCCCAATGAAGTGAACCCGGCAAGATCGATGTTGGTCAGGCCGCTGGAGTTCGGGTAGCCTGGCCGATTGACGTTGGGGATGCCGAGCTGCGTGCCAAGGTCCTTGCCGAAATCGAAGGGCAGCGCATTTACCGCATAGCGGAAGTACCCGCCGTGCAGGTCGTTGAGCACACGCTCGGAGAAAGTATGGGTATAGCCTAGGCCCAGATGTTGCGCGCGCGAATCGCTGATGCTGGGGCAGCAATCGTTGCCGCCATAGAGCGGCCCGAGCGGCCCGGGCTGCTGGCTGCGCACGTCGCCGAAACTATAAGACGCAAAAATCTGATCCTGTTCGCGGAAACGGTGGTCGAGGCGGACGTCGAACGAATCCTGATCATTGATGTTGTTCACGTTGAGCAGGTAGTTGTTGGTCAGCCCCGGCAAATTGGGCATGGGATAAAAATTCGCGATGTTGGAGCCAACTTTGTTGATGAGGGTGGGGTCGATGACGTTCGCCTGGCCTTTGTAAGAGACCGGGGTACGCAATGTAACCGTCTGGCCGCCGCTGCATGTGAATTGTGTCAGTCCTTGCTGTCCTGCCGGTGGAAAAGGGTCGAATATTGTCCCAACATCGTATACAGGATCGCTACCCTTCGGCTTTCCACCGCACGGCGAGAATGTTTCTCCCGTCAGCCGGTCCGTAAAGTCTCCGCCTCGCTCCGCGGCTGTCGGTACAGTAGATAAGAAAGGCTGGCTCTGGCGTAGTCGGGATCCCTGGTAGTCCCCGAAGATGAATGTTTTGTTTTTGATAATGGGCCCGCCCAAGAAGCCGCCGAACTGGTTCCGTTTATAAGGTTGCTGCCCCTGGTTGAAGTAGTTCACCGCATCCAGCTTATCGTTCCGGATGAACTCGTAGAGTCCGCCGTGAATCTGGTTCGTGCCCGATTTCAGTACCACGTTCACTGCGGCGCCGCCGCGCCCGAACTCGGCGCTCATCGAGTTTTCCTCCGTCTTAAACTCCTCGATAGCGTCCGGGGGCGGTAACACAATAACGCCGCCCAGCCCGAATTCGTTGTTGTCCACTCCGTTGAGCAGAAAGTTGTTGTTGGAGACGCGCAAACCATTGACGGAGACGGCTTCATCCGCGCGCTCGTTTTCGAACACTCCACCGCTCACGTTGGAGCCGGTCTCACCGCCGTTCGCTCCCGGACCGAGGTAGGCTAACTGGATGAAGTCGCGGCCGTTCAGGGGCAGATCGGAGATTCGCCGCTCGGTTTCGAGCGTGCCCAGTGAAGAGGACTCGGTCTGCAGCAGTGGTGCCGCTCCCGTTACCTCGACTCTCTCGGAAGTGGCGCCCAGCTTGAGTATCAGGTCGACACGCGCGCTCTGGTTAACGGTGACATCGACCCCGGTCTGCACCGTCGTCTCAAAGCCCTGCTTGGTGGCCGAGACCGAATAGGTTCCGATCTTCAGCAGCTTGGCGCTGTAGTTGCCCTGGTCATCCGTGCTCACGCGAACCGGCTGCCCGGTTTCAATGTTAGTGATGATGATCTGTGCATTCGCCACTCGGGCCCCAGTCGGATCCGTGACCGCGCCGCCGATGGCGCCGCGGTCGACCTGGGCGTTTCCCAAACCGCTGAAAATCAACAGAGAAGCCACGCACATAAAGAGCGAAATGGATGGATACAGACGGCGAAGCATAGGTCCCCCAAGCACATCCCCCAGACTTGCCCGCACGTCCGAGGGAGGATTTTCGAATCGCTCATTGGTTACACCTGCCGACCGGGAGTGTCAAGAACTAAACCCCTGACCCGAGGTCAAGACGATTTTCTTCGACGAACTGTCGAATTTCCGCTACCTTGGACAGCTCAGCAGAAGCAGAAGGAATGTGGAGGATCGGAAATGCGAAGGGGCCTTGTTTTCTGTTTCCTCGGTTTCCTGGTTATTGGAAGTGTTCAGGCGCAGCAAACTCGTTTGGAAAATCTCCAAAACAAGACGATTCTGGTCTTTACTCCCCACCCCGATGACGACGTCTTTGGCGCGGGCGGCACGATCGCCCTGTTAAACCGCAATCACAACAAGGTCCTGATCGTGGTTTACACCAACGACGACAAAGGCTCCTACGATCCGGACATGAACTCACAGCGCCTAGCACGAATCCGCAGAGCCGAGCAGGAAGTATCGGAAGGAGAGCTGGGCACGCCCAAGGAAAACATCTCCTGGATGGGGTACGACGACGGCATGCTGGAATACGCGCCGCAGCCCAAGCTGACCGAGGAAGCCACCGCGATCATTCGCCGCGTCCGGCCAGATGTGCTGCTGAGCGTCGATCCCGGCGACTGGTTCGAGCGTTGGCACAAGACCGACCATCGGATGGCGGCGTTTAATACTATTGACGCGGTGCGCGCTGCCGAATTCTGGCTGTACTTTCCCAATCAGAAGCTGCAGCTGGGGTTGGAGCCCTACCAGGTGCCAGAGATGTATTTCTTTTATCCCTCACCTCAAGAGGCGAATTATTTTGTAAACATTGACAGCGTCGCGGAATTGAAGTTTGACGCCGCAACCAAGCAAGTAAGCCAGTTCGAACCGGCCGTGCACAAATACCGTCCTGATTGGGACGCCAAAGATCTCGCCGCGGCTAAAGACGAAATGCGTAAAGAACAGCCGCGCAAAGATGGACATTACGTGGAAGCGTTTCGCTATGCCACAGGATTCAACCAGTATTGAAACGAGGGTCACAGAGCCAAAGACGCGGGTATCTTGTTTCTGCCTGTGTCCTCGGTGGTAACGAGACTGCGAAAAGGAAAGGGAGATGAGCCATCATGTCAGCATTGGCCCTGCTCGGTGGAAAAAAAGCCAAAGGTAAGCCGTTTCCGGTGTGGCCGTATTACGACCAAAATGAAGAGCGAGCCCTGCAAGAGGTTTTGCAGAGCCGTGTCTGGTGGCGCACCCCGGGGACGAAAACGCTGGAGTTCGAGCGTGCCTTCGCCGCCTTTCACGGCGCAAAGCACGGAGTGGCGGTCACCAACGGCACCGCCGCATTGGAAGTTACCATGGCGGCACTGGGTATCAATGCCGGCGACGAGGTCATTTTGCCGAACTTTACTTTCGTCGCCACCGCCAGTGCAGTTTTATTCGCAAATGCGCTGCCCGTGCTGGTGGATGTAGATCCGGACACTTACTGTATCGATTGCGATCTGGCGGAAGAAGCGATCACGCCGCGCACCAAAGCCATTGTGGCCGTGCACATGGGCGGGAATCCGGCCGATCTCGACCGTCTAACCAAGATGGCCAAGCGTCATCGCCTCGCGCTGGTCGAGGACTCGGCCCACGCCCACGCCAGCGAATGGCGCGGACAGCGCGTGGGAACCTTCGGCGTCGCCGGCACATTCAGCTTCCAGGCCAGCAAACTGATCACCGCCGGCGAAGGTGGAATGATCATCTCCAACCATGACAAGTTCGAACTGCAGGCCCGCTCCGTGCACGACTGTGGCCGCATGCCCGGCGAATGGTTCTACAGCCATTTCATTTATGGATCGAATTATCGCCTCAGTGAATGGCAGGGCGCCGTCTTGAACGTGCAGTTGAGCCGTCTCGATGAGCAAACCAGACGGCGCCATCAAAACTCCAGATTGCTCGACCGCCTGTTAGGCGAGGTCCCGGGCATCACACCGCAGAAGGTGGACGAACGCTGCACCCGCAACGGTCAATATGCCTACATCTTTCACTTTAACAAGAAGCACTTCGCGGGCATCTCAACCGAGCGCTTTATTCAGGCCATAAACGCCGAGGGCATTCCGAACCAGGCCAGCTACCCGCCGTTGCACCAGTTGCACATGTTCCGCAACGGCAACTATCGCAAGCGCCTGAGCGGGAAGCAGGCGAAAGCCAAACATGCGTTTTTGAAGCAGAAATTCCCGGCAACGAAGAAAGCCGCCTGGGAGACAGTTTGGATTCCCCAGCCCGCGCTGCTCGGAGATGAAGAAGACATGCACGAGATCGCGGCGGCCTTCGAAAAGATTCAAAAGAACGCAAAAGAGCTGGCGTGATTCTTCTGCCCTCGAATGTCATTCTGAAGCCCTGACCAATATGTTCGATCGCATTTCATATTCCGGGTGGAACAACGCGTACAAACTGACGAATGGCGTCGTCGACCTGATCGTGACCGCCGACGTGGGCCCACGGATACTTTTCTACGGGTTTTGCAACGGCGAAAACCTGCTTCACCAAGTCAAGGAAGACCTAGGAAAGACTAGCGGTTCGGAATTCCGTCTCTATGGCGGACACCGCTTGTGGGTCTCGCCCGAAGTGGAAAGAACCTATTATCCCGACAACACCTCCGTAACGGTCACACAGCATGGCAACGCCGTCCGCTTTACCGCCGCACCGGAGGACCGGCCACCAGGAACACGCCTGCAAAAGGAAATGGAGATCGAATTGGCAAAAACCGGCTCGCAGGTTCGGATTGCCCACCGGGTCGCGAATCATGACACCCAGCCCACCATGCTTGCGCCGTGGTCGCCGACGATGATGGGCGCGGGTGGGCGCACTATCCTGCCGCTTTCTCCCCGGATTGCAATGGATAAAGATCATTTTTTGCCCGTGGGAGTCTTCGCTGTCTGGTCTTACACGGATTTTTCTGACCCGCGCTGGACCCTGGGCGCCTCCTACATTCAGTTGCAGCAAATGGCCAATCCCCAGGGCAGGTTCAGAGAACAGATGGGAGGAATTTACAACTCTTCCGGGTGGGGAGCCTATTTTCGGCGCGGCCTGCTTTTCGTCAAGCGTGCGGCCGTCGTTGCCGGCGCGCAATATCCCGATTTTGGCTGTAATTCCGAAGTATTTACCAACTCTGATTTCATCGAACTGGAAACGCTGGGACCGCTGGTTGAATTGCGGCCCAAAGAAATGGTTGAGCACGTGGAAAATTGGTGGCTGTTCTCCGGCGTGCCGTCGGGAGCGGACGATGCCTGGATAGATTCGGCGGTGCTTCCGCTGGTGAAGCAGACGGCGGAACTGTTTCGTTAGTCCTGGGCGGGCATCCCGATTTGACGAACAGGAATACGTCATCTACCATCGGCTCTCTCACTCGAAACGGAATCGAGCTCTCTCGATGAATCTACGAGCAGCGATCATTGGTGCGGGTTTTGTCGGCAGAGCGCACATTGAAGCCCTGCGGCGGTTGGCCATCCCAATCCAGGGCGTACTTGGAAGTGCGCCGGCCCGAACGCAGGAGTCATGCCGCTCGCTGGGTATTGCCCGCGCTTACAAATCGATGGACGAACTGGCGGCGGATCAGTCGGTGGATGTGATCCACATCTGCACTCCTAACCACCTTCACGCTCCGGAAACCCAATCCGCTCTGCAAGCCGGCAAGCATGTGATGTGCGAGAAGCCACTGGCCATGAATACCCAGGAAACCGCCGGCTTAGTTGCACTGGCGAGAAAGCAAGGGAAAGTCGGCGCCGTAACCTACAACCTGCGTTACTATCCGCTCTGCCAGGAAGCCCACGCGCTCGTGCAAAAGGGCGCCATCGGCGAGCCGCGGATCGCTCACGGCGGATATCTGCAGGACTGGTTGTTTTACCCCAGCGATTGGAATTGGCGTCTGGACCCGGCGTTAGGCGGGGATATGCGAGCTGTAGCCGATGTGGGTACGCACTGGCTCGATGCCATCTGTTGGATCAGCGGCCAGAACCTGAAGGAGCTCTGCGCGGATCTGGCAACTATTATTCCGGTCCGGCAGCGGCCCCAGGGGCCGGTCGAGACTTTCCAGGCGGCCGAGAACATCGCGACTATGCCGGTGCAGATGACCACGGACGACTACGGCTCCATCCTTTTGCATTTCGACGGCGGCATGCGCGGCGTGATGACCGTCTCCCAGGTAAGCGCAGGGCGCAAGAACCACATGTGGTTTGAGATTGACGGCTCGGAGGGTTCGCTGGCGTGGGACGAGGAAGCGCCGAACGTACTCTGGATTGGCAGCCGCAAGGAGGCCAATCGTTACTTGATTAAGGATCCTGCGCTCATGAGCCCACAGGCCAGAGGCTACGCGGCTTATCCCGCCGGACATGCCGAAGGATATCCCGACACGTTCGTTCAGCTCTTCAAAGATCTCTACGGCTACATTGCCGCCGGTGATCTCCAGGCTCCGCGCACTTTTCCCACCTTCGAGACCGGCCACTACGAGGTAAAGTTATGCGAACTGATTGCGGTGAGCGCGCGCGAGCGAAAATGGGTTGGAGTGCCAGGTAGTTAAGTACTGTCATCCTGAGCGAAGCGAAGGATCTATGCTTTCCGAGATCGAATTCGCGTTCGTTTCAATTCTCAGAAAGTCTTTGTTGCACGGGCCGCTCAGAATGACAAGACCGCAAGACTGTTGCCAAAGGGGGTAGCTAAGAATGGGCGAATGTCGCCTCAAGTGCCAAAGGCATAGGGGGGCAATTCTTGTGTCGTGCTTGCTTCCCTTGTTCGTTTCTGTTCTGCTGCAAGCACAAACCCGCTCGCTGCCCGACCACGTCCCTCCCAAGCGGTCCTCGCAAATTCACGACGGCTTTGGCATCAACTCCGATCTGCCGCGCGATCCCTATCTTCCCTGGAACCGCTGGTGGTGGACACGGATGTTCGACGCCGGCTTCAAATGGGCTCGCATCGGCCAGTACGAAAATAGCTCCGACCGCACCAGCTGGGACTGGATCGAGCAGAAGCGCGGCGTCTTTGCCAGCTCGCAGGAACTCGAGGATTTCATCGATTCTCTGGCCGATAATGGCGTGGAGATGCAGGTGCAATTGATCTATGGCAACGTGATGTACACCTCGCCGAGCGGCAAGTTGCCGGACGTGAGTGTGCCTGAGCCCGGATCATTCCACAACGATGACCGGAGTCTATATTCCGTCTTCTGGCCGCCAACCACACCCGAGCAGATTGCCGCCTTCGATCGTTACGCTGCCTGGATGGTGAATCATTTCAAAGATCGCGTTCACTACTGGGCGCTGTGGAATGAGCAAGACATCGGATACTGGAATCCCTGGGGTAATCCCGAGCAGTTCGGCAAACTGCTGGCGCCGTTCATCGAGACCGTTCACCAGACCGACCCGCAGGCAAAGGTCATCTATGGCGGACAAGCCGACCCCAGCCGCGAATTCACCCAGCGTGCATTCGATACTTGCCAGTGCGCCTCCGGTATCGACGTGTATGCCTATCACACCTACCCCGGTTATGGACAAAATATGAATCCGGAAACGATGGATTACGGAGCCTATCAGTCCGAATCGGCGCGCGCCTTGCGCGATCTCGTGACGCACTATCCCGGAATCAAGCCGGGAATTCCCTTTTTCGACGACGAGTTCAACTCCATTCCAGCCTGGGTGGGATCGGATGAGTCCGTGCAGGCAAAATATATCCCTCGCGGCTTCGTTTACAACCTGGCGGCAGGAGTAAAGACGTTTGTCTGGCTGCTGGCCGCGGGAACGGACGGCAATGAGTACGACGATTTCGGCATCCTCCACGGCCTCACCAATCACGATACCGACTTCACGCCTCGTCCGGTCTTTTACGCGCTACAAAATACCAATGCCATTTTTTCCGACACAAAGCTCGATCCCTCGATTGAAGTCAGTGGTCCGGACTTGCCGGCTCTGCGGCGCCAAACCGGATTCCCCTTCCTGGGATACGGCTTTCGATCCGACAAGGGGAAAGCCATCGTCGCGTATTGGTTCGCGGCGCACAGCCTGCCGGGAAACTCTTTCCCGCCGCTTTATGCGACCCTTTCCGTGAAAAATACGGGCATCACCCATCCCGTGCTGATCGACGTGGTGTCGGGCGAGATCAAGCGGGTTTCATGGAAGGCGGGGACCACCGACACCATCGAAGCCCTGCCGATCAAGGACAGCATCATGGCCGTCGCGGATGAAGATTATTTCGATTGGCCGGTGCTGCCGGAAGCTCCCAGCTCGCTGAATCTCTCCATCGGCGCAGCCTCAGCCAAGCTGACCTGGGAAGTTCACGGGGGAAATCCCACCGCAATCGTGGTAGAGCGCAGCCTCTCGGAAAACGACAGCGCAAAAGCAAGCTGGATCCGTATCGCCAGGCTGGCCGCCAACGCGGCGGAGTACAGCGATTCCGGCGTAAGGAAGGGACAGCATCTCGCCTACCGCGTGCGCGCCATCAACGCCGACGGCGAGTCGGCGTATTCCAACATCGCAAGGGGCGTTGTTCCGGGGAAGTAGCGCGGAGATATTCATGTCTCGAGGGTCCGGGTTTCTGCAGGCGGTATTCGCGGTTGTCCTCGTCGCCAGCGTAGCCAATTCGCAAAACCTGAACGGCACTCCTGTTCCTACCCAA
>Ga0335078_10003459_pt1 | contig 23517 bp, 42 predicted proteins | sample Lox_Sample_32_FD_206711 | JGI IMG/M metagenome (GOLD analysis project Ga0335078, IMG submission 206711) | Soil microbial communities from Loxahatchee National Wildlife Refuge, Florida, United States - Lox_Sample_3.2 | ecosystem: Environmental > Terrestrial > Soil > Wetlands | place: USA... | reverse complement strand
TGGCCCCATCGGTCGGGCGCCCGTCGAAGCTCAGCGAGTTCGAGGACGCTCATATCGAATCTCTAGGAGAAAAAAGATGAAGGCGTTGCTGGACTACGCGGGAAGGAAGTCCGGAACGTGGTGAAGGTCTTGTTCAGCAAGGGTTCGCTGCACCCGCATTGGAAGGGCGGGAGGTCCTTGGCATCCAATGGCTACATTTTGGTCAAGGTGCCGAACCATCCGATGGCTGACGTTCGCGGATACGCCTACGAACATCGACTGGTTGCCTCGCGAAAAGCCGGAAGGCCATTGCTGAGGGCAGAAATCGTACGTCACATCAACGGTAACAAGGTCGATAACCGGCCTGAGAATCTACGAATTGTCCGGAGGACATCCGGTGCACTAAGAGAGTGTGCCTGTGGATGCGGCAGGAAGATTACGGAGAGAGACGGTACAGGGAGGCCACGGCGTTTTGTGTCCGGGCACAACAAGTCCATTCCAAGTAAAATCGGGCCATCGGGAGAAGCCGAACTCATAGCCATGTGGGAAAGAGGCGACTCTGTACAATCAATCACTCAGCGCTTCGGGGTTTCGAAGGTCACATTCTACAAGGTAGCTCACAGGCTCTCACTGCCAAGGCGACATGGAACTGGAATGAGACGTCCACCCAAGGTCAATACGGCAAGACTCATTCCCCGATGGGCCGCGCGCGAGTTGATGGAGGACTTCGATGGGCTATGTGCGTACTGTGGGGAAATGGCAACTGGGTTCGACCACATAGTCCCAGTGAGCCGCGGCGGCACCACAATGCCCGGAAACATCGTCCCGTGCTGCAAGCGATGCAACTCCTCAAAGGGAACGAAATGGCTCGAAGACTGGGTGGCGCTCAAGAATATCGAAATATCTGATGGGGTGCTCGATGCAATCGCCTTGTCTTTCGAGACAGGCTACACTCAACCGTTCAAGGAGGCATCCTAATGGGAGAACACTCGTCGATAGAATGGACCAACGCCTCATGGAATGCAGTAGTCGGCTGTTCAATGGTGAGTCGAGGCTGTGAGCACTGCTATGCTGCGACCTATGATAAGCGGTTCCGCCTAGCGCAAGAGCACACGCCGTACAAACCTTGGACTCATCCAAATGCCAAGTACAACGTGCGCGTTTTCCCAGATAGACTCTCTCTTCCGCGCCGATGGAAACCAAGCATGGTCTTCGTGAACTCGCGAAGCGACATGTTCCACGAGGAGATTCCACCGGCGTTCCGGAACGAGATGTGGCAGGTGATGAAGGAGACGCCGCAGCACACCTACCAGATTCTCACGAAGAGGCCGGAGAACATCTCGACGATGCTTCCGGCCGACTGGGGGCAAGGCTACCCGAACGTCTGGCTCGGGGTCAGCGGCGAGACCATCGACCTAGCCTTCAAGCGGGGCATGTACCTCTGGCAGGTCAAGGCGAAGGTCCACTTCCTCTCCGCGGAGCCGTGGCTAGAGTCGGTCGTACCGGACCGTCCGTTCGACTGGTGGTTCTCGATTCAAGGATACGAGTGGGTCATCATCGGGGGCGAGAGCGGTCCGAACGCTCGGCCGATGAACATCGAATCGGCCAAGGCTCTCAAGGACGCTTGCATGCTCGGAGAGATTCCTGTGTTTGTCAAACAGCTTGGCGGGACTCGCGACAAGCGCTCGCACGATAAGGCGGTCCTCGACGGCAAGACGTGGAAGGAGTTCCCTACCTGAGGAGTCGATGTCGCAGAAACTGACCGGAGCCGGACGCTTCATCCCGAGCAGTGCCTGCTACTGGCTGCCGAAGGCCCGGAGCCACAAGCTCCTCGTGCCCAGCACGCGCTTCGTCAACGTGCCATCAGACTACCTCGCTGTCGTCGGTGGCGACGAGCACATACGCCCCGACACGGCGCGCCACTGGTCCGACGCCATCAGCAGGATTCACGCGGCGGCCATGACCATCGGCGGGTACCCCGTCTTCCTCCGTACCGACCTCGCCTCGGCAAAGCACTCGGGGCCGGCCGCGTACCGTATCGAGAAGCGCGAGCGCATCGACCCGGCGATGCGGGAGACCTTGGAGGACAACGAACTGAAGTGGCTCAACCCGTACGCTTTTCTAGTGAGGAAATGGCTGAACCTTGAGTTCGCCTTCGTGGCGTTCGACGGCCACCCCATCGCGAGGGAGTGGAGGTTCTTCGCGACGAAGGACCGCATCGTGTGCCGGCATTTCTACTGGCCGGAGGATTCGATTCGCTTCTACCATGGCATCATCGAACCCGCCGGGTGGAAGGCGGCCCTCGCGCACTTCTCCTCAGAAGCGCCGCCTTCCGAACTCGATGCCGTGGCGCTGAAGTTCGCGGCCGTCTGCGACCGTGCATCGATGTGGTCCGTGGACTTCGCAAAGGCGAGAGACGGGAAGTGGTGGTTCATCGACGCCGCGGTCGCCGAGGACTCGGCTCATCCGTGGGACGGCTGCGAGCTTCCGAACAACGAGAAGCACCGACAGCACGCCACTGACGTGGCTGGAACACCCTCCGAGGAACCGTAGCATCGCATTACCAATGGATAAATACTCCTCTTCCTCTTCCTCACCTGTGACGTCGGAGACGAGTAAGTGCCCGCAGTGTGGGCATGTGCAGAAGCGCAGAGGCTCGCTGGGTGGGGTCAAGTGCTCCAACTGTGGGAAGAACTACTGGCTTGACGTCAAGGAGAAGAAGTGAACGCGCGTGGCTCTGGACCTGAGGACGTCGCCCGCTCGTTCTACGAGAAGCAGGGCTGGGAAGTCTTCCATGCGGGCGCGCCCGACTTTCTGCTCCGAAGGAAGGTGGATGCGGAGACCACAGAGTTCGCGTTCGCCGAGGTCAAGAGCACCAACGATGAGCTAAGGCACAGTCAGCGTGTCTGGTGTGCGGCTCTCATTGTTCTTGGCGCCCGTGTCGATTTGGCCCGGGTCACGGGCCGTGGCGAAGTCACACTGCAGACCCCAACTCTCCGCTCGGGCAGTGGCGGATTCGTTCTCGTGCCAGAGATGTCACCGGCCCCGCGAAGGGCAAGCACTTCGGCGGTACCGATGCGCGTCCCGCTCGAAACCGCCGGCGCGGTGGCAGAGTTGAACTGCCGGAGATGTGGCTACACTTGGCTACCGATGACAGAACGGAAGCCGGGCGTCTGCCCTGCATGCAAATCGCATCAATGGGACAAGGAGAAGAAACGATGAGCGACGAAGTGGAACAGGCATCACAGCGACAGAAGCAGTTCATCTACGACCTCGGAGTCGAGAACATCCCCCAGACGCTCGACCGGGTAACGGCATCGCGGTGGATTGAGGAACTGAGCCGGTACCGGGAGATGGTCGAGCGCAAGGAGGACGTCGGCGGGAACAAGTTCCGGATGGACCTGTTCACCGACCCTCCCGGCGGCGGCGCTCCAGCGCCGGCTCCGGAGCCGAAAGCCAAGGAGCGACCGAAGGTGGCGACGACTACCGCTCGAACCATCCCTCCGGGCGAGACGTCGCGCGCCTTGGCAGCCGAGGCCGAGGAAACTCCCGGTCTCGTTCCGGCCTCTCAGATGGCGACAGCGCTCCTCATCACACCCGAGGTAGACATCCACAAGGCCGAGGTCGTCTGGAAAGCCTTCCGGGAGTTCCGAGAGTTCATCCTGAAGGACCCCGCCTGCGCCGATGACATCGAGGGGAGTCGGGAGATGAACCGTACAGGCGCCACCCGGCTCGCAATTCCTTTCGGCTTGTCCATCGAGGAGAGGTCCATCGACGAGAAGTGGTTCGATGACGGGGACTGCCGCTTCATCGTAAGAATCCGCGTATCCAAGGGTCAGCGATTCGTCGATGGCATCGGGTCCTCTCGCCTGTCGGAGATTCCGGAGAAGACCAAGAAGGGAGGGGCGGTTCCGCTGGCCCAGCGGGAACACTTCGCCATGACAAGGGCGTGGACACGCGGCGCCAAGCGCGCGCTCGCCGACATTCTCGGAGGGAGCGAAGCCGAATGAGCGACGACAAGGTCGAGCGTATCGTGCTCTGGGAGATGAAGTCCTCAGGGCTAAGCTGCGGCGGGTTTGGTACACCCACCGAGTTCGGTTACTTCTTCACCCGCCCGAACAAGAACGGCAGAACCCGTCGATTCCCAGCGGGCACTAGGATAGTCGTGGAGCTACCGGCTGGCGTTCCACCGGAGTACGATGAGCCGCAGGGAGGCAACGACGAATGAGCGACCACCAGCGGTATCGCAAGCTCGTCTCCGTTGGGAACTACGAGCACATCCTCGTGGAGTGGGAAATCGAGGTGCCCACCGCCACCGTCGAGACCTTCCAGCAACTCACCAAGGGCGTCGACAAGTGCGCGAACCTCGCGAAGCATCAGCACGAGCTTTTGCGCGAGTTGAAGTTGGTCACTCAGGAGCTTGACTTCCTGCAGAAGAACCCCCGCCTCGACTCGATGGAGGAGTCGAAGACCATCGAGCTTCGCATCGAGACGATTCGCCACGAACTCGAAAAGGACTGGATGGACATCGAAGGCTTCGGGTGATGCTCGCCGAGGTCATCGACCGTGCCATCCACCGCGACCACGACAAGGTCTGCTGGCCAGCCGTCCGGCACCTCATCGCCGACATCGAGGACGACCCCGACTATCGGCTCAGAGAACGCGCGGACCGAGCGGTTGCAACGCTATCGGGCCTTCTCGAAATGCTGCCAGAGGCGGACTCGAACCTCTACAAATCGTGGCCCGGCTTCGAGACTCTCGACCGGGACCTGTGGCAGCTTCGCTACGCGCTCTCGCTGCACCCGAAGCCCGAGGAGTCGCACGTGCCGATGATGCGGAGCAGCCCCTTCAAGCCCTGCCCGGAGTACCAGTCAGACCTTGCGGTCTCGCACTGCCAGAGCGACCACGAGCAGGAACTCTGCCTTCCGTGGAGGATTCAGTTCGATGGGCTCTGCATGGGCCATCAGGTCTCCGGCGTTACCAATGGCGGCGGCTGGACGCTTGTTGCCACGGACCTCTCCCACGCTCAGGCGCGCCTAATCGCCAACGCTCCAGCGCTGCTCGACGCGGTTCAGGGACTTCTCGGCCAACACTGCACGTGCCGGGACAAGGACGGCAGCGGCAACTGCGCCGAGGGCCTCCACGACCATGAGTTCGCCAACAAGGTCCTTCGAAACATCGGGGTGAAACCGCTGGAATGAGCAAGCCCTTCGAGTTCTCCATGCGGCACTTCGAGGAGGTGGCTGGCAAGTCCAGCGACTGCCCGGTCGGCATGAACGTCGGGAAGGACAAGCTCCTCGCATGGTGCAGCCTGCACCGCAAGAACCACCCTGTCGACATCGATGGAGTCGTGAAGCCGTGACCGACGAGATTGGCTTCTACTCCAAGGACGGCGACCACGGGTTCCTGTCCAACTTCTACCCCTGCCAACTGGTCATCGAGGGATTCACGTTCCCCTCTGCGGAACACGCTTACCAGTGGAAAAGGGCAAAGACGCCAGAGCTTCGCAACTGGATTCGTGTCGCTCCTCACGCGCGGTACGCCGCCGACGCTGCACGGAGTCTCCGTCCCTACGACGTAGCCGAGAACTGGATGGAGATTCGCGTGGCGTGGATGCGCCGCGTCGTCTGGGCGAAGTTCGAGCAGAACTATGAGTTGGCGAAGCTGCTCGATGGCACCGGGGATGCAGTCCTCGTCGAGGAATCGCCAAGGGACGAGTTCTGGGGAAGGAAGCCCGACGGCACGGGGAAGAACATGCTCGGTAGGATTCTCATTGGCGTGCGCGAGTGCCTCCGCAACGGTCCGAAGGTCGAGTTCGTTCGCATGATGCCGGAGGTACCGGTTCCATGATGCGCAAGCAGCCGTGCTCGGTGTGCACCGCACTGGGATTCGGAGCGGACCATTCAGAGTGGGTCCATCAGAATCCCAACACGACCGAGGGGCAGATGCACACCCTGCTCGTAGCGACGGAGCAGGAACGCATCATCTGGATGAGGGCGGCCAAGCAGGCCTACGTCTTCCTCGCGTGGCCAGTCTCTCAGGCGGATTCCGAGGAGGGCCAGTCGAAGGTCGAGGCCGCTGAGAAGGAAGCGAACGCGCTAAGGATACGGCAATGAAGAACGAAGAGGGGAAGAGCGAGGCAACGCGGCGAGAGCAGCTACTTGCCGAGGCTGCCAAGGCGTTCGACTCCCTGTCAAGCCCGTTCGATTCACAATGGCTCTCGGAGCACGAGGTGACCCTCGATGAATGCGGCGACCTATCGGAAGATGTGGCCCGCGCGATTCGGTTCTACCTCAGGACGCCAAAGGACGAGCGGTTGGGAGCCGCCGTGCAGGATGCAGCCGAGGAAGCCGGTCTGCCGCGAGAAATCGCCGCGGGCATGGCGGCGAGCTATAGAATGTCCGCTGCGACGCGACGTCTGAAGGAGATGAACCGATGAGAGAGGTCTTCGAGTGTGGCTGCGTAGCGGAACTCTATACCGATGACAGCGGTATCGACCGCATTCGGTTGACCCACGGCTCCCACATCAACACCGAGAGGAACCCGCCGGCTCGCGTTCCTGAGAGGGACCGATGAGCGAGAACCGAAAGGCCTACGTGACACTCACGCGGACTGAGGACGGTCGCCTTGGTCTGATTCACGGTCGACGGCGAGGCGTCATCGCGTACTTCGACTCGAAGAGTCGGATGTTCTTCCGTGAGGTCATCCTAGGCTACGTCCATCTCCCTCGGCTGATGACACCGAGTCAGGCCCGGCACTGGGTCAACGCGCACTTCCAAGAGATTCACGCGAAGTTCCCGAGCATCCCGGAGTTCAAGCCGTGAGTCCCCGCAGCACCGCGCACGTCGAGGAGTTCGACCCGGGCAGTTTCCCCCATCCAACGGACAGGTGCGGCTTCGAGGACTGCCACCATACGGCTTCGATACATGCATGGGAGAACGTCCCCAAGAGCGAACTCGCCCGGCCCTACGAGAAGTCGGCCCGCCGTCTCGTCTGCTCCCGGTGCCGGGCGACGAAGCGCGACTACCGCGGCTGTGTTCTCGTTGCGGAGACGAACCCGTGAAGGCAATGGATTACCCCGGGTCCGTCGTTGCCGAGGAGGTTCTCACACCGAACTCTCTGGTCGTCGTGACCGGACCCATCGGCTCGGGAATGACGGACTTCACGTTCCAGCTTCTCCAGCATTTCAAAGGCGCTGTGTTCACCACCGAGTACCTCCAGAGCCCTCCGGCCAACTACCGCCAGATGTCTCGGCTTTCGCAAGCACTGGCGGCCATCGCCGTGGTGACCCAGTCGAGACTCCCCTTTGCCATGCATATCGACCATGCGGGAGTCACATCCTTCACCGTGAGTCGAAAGGAAATCACGCGTCGTCAGTGGTGCATCGAGTGGTTGGTCAAGGCCATCCAGAAGGCCAATGGAACTCTGGTGCTCAGGGAGCGGCCTCGGAAACCCCCGCGACATTCTGCGACCGCTTCTCGAAGGATGGGACCACGCTACACTCTGCATCAAGAATACCCGAAGTACGGTCTTCATCGGCGACTTCGAGGGTAACGGGAACCACTACTGTGCTGTCCCAAGGACGACGTGGCGGTACGACACCCACGAGATGTCCGCCTTCGATATGGATGTGGACCCGAGCAAGTTCGCCGGCTTCTTCGCCGGTCTGTTGGGAGACATGGTGTGATGAGCGAATCACTTCTCGGGGCCTTGGTCGACTTCCGTCACGACATCCGCATGACGGATGAGACGAAGCGAGAGGTCCATCGGAAGTACTCCCTGTGGGATGGACACGTCAAGTCGGAGACCCAAGGGCGCCTACTGCATCGCTTCGAGTGTCGCAAGTGCCACCGGGGCGTGTGGCTGTCATTCGAAAAGTCCAATGATGCCCGCGTGTGGGACACAGATTACGTCAAGGATGCGGAGGACGGCGTTCGGTATGCCTCCCTCTGGCTGTCGGACGGTCGCTGTAACGTCGGTGAGATTGTCCGGCCCGAGGCGTTCCTATGATGAACAACCTTGGCGACCCGCCGTCTCCCATGTTCTCTCCTGCACCGACGACCTGCAAGGTCTGCGGCGCGGCTCTGACTCCGAAGGAGATTGTCGACTACGACGGCGTCTGCGAGAAGCACGCGCCTCTGCCGTCAACGGACGAGGATGAAGACGACGAGGAGGACGAATGACGAACCAAAGCTACCTGCAAGACTTTCAGAGCTACTACCGAACAACCATTCTCATCGCTGGTCTGTTCGGGTTCAGCTTCGGCGGTCTCTTCGTCCTCCTCATGCTGGCCGGGAGAATCCCGTGAGCAACCCGAAGCCCGGCGACATCGTCACAGTGACGATGCGCGACGGAGAGGTCCTCGACAAGAACGGCTCCGCTCCTGAAGGATACATCTGGGTTCGGATTCCCAAACACGGACCCGTTCAGGTGCCGGTCGACTGGGTCCGCGTCACCAAGAAGAATCCACGAAACGAGAACGGCCACCCGAAGGAGGTCGAGTGACGATGGGCAAGGAAACGGCCGAAGACTTCTGGGCCGGCGCCGAGCCCGGCGACTACTCCGCGCTCGTGGCGAAAGCCGGCCCCTGCCGCCTCGGTGGGCAGCACACGGAGCCGAGGTTCAACGGGATGGTCTACTGCGAGCACGGCGTCTCGGTCTTCTTCTGCAAGCCCTGTCAAGGCCTTCCAGATGACTACAACCCCATCTGCGAGGAGTGCAACCAGCCGAAGGACCAGCACACCGAGGCCGAAGCCGCGTACTGCATCACCCGCGGCCTTTCACGAATGCTCGACAAGCCCGTTCACGTGACGGGGCCATGAGCGAGGAGGTCTGGAGCATGGAGAGGACGGTTCAGTTCATCGAGCGTCTGGACCGCCAGACCACGTACCTGCCTTGCCCCGGCTGCGGGAAGACGCCCGAGGGAAAGACGCCGAGAAGTTACCTGCGCGCGACCTGCACGAAGTGCGGTGGCACTGGCTTCATCATCAAGTCGCCGTCGACCGAGGCAGCACGATGAGCGACCTCTCTCGCGGCTCCAAGTACGAGGACCGCATCCGACGGTTCCTCGAATCGAACGGTTACATCACCGAGAAGGCGCCGAACGTCGTCGTCTGGATTCGGAAACCGGGGCAGCAGCCCTTCCCCATCAGCAAGAAGCGCGACTTCTTCGGCTGCATCGACGTCATCGGGATTCATCATTCTCGGGACCCCGTACTTGCACAGGTCTGCACGGCCAAGAACCGCGCCGCACGCCGAAGGAAGGTCGAGGAAGGTCTCCAGAAGATTCTCTCGCCGGTGTTGCACTCCGACAACAACGACATCCTCCTCTTCACGTGGGGAAAGTGGAAGGGAAGGGGCTACGGCTTCATCGTCGAAAGGATGGACCGCACCGGCTCCATTGGCGGCAAGCCTACATGGGATGAGTACTGGTCGCCTCTCGTCGAGAGCGGCTTCCTCCCATCGAAGGAGGCGCGTTGAACATGGAGAAGGGGTACACTGTCAACGAGGTCATCGCGTACCTGCAGAGGGCAAGCGAGCGCTGGCAGCAGGTCGCGCACGACCACCCTGAGGAAGCCTACGGGGCGGAGGGCATCAGCCGCATTCTCGCAGATGTTCGAGCAAGGCTCGAACTAGGTGACAGCCACGAACGTTTGCTCTATCTACTCAACGCGAGAGACTCTCATGGCAAGCTGCTCGCGTGGGCAAAGAACAACAGGTTTCGACTGGCGCTGAGAGAACAGGTCGAAGCCGACGGGATAGTCAAGGGACCGAAATGAGCGAGAAGGTTCTCCGTTTGGCGCCCGGCCTCAGCATCCCGGCCGAGCAGTTCATCACCTCGGCGACCGCCCTCATCGGCAAGCGCGGTGCCGGCAAATCGGGCGGCGTCAAGGTCATCGAGGAGGAACTCTTCCGGGTCGGCCTGCCGTTCATCACCCTTGACCCGGTCGGCGTGCACTGGGGGATTCGGTCCTCGTATGACGGCAACGGAGTCGGCCTGCCCGTGCTGGTGATTGGCGGCGAGCATGGGGACATCCGACTCGACCGGCGAGCCGGCGCCGAAACCGCAAGGGCGATTCTCGATGCCAACGTCTCGTGCGTCATCGATTTCTCCGAGGAGCCGAAGAGCGCCTACAGAGAGTTCGTCCGCGACTTTGCCCGAGAGGTCTACGCCAAGAAAGCATCGCCTCGTGTCATCATCATCGAGGAAGCTCCCGAGCTAGTGCCGCAGAAGTTCCGTCCCGATATGACGGAGGTCAAGGAGGCCGTGGAGCGGCTGGTCTCCCGCGGCCGGAACAAGGGGCTGGGCGTTGTGCTTGTCTCGCAGAGAGCCGCGACCATCGACAAGGATGTCCTGACGCAGATTGACAACCTCTTCGTCGGCCGGCTGCTCAGCCCGCAGGACCGAAAGGCGCTGGGCGAGTGGGTCGAGGCGTGGGACGTTCAGGACAAGTTCGGTGAGTTCATGGCGGCGCTCGCATCGCTTCCCACGCGAACGATGTACCTCTGGTCGCCAGAGACGCTGAAGCACTTCGGGCAGATTCGGTTCAAAGACTTCCACACGCTGCACGGGGACCGAACCCATCTCAATCGTCTGGGCCTGCTGGAAACGAAGCCGGTCACCACCGACGTCACCGCTGTGGTAAAGAAGCTCGGGCAGACGATGGAGCGCTTCGCCAAGGAAAAGGCCGACGTCGCCGAGCTTCCACGACTGCGCGCCGAGGTCCAGCGCCTCCGGGCCGAGCGCGAGCAATGGCAGGCGGGCGGTCGCGTTCGTGACGTGGACCTCAAGGCGGTTCAGGAGGCGAAGGCCCGCATCGGCGCCCTCGAATCCGAGACGCGCATCCTTCGCAAGTCATTATCACTAGCAAATCGAACCATCGAGCGTGCACGGGAGATGGGCACGAGGCTCAAGGAACTCGAAATCGAGGAGGGGCTGGGAGTTCACCTCGACCTTTCACCGACCCCTCCGTTACTCTCCGCCCGCTCGGAATCTCTCCTCGACCGTAAGCACTCGGGTACGCAAACGGCAGATGGCGTCGGAGCAGCATCGGTTGGGAAGGCCGAAACGCGGGCGGAGGCTCCGCTACCGGTGGTGGTTCGGCACCGTGGCGCGGAGTACGTCAATGCGGACCTCGTGGAGGGAGTTCACGGGAACGACCCGAACGGCAAGCTCTACTCGGGCGAGTCGAAGATGTTGCGTGAGGTCGTTCGAGCAACATTGATGGGAAAGGCGCTCACGCGCGCCCAGCTTGGGACGCTCTCCGGCTACTCGCCTAAGTCCAGCACGGCCAAGACCTACGTGAGCCACCTCAAGCGGATGGGGCTCATCGTCGAGCGCGGCGGCGCTCTATCGGCCACCGACGAGGGCCGTGAACGCAACGGACCCATCACCGACGTGCCAGCGACGCCCCGCGAGCTTCTCGCCATGTGGGAGGGGAAACTCTACTCGGGCGAGTCCAAGATGCTGCGGATGCTGGTGGACATGAAGGACGGCGGATTGACTCGCCAGCAACTCGGCGACCTATCGGGGTACTCGACGACCTCCTCCACGTTCAAGACCTACGCCTCGCACCTGAAGCGGCTCCGCATCGTGACCGAGGAAGGCGGAGTGCTTCGCGCTGTCGAGGAACTCTGGAATTAGGCCCGTTTCCGGCACATTGTTGCTAGTGTGAAAAACGTGCCCTGCCGGAGCGCCCGGATGCTCAGTCTATAAATAGGCAGAATCACCATCCCTCCTCGATGACGCCCAGCGCGGGCCACAAATCACTGTCCTCCGATGTGCCGGTGAAAATCCGGCGTCCTCGCTTCGGCGAACGACTCACACCATCGGAGGGCGAACCCACCCCCAACCCCGGCGACGAGGTTTCCCATCGACTCGTTACTGGGCGTCATCACCGCATGGAGGCTGCGAGGGGAATGGAGGCCTCCCGGAGCGGTCAAGCGCCCCCCGGCGCGAAGGCCGCTCCGTCACTGTGGCTGTTGGTTTGGCCCCGCCTTCCCGAGGTGGGTGAAGGTGTGTAAGGGATGCCTAGCTCGGTCCTGCTCCAAGTGTCACTGTCCGCGGCTGTACGAGCCGACCCAGTTCAAGGGACCAAAGGGAGCGAAGGTCTGCCGAGAGTGTGGCCACTACGTTCGGAGACCACCGACGACGCTGGAAGAGTGCGCGGCAAAGGCGAGCCAATGAAGTCTCCCATCCGCTGCCGGTTGTTCGGGCACCATGAACTGGTCGGCTATCGAATCGTCGATGGGCAGGTCACGCGCACAGCCGAGTGTAGCCGGGGGTCCTGTACCTACACCCGGATTCTCGGACCGGTTCCTAGGGCTCCCCCATCAGTGCCGAAGCCCGACGAGCCTCCCCACCCGCCGTGCGCGTTCTGCGGAGGAGTGAAGTCTTGGATGGTGATACTCGACGACCGGCTCGTAGAGGTACGCTGCGCATTCTGTGGGGGAGCATGACGAAGGACTACCTGACCGGCTCGAAGGGTTTCATCGGGTCGTACCTGCGGCCCTACCTCGAAGAGCGCGGCGATGAGATTACTTCGACAGCCGACGCTCAGTGGGAGAGGTACAAGATTCCGACGGGAACGGACGTCGTCTACCACCTTGGGGCGCTCGTTCGTCCGCAGGAGTCGATGCAGCAACGTACGCTCTACTTCGACGCGAACGTCCGGGCGACCCTCGACCTGTTGGAAGCTGTCAAGCTAAACGCTCCTTCGGCCAAAGTCGTCCTGTTCGGGTCGGCGACTCAGGACCATCTCGACTCATGGTACGGCTACACGAAAGCGATGGCAGAGCTTGCCGGTGATGCGTACGCGAAGTTCGACGGGCTCAGCGTCTACAAGCTCCGATTGTTTGGCGTCACTGGAATCGGGAAGTCCGGCGACGTCGTGAACGACTTCGCGGAGCAGGCAGCGAGAGACGGGAGGATTCGCCATGGCGACCTCAGCGTTGCCCGCGACATCTCTGATGTCCGAGACGTCGTTCCGGCCATCGAGCGCCTCGTTCGCACCTCTCCGCCCGGTGTCTACCACATCGGTCGGGGAGAGGCGATACCGATTCGGTACATCGCCGAGTGGTTCGGTGTCCCGCTGGAGCCGGAAGAGTCGCGGGTCAGGAAGGAGGACTCCGTTCACGTTTCGCCGGCGAGGTCGGTGGACGCTCGACCCATACGGGCGACGCTCTGGTGGGTCTACGACGCATGGCAAAAGAAGGTCGGAGGCAAGTCGCCGTGAAATGCCCTGCCTGCGGCACTGGGTACTCCTCGACCTGCCTACTCTGCCGAGAGCGCTCGCAGAGGGTGACGCCACTCATCTTGGTCGCCAACAAGGACCAGTTCGCGTGGCCGCTTCACCGACCCGTCTGGGATTCCCCGGCGATGGAGGGCATGCACTGCGAGAACTGTGGGAAGCGCATCGTGCCTGAGATGACGATGCGGGAACTGTTCGGGCCTTGCTCAGCAAAGGTGCTGGTTTGACGGAATCGGAGCTTCTCGAATGGACGCAGACCGGCCCGGATGCTACTGTCCGTATTCTCATCGGGGACCCGAAACGAGGGCAGATGGAGGTGGTGCTCAAGCTCCTTCTGCAGAGCCTGATGCTCGTCGGCTTCGACCCAGCGACGGGGTTCCCTCAGATTCAGGTTCAGTCCGCAACGCTCGTTCGCATCGCCAAGATGGACTCGAAGTGGAGGGCGCAGCCGAAGCCCCCGGAGAGCGGCTATCGATGAGGCTGCCACGGCTCGGCTGGCACGTGACCCCAACGGGGCAGGTCCGCCGCTGCATGAGCACTACCTGTCATCGCGTTGGAGTCATCTTCGACCGATACCAAGCCGGACTCCGAGACTATCCCACCGACCCGATGTACGACTCGGCTCGATGGTTCTGCGGGATGAGCAAAGAGGACGCCGAATCGTTGGCAAGGGACATCAAGAAGAGATGGACCGTAGTCGAAAAGGGGCATCGGAGGGCGAACTGGTGACTGACTTTGGCGTCTCGATGCGCGATGAGGTGCTGGAGCACAAGCTCAACGACGACCTCGGCGAGGGGATGTACTGGGAGTTTCCTCATGGGCTCCCGAAGGGATTCGGTCGAGGTTCACGGATGTGGGTCGCGAACCACGGTCGGTGGGTAGGCTACTTCCCCATCCGATTCGGTGAGTACGGGGAGCGTGTGGTCTTCGGGTCGGATTCCTTCGTCCGCATCGATGGAGGGCCGCGCTCTCCGTTCATGGGATACACGCTGAAGGTCCCTCAGAGGAAGTCATCGTGACCGACCTTGTCCCCTCGGTCCTGTACTGTCGCCCCGACGTGCCGCCGCTGCCGGCTCGACAAGAGGTGCTGAAGTACGAGGAACTGAGACTCCTACCGAGTCACCGTGATGAACTGGTCCGCGCCACTTCTCCCGTGGTTGGCGTAACCAAGATTTTTCATGCCAAGACGGCCGAGCAGATGGCCACGATGCAACTGCCCGACGAGTGGGAAATCGCTCTTGGAGTTGCGAAGACCAAGTCGGCGCGGCTGGCTGTGTACAGAATCGAGCATCTCGCTAGGATGAAGGACATTCCCGAGCGGCTGCGCGCTCTTGTGGACCTTCAGGTGCCACTTTACGTGCATGCCAACTGGCCCTTCGAGTCGACGAAGCCGGAACTGCTGAAGCAGCTAGCTCAGTGGTCGGAGATGCTCGCGCGCCTCCGCGAACGTGACCGTGCCGTCGAGATTCGTGATGGTCTCAAGGATGCCGTAGCTCAGGGCACGAGACTGGGGCCTCCGCGTCGGTGCACCTGTGGTCACGAGCGCAGCGACCATGATGGAGGAGTCGGTATGTGCTCGCAGGCTGCCTGTGCCTGTATCGCCTACTCCCCGCCAGTCTGACGTCGGCCACACGCATTTGCTAGTGGAAAAAGTCAGGCCTCTCCGCTCGCAATCTTCTGGGCGGTCGGGTCATCCTTGATTTCGGCGTAGCGACCCGCAACCTCCAGACTGGTACCGAGGTACTTCCGCACGGTCGTGATGTCCCCGGTGGCTTCGAGGATTCTGCGGCCTCGCGTGTGGCGCAAGGAGCGGGGAGTGTAGTACGGGAACCCGCACTCGCGGAACACACGCTTGACCATCCGAGTGACCTTGTTCGAGCACAGGTCCTGCCGACGCTCGCGCTCCTTCCGCTCCCCTTTCACCGTGTACTTCTGGATGACGAAGTAGTGCTCGGAGTCGCCGACCTGCTTCAGTGAGGAGATGTAGTCCGCAATCCACGGGGCCAGCACTGGCGAGACAGGGAACTTCATCGCGCGTCGGGTCTTCGGACGGAACCAAGCGATGACCTTGCCCTCCTCCTCTAGGTGGAGTTGTCTCTGGTTCGGATGGGCGATGACATCGGGGTGCGCTCCCGTCTCCCAGAGGAACAGGACCGTGTGGTACGGGTCCCATGGGTAGGCCGACCACCTCGACCGGTCGAGCTTCGAGGCCCAAAGCTGCAGGGCGGCCATGACCTTAGGCCGCACCTCGGGCGGCATCGGCCAAGTCGTCTCCTCGTGCACGTGATGCGGGGCTTTTCGTGTCGACTTTCCCGGATTCATGGTGGTGGTCAAGACTTCATAGTCTAAGAGACTATCATGCTTCCCCACGTAATCATATGATTAGATGAAACGAACCTCCTCTTTCTGTCTTTATAGTATCGTGGCACCGTTCCTAGGCTCGTGGCGCCGGGCACTCTTGCCGGAATAGAATGGGACGAAGTACCTCTGGCTCGTCGTCAGAAGGCCTCCACTGACCTCGCGGAGCGCATCAACCACGAACTGGTCACTGACGGATTCATCTCGCAGGCCGACTGGAAGACGTACAAGGACGGAGGAGACCCGCCGTCGACCGTCGTCACTCCAGCGGACCTCGATGGCTTCTACCTAGGTCAGACCGGACTCCCTAGACCCGCGGTCAAGTACGCAGTCGAAGCGGCTCGGCAGAACGGCATCTACCTTTCGCACGCGGACCCGCGCGACACGCTGCTCAAGCTGCTCGTTGGAATCGCGCTGGTGGTCATGGTGGTCGCGACGCTCGAAGCCATATCGCCCATCGCGTTCTTCCATGCCTACGCGCAGTTCCAAGTCGTCGTGGTGATGTGGTCGGTCGCGATGCTGTTTCTCGGTCTGTCAGCATTCTTGGAGGTGACCCGTGGGAACCGCCGGTAAGCCGAGGGGTGGGAGTCCGCTCTACTACTACCATCCCGACCCGCAGGGTTGGGGACGCCTGTTCCGCGAGTGGCAGGCTGGCCGCTGGTGGATTGGAATGCGGTACCAGACCGGTCACCTGCTCGACAGCAAGGGTCGGCCGGACCTGCAGCGTATCGTATCGAACGGAAAAGCGTACGTCGGGCCGTACATCAACATCGTGAAGGCCGACAATGGACCGAAGGCGAAGAGGAACCAGTCCGGAGGTTGGAGATGGTACGTGTGCCGGCCGTACATCGACGAGGACTACATCGACCGGCTGAGGAACGCCATGCGGCTGGAGCCGCGATGGACAGACGATGGCAACACGGTGAAACTGTTCCGCGTGGGGCTGACACCATGAGGTTCGACGAGAAGACCTATCGGCAGACGCTCAACATCTCCGAGAAGGCACACCTGAAGCTCTCCCAGTGCATCAACGGGCTCGGCCTCGGACCGTTCGTCGAGATTGCGCTCGACGTCGGGACCCGGATGAACGTTCAGGCCCCGCCCGACTTCAAGCCGGGGCACCTAATCTATCCACAGGTCGTCACGCCGCGCGCCGGGGAACCGGCGTTCCTAGGCGGTCGGCTCGCCGGCGTTCTCGACCGGCTGAAGTCGCCGACGCGTCCGCCCGGCGAACGTGAGGAACTTATCTTCGACCTACCCAAGAACGCCGTGTTGAAAGCGACGGAATGGTCGCTCAGAGAAGGGTATCTTCCGCACGAGTCGCTCGGCGAGATTATCGAGACGGCGCTTCACAACATCGAGCGTAGGATGGACGAGATGACGAGGGTCCAGTCCGTCGGTGCGCCGGTGGACCGCGACCTGCGCCGCCGCGTCTTCCGCATGCTCAACTCCATCGACATCGACGCGGACGCGGTGCTCGCGAGCGAGTTCGTCGAAACGGTTCGGAGGCGCCTCGCATGAAGACAGCTTGGGCCGCTGTGCCGATGGTGTTTCTGGCGATTCTCCTCATCGCGGCTCCGGCCGGGCAGGCCGCCGATACGGCGCCATCGGAATGGTCCGCGCACTTCGCTCCCGCCGTTCTCCTCGGCTCGTACTTCAACGGCAACGTCACCGGACCTGTCGGCGGAGTGTTCTTCATCTTCCTGTACGCCCAGCCGTTCAACCACTCGTATCCCATCTACAACCAGACGTTCAAGCTGGGCGCCAACAACACGCATCTCAACGTCTCGCTGCCGACGACCACGCTCACGCTGGGAGCTTACTGGGTCTCCGTGAACGGCACCGATGCGGATGGTGTCACGTCGACCCTTTACACCGGACTTCTGCGCGTTCTGGACCCGCTCAACGCCACGCAGGTCAACGAGGAACTCTACCTGCTGTACGAGGAGAACCAAGCCCTGCAGGGGCAGATTGCCGGCCTCTCCAGTCAGGTGGCGACGTATCAGGTCCAAGCCGACCTGCTGTTCTGGATTTTCTTCACACTGTTCGCCGTGCTGCTCTTCAAGGAGGGCATCCAGTATTATCTGAGTCGCAGGAAGGATGCTCTTAAGAGCGCTCGGCAAGGCTGGACCAGCTTCTGGACGCTGCCGCGCATCCGGACGTTCTCGAACATGCCGGTCCGCGAGGCGGAAATCCTCACGCCTACATCGCCGAACCCGGAGCGGCGGTTCGTGACCGGAATCGGTGACACACCGAGGGACATCCGGACGGAGGAGGAGATGCTTCGGTATCTCGCCCGTAACGGCGTATTGGAGCCGTTGAAGGGTCACGACTACTGGGAGGTCGAGCAGCGCGCAGCGCCTCCGACACGGACGCGTGAATACCAGCACCAGCGCAACTTCAAGGTGGACCTATGACCTCGCAAACGTACTCGCAGCGACAAGCGCGGCACATCAAGCCCATCACGATACCGTTCGTCGTGGGCGTGTTCATGCTGACGTTCGGCGTCGCCGTTTTCGGAACGTTCACGCAGGGCTGGTACTGGGTCGTCAACTCGTACGGTATCTGGGCATGGCTCGGAACTTGGTCGCTCGCATTGGCCATCGGTCTCTTCGGTTTCGGCGCTTTTCTCCGAGAAGGGACGGCCCCGTTCATCTCGTCGTCGGGCCTGAACCCTCAGGGTGACTGGTCCCCCATGGACGTCACGCTTCACTCCGGCCCGGTCGATGCGCGTGCCGTTCGCCGGCTGCAGACCGCGGACCCCAAGGAGACCTCGATGCAGGTCGTCGGCTCGACGATGGTTGGCCGTGACGCGAGGGGACGACCGGTACCGGTTCAGGTCGTGGCGCTCGGCGGAATCAATGCGCTCGGCATCCACATCATGGCGGGTTCGGTGGGGTTCCTCATCCTGCGCGGGAACCAAGTCATCTCGATGGGCGACGCCCACCGCGGCGAGTTCTACTTCACGCCCCGGGTCTTCCGAACACTACACATATCGCAGGTCGAAGAGGAAATCATCGACGTGATGCGGAAGCACCCGAAGTTCAAGTACGGTGCCTCGTCCATCTACGACCTCGGCGGTTTCGGGAAGGGATTCATCGAGTTCCTCTGGGACAACCGCGAGGAAATCGACGAGTTGCTCCGGATGGACCATCCGGATTCCGTCATCGGCCGCGCCGACCCGACGTACTTCCAAGGCCGCTACCAGTGGGCGCTCACCGAGATTTGGAACTTCCGCTCCGCCGGCCGTCACCACCTTGACACCATTCAGAGCCAAGCCGAAGCGCTGTCGGGACAGTACCGCCGTCAGGCCAACGTCTACTCCGGTCGCGAGCCGACCGAGCCGGCGGTCACTGAGACATCGCGGAAGAACCAAGGGGAGCTTACGTAATGGCCATCGGAGACCAGACCGCTCGGACGTACAGCCCAGAGTCCGCCCAGACACGGCGGGCCATTCACACGCCGGGCGAGGAGCTATGGGAACTCAAGACGCGCGTCCGCGTCGCGGCCGACCCGAGGGACAAGTTCATGGCGCTCAAGCAGTTGTGCGCGCTCATCTACTCCAAGTTCGGAGAACTGCTGCGCAACGAGGGGCCTCCCAAGGGATTCACGAAGTCGACGTGGGAGACCGACTGGAAGTCGATTCAGGGTCTGTTCAAGGAGGCCTCCGACTTCAAGGTCGAGATTCCGGCGCTGCCGGCGGTCGAGCCCATCGCCTTCCGGTACGGGCTCCCTCAGTACGAGGTGATTGATGAGAACAGTCAGGTCCTGTCGACCGTGTACTCGCCCGAGGTCAAGGCGTTCTTGGAGATGCACAGCAAGCGCAACACCGAGAACGTCCTGTGGAGCGCCGTCGACCGGCTCGTCTATCTCGAAGGAGAACTCGAACTCTTCCTCGTGAAGTACCGCATCTATGACAGTTCTACCCGCATCCAGTTCGAGGAGACCGGCTACAACCGCGACGTACGTGAGGCGCGTCTCAGCGGCTTCAAGTCCATCGGCGACCCGGACCGCGAGCGTGAGCGCGACGAAGAATAATGCCGGAATCCATCGAGGACCTGCCGGGTCTTGAGGTCGTCCGTTCCGTATCCGCGAAGGGGATGGACTGGCTCCAGCACACCAAGGTCTTCGACTTCGACTCGATGGTCTTCTTCACCGCGCATGCCTGCTACAGCGATGACTGGCGCAGGACCAACCTCGACTGGCTGACACGAGCCCGAATCGCCTCGGAGAAGGTGCTGGCCGATGGCCCTTCGCATCGGCCGTATCGGCCGGTCGATGCGCTGCACCCGAAGGAAATCGAGATGTGGCGTGCCGAGATGATTGACGAGTTCGCCACGTCGCTGAAGGCATGGGCGAACGATGCAGCCCATTGGATGCCGCTCTACGGCTTCCTGTTCCCCAAGGCGAGCGTCGCGTACCGGGCGCTGAACGAAGGCTGGTACCTGAAGCAGATGATTACGCCGGGGAAGGTGGCGCTGGTCGATGGGGACTTGGGAACCGGCAAGACGGACGTCGCGTTCCGCATCGGCGCTGAGGCGCTGATTCGCCTCTGGGAGGACTACGAGAAGCGAGGCAACGACTCGGACCTCGTGGCGCTCTCCTCCGAACTGTACGAGGACACCGGCGAGAAGGGAGAGTCGGCCGCCTACGACCTGCTGCACTCGAAGGGTCCCCGCATCATCTCCAACGTGGAGATTCCCAACTCGCATCCGTGGCACCACTACTTCCAGTTCGCGACGCGCCTCTCGGACGTCAACATCTACCTGTTCCGCAACGCCATCGAGCGGTACTTCTCGGTGCTCATCCTCGACGAGATGGGCCTCTCGTACAACCGCAAGCGCCGCACCTCGAACCAGAACATGGGTCTCGAAGGAGAGTTCCGTCTCATCCGAAAGCCATCCGCCGTCCTCTGGATTATCACCCAGAACAAGGAACTCGACCTGCCCGACTACATGCGCCGACCCGACAAGGGCGCGAAGACAGTGGTCGAGAAGATGGGCAAGTCGGTCGCCATCATCACCGTGCAGGGAGTCGGCCAGCTATCGAAGCAGCGCGTCCACGGAATCCCGAAGACGACGCTCCCGTTCGAGACGCGGGCGATGGCCTCCATGGCCGTCGACCACGACCCGCGCATCCTCATCGAGGAGGTCGAGGCACAGCGTTCGGAGGCCAAGTCGCACAACGAGGAGTGGAGCGCCGAGCGCGTGTGGGAGGCGATGATTGAGTGGCTCGAAACGTGGCAGATGATGATGAAGCTCAAGACTCAGGGCGTCCAGCCGCACGAGTTGAAGGGCAAGGCCATCGACGCCATCAACGCGATGAAGCGCAACGAGGTCCTGAAGCTCCTGCAGGAACTCAACGAGGACACCGGCGAGCCGTACACCGATGAGGAAATCATCGAGACGACCGGCGCCTCGCAGGAGTTCATCGACGAGTGCAAGGGCGTGAACGTCGCCGTGGCCGAGAGCCCCTCACCGGACGATGGCATCCTCGAAGAGCGCGTGCGAGCCCTGATGAAGGCCAAGCTGCCCATCGAGGAAATCGCCCGGCTCGGCGGTTGCTCCCTCGACTTCGTTGCTAGTGTTAAATCGAAGATTGATAAGGAGAAGGCGGAGAAGAAGGACAAGGGACCGCCTCCACCCAGCGCTCCGCCGCCCGCGAAGGTCCCGGCTCCGGTCGAGACCGAGCCCATTTCGGACGAGTCGGAGCTTCCCAGTTTGCTAGGGTGAGACCGGACTATTCTGCCGTTTTCTAGGGCTAGATACCGGTCGCCCATCGTCATCTGTTAAATACTGGATACCCGGTGCTTCAACCGGAAAGGCCGCATGGCCGAATGAAGGAGGAGAAAGGGAACTATGGACTGGAGTGATTGGCAGACGTACGCCGTCATCGCCGGATTCCTCATCGTCGTTGGGGGATTCATTTGGGCGGGAATGAACCGAGGCACGGTCAAGGGCCTACTGTCGGCGTTCATCGTCGTCGGTATCGGAGCCCTGATTGTGTTCATCGGCTTCATCGTCCCGGTACCCACGACATCGGGCTCGGTTACGCCGACACCGGTTCCGCAGGCCTCGGTCATCGTGACCATCCCATCGGGCAGCTACGGCCACGAGATTGGCTCGTCCAACTCCGCCGGCTTCTCGGTGAACACGGCGACCCACGTCATCACGGGAACGATGTTCTGGAACACCACGGGCTCGACGTTCAAGACCAAGACCACGGCGGGCGCCATCGGTACCTTCGCCATCCCGGTGATGCTCTCCCGGTCCGACGGCATCAACAGTTCGGCCGGCTTCAACATCGTCGTCTCGAACATCTATACGCAGGCGAACACGACCAACGGGATTCTCTACTCGCCCATCAGCTACACCCCGGCGACGGGGTCCTCGGCGGGCGTCTGGGGTATCACGTACACGAACGGTTCGCTGAACGGAGCCTCGCCCTCGGTGAGCGCGCCGGCGACCACGACCATGAACGCGGACCTCCTCGGAGTGTCGGCGTACGGGTCCGCGGCGATGTACGTGACGTTCACCCTCGCGGGGTCGAACTTCTACAACCTGCAGGTTGCCCAGTACACCAGCTTCTCGTTCACCATCGCGGTGACGAACTCGGCGACTGGTGCCTCGCAGGGCAGCTACACCGTGACGCTGACGGACGCGAGCGCGCCGCCATCGGGGACGCTCTAGGCGCAAGGAGCGGACTCCCCATCCCCACGGCGGAAACGGCGATGGCAGACCACCGAGCCCCGGCGGTAACCGGGGCGTAACCCCTTCCCCATTTCCTATTACAGACGAGGTTCGGGAGCCGAAGGAAGGAACATGCCGTTCGAAGCGCGCGAGGTCAAGAACTGGGACGACGAGTACACTGGCTTCGACTACGGGAACCACGTGGAGGAGTTCCTCCGCGATGCCTCGGTGATGGACGACCTCAACCTTCCTGTCAAGCTGTCGTACCAGCACAACGGCATCACCCGCGATGGCAAGGACTACCCGACCATCACGCTACATCGGTTCCTTCCTCGTCACGGCTACCCGATGGTCCTCTTCGCCTACGGTGCCGATGTTACCCCACAGGCCTTCGACATCATCGCGCGCAAGATGCTGGACTTCTACGGTCGCAAGGCCGTTCAGGTCCACGAGTGGGGACAGCGGGGCAAGCACGAAGAACTCTCGGTGCGGCTGGGGAAGGACCCGTACGACCAGCTACCCGAGATGAAGAAGCTCGACCGGAAGACGCGCCGACGGTACGAACCGGGGAGGAGCCGCTGATGGCCAGTCCTCCCGCCGTTTGGGTCGTCCTGTACTCGTGGGACGAGGCCGGCGCGTCGTGGAGTGATGCCGAGCGCCGCGGCAATCGCCAGTTCATTCGTTGGAGTTTTGAATCGAAGGGCCTGAAGTTCCGGTGGGAGCACTCGCAGTACGTCGGCCACAAGATGATTGAGGCCAAGCTCAAGACCGAGACCGATTGCGAGAAGGCGCTCAAGGCGCTACGCGAATCTGTCGATGCCAGATACATCACGAAGCGGGACATCGTGAAGATGATGAAGGTACGCCAGAGGAGGGAGATGTACTGATGCCGACCCTGAAACTAGGTTCGCGGATGAGGGAGATACTGATGAGGGACCGGATTCCCCGAAAGCTTCGCGAGGCATTCGAAGACGCTCGCGAATCGCTGGATGAGCTTCGTCGGGCGCTCTACTTGGAAGCCTACACCGATTTCGGAGAGGAGTCTCATCAGGTCGAGGTGCTCATTGGCAAGCTCGTAGACATCAAGGAAGTCGTCGCGAAGGAGTTCAGCAAGGAGCACTGAAATGCGGCCACTCATCTTCGGCATCGGCGTTCTCGTAGTCCTGCTGAGCATCCTCCTTGCCTTCATTGGCGTCCTCGCCCTCCTGTTCACTCCGGCCGGGTTCTTCGTCATCGGGAAC
>Ga0335078_10003458_pt1 | contig 23520 bp, 18 predicted proteins | sample Lox_Sample_32_FD_206711 | JGI IMG/M metagenome (GOLD analysis project Ga0335078, IMG submission 206711) | Soil microbial communities from Loxahatchee National Wildlife Refuge, Florida, United States - Lox_Sample_3.2 | ecosystem: Environmental > Terrestrial > Soil > Wetlands | place: USA... | reverse complement strand
TTTCCGGTCCGGTTGGGTGCTACCGGATCAGGCCCAGCTGCCGGGCCCGGGCCACGGCCTCGGTGCGGTTGGCCGCGCCCAGCTTGGCGAGCACGTGGCCGACGTGCTTCTTGACGGTGTCGAGGGACACCACCAGCTCCCGAGCGATGGCCTGATTCGGGCGCCCCGCCGCCAGCATGCCCAGCACCTCAAGCTCGCGGCTGGTCAGCGGCTCGACGATGCCCGGTACCGTGGCGGCCGGCCGTGCGCCCGGTGCCGTTCGGCCCGGCCCAGCATCGAAGGCGCGCTGCAGCCGGGCCAGACAGCCGAGGGGGACGCGGCGGGCGGCGGCGTGTTCCGCCCGTTGCGCGGCGACCAGCCGGCCCAGCAGCGCGGCCATCGGCGGGCCCTCGTCAGCGAAGACCCGGACATAGCCCGGTGGGCAGGCCAGCACGAGGGCGTCGGCCAGCGCGGTCACCGCGCCCGGCTCGTCGCCGCTCGCCGCCAGCGCCAGCGCGCGCAGCGCACCGGTCTCGATGAGACTGCCCACCCGGTTCTGCGCCAGGGCCGCCGCGTGCAGCCGGTCCAGCAGCGAGAGCGCCACCCCGGGCCGGCCCTGGGCGAGCAGGACGCGCGCCACCACCAGCTCGCCTGGCTCTCTGGGGTAGCTGGGTTCGCCGTCGGGGTGCAGACCGGCCTCCGCTGTCCACCGCTGCGCCCCGGCCACGTCGCCCTGGGCCAGCAGCAACCGGGCCTGCAGGGCCGGGACCGGGTTGACCAGCCCCGGTGGTCCTGGAGAGGCCTGCACCGCCTCACCGACCGCGGCCAGCGCACCAGCTGGATCACCGGTGGCCTGCCGGATCCAGGCCAGCGTCGTCAGGCCGGCGGCCAGCGGCAGCGTGTACACGAACGAACGGCACAGCGCGATCCCCTCGGTCACGTGCCGCAGCGCGCTGTCGAGATCGTTGCGCTGGTAGGCGACTTCGGCCAGGCCGACGTGGGCCGGCCCGGCGGCGGGCAGCGGCGCCTGGCCCGCCGTGGCCGCGGCGTCCAGTGCCTCCTGGCACGTCCGCACGACCGCGTCCAGCCGTCCCTGCGCCTGCTGAACCTGGCTCAGCTCGTAGCTGGCCCACGCGCTCCAGGTCGGCAGGCCGGCTGCCTGCCGGCCGGCGATCGCCTCGGTGAACGCGCGCTCGGCCTCGGGAAGCCCGCCGCTGAGCCAGGCGGCCACCGCCAGCTGTCCCTGGCCGATCGAGCGCAGCAGCCACTCGCCATCCCGGGTCTGCGCCAGGCCGCGCGCCGCGAACTCGGCCGTGCCGTCCACGTCGCCGCGGAGCTGGGCCAGGTAGCCATGCAGCAGCGCGAGCGTGGCGGGCACGTTGACCAGCAGGCTGCCAGCCGGGCCGCTCGTGGGCTCGAACGGCTCCCCGGCGCCGTCCTGGCCGGCTGCCCCCGGGGGGCCCGGGCTGGCCTGCCGCGCGGCTTCCAGGCTGGCCGCCTCCGCGGCTTCGGCCAGTTGCTGCGCGGCTGCCAGGCGGCCACTGGTGGCCAGCGGGACCGCCTGCGCCAGCAGCAGCCGCGGCCGGGACCGGACCAGATCGGCGGGCAGCCCGGCCAGCCACCGCGCGGTGGTGACCGCTTCGCCGCGCTGGCCGTGCACCGCGTCGAAGTTCTGCTCGATCAGCCGCGCCGCCCAGCTCGTCTCCCCGGCGCCGAGCGCGTGCCGGATCGCGTCATCGATCAGCCCATGCTCCGCGGACCACGCCGCGGCCTCGCGGTGCAGCTGGGCCAGCCGGGCTGGCCGCTGCGCCCGCAGCCGGGCGCGGAGCAGGTCGGCGAACAGATGGTGGTAGCGCCACCAGCCGCGCACCTCATCGAGGGGCACCAGGAACAGCCCCGCCGCCTCGAGCTGCTCCAGCAGCCCCTGGCTGCCGGTGCGGCCGGTCACGGCGTCGCACAGCTGCCCGGACAGCCGTTCCAGCACCGAGGTCTCCAGCAGGAACGTGCGCACCGGCCCGGACTGCCGGTCGAGCACCTCCTCGGCCAGGAAGTCGAGCACGTAGCGGTTGCTGCCGGTGAACGCGGCCACGAAGCCGGTCACATCCTGCTGCCCGCGCAGCGACAGGCCGGCCAGCTGCAGGCCGGCCGCCCATCCCTCGGTGCGGCCGGTCAGCGCGGCTACCGCCGTGTCGGGCAGGCCGGTGGTGGGGCCCGCTCCGACCTGGGCCAGCAACCCGGCCGCCTCGGCCGTGCTGAACCGCAGATCGGCGGCGCGCAACTCGGTGAGCTGCCCGCGGGCGCGCAGCCTCGCCAGCGCCAGCGGCGGGTCGGCGCGGCTCGCCAGCACCAGGTCAAGCCCGGGGGAGCGATGCCGCAGCAGGAACTCGACCGACTCGTGCACGGCCGGGGACTCGAGGACGTGGTAGTCGTCGAGAACCAGGACTATCCCGTCGTCACCGGCCCCGATGGCCAGCTCGTTGATCAGCGTGGTCACCAGCGGCCCGAACGATGCGGGCGCGGGCGGGCCGAGCAGCGGCCGCAGCCGCGCACCCAGGGCCGGCCGCACCCGGTCCACCGCGGCCACCGCGTGCCGCCAGAACCGGGCCGGATCGTTGTCGCCGTCATCCAGCGACAGCCACGCCGCCTGAGGCCGGCATCGCTGGGCCCAGTCGGCCAGCAGCGCGGTCTTGCCGTAGCCGGCCGGCGCGCACACCAGCACCAGCCCACGGGCCACGCCCTGATCGAGGCGCTCGGTCAGCCGCGGCCGCGGTACCTGCCCTGGCCGCGCCGTGGGCACGTGCAGCTTGGTGGCCAGCAGGGCATCCCGTTCCGCCGCCCCGGCCGGTGCCGGGGTCGCCATCGAAGGCTCAGCCATCGCTGCCTCGCTTGCGCGTCCCGCCGCCTCCGTTTCGCTGCCCGGACGGACCCGCCGGCTCGCCGGCCCGCGTTGTGGCGGCACGGCGATCGGCCATAACTGCCTTCCCAGCCGTGCCGCCGGATAATCCCGGCATGGCGACCCGATGACCGGGCCGCCGGGCCAGGGCCGTGTGGCGGGCACGGGGGGACCTCTGGCCATGGCGGCACCAGACGCGGTCATTGGATACTCCAGGTGGTATCTGAACTGGGAGGAACGTCATGAGTTATGGGACGGCGGTCCGGACGGAACTGCGGGTGCCCACCCGCGAACTACGGCACGCGATCCCGCGGGTGTACGAGGGCTACCGGGAACTGCATGACGCCGCGCTGGGTCCGGGCGTGCTGGACGTCAAGACGAAGGAGCTCATCGCGCTGGCCATCGCGGTCAGCAAGGAGTGCGACGGCTGCATCGCGGCGCACGCGCATGCCGCGGTCCAGCACGGCGCCACACCGGCGGAAGCGGCCGAGGCGATCGGCGTGACATTCCTGATGAACGGCGGTCCGGCCACCGTCTACGGGGCACGCGCGTTCGACGCCGTCCGGGAGTTCTACGCCGAGCGGGCCGCGCAGACCAACGGGGAGCGTCAGCCGGTCGGCTGAACTATGCCCCGCCCTCCGCGAGCCAGGTGGTGAGCAGGACCCGGTCGATGGAATCGGGCCGGCCCAGCCAGCCGGTGGCCGTCGCGTAGTCCCGCAGTTCCTCCCGGGTGAACCACCGGGCGTCGAGTATCTCGGTGCCATCGACGGAGATGGCGTCGTCCGTGACGCTCGCGCGGAATCCGATCATGAGCCCGGCCGGGAACGGCCAGGGCTGTGAGCCGGCGTAGGCGACGTCCCGCAGCGTGACCCCCGCCTCCTCGAAGATCTCGCGGCGCACGGCGTCCTCCAGGGACTCGCCAACCTCCACGAAGCCGGCCAGCAGCGAGTAGCCGCCAGCCTTCGCGGCGCGGTGCCGCGCGAGCAGGCACCGGCGCGGCGCGGCCTCCGTTTCGATCAGCGTGATGATCGCGGGCTCGATACGCGGGAACAGCAGCGCGCCGCACTCACCGTTCGTGCAGGCCCGCACGTGCCCGGCGTCGCGGGGCCGGGTGGGGGCACCGCACCGGCCGCAGTAGCGCTGCTGCCGGTTCCAGTGCAGCAGCCCCCGGGCGTAGGCCAGGGCCCCGGCCTGCCTGGCCGCCAAGCCAGCGAACAGCGACCGGACGTCGGCGACCGCGTCCGCCCCGGTGGTCCTCATCGCGTCCGCCAGGGCGAGATCGGACAGGTCGACGGCGAAGTCTGGTGCCCCGCCGTCGAGCCCGAGCAGGACCAGCCTGGCCGGCTCGGCATCACCAATGGCACCGGCCCGCAGTTCGAGGGGAACCGGCGGCTCCCCGGCGACCAGGCACTGGTCGCGCCAGAAGGGCCGGACCCGGGCCCGCGGATCGGCGGCCAGGCCGGCGATCCAGGCGGGATCCTCCCGCTGGCCGGCGGCGCGGTCGAGGCGGAGCCCGGCGTAGGGCACAAGCCCCATCCGGTCAGGACGAGAAGGGCTACCGGAGGCTGTCACGCCACCCATTACATCGTCCACATCGCCGTCACCTGGCGCGCCGCCCGCGCCGCCGGGGAGATGGTCATCGACCGCCCGGGTTCAGCGTGCCGTCCGGATGCAGCGTGAAGGTGAACGTGGCGCCGTGCCCGGCCTGGCTGGTGGCGCTGATGTGCCCGCCGTGGCGGGCGACGATGCGCTGCACGCTGACCAGGCCGATCCCGGTGCCGGGGAACTCCTCCTCGCGGTGCAGCCGCTGGAAGGCCTGGAACAGCCGGCCCGCGTGGGCCATGTCGAACCCGACGCCGTTGTCCCGGACGAAGATCTCGCGGTGCCCGTCGCGGGTGAGGACGCCGAGCTCGATCGTCGCGTGGCCGTGGGTGGAGGTGAACTTCCACGCGTTCGACAGGAGGTTCTCCAGCACGATCCGGGTCAGCTCGGGATCGGCGCGCTCCGTCAGGCCCGGCGTGATCTTCCACTGCACCTCCCGCCCGGGCTGGGCGGCCTGCAGCTCGCAGGCGACCTGCGTGGCCATCGCGCTGAGGTCGACCGGCTCACGGTGGAGCTCGCCCCGGGAGATGCGCGCCAGCTGCAGCAGCTCGTCGATCATCGTGCCCATCCGCTTGGTGCCCGCCCCGATCCGCTCCAGCGCACGCCGGCCGGGCTCGTCGAGCTGGCCGTGGTAATCCTCCAGCAGCATCCCGCTGTAGCCGGCGATCGTCCGCAGCGGCGCCCGCAGATCATGCGAAGCCGTGTAGGTGAACGCCTCGAGCTCGGCGTTGGCCGCCGTCAGCTGGGCGGTCCGCTGCGCCACCCGCCGTTCGAGCTGCCCGTTCAGCGTGCGGAAGCGTTCCGCCTCGGCGACCTCGGCACGCGCCCGCCGCTGCAGCACGAGCACGAGCCCGCCGGTGAACCCGGCGAGCAGCGTGCCGAGGACGGCGGCGACGAGAATCAGGATCGCGCGCTGCGCGTTGGCCGGCTGGAACGCCACCGACGTGGGGATGCTCGCGCTCACCGTCCACCCGGTCCCGGGTATCGGGCCGTAGCTGGCCACCAGGCCGTTCCGCACGCTGCTGCTCGAGCGACCGCGCAGCGCGGCCAGCACGCCTGGGTCGCCGCGCAGCGAGAGCATCGCGTTGGGCGCCAGGCCCGACCGCGCCACCACCGAGCCAGACTGGTCGGTCACCGTCAGCCGGATGCCCTGCGAGCGGGCGAACGAGTTGGCGAGCTGCTGGGTCTGGTGCTCCAGCCCGACGGTCAAGATCCCGGTCACCTGGCCGCCGCGGGCCCCGAATACCAGCGCGGCCACCGTCACCGTCTTCACCCCGTCCGCGGCGATGAACACCCGGGAAAGGTAGGGAGACCGGACCAGCAGCACTCCCTGGTACCAGTCCCGGGACGCGAAGCTCACGCCCAGTGCCTGCGGGTGCGGCGGGGTAGTGAACAGCAGCCGCCCCCGCGGGGACAGCAGCGACGCTTCCCGCAGCCCGGGGGTCGCGGTAAGCGTCGCACGGAGTTCCCGGGCGACAACGACCCGCTGCGACGACGACAGCCGCCCGAGCGGCTTGCCGGACAGCGACCCGAGTGCTTGCGCATGTGTCTGGGCCAGCTCGGCGAAGCGCAAGGTCTGCTCCGCGACCAGCTGCCCGGCCAGCGCGGCCGTTTCGCTGACCCGCGCCCGGGCCTGCGCACGCAGCGCGCTGTCCGCACGCGCGTCCACCAGCACGACGGCCGCGACCAGGAACGCCACCGAAACGACGCCCGCCACCAGCGCGACCAGGATCGTTCGCCGGTAAGCAGACCGGGTGCGGACGCCACGACCGTGGGCGGCCAGGCCCGGCTGGGCCGGGCTGCCAGCGTCATCAGCCGCGCCCCGCCACCAGCTCACCACGACCCCCGTTGCCTTGCTCGCCGGCTAGGGGGTTAGGTCACTCCTCCGCTCCCAGCGTTGCGCCATTTGCCCGGCTAGCTCGGCAATGGCCCGCCAGCGCTTGGTGTCGGTGGGGTAGTCGATTTCCGCTGGCATGCTGACGAGGTCACCCCGCTGTTCCAGGAGCGCTGCCAGGTCGGCGGCTTCGGAATATATGGCGTACGCGGTCTGGATGAGCCGGTCGCGCAGCGTCTCGGTGCGCTGTACGGCTTCCGCCACCCGCTGGTGCAGGGGATGTTCAGATCCACCGGGAAGATCCGCCGCACTTTCCGGTGAATCCCCATTCAGCTGCAGCGGCCTGCCTGACCAGGCCGGGGCTGAATCGTGATTCGGCCTCTTGTTGAGGATCAGCCAGTACATGCCGAGGTGCTGGATGGCCTGGGTGAACTCGGCGAACTCGACCGGCTTCGTCACGTAGCTGTTGACGCCGAGGTGATAGGTCCGGGCAATGTCCCGTTCCTCCTCGGAGGAGGTGAGGACGACGACGGGGATGGCCTTGGTGCGTTCGTCGGCGCGGAGGCGCTCGAGCACCTCGACGCCGCTGACGAGGGGGAGGTTCAGGTCGAGCAGGATGACCTTCGGGGGCCCGGAGAGCCCGGGGGCGTCCGGGCCGGAGAAGAAGTAGTCGAGTGCCTCGGCCCCGTCGCGGGCGACGTGCACGCGGTTGGTGATGCTGCGCAGCGCGCGCAGGGTGAGCTCGACGTCGTTCGGCTCGTCCTCGACGAGCAGCAGCTCGACCTTCTGGTTATCGGTCATGGTGAGTCCTCCTCGGCCAGGGGCAGGGAGAAGGCGAACGTGGCGCCCGTGCCGGGTGCGGATGTGGCGGCCACGTGCCCGCCGTGGCGGGCCACGATCCTGGCCACGATGGCCAGGCCGACGCCGGTGCCTGGATAGTTCTCTCTGGGGTGCAGCTGCTGGAAGATCCCGAACAGCTTGTCGGCGTGGGCCATGTCGAAGCCGATGCCGTTATCGGTGACGCGGTATGTTGCCTGGCTCTGCTCGGTACCGCCGGTGACGGTGATCACGGCATGCTCGCGGGCGGCGGTGAACTTGACGGCGTTGGCCAGCAGGTTCGTCCAGACCTGGGTCAGCAGGGACGCGTCTCCGCTGGCCGGGGGCAGGTCGCCAACGTCGATGCGGATGTCCCGGCCGGGCTCCTGCGCGCACAGCCCGGCCGCGATGCGGCGGGCCAGGACCGTCATATCGACGGCGTCGTCGGCCGGTTGATGGCGGCCGATGCGGGAGAACGCGAGCAGGTCGTCCACGAGATGGCCGAGCCGCCGCGCGCTGCTGTCGACGACGTCGAGCATGCGTCTGCCCTCGGTGTCGATGACCGGGCCGTAGTTCTCGAGCAGCAGCCGGGTGAAGCCCGTGATGTGCCGGAGCGGGCCGCGCAGGTTGTGCGACACCGTGTACGTGAAGGATTCCAGTTCCCGGTTGGTCACCCGGAGCTGCTCGTTGCTGATGGTCAGCTCGGTGGTACGAACCCGCAGCTCATCCTGGGCCCGCTTGCGGTCGTCGATGTCTTGCATCACGGACACGAAGTGGGCCGGGCAGCCTCGCTCATCGCGGACGAGCGTGGCAAACATATCGACCCAGACGACCGAGCCGTCCTTGCGGACGTAGCGCTTCTCCATCGAATACGAGTCGCCGTCGCCGTCGAGCAGGCGGCGCTGGACATCCAGGCTGGCCTGGACGTCGTCGGGATAGGTGATCTGCTGGAACGTCAGGTGCCCAAGGTCGGGACCGTACCCGGTGATCTCACCGAGCCGCCGGTTGACCCGCACCAGGGTGCCGTCGAGGGCGACGTACGCGACGCCGACGGGTGACTCTTCGAACAGCGTCCGGAACTGCTCAGCCGATTCGCGCAGCGCCTGCTGCTGCCGGTGCCGCTCGGTGATGTCCATGACGTTCCCGTACACGCGCACAATCTGGCCGTCGCGACGCTCCGCCCGGCCCATCGTGCGTATCCACCTCGGCCTCCCGTCGGCGCCGGTGAGGCGGAGTTCGAGGTCGTACGGCTCGCCCTCGCCCGCCGCCCGCGCGAATGCGTCGGCCACGCGCTCCCGGTCCCCCGGGGAGTAGTACCCGAGCGAGGCCTCGGGGGAGACGGCGGCGCTTCCCGGGTCGAGACCGTGGATGCGGTACGCCTCGTCGGTCCAGGTGCCCGCCCCGGTGGCCGCGTCGTATTCCCACCCGCCAACGTGCGCCATCCGCTCGACGTCGGCGAGCAGCGCCCGGCTGCGGCGCAGCGCATGCTCGGTCCTTTCCCTTTCCTGCTGCAGGCGCAGCGCGCTCAGGCCCACGGCCAGGTTGCCGCCCAGCTGCTGCAGCGTGGCGGCTTCCGCGCCGTCGAAGGCATCCGGCCGGCCAGCATAAGCGTGGAAGACCATCGTCTGCCCGTCCACCGCGAACGGGACCGCGAGGCTGCTGCGGAGGCCGTACTTGCTGGCCTCGTCCCGCCAGGGAGCCATGGTCGGGTCCTGCTGGATGTCGCGGGTCACCTGCGGGACACCGGTGCGCACCGCCCGCCCGGACGGCCCCTGGCCCAGCGGTCCGCCATCCCACTGGATGTGCACCCGCTTCAGGTAGCGGACACTCGGGCCGGCCTGGGCCAGCAGCGCCATATCGGTCCCCTCGGGCACGCAAGCGCCTACCCAGGACAGCTGATACCCGCCGACGGTGGCGGTGATCTCGCAGATCTCCTGCAGCAGCGTGCGCTCCTGCTCCGCCCGCACGAGTGCCTGGTTGGCCGCGGCCAGCATCGCCAGCCGCCGGTCGGTCTGCCTGGCGTGGCCGACGTCGTGCAGGCCGACGAGCAGTCCGGCCACCCGGCCGTCTGGGTCGCGGTAGACATTCGCGCTGCACATCATGTCCCGCACGGTCCCTGACGGATGGCGGAGGGCCGACAGAATGCCCCTGACGCTGCCTTCTGCGAGGGCCCGCTCGCGGAGGGTCGCGACGAGATCCGGGTCCGTGATGTACGCGGACAATTCCGAGCCCACCAGCGCCTCGTGAGCCACGCCGGTGATCTGCGCCGCGGCCGCATTGGCCGCCAGGATCCGGCCCTGCAGGGCAAGGATGAGCGCCGGATCCGGATATGCGTCGAACAGCGACCACCCCGAAGGTGGCTCGCCCAGCGTGCACGCTCCCGCGGCACCCTCAAAGGCGGTGCGAGATCGCCTCACCGAAGCCTGGCCATGTCTTGCCCCCGCAGACAGGGAAACGCGGGCCCTTCGCCTCAAGCGCCCGAAATCAAGGCCAGGGCGGAGGGCCGCAACATTTGCTGCTGATAATCCTATTCCCCGTCATGGGCGGACTATCCCGCGGGTGCTCCCCATAGCGCGGAGCCTTGTCCGCCGGCGGCACAGTATGATGCAAATTTATAGCTTTGACGAAAATAGTTGAAAAGCATTTTTTAAGATTTATGCCGACATAGGTGATTGCCGGCCCAGGCGAAAGAATCCGGGACGGCCCGCCGGCCTGTCCCCGTGGGCGGCGCCAGGACGGGTTGGCGGATCTGGCTGGAGGAGTCCGGGTTGCCGGATCAGGCAGCGGGTCAGCGCGGCCCGCGGGAGCGCGGGTACCGGAGCGTGCCGCACACCGCGGACCTGCGCATCGAGGCGTGGGGGCCGACCCGGGAGGACTGCATCGCCGAGGCCGTGCGTGGCCTCGTGGACAGCTTCGCCGATGTCCGGGGGGCGGGTGACCAGCAGGCCTGGCAGCGCCGCCTGGACGCCGGCTCCGACGCCGACCTCCTGGCGGCCGCCGTCGAGGAAGTCATCTATGTGCTCGACACCGGTGGGCAGATCCCGGCCGGGGTTGAGGTGGGCCGGGCCGCCGGCGGCGGGATCGACCTGACCCTGCGGCTGGTCAGCGCCGATGAGGCGGAGATCATCGGCGCGGCGCCCAAGGCTGCCTCGCTGAGCGGGCTGGCCTGCGCGGCCGGGCCGTCCGGCGGGTGGGCGTGCGCCGTGACCGTGGACGTCTGACCGCCCCGCCTCGCCGGTGACATGGGCCGGCGCGCCGGCCAGGCGGGGCCGTCCCCGGCCGCGGAGCGCGCGGTCAGCCCTTGACCACCCCGAGCGGTACCAGCCGGGCGACCTTGCGGCACAGCCCGGCGCGTTCGGCCGTCGTCACCACCGCGTTGACGTCCTTGTAGGCTTCCGGGGCTTCTTCGGCCAGGCCCCGCGCTGATGCGCCGCGCACCGCGACGCCCGCCGCGGCCAGCCGCCGCCGCAGCTCCGGTCCGCGGACGGTGCGCAGCGCCTGGTGGCGGCTCATTACCCGGCCCGCCCCGTGGCAGGTGGAGTAGAACGCGCCGCCGCCGGGAAGGCCGGCCAGCAGGTGCGAAAAGGTGCCCATGGACCCGGGGATCAGCACCGGCTGGCCGGGGGCCAGCCCGAACCGGCGCGCCGTGGCGGCGTCATAGACCTCGTCGACCGCCTGCACCTCCAGGAAGTGGTTTCCCGAGCCGAGGCTGCCCAGCTGACCCAGTCCCCGGTCCACGGCGCGGGCGCTGACCTGCCCAGCGTCGGCGTCGGCTACCGCGCCCCCATCCTCGCAGCGCAGCAGGTCGCGTTCGACGCCAAAGCCCTGGCTGAGCGCGTACCGGGCGCCACCAGCCAGCACGTCCCGCAGCTGCCCGGAGCCGGACAGCGGCCATATCCCGCCCCGGCCCGCGCCCCGCGGGGTGGCGGCCGCGAGCTGGTCCATGAGCGCGCCCAGCACCGGCATGAGGTGGTCACGGTCCAGGCTGGCCGCGAGCAGCCGGACCCCGCAGGAGATGTCGAAACCGACCCCACCCGGCGAAATCACCCCGCCAGCGGCCGGATCAGTGGCCGCCACCCCGCCGATCGGGAACCCGTATCCCAGGTGCAGATCCGGCATCGCGTACGACGCCACCACGATGCCCGGCAGCGTCGCGACATTGGCCACCTGCGCCAGCGAACCATCTTCCGCCAGGTCGCCCAGCAGCGCCGGGGAGGCATACACGATTCCCGGGACCCGCATCTGTCCGCTCCGCGGGATCCGGGACCGGTACGGGCTCTCCTCGATGAGTTCCATTTCCCAGCCTCTGCCCGGCCTGCCCTGGAGCTGGCGAGCCTACGATATGCCGCCGGGTGAGCGCCCGTCCCGCGGGACCTCGGCCCTGTGTCACCGCGGGGGACCGGCCTGGGCCCGGCAGGCGTTTCGGTCATCACCGCGGACCGGGCGGGCGATCTCGATGACCTGATCCAGCGGGTCTTCACCGCCGGCGTCCTGCTCGGCAGTGCGCTGGCCGATGAGACAGGTGACGCGACCGCGGTCGAGGACGCCATCCGCGAACTCGACAAAGCGCTCGGCGGGACAGACAGGTAAATAGCCTGCGAGGCGATTTCCCTCCGCCGGTATTGCCCGGGTCAGGTCCTAGGGGTCGCCGTTGAGCCTCTCAGCCTTTCACGCACCTTCCCCGCCGTCTTACCCCCCGACGGGGACCGCGTTCCCAGCTCCTCCGCTCGTCCCGCAGGCCACTTTCAGGATCACCGATACCAGCGCTGGCCGCTACCGGCGAAGGCCCCCTATCCAGGGACGTTGGTCCCTTAGCCGCTGACCGCGCCGGCCAGCCCGGCCAGGTTCTCCTCGATCATCTGCCGCGGGACCGTGACGTCGTCGAACCACCGGCCGCCGAACGGACGCTTCACCGGGATGATCTGATCGCTCGAATAGGCCAGGATCTTTCGGTTGTAGGCACGAACCTGGTCGCGGAGCTCGCCGGGCAGCTTCCCGTCGAGCTCGATGGCGCGGGCCATCTCCCCGAGCAGCCGCTGGGTCTCCTCGATCGTGGCCAGGATCGTCCGGCAGAACTCGGGGGGCAGCACCCCGTACTCGCCCTTGATCTCCACCAGACGCCCGATGGCCGCATAGGAGACGTCCTGCAGCTGGCGCCGGTCCAGCCAGTCCGTCTCGTAGTTCAGCCGCTGGTGCCACAGCGGCGCCACCATCGCCTGGCGATGTTCTTCCAGCGTGCGGTGGAAGATGCGGTAGCCATGCTGCCCGGGCTGTTCGAAGAACCGGCAGCCCGGGTCGAGGAACGGCACCATCGGGCAGATGAGCGGGAGCGCGGCCCAGCCACCGAACTTGCGGATCAGCCGCTCGGAATACGCGACGGTGTCCATCACCGACTGCCGGTCCTGATAGGGCATCCCGATGAAGAACCAGACCATGATGCCCTTCACCCCGGCGTCCAGGGCCCGGGGAATCCAGTCCTCCATTTGCTGCATGGTGTAGGTGCCTCGCCCGGCGGCCGCGCTGATCTTCGGATCGTGGGACTCCGGTGACAGCATGATGTAGGCCGCCGTTGACTCGCCCATCTTCTTCAGCGTGTCCAGTGGCGTCAGGTTGAATTGCTCGAAGGAGACGCTGCTGTAGCCGACTTCCTTCACGGCGTCGAGATACTGGTGCATCCGCACCTTGTTCTCGGAATAGCACTGCAGCGCGTATATCGAGGTGCGCTTCGCCGCCTCGCCCATCGTGCGCAGCTCGTCGAGGATGTGCTCGTTGTTCTTCTGGACCAGGGTCTTGCGGACGCCCATGATGTTGCGGTAGGCGAACCGCGACCCGCCGCACCAGCCGCAGTCGTGCGCGCACCCGGTGTTCGGCAGGGTCATGATCAGCTTGGAGGCCGACGGCCCGGCGCCGGGCGTCTCCCGGTAGTAGGACCAGTCGTTGGGCACGTCGTTGTAGTTCGTGGCCGGCTTGTGGGTGAAACCGGTGGCGTGCACGTCACCACCGTCCTTGTAGAGCAGGTTCGGGATGGAGCGGAAATCCCGGCTGCCGCGCCGGGCCCGGGAAACCAGCTCGGTGAGCGGGTCGAGGGTGTCGTAACCCTGCACGACCACGTCCACGCTGGGGTAGCTGATCAGCTGGCTGGCGTAGTAGGTCGCCGAGATGCCGCCGAATACGGTGAGCGCGTCAGGGTGCTCCTGCTTCAGGACCGCGGCGAGCTCGATCGCGCCCTGGCACTGCGTCATCCAGTGCAGGTCGAACCCGAAGACCGGTGCGTCGAGCCGGCCGAGCAGCCGCCGGATATCCAGCGCGGGATGCATGAGCATCAGCGAGGCGACGTTCACGATCTTGGCGTCGAGCCCGTGGTCGGCCAGCCGCTGCTTGATCGAGAACCAGCCGATCGGGTACATCTCGTACACCGACGTGACGTTGACGCTGTCGCTGTCGCTCAGATAGGCGAACAGCATGTCGTCCCGCTCGCGGAAGTCGTACACGCTCGGCGCGTGCAGCAAGAACAGGTCAGCCCCGAGCCGGGACGCTGGCTGCTGATCCATCGTGTTGGATTCCCCCATCTGGTGACCGGGCCTCGATCAGCCCGAGGTCGGCAAGATCGCCCGTGCAGGCCCAGAAGGCCCAGTGGGCTGGGCGGGCCCGGATGGCGGCGCTCACCCGTGCGGCGCAGCGCGCGAAGGCCGCCGCCACGTCTCCCGTCACCGTTACCGGCGGGGAGATCTCCAGTACCTGGTGGCGGTAGTCGGCCGTGCGGTACAGGAAGCCCATGAGCAGCGGCGCGCCGGTCGCCTGGGCGAGGGCCACCGCCCCCGGCAGCAGCCGGGCCTGGCGGCCGAGGAACGGGACCTGCACCGCCCGGGCCTGGTCGGTGTCCAGCGGCGGTGCGTCGATCGCGATCGTCAGCACCTCATTGGCCCGCAGCACGGCCGCGGCCTGCGCCGCGACCTGGATCCGGCCCGGCCACGGCTCGATGTTCGGCCGGTGCCGGTGGCGCCGCAGCCGGCGCGCCTGGGCCAGGTCCCAGAACCGCCGCTCGGCCCTGGACAGGCCAGCGGTGTAGTTGTGCTGCCAGCGCCCGATGGTGGTCACCGCGAAGCCGCTGGCGCCCAGCAGCGAGAACGCGCAGTCGTAGGAGCCGAAATGGGCGGAGCAGAGGATGACCCCGTTGCCCGCGGCCAGCGCGGCCTCCAGGTGCTCGCGCCCGCGCACCTCGACCAGCCGCCCCAGGGCCCGGGCCCGGTGCCGCAGCCGCATCACGTCGATCGCCTCGCAGGAGGTGAACCGGAACCAGTCCCGGGTGAGCCGCTGGGCGGCGGCCGGGCCCAGCTCGCCGCCGAGCAGCCGCCGCAGGTTGCCGGCCAGCTCGGTGCGTTTCGCGGGCCGGTGCCGCAGCGTCCAGTCGCCGCGCCAGCAGGCCAGCCGGTAGCCCAGTGACGCCGGCAGGCAGGCCAGGGCCGGCGCGACCACCGCCCAGTAGGCCACGCCTTCGAGGACGCGCAGCAGCCGCTCCGCGCGGCTCTCAGCCACGCCCGGCTTCCTGCTTCCCCGGCTGCCGGGCGCGGAGGTAGGCGCAGATGGTGTTCACGCTGCCGAAGTTCTGGGGCAGCAGATCCCCTTCGCCGACCGTGATCCCGAATCGCTCCTCGACGAAGACCACCAGCCTGAGCAGGCTCAGCGAATCGAGGATGCCACCCTCCAGCAGCGGCGCGTCGTCCGACAGCGGCAGCAGCGCGGGATCGGCGACGATTTCCTGGCTGATATAGGCGTTGATGACGTCTTCCACCTGAATACCCCCATCTATCTGGTTATCCCGTCCACCCGGATCAGCGGCGGGCGGCGGGCGGCTGGGGCCCGGGCTCTTCCCGGGCGAGACCGGCGCGGTCCACCTTGCCGGTCGAGGTCCTCGGCAGAGTCTCGCGGAACTCGATCAGGTCCGGCACCATGTAGCTGGGCAGCCACTGCCGGCAGTGGTCCAGGACCCGCTCGCGATCGAGTTCCGCCGCCGGGTCCGCGATGATGACCGCGCGCAGGCGGCTGCCGAGCAGGTCATCGGGCACCGGCAGCACCACCGCCTCCCGGACGGCCGGGTGCCGGTACAGCGCGGCCTCCACTTCACCCAGCTCCACCCGGTAGCCGCGGATCTTCACCATGGCGTCCTGGCGGCCGAGATAGACGTAGTTTCCCGCCTCATCCAGCGTGACCAGGTCGCCGGTCCGGTACACGGGCTCCTCGTACTCCGCCCGGAACGGGTTGCGCGTCAGGACGTCCCGCGTCCTGGCCGGCTGTCCCCAGTACCCGCACATGAGCGAGGGGCCCCGCGCATACAGCTCGCCCACCTCGCCGGGGGCCTGCACCCGCCGGCCCGCACCGGTGACCGCGAACACCTCGGTGTTGGCGCAGGCCTGGCCGATCGGCACCGGCCCGGCGTCGGCGCCTCCCGCCGTCACCTCGAACGCGGTGCACACGTTCGTCTCCGTGGGCCCGTACCAGTTGAGGTAGCGGGGGTGCGGCAGCTCGGTCATCAGCTGGCTGAGGTGCTTGGCCGGGAATACCTCGCCGGCGAAGATCACCGTCCGCAGGCCGGACAGGTCGGACCGGCGCAGCTGGCCGAAACAGGCCAGCAGGGTGAGCACCGAGGGCACCGAGTACCAGACCGAGATCCGCTCCCGGGCCAGCCATTCGGTGATCCGCACCGGGAACGTGGCCGTCCCCTCGGGCAGCACGGCCAGGCAGGCGGTGGCCCGGCAGGTGGCGAACACGTCGAAGACCGACAGGTCGAAGTGCAGTGGCGCCGGGCTGCAGACGCGGTCCGCCGGGCCGAGGCCCGCCGCGCCGGCCGCCCATTCCACGAACGTGAGCGAGGCGCGGTGGGAGATCATCACCCCTTTCGGGGTGCCGGTCGAGCCCGACGTGTACAGGATGTACGCGAGGTCGGTCTCGATCGCACGCTCCGCTACCGGCCCGGCCGGCTCCGCCGCCGCGGCCCACGGCACAACGGCTGCGGGCACCGCACCGGCCGCGGCGCGCCCCGGGCCGCCGGTGGCGCCCGCCACCACCACCGCGCGCAGCTGGGGTACCGCGCCGGCCAGCGCCGCCGCCTGGGCCGCGCACTTTTCATCGGTAACGATTACCGCGGCGCCGCTGTCCCGCGCGATGTAGCTGACCCGGTCCGCCGGTGCCCTGGGATCCAGCGGCACGTAACAGGCTCCCGCCTTGAGTACCCCGTAGACCGCGACCACGGCAGCGGCCGACTTGGGGGCGAGCAGCCCCACCCGGTCGCCCGGTGCCACGCCCTGGCGCACCAGCGCCGCGGCCAGCTGGTCGCTCAGCTGGTCCAGTTCCCGGTAGCTGAGCACGCCGTCTCCCGACGACACCGCCGTCTGCTGCGGCGCTCGCGCCGCTGCCTCGGTCAGCAGGTGCTGCAGCAGATACGCCATGCCCCCTCCTGTCAATTCCCGCCGTGGGCCGGTCTGGCCGGGCGGCTCAGAGCCCGAGCATGCGGGCCAGCACCAGCCGCTGGATTTCCGAGGTACCGGAGTAGATGGTGCTGGCGACCGCGTCCCGCAGGTCCTGCTCGATCCCCGCGTCCTTCAGGTAACCCCACGCCCCGTGGACCTGGATCGCGTCCTCACTGGAGCGCACGAACGCCTCGCTGGTGAACAGCTTCGCGGCGGCCGCCTCGGCCGGCGCGGAGCGGCCCTGCTGCTTCAGCCAGGCCACCCGGTAGATCAGCAGCCGGGCCGCTTCCAGCCGCACGTACATGTCGGCCAGCTTGCTGGACACGCCCTGGAACTTCCCGATGGGCTGGCCGAACTGCTGGCGGGAGCGCGCATAGCGGACACACGCGTCGAGCTGCCGGCGCATCGCACCGACGGCGCTGGCGAACAGGCAGCTGCGCTCCCACTCCATGGACGAGTTGAAGACGGCCATCCCCGCCCCTTCCGGCCCCAGCCGGTTGTCTGCCGGGATGACGCAGTCGTGCAGCGTTATCTCGCCCATGGGTGAGGTCCGCAGGCCCATCTTCTCGAAGCCGCTGCTCACGGCCACGCCGCGCGTGGCGGCGTCGACGAGGAAAGCGGAGAGCCCGGCCAGCCCGGGCTGGTCCGGGTCCGCGGCGTAGACCAGCGCTACGTCCGCGACGGGGGCGTTGGTGATGTACTGCTTGACGCCGTTAAGTATGTACTGATCGCCGCGCCGTTCGGCGCGGGCGCGGGCGTGCAGCGCGTCGGAACCGGAGCCGGGCTCGGTCATCGCGTGCGCGCCGATGATGTCCCCGGACACCAGCCCGGGCAGGTAGGCCTGCTGCTGGGCCGGGCTGCCGAACGTTACCAGCGGCAGCTGGACGCTCCACATCTGCGCGTTGAGCGAGAAGAGCAGCCCGTTGTCCCGGCACCCATATCCCAGCGCCTCCATGACCAGGGCGGTGGTCAGCACGTCGGCGCCGGCCCCGCCCAGCTCGGCAGGCACGGGCAGCCCCTGCACCCCGAACTTGGCGCAGGCCAGCCACGCGTCGCGCGGGAACTCCCCGGCCTTCTCGCGCCCGGCCAGATCCCGGTTGAGCTCCTGCCGGGCGAACGCGGTTGCGGCTTCGGTCAGCTCCCGCTGCTCGGCGGTCAGCGCGAAGTCCACGCCGCCCCCGAGCCCGCCGGCCTGGCCGCCCGGCGCGTGGTGGCCGGCCCGCGGACCGAGCGCCCGAGGCGGGACATGGCGGCGGTGGCCGACCGCAGCTTCCCGGTCTGGCGCCGGGCCAGCCGCAGCGCGGCGGTGTGCGCATCAGCCTCTGCGCGGTCCCCGAGCGGGGCCAGCGGGCCAGGGTCGGTGTAGCGGTGAGCCAGCGCCCGGGACAGCAGGTGGTCGGCCAGCCACGGGTTCTTGGGCAGTACCGGCCCGTGCAGGTAGGTGGCGTACACCTCCCGGTACCTGGCGCCCTCGGTGCCATCCTCCCCGTTGTTGCCTGCCCCGGCGAGCACCCGCCCCAGCGGCTGCGCGCCGGCCCCCAGGTAGCTGCGGCCGCTGTGGTTCTCGAAGCCGGTCAGCACCCGCTTGGTGCCCGAGCCCAGCTCGCACTCGGCCGCCACGTGGCCGATGAAGCGGGTCGGCCCGCCTTCGGTGGTGACGTCGAGCACGCCGAGCCCCGGTATCGGCGGCCCGCCGACCGGGGCGTAGGAGTGGCCGAGGAGCTGGTATCCCGCGCACACCGCGATGACGACCGCGTCGCCCTCGATCGCCTCCCGGAGGGCTCCGCTCTTGGCCGCGAGGTCACGGGCGGCCACGCCCATCTCGCGGTCCTGGCCGCCGTGCAGCATGACCAGGTCGCACTGGGTGAAGTCGGGAACTTCGCCCACGTCGGCTTCGGTCACCCGGTAGTGGATCCCCCGCCAGGCGCAGCGCTGCATGAGCGCGAACAGGTTGCCCCGGTCCCCGGCGACGCTGAGCAGTCTCGGGTAGAGGTAGCAGATCCGGATCGTTCGTGAGTCCCCCGATGTCATTTCCTCATTCCTTCCAGGAGGGTGCCACCCACCCGCGCCGCTGCATGACGCCGCGCAGCTCCCGCATAGGGGTGTAGCCAGCGAAGATGTAGAGCGACTCGCCCGGTGGCGTCGCGGCCAGCGCCGCCTGCAGGGCGGCGGTGCGGCTGGGCAGCACCTGCGTGATCGATGGGTCGGCCCCCGCGTACTTGAACCGCAGCGCGACCTCTTCCGCCCTGGTCCCGCAGGCCACCAGGCGGGCCAGCTGCGGCACCAGCGCCTCCAGGTCCACGTCCCACAGCCAGGCGAAGTCTTCCCCGTCCACGACGGTGTTGCTGTGCGCGGCCAGGACATGCTTGCGGCCGGGCCGGCGCAGCACCTCCCGGAGGGTGGCGTTGTAGGCCGTGGGGTTCTTGACGAAGGCGAGCACCACCCGCCGGTCGCCCGCCCGGATCTCTTCCAGCCGCCCGAACGCCGGGCGCAGGGCGGCCATCGCGCGCTGGGCCTGCGCGGGGACCAGCGGGCGCGGCGGCGCGAGCGCCGTCCAGCTGGCCAGCGCGGCCGCCGCGTTGTACACGTTGTGCACGCCGGGCAGGGGCACCTGCAGGTCGAAGGTTCCCGCCGGGGTCTGCGCGGTGATCTCGGACCCGCTGCCCGGCGACGGCCGGACCGAGGTCACCGCGATGTCCAGGTCCGGGCGGGCCTGCCCGCACTCCGGGCACTCGTAGTCGCCCAGGTGGGAGAGGTAGACGGCGCGGTAGCTCAGCAGGTGCTGGCAGCGCACGCAGCGGATGGTGTCGGCGGAGTGCTCGGGCCGCAGCGGGCTGGCGCCGCCGGCCCGGATGCCGAAATGCACGCGGCGGGCGGGCGCCCCGGGAGCGAGGCTGGCCACCAGCGGATCGTCGGCGTTGAGCACCACGGTGGCCGACGCGGGCAGCGCCTCGATGACGGACTCCAGCGCCTTCGCCATCGAGTACAGCTCGCCGAACCGGTCCAGCTGATCGCGGAAGATGTTGGTGATCAGGAACGTGCCCGGCGGGACGTCCGGGGTCACCCGGCGCACCGTGGCCTCGTCCACCTCCAGCAGGAACAGCTGCGCGCCCATCCGGCCGCGCAGGTCGGAGCCGCGCACCGCGGCCGAGACCACCCCCTGCAGGAGGTTCGATCCGGACCGGTTCTGGGTGACCGTGAGCCCGCCCGCCTGGGCCAGCGCGGCCAGCATCCGGCAGGTTGTCGTCTTGCCGTTGCTCCCGGTGACGATGACCGTGTGGGCGTCGCTGGCGGCGGCCACCTTCCCCAGCACGCGGGGGTCGATCCGGAGGGCGACCTTGCCGACGAAACTCGTGCCGCCCCCGGCCCGCAGCGCCCTCGACGCGGTGCCGGCCGCCTTGCCCGCCGCGAGCGCGAGCGTGAAGCGGGCCTGCGCCGACGGGTGGATGGCGGCGCTGCCGGTCCCGGGCTTGGCCGGGCTCCCGGTCCCGGGCTTGGCCGGGCTCCCGGTCCCGGGCTTGGCCGGGCGGCGGCTGGCTATGATCGACACTGGGCATCCTCCTCTTCCCGCGCGGAACGTGGCGACGGGGCGCGCACCGCGTCCCCGGCTCGGTCGGAGGCACCATCCAGGGCACGGGCCTGCCCGGCATCCCGGACGGCGTCCAGAATGGCCTGCACATGGCCCTCGTCCAGGTCGTAGTGCAGAGCGCAGGACCGCAGCGCGAAGCGGCCGCGGATGTCCGTGCCAGCCAGGAACGCCCGCCCCCCGACCTGGACGTCCCCCATGATCGACTGGTTCAGCTGGTTCAGGGCCGCCTCGTCGCCGCGCAGGCTCGCGGGCGCGAAGCGGAAGCACACCGCGGTCAGCGGCCCGGCCGCCAGCAGCTCCAGGTCCGGGCTGGCCTCGATGGCCTGCTCCATGTGGCGGGCCAGGTCGATGTGCCGCTGGACGTGCCGCACCAGGCCCGCCCGCCCGGCCTGCTGGATGTTCCAGAAGGTCTTGAGGGCGCGCCCGGAGTCCCTGGTCTGCTCGGCGCTGCGGTGGGAGTACCAGACATCGCCGGCGAACCCCTGCCCGGCCGGGAGGCTGAGATAGGACGGGATGAGCTTGTAGGTGTCCTGCAGCAGCTGGCCGCGGCGGACCAGGGCGCAGCTGCAGCCGATGGCCACCGCCAGCCATTTGTGCGGGTCGAGCGCGACCGAGTCGGCGCGCTCCAGGCCCGCGTACCAGTGCGCGAGGCGCGGGTCGAGTACCCCGAAGCCGCCGTACGCGCCGTCCACGTGCAGCCAGAGACCTTCCTGCTGGCAGAACCCGGCCAGGTCGCCGAGCGGGTCGATGGCGCCGGTCTTGACGCTCCCGGCGTTCGCCGCGACCAGGAACGGCCGGTACCCGGCCCGGCGGTCAGCGGCGACCGCCGCCCGCAGGCCGGGCAGGTCGATGCGGAAGTCATCGCCCGCCGGAACCTGGCGGGGGGCGCCGAGCCCGAGGGTGAAGGCGGCCTTCTGCAGGCAGGAATGGCCCTCCGCCGACATGTACATGGTGAGCCGGGGCCGCCCGTGCAGGCCCTCCTCCCGGACGTCCCAGCCGTTGACCTGTGCGCCCCAGTACCGGGCCACCTCCAGGCAGTGCCGGTTCGCATCCGACCCGCCGCCGAGCAGGACGCCATCGCTCCCGTCCTGCGGGTAGCCGATGAGCTGCATGAGCCAGCGGGTGACTGCCCGCTCCAGGTAAATGGCGGCATAATTCCCGCCTGCGCCACTCGTGTTGGTAACGGCGGAAGCGAACGCCGCGAGCATGCTCAGCTTGGAGGCAGCCGGGTCAACGAACGCGGAGAAGCACGGATGATTTTGGCCCCGGCCATGTGGCAGTATCAGCCGGATAAAGCTCTCGAAGACCTCGTCGGGAGTTACCCCTTCGGCGGGGATGTCCATTCCCTCCAGCTCTTGCCGCACCTTTGCGGGCAGCGGCCGGTAAACGGGCTCTTGAGGAAGCTTGTCCAGGTAGGCCGCGAGGGTGTCCACCAGCCGATGGCCCAGGGTGCGGAAGGTCGTATCGTCCATCGAGAACGGCGAGGGAACGGTGCGGTAACTTGCTTCGCGGCGCGCGCCGGGCAGGGTGGCTGGGCTCATGGATTCGAGTCCTCTCGGTCCCGGTTTTTCATCGCTTGATGGGCATTGGCTCGCACGCATATCAGCGTTCTCGGTCAGCGGCCATGCCCGTGGCCCGCGAGGGGTAAACCGTAGTTTGCGAATATATTCGCCGAACATGGGTACGAGAGAACCCGCTGGGCAGATGTGGCTGCGCTTGCGTGGGTGGAACGGCGCAATATATGAGCTTCGCCGGTATAGGCGGAATTACCGGCAATTCACCTGCCGCTAAGCTGACCGAAGCGGTCGAGGAGAGGGACGTCCCGGTGAAGGTGCAGATCGATTCGGGGTGCTGCCAGGGTCACGGCCGCTGCTATGACCTGGCGCCCGGGCTGTTTGGCGACGACGACGAGGGTTACGGAACGGTTCTCGGCGACGGCGTCGTGCCGCCGGAGATGGAGCATGACGCGCGCCTCGCGGTGCTGAACTGCCCGGAGCGCGCGGTCAGGCTGCTGGGGGACGGGCGACATGGCGGCCGGTGACCGGTTCGCCCAGGACTACTGGCAGCGGCGCGACGGGGAGTCACGGGGAACCCGCAGCGAGATCGTCACCGGGCCGGTCTCCGACTGGGCGACCGACTTCTCCCATCTCGACCCCGAGTGGGCCGCCGATCCCTACCCCATCCAGGACGAGCTGCGGCAGCGCTGCCCGATCGCGCACACGCAGCGGTTCGGCGGCGGCTGGCTGCCGACGCGGTACGAGGATGTCGCGGCGATCGCGTACGACACGGAGCGCTTCTCCTCGCGGGCGATCATCCTGAGCAACTTCCGGCCGCCCGGGGAACTGGCACCGGTCGGTGGCTCACCACCGATCACCTCCGACCCCCCGTTTCACCACGACGCGCGCAAGCTGCTGCTGTCGGCGTTCACCAAGACCGCGGTGAGCAAGCAGGAGCCGGCCACGCGGGCGCTGTGCCACTCGCTCATCGACACGTTCCAGGGGCGGGGCGTCGTCGATGCCGCCCGTGACTACGCGCAGCACATCCCGATGCGGGTGATAGCTGGCATTCTCGGGTTCCCCGCCCAGGACGCGCCGCAGTTCCGTGAGTTCGTCGAGAACACGCTGCAGGGCATCAACCTGCCGCCGGAGGAGCGCACCACGCGGATGTCAGCGCTTTTCTACTATCTCCTCGCGCAGGTCCAGGACCACCTCAGCAACCCGCGGGACGACCTCACGACCTACCTGATCAACGCGGAACTCGGCGGCCGCAAGCTCGACCCGTCGCACATCGTCGGCAGCATGGCCCTGCTGCTCATCGCCGGCATCGACACCACCTGGAGCGCGATCGGCGCTGCCCTGTGGCACCTGGCCGCGGTGCCCGCGGACCGGCGGCGGCTGGCCGCCGATCCTGGGCTGCTGCCCACCGCGATCGAGGAGTTCCTCCGCGCCTACGCGCCGGTCACCATGGCCCGGCTGGTCAAGCAGGACATGCGCTGGCACGGGGTGGATATGAAGGCCGACGACTGGATCCTGCTGTCGTACCCGGCGGCCAACCGGGACCCGGCGCAGTTCGCCCGGGCGGATGAGGTCGTCATCGACCGCGAGGTCAACCGGCACGCCGCGTTCGGCCTCGGTATCCACCGCTGCCTGGGCTCGCACCTGGCCCGGATGGAACTCCGGGTGGCACTGGAAACGTGGCTGGAACGCATCCCCGAGTTCTCCCTGGCCGACCCGGCCACCGTGACCTGGGCGGCCGGGCAGGTCCGTGGCCCGCGGGCGCTTCCGCTGCGCCTTACCGGTACCGGCGCCGGCCATCCCCCGCGGCGTGGCCGCCGGGCGGG
>Ga0335078_10003457_pt1 | contig 23521 bp, 20 predicted proteins | sample Lox_Sample_32_FD_206711 | JGI IMG/M metagenome (GOLD analysis project Ga0335078, IMG submission 206711) | Soil microbial communities from Loxahatchee National Wildlife Refuge, Florida, United States - Lox_Sample_3.2 | ecosystem: Environmental > Terrestrial > Soil > Wetlands | place: USA... | reverse complement strand
AATATCGTAGGGGCAATTCAGGAATTGCCCCTACGCCAAACTGAAACGCTACCGGCTGGCTGTAATAGTCCGTTCCGTTCTGCGTCCATACCTATCTCCCAGGATCGCGCCGAAGGCGTATTCTGCGGTTCTCCTGGAGGTTATGAAATGCGAGAGCGAGCGCTGAAGGTTGCGCTGGTGCTAGTGGGATTGCTCTTTACGGCCGCGATTTATCCCATCATGATGTTTCTCTTGCATCCAAGTCCATCGAACCCCCCTGGCGACACGATGATGCTGAGCCTCTATTTCACGTTAGGGATCTTACTGTTGATCGCGGTGCGGAATCCGCCGGCACATCGCAGCCTGATCGAGGAGTATACTAGGCTATCTACTAGCCCAGGCGTCGCAACACACAACCCTGGCTCGATGGCTAAGCCGGCACGGCCGGGCCTCATTCGCTGTGCAGAGCCACCAGCGGATCCACTTGCGTGGCGCGGTGGGCAGGAACAAAGCAGGCCAGGAGTGCGATCAACGTCAGCACCACTCCGACCACCGCAAACGTGAACAAGTCGGTGGGCGCCACGCCAAAAAGCTGGCTCCTGAGGAATCGAGTCAGCGCCAGCGACAAGACCGCCCCTAAGGCCAGACCGGTCAGGGTCAGCTGTAGAGCCTGCCGCAGCACCATCCGGAAGATCGCGCCCTTTTCGGCGCCAAGCGCGATACGGATTCCGATCTCACGAGTGCGCTGGCGGGTGGTGTAAGCAACCACGCCGTAGATGCCTACAGCGGCCAGCAGCAGGGCGATCAATCCAAACGACCCCGCAAAGGTGGCGGCGACGCGCTCGAGCATGCTTGAAATCTGCATCGCTGACTTGAGCGTGGTGGTGCCGAAGACCGGCAAATCGGAATTGAGATCATGAATCGCCTTTTCCACGGTGGAGGCGAAGGCCGCCGGATCGCCTGAAACTCGCAGGTGAATGATTACCGGATCCCGGTCATCCTGGAAGAGCGGCAAATAAATCATTGGCTCAGGAGCGTAGTTCAGGCGGCGGTATTTGGCGTTTCCCACCACGCCGACCACTGTTAAAGGGATGCGCCAGCCGCCTAGCCGCTTTCCGATGGGGTCCTGCCCGGGCCAATAGCGCGCGACGAACTCCTCATTCACCATCGCCACGGGCTGTGACCCGGCGACGTCCTGAAGCGTAAATTCGCGGCCGGCGAGGATTGGGGTCCTGAGGGTCCGCAAGTAATTCGGACCGACGCTGGCGCGGTCGACTTCCATCGATTCGTGTGGCTGGGGGACGTAACCTGCGGGCTCGACGCCTTGGCTATGGATCGTGAAATTCAAGGGCGCGAAGTCTGCCAGCGTTACGGATTCAACCCCGGGCACGGCCTCGAGCTTGGCGAGCACGCGCTGGTGAAAGGCAAGCGCTTGATCTTCCGAGTAACCGGAGGGTCCTAGCTCGTAGGACGCGAGCAGCACATGCTCGGGATCGAAACCGGGATCGGCTTGCTGCGCCTTCTGCAGGCTGCGTGTGAACAAGCCTCCGCAGATCAGCAGAAGCAAGGATAAGGAGATTTGCGCAACCACTAGGCTGCTGGAGAGCCGGGCTTTGTGGATCGCCAGCGACGCACTTCCAGCTTCCTCCTTCAGCACGGCCACCAGAGGGACACTGGAAGAACGTAGCGCCGGCAAGATGCCGAAGATCACGGCGGTGACCAAGGATGCTAGCGAAGTGGCGAGGAGCACGCTGCGGTCCATGTGTCCGTTCAAGGTCAGCGGCAGGCTGAGGGTTGGCGGAGAGAACTTGGCGAGGGCTCCGGCCGACCAAAATGTAATAGCCACGGCCATGCCGCCACCCGCCAAAGCGAGCAGAACACTCTCCATTAACAGTTGGCGGATCAATTGCCAGCGGGTGGCACCCATCGCGAGGCGAATGGCGATCTCCCGCCGCCGCGCCACCGAGCGCACCAGCAGCAGGTTCGCAACATTGGCGCAGGCCAGCAGCAGCAGAACAATCGCCAGCGCCAGCAGCATCGGCAAAGCTCTATAGAGATAAACATTGACCCCGAATCGCCAGAGCGGATCGAGACTGATTTGGTTGGGGCCGCGATGCGATTCCGGCGACTGCTCCACGATCCGTTGCATCAGGGCGTTCAGCTCTCCTTCAGCTTGGCGAGGGCTGACGCCGGGCCTCAGCCGTCCCAGCACGTTCAACCACGAGGCGCCGCGATCGTCCAGTACGTCGCCACCCCAACCCCACACCGGCTGAAGCATCCCGAGGGGAATCCAGACGTCTGACCGGAGTCCGGGCATGCATCCCTGAAAACCGCGAGGAGCCACTCCGACGATGGCGTAAGGGTGACGGTTAATACGAATTGTCCTGCCGATCACCGTCCGGTCCGATCCGAAATGGCTCTGCCATAAGCTGTAGGCGATCACGGCCACCGCGCCGGCCTCAGGCCTGGATTCCTCGTCCGGCAGAAAGCCGCGGCCCAGGATCGGCCGTACGCCAAGCACGTCAAAGTAGTTGGCGGAGCTTAAGGTGCCATAAATGCGCTCCGGCTTGCCGGCACCTGTAATCGACACGTAATCGTGGTGGTAGGCCAGCAGACCCCCCAGGCTTCGGTTCCCATCGCGCAGGTCGCGGTAATCCCGATAGGAAAAAGGCGGGCCGAGGGGCTGGTCGGTCCATTGGCCGCGGACCACGCTAACCAGCTCGCCGGGGTGGGCCGCTCCGGGGACCGGAGTGAGCAACGTCGCGTTGATCCAACTGAGAATGGTGCTGTTGGCGCCGATGCCGAGGGCCAGGGTGAGCGCGGCCAGAGCCGTGAATGCCCGGTCCTTCAGTAGGATTCGCCAAGCGTAACGGAAATCGTTACCGAGGTTTCGCATCGAACCACTCGTGGCGGCATGGCCAGCGCTTCGCGTTGCTCAGGACGTGCTCTGGCCCTGACTGAGTACAGGCGATAAGACTACGCGTCAGCTCATTCCGATTTGAGCGTGAGTCAGGATTCGGGTGGTCTCAGTGACGCAGGTCACGACACTGTTCGGAGTTCTTCAGTTCTGACTTGCTTCGTCCTCAGTTTCAACATCGCTAAAAGCTAACCGCCATATTTATCAATAACATTCCAGGTTAATTAAGTTAACTTATTTGTTTTCATAGACATTCCAGGTATGTCTCATTTGTCTCATTTTTCTCATTTCCCGTCCTTTGTTTTCAATAACATTCCAGGGTAGGCCCAAAAATTTGCAAATTTTTCGACCGAGGTAGAACGTTTCGGGCAAGGAGATGGAATTCAAGTTGGTGGGCCGGCTGAGGCTTGGCCAGGGACGGTGTTTTTCGAGGTCCGGACAGAAGCCAGCTAAAGCTCTTATTTTCATATAGATCGTGGCATATCAAGTTAAGTCATTTATTTTCATTAACATCCTGGGTTCCCAAAGCCGGGCTCTTGTTCTCAATAACATCGTGGGACCCTCCTTCACTTCCCGATTTTGGGGAGTTCCCCTCGCGGGCCGGTTCTTCCACTTTGGCTCTCACCGTCACGCCGTGAGAGTGGCGGTGGTGAGCGATGCCGTTTCAACCTGAACCGGACAAGACGGTGTTTGTGCCGGAAGTTTACAGCTCGGCCTCGCACGGTTCCATCAAACAAGCAAGGGCACTATCAGGACGCGCGGCTGTGGGCTGCGTTTCAGTCATAATGTCGCGTCACGAACCGTAGCCGCGGTTTCGAGCCCGGTAGTGGCGGGTTTATCCCGCCATCGGAAGACGGCCTGGGACCGCCTCTCACCTCGGAGCAAATTCTACCGTGCTCTTAAGTATCTGTCAATAGAAAAGTTGGGTCGTCAGCTACCCCAGGTGTAGGCTAGCTTAAGAGGCCGCTCGGCGGGCAGGGATAGCCTAGGCACGAAACAAGCCCAATGATTGCAAGTCACAAGCGGTGAAATACAAGAGCAAGCATCTCGTCGATTGTCCAGACGTGGCGGGAACTTCGGCCCCGCCTACGCAATCGAATATTCGTGACCTTCTCTGTTCGCACGGGTAGCTCGAGTTCCACTATTCCTCAAACCGCCGGCGGCGCACGGGAAGCCTCATCGCTGAGGCTCCGCGCTGTCGCCCTTCACCCTGATACGGAGCCGCCGCTGGGGTATAATGACTTCGGCCGCAGCGGACACGATGCGGCACGCCGACTAAGGCGCAGATAATCCGGTCCGGGATCAACTGAGAATCATGCCGCAGCTTTCGAAGCTGGTTTGGTCGGAGGGAATGTACCTAGCGCCGCATCATTTTCAGGCGCAGAGCCGCTACTTCGAAGATCTCGTTCACTTCACCACATCCGCCCTTTGGTTCGAGCCCTACGGCTTGGTGGGGTACGAGTTGGACCGTGAGGCCATTCGCAACGGGATGGTCTCGCTCGTCCACGCGCGCGGCATCTTTCCCGACGGTCTGCCGTTTCAGATGCCGGAGAGCGACCCGCTGCCCGCGGCCCGGAACGTCAGCGACGCTTTTCCGCCGAGCGCGGAATCTCTGGCTGTACTCTTGACCTTGCCGCCGCACCGGCCCTCCGCCCCAAACTGCACGAACGAGGGCGAGCAGCCTGACGGAGTGCGGTACATCGCGGAGTCCAGGCCGTTCTCAGACGATGTCACCGGAACAGACGAACGGCCTGTGCGCCTGGGGCGCAAGAATATCCAGATCGCCTTCGGAACCGAGCCCGGCGATGCGGTGGTCCTTCCGATCGCGCGTGTCACCCGAGATCATTTGGGACGGTTCATTTACGATGACGCCTTTATTCCTCCTTGCCTGCAGATCGCGGCGAGCAGGACGCTCGCGTCTCTGGCCCACCGCCTGACGGAGATGCTTCAGGAAAAGGCCACCGCGCTGACACCGGAGGGTCGCGGAGGCGGATGGGTTGGGCGCAGTTTCTCGGCCCAGGAAATTACCAGTTTCTGGTTCCGGCACGCCATCAATTCCAGCCTCGCTACCCTTCGTCACCTGCTCGATTCCAAGACGGCTCATCCTGACCGGCTTTACGTTGAGCTGGCCCAACTGGCCGGCGCGTTGTGCACCTTCCGAATCGACGCGCATCCGCGCACCATTCCCAGTTACGACCACGCTCGTCCGGAGGAATGCTTCCACGAGCTCGATCGCCAGATTCGTTCGTACCTCGAGACCGTGCTGCCCACCCGGGCGATCCCGATTGCGCTCAGTCCGGTCGGGCGATATCTTTATGCCGGCAACGTGACGGATCAGCGATGCCTCGATCGCGCCCGGTGGATCCTCGGCATCCACGCGAAAGCGGGCGAGGCGGATTTGATTGCCAAGACGCCACAGCTCGTGAAGGTTTGCGCGGCGCAGTTTGTGGGCGAACTGGTGCGGATGGCGCTGCCGGGACTGGCGCTGAAGCATCTGCCGTCGCCTCCCTCGGCGATTGCTCCAAAGGTGGACAGCCAGTATTTCAGCATCAGCCGCAGCGGGCGTTGCTGGGAACACATCGTGAACACGCGCCAGGTGGGCATTTACGTTCCGGGTGAGCTGCCCGAGCCTGATCTCGAACTGATGGTGATGCTGGAAGAACAACCTTGATTGCCGATTGATGATTGGCGATTGCCGATTTGCGGGATGTCCCTTGTCCTTGGTCCTTTGTCCCTTGTGTGCTACGCGCGTGCTTGCGACGGTCGACGGACAGGTGACGACGGACCACGGACAGCAATCTCAATCGAGAATCGGCAATCGTAAATCGGCAATGGAGGAGCCATGACTACCGCGGCGGCCGCCGGCAGTCCGGCGTCTTTTCTACGCCTTCGAGGTGAGAATCTCTCCCTTCTGTATCAGGAGATGTTTACCGTGATTGTGCGGGTGCGCTCGAACCGCCAGGTGGCCAGCGACGCAGCGTCGTTCCGCGTCAACATGAAATCGGCCGTCAAGAACGCCGAGCAACAAGCCCTGGCGAAAGGCTACCGACAGGAAGAGATTCGTCTGGCCACTTTTGCCATCGTCGCCTTCCTCGACGAGTCGGTGTTAACGTATCGCAGCGTGATCTCGTCGGACTGGCAACGGGAACCGCTGGGCCAGGAGTTCTTCGGGTCGCATCTCGCCGGAGAGCTGTTTTTCCAGGGGCTCGACCGGTTGCTGAAGTCCCAGGACTCGCCTCACGTGGCCGACGCTCTGGAAGTGTACTTGCTTTGCCTTCTTCTCGGTTATCGCGGCAAGTACGGCTTGGCGGGCGACGAAACCACTCGCAGCCTCCAAGATGCCGCCCTCGAAAAAATAAGGCGCATTCGAGGCGCGCCCGCGGCCCTCACCGCCTGGGCGCCTCCGGAGCAGTCGGTGACGTTTCGCCGGCGCGATCCCTGGATTCGCCGCCTGGCTTTCGCTGCGCTCATTACCTTCATTCTAAGCGTGGCACTGTTCATTAGCTTTAAGCTGTCGTTGAACTCCGGCCTCTGATCCACGAGCTCCCAACCTTACTGGTCGAGACTGGGGTGACGCGGCGAGCCCCGACGGAACACCCTCGAAATCTGACACTAACGACGCTTGTTTCCGCAGGCGCAGGCGCGTTGACACTGTAAACGGCCTTCGTTATAGTAGGCGCTGGAGGCGGCTCCGTCAACTCAGTGTCTAACCTGGATCCTTCTTGCCCATTGCTTTCGGGTTGAAGTGAAGCATCCATGAGTCTTCCCAACTCGCTTACGATCCTCCGCATTTTCTTCGTTCCGATACTCGTAGCCCTCCTGCTTACCGCCCGGCCGCACATGGAGCTGTGGGCGGTCGGTGTGTTCCTGATCGCCGCCACCACCGACCTGCTGGATGGCTATTTTGCTCGTAAGCGAGCCCAAGTGTCGCGGCTGGGCACGCTGCTTGACCCCATCGCGGACAAGCTGCTGACCTCAGCCGCTTTCATTTCTCTCGTCGAGATCCAACTGATACCCGCCTGGGTGGTGGTGATTATTGTGGGGCGCGAGTTTGCCGTTTCCGGCTTGAGGGCTATCGCCTCGAGCGAAGGATTCATCATCCAGGCCTCCGACCTCGGCAAAACCAAGATGGTGCTGCAAGTGGCCGCGATCACCGCCATCGTGCTGGAGCGGCGCTTCCCGGTCCTGAAGGTTCCGGGCACTTTGCTACTTTGGCTCGTGGTGGTATCGGCGCTAGTGTCGGCGGCACAGTATTTCTGGAAGTTCTGGCGCCGGCTCGACGCCGAGGTCAAGGGGCCGCTGCGGCCGCGCATGGTGGTGTTGCCCAACGTCGAGGCGGGCGATGAGAGGGAGATCGAGCTCAGCGCCCGGAAAGAAACCGATGTCGCCGCTCAGCGATGAGGACGAGCGACTGCTGCTCGAAATCGCGCGCAGGTCGATCGAAGCGGCTGTTCGGGGGGAACGGCCTGGAGATCCCCAGGGTATCTCCGGTGCGCTCCTCGAGAAGGGGGGAGCTTTCATCACCCTTCGCAACCAGGGCTCTTTGCGCGGGTGCATTGGGCATGTGGAACCCGATGAGCCGCTCGCGCGCTGCGTGGCCGAATGCGCCCGGGCGGCCGCGCTCCATGACCCGCGCTTCGCGCCGGTCACAGCGGCAGAATTGCAGAATCTCTCCATCCAGATCAGCGTCCTCTCGCCTCTCTTCGATATCCGTCCCGAGGAGATTAAAATCGGGCGGCATGGCTTGTATATATCGTCCGGATTTCATCGCGGCCTCTTGCTGCCGCAGGTGGCTGTTGAGTGGAACTGGGATCGCGAGCGCTTTCTCGAGGAAACCTGCGCCAAGGCGGGTCTGTCCCCCGATGCGTGGCGACGGGGCGCTCGAATCCGTGCCTTCACAACAAGCATTTTCGCGAATGATGACCGCCCCGTCGCCGATTCTCCTGCTGCGTCGTGACACCTGTAGACTAAAGAAGCAGGACCCCGTCTTCTAAACTGCGTTTGCGCTAGAATGACACTGCGGCCGAGCGGGTGATGCCCGGTCGCGGGCAAGCGTGCCATGGGCGAGGCCATCCAACCTGTAGCCACCACCGGCATTTTGGTCATCCTGCTTATCAAGCTGGGCTTGATCGCGTCGCTGGCCAGTGTCATCGCCCGTTTTGGCATCTTCAAAGGGCTGATATTCTTCGAGCAACGCACGCCACAGCAAAAGCTCCTATTTGCCGCCTTTCTGGGGGTACCGTTTATGTTGGCCGTGCTCGCGCGCCTGCTGTTGGGCTACAAGGGCGCTGACTTGAGCTTGGAGATTACGGTGCTTGCGGGCCTGCTCGGGGGGACTATCGCAGGCTTGGTGGTCGGGATGATGGTGAGCGTGCCGGCGTGGCTCATCGGACATGAGCACCTCGCTCCGTTGATGGCCGTGTTGTATGCGGTGGTGGCCGGAACAGCGCGCTGGCTGTGTCCAGACAAAGAAGCCATCTGGAAGTTCTCGCCCTTCATCGACCTCGCTCTTTTTCGCTCCATCCGGCAGCGCTTCCGTGCCCCGGTGCTCGACTGGCAAGTATTGTTCACGCTGATGTGCATCATTCTCGAGATCTCGCGCATGACGCTGGTGGGACCGCTGGCGCCTGCGCAGCTCTTCTACATTGACTCGCCGCATCCTCTGGCCAAGGTGCTGATCGTGCTGGCAACGCTGATTGGCGTGGGCCTACCGGTGCGCATCTGGAACACCACCCGGATTGAGAGGAAGCTGGAGGATCAGGAGCGCTTGCTGATGCAAGCGCGCGTGGACGCCCTCATCAGCCAGATCAACCCGCATTTCTTGTTCAACACGCTGAATACCGTCTCGTCGCTGATTCGCTTCGATCCCGACACGGCGCGCAATGTCGTCCTCAAGTTATCGAACATTCTGCGGCGCCGGCTGCGTTCGCAGGCTCATTTTCTTCCTCTGCGGCAGGAGCTGGATTTTATCGACGACTACCTTTCTATCGAGGTGGTTCGATTCGGCAGCGATAAGCTGCGGGTGCGCAAGGAAATTGATCCCGAGACCTACGACATGACGATTCCCAGCATGATCCTGCAGCCGATGGTGGAGAACTCGATCCGGCATGGGATTGGGCCGAAGGTAGAGGGCGGCACCATTACCCTTCGTGCTTCCCGACGCGAGGGACGATTAGTGATTGAGGTGGCCGACGACGGCATCGGCATTTCGCCTGAGCGGCAGCGCGAGATGTTTGAGTCCGGCATCGGGATCCGCAATGTCCGCGACCGCCTCGAGGTGCTGTACGGAACGGACTTTTCACTGCGAGTCGAAAGCCATCCCGGCCAAGGTACGTCCATTCGCTTTGAGCTGCCGGAGCTCATTACACCGGGAACGAAGCCACGGCCGGCGGTTCTCGAAGCCGCGATCCACCCCTGAGGCTGCCGCCACCCGCTGTGCTATAGTTGGGTCTGCAAAGCTTTTCAGGCGACAGTTCACAAGTGAGACGCGTCCAAGGGAACAAATGCAAGCGGCAGGGGCATGGATCGGCTGACCGGAGGATGCTGGATCGGGACCATGGAGGGGAAGGGGAAACAAGATGGCAGACGATTCGAACAACAACTCCAAGACGCCTCCGCGGTCGATGAGCATGATCGAGTCTCATTTCCGCGACATTTATCTGAAGTTCTACAAGGATAGCTACTTCGCACCCACGGCGCTCGATTTGAAGACCAAGGAGTTGATCGCGATCGGCGTGTCGCTGGTGGCCAAGTGCGAAGGCTGTCTTGAAGGCCATCTCAAGAAGGCGCTCGAGGTAGGCTGCACCAAGGAGGAAATCAGCGACGCCATCGTGGTCGCCATCGGTATCGCAGCGGCCGGCGTCCTCGACATGTCAGATAAGGCGGCGATCAAGCTCGACCTCCATCACTTCGAAGGGCTAAAAGTTAAGGCCAGTGCCCAGGAGTAGCAGAATAAGGGTTCTTGAGACCACACGTCGACAACAACCTGCCCTTGCCCTTTGTCTACCGCAACCCGCGCAGACGAGGTCACGAGACCGGTCGCAGTCGCCCGCCAATGGACTATCGCGTCATCGCCGGTCTTTTCCTCCTGCTCTTCCTGGGTCTGGCCGATAATCAGACCATCCCCGCGCTCCTGCCAACCCTTTCAAGTTCGCTGGGCACCAGTGTGGTAGTCACGGGATTGCTCGTGGTCTTCTATTCCCTGGCCAACGCGGGTGCCGCCTTCCTCACCGGTTCGCTTTCCGACTACTATGGACGCCGGCACTTCCTGTTGGCGGGAGCCTGGCTATTCTCATTCGCTTCGCTGGGCTCGTCGCTGAGCCGTGGTTTTGCTCAACTAGCCTTCGCCCGGGCGGTCACGGGTTTGGCCGCCGGCGCGCTCTCGACCTGCTCCATCGCCTTCGCCGGCGATTGGTTCAAGTACGCAGTGCGCGGGCGCGCCCTTGGACTGATTTCGTCGGCCTATTTCGCGGCCCCACTCATGGTGCCGGTGGCAGGCTTTATCGCGGACCGGCGCGGTTGGCCACACGTCTTCACTGCCTTTGCTATCGTTGCCGCCATCATCGCTGTAGCAACGCAAAGACTGCCGCATGACGCACCTCACGGGGACTGGAGCCCCCCTTCGGAGCGCTTCGAAGGCACGGGATCGCCGGCCGACAAACACCAGGCAACCCGTCATGCCGAGGGCAAGCTTCGCCACACGCTGCGCACCTTTCGGGTGCTGTTGGTCCGGCGCGATACCGCGGCCATGCTCGTGATTGCATTTCTTATTTCTGGAGGATTAGTAAGCTTTCTCACGTATATCGGCACCTGGCTGCACTCGAGCTTCGGCCTTTCGACGACCAAGATCGGTTTGGTCTTCATGCTCGGGGGCTTGCTGGCAGTGGGCGGCGCTCCCATCGGAGGTATTCTGGCGGACCGCTGGGGAAAGCGTGGCGTGTCGATCGCCAGCAACATTCTGCTAGCCTTGACCATGGCCCTGCTGCCGCTGTTCGGTTGGGGAGCAGGCCTGCTGATCGTCTTTGCAGGCTTGAGTCTCGGAATCGGATTCCGGCAAGGGCCTATTACTGCGCTGATGACTGAGATGGTTCCGCGGCACCGGCGCGGATCCTTCGTGGCCCTGCGAAATATCGCCTCGCAATTGGGCATCGGGGCGGCCGTGTTCAGCGGAGGCTTGCTTTACGAGTGGCGAGGTTATCTCGCGGTGACTTCACTCTCCGCCCTGATGGCGGGCCTCGTGGCACTGCTCCTCACCACCCACATTACAGAGCCGGTAACTGTGGAATACGAGCCGGTACTGGATAGTGAGCCCTAAGCCGTCGTTTTTCACAAATACGGCCACGTATTTCAGGCAACTCTTGGCCGCCGAGGGCTTGACACTGAGGCTCGCGCAACACAATCTGTTTCTTGACTGCTCGCTGCGTACTGCTTGCTGCCTGCTGCCTACTAACTCTTGGGGGATCGGATGCCGAAGGCTCGCCGCACCTGGAACATTATCCGCTGGTGTCTGGTTATTCTCGTGAGCCTGGTTCTCACTTTCTTCCTGGTTGTCGTGCCGTTATTCGTCGCGACCATCTTCACCACCAATCGGTTTCACTTCCCCGACCCCAACGACGGCAAAGATCCTCAAGACTTTGGAATGGAGTATCGCTCGGTCCAGTTCCACTCCAGCGATGGAATTGACTTGCGAGGCTGGTATATGCCCGCGGACGAGGCTGCATCCGGCGGAGTTGCAGGTACCATCATCTACGTCCACGGCCAAAACCGCACGCGGATCGAGATGCTGCCCATGGCCCAGTTCGCTCACGGCTTGGGGTATAACGGCCTGGTTTTCGATCTCCGCCACGCCGGAGCTAGCGGCGGATCGGTTTCGAGCGGCGGTTATTGGGAGCGGCTCGACGTTGAGGCCGCGGTGCGCTATGCGCTTGAACAAGAGCACGCGGCGCGACCAGTGGTTCTCTGGGGAGTGTCGCTCGGGGCGGCCGCGTCGCTCATGGCGGCAGCTGAAGATCCCGACGTGGCCGCGGTGATCTCCGACAGCACCTTTCTTTCGTTCGACGACACTGCCCATCATCACTGGAGGCTCTTCTTTCGACACTGGCCGCAGTTCCCGATGGTGAACGAAACCATCGCGCTGGTCGGGTGGCGAGGACATTTCCAGCCTTCGGATTTCGACCTACGCACGGCCGTGAAGCGAATCAACCCACGGCCTATACTGTTCGTGGGCGTTGAGGGCGATCCACGCATGCCGCCGGTGATCGCCCGGACTCTCTATGGCCTGGCAACGAGTCCCGATAAGATGCTGGTGATCGTGCCCGGCACCAGGCACGGCGAGGGATTCAATTCCGGAAATGCGCAGTACGAACAGGCGGTGAAGGAGTTCCTGGGACGCCTGCCTAACCACTAACTTGAAGCCGCAGACTGGAGCGGCGCTTGCACAGCGGGCCTGCTCTCAATCACCCGCCGATACAGATCTTCGTACAACCGAATAATCCTTGTGCTACAGAACTTGTCGCTGGCGCGCCGGCGAGCGGCGCGGCCCATCTCCTCGCGCCGCCCGGGCTCGGTGAGAATGCGTAGCGCGCGTTCAGCCATGGTATCTACATCTCTCAGGCCGACAAGATAGCCCTCGACCCCGTCCCGAATCACCTCCGGGAGGCCGCCGACGTTGGAACAGACGGCAGGAACGCCGCAGGCCATGGCCTCGAGCGCCGCCAGACCGAACGATTCGAGTTCGCTCGGCAGAAGCATGACGTCAGCGCAGTTCAGCAGGTCCTGTACCTGGTTTTGTTTGCCAAGAAAGAGCACGTCCGCAGTCAGGTCCTTCTCGCGGGCCATCCACTCGGCGCGGCCGCGGTCCGGCCCATCGCCAATCAGCAGCAGTTTCGCGGGGATGTGGCGACGCACCCGAGCGAAGATCTCCACCACGTCAGGAAGCCGCTTGACAGGGCGGAAATTGGACAAGTGAACCAGAATCTTCTCGTCGTCGCGCGCGAACGCCCTCCGGCGGCTCGCGTCGGTAGCCGGCTCAAAGACGTCGCAATTGACGAAGTTCGGAATCACTTCCACCTTCCGCCGGATGCCGAACTCCTGCAAGGTCACGTTCTGCAAGTAATCGGAGATCGCCGTCACCGCGTCGCTCTGTTCGATGGAGAAACGCGTGATCGGCAGGTAGGAGCGGTCGCTGCCCACCAGGGTGATGTCCGTGCCGTGCAGTGTGGTGACAAAGGGCAGGCGCCGCGGCCTGAACATTTCGCGCGCCAGATACGCGCTGACGGAGTGCGGAATCGCGTAGTGGACGTGCAGCACATCCAGCGACTCGGAGGCGGCTACTTCATACATCTTGGAGGCGAGCGCCAGGGTGTAAGGGGGATGATTGAATAGGGGATAATTCATCACCTCCACTTCGTGAAAGCGAATCCGGGCCGTGGCTTCGGTGATTCGCACGGGCATCGCGTAGCTGATGAAGTGGATCTCGTGGCCGCGCGCGGCCAACTCCAGCCCGAGTTCGGTGGCTACGACTCCACTTCCACCGTAGGTGGGATAGCACGTGATACCGATTCTCATGACGATTCTCGGTAAGCTTGGACTCCCCCCGCTGGGTCGAAATCAGTCTGGCAGTGATCGTAGCGCGGCCAGCTTAGGAGGGCGGTGTAGCCGGCGCCTTACTGCCGGCCGGGGCAGACTCAAGCACGACAATTTCCTTTACCTTGCGCTTGTCGCCCCTTTGCTCGAAATAGACCAGAACGTTCGTGCCCGGCTTCAAGGTGCTGATGTCCACCGGGTATCCGTTGGCCGACGCCACCGTCACGGTCTTCTTGATGGGAAAGATCTCAACGTCGTCCTCGCGCAGGCTCTGCACGTTCAACACTTTGGCCTTGAGATCGAGTGACTGAACCCTACCGTTGAACTCGTTCTGGCCGCCGGGAGCCGTAGTGATCTTGTTGAGGACGGGCACTCGCTTTTTGTGATCATCCTGCCCGGCGCTGACCCGCGAGACAGCTAGAAGCGTCAAAACTAACAGGCACGCGCCCAGACCAACGGCAAGTCGGCGAGTCCCACGACGATCAGAACTTTGGATCATCTTTATCTTGATGGTAGGCCACCACCACCTGGGTGTCAAGCCGAGAGAAGCTCGGGTGTAGCTACGCACAATTCTGCCGCGGGATACTCTCGTTGGTGCGGAGAACAATATTGCGCGGCAGATAATACGTTCATCTGTAACTCGGGCATTAGCCTCGTCGTGCTATAATAGGTGGCTTCGAAAGTGCACAGGCCCGTTGTCGGAACTATGTCGAAACTAAAAGCCGTCGCCTTACTGAGCCTACTTGCGGGCGTGCCGGTAATCTGTCTTGCGGCGCAAAACGCAACATCGTCTCAGGTCTCATCGCTAACCACCCCGGTTGGGACAACTAGTTCCGCAGTTCCGGTCTCGCCCATCTCCGCACCTGTGGACCCCGCCACCCAAGAGATACTCGACGCCGTGCGCGGGATTGGGAGTCAGCTTAAGGCTCCTGTGCTTCAAATCGTTGCGGGTTCGCGCTACCGCGTCGCGCCGTACGATGAGATCACGGTGAACTTCACCACCGTGAACGCCTTTGACGAGGCTGTGTTCGTAAAACCTGACGGTTACATGAGCTTGATCGGCGCCCCCGATATTTACGTTTTTGGAGACACGCAGCCGGAAATCACCGAAAAGGTGAAAAAGGCCTACGAAGGTGCGTTGGCCAAGCCGATTCTGGTGAACGTCGTCATTACGCTCGCTAACCCTCCGTATTTCGTGGTCGGCGGCCAGGTCAACAATCCGGGCAAGTTTATCCTTCACGGCCAGTTCACCGTGGCTGAGGCCGTGGAAGTGGCCGGTGGATTCCAACTCGCAACCGCCAAGCACTCGCACGTGCTGCTGTTTCGCCGCGTCTCCCGCGACATGGTGGCCACCCGGTTGATCGACCTGAAGCGTATCCTCGACAAGGGCGACCTGGGCGACGACGTTTTTCTTCAGAACGGCGACTTGGTTTTTGTGCCCAAGAACCGCCTCTCCAAGGTGACTCCGTTCATTACCTATTTCACCGCTTACAACCTGCTGAACGTCAACTTCGGACCCACGTACCGGCTTGTCGCCCAGTAAGCTGGCTTGCCGCGCGGGAAGAAGGCGTGAAGCCGCAATTCGACCGCTCGGTTTAGTGAGCGTCCGGCACAATCAACGCAGTCCCGCCCTTTGTCTTGGGAGCGGTGATGGTACGCGGGATAGAGAACGTCATGTCAGTGCCAGGGCCCAAGACGACGTCGCCGTGATGCTTGGCCAGCGTATGAACCACCCCGACGATCGCCCCAATCGCCGCGCCGTATAAGGCTCCTTCGCCACCGGCGGCGATCACGCCAACCCCGGCGCCCGCAGCGGCACCGATTCCCGTCTCCTTGGCAGCGTTCTTCCCACTCTTTCCCGGGCCTTCCACCGTGCCTTCACCCTTCACGCTGACCCCGTCAGGGGTTTTGGCGTCCTGAAGGGCTGCTGAGACTGAGTAGTTCTGGCCATCAGGTGTCCGAATGGAATCGAGCACCAGCCGCATCTCCGCCTTGCCCTTGATGCGACCGGGGGACTTTAGAAAAGTGACATGGCCTTGGATGGTGCTGTTTTCCGGCACGACCTCCTCGCCGTGGAAGAAGATGGGCTCTGTGACTTTTCCGTTGAAGAGGTCCCCGGTGCTGCTGGTCTTGGTGCTGACCGTGCTCGTGAGCTCAACTTCGAGGGAGGTGCCGGCGGGAATGGTAAGGCTGTCGGCGGCGCCCATGAGCGGCTGGGCCGCGCCGGCCATCACCAAAACGACAGCGGCCATCGGCAGGGCACACTTCGCACTTCGGTCTTTGGAACTCATAATGCGAAGGGAGCGGCTTCCCAGAAGGATCGGGCGGGCCGCCAGGCAGAGACTACGCATGGGATGCTACGCATGTAGCCTACGTTCCGCTGTTCGAGGCCGTCTGCGGGGCCGAGGGCCCTTCCACGGCGTGGTCCACCACGAAGGTGAGGTCGGTGCCGGACACCAGGACGATCTGTTTCTCGTGCTTGAACATGCTGTACAGCAGGGCCGTTCCGGCGCCGATGCCGGCGCCGTAGGCGGCGTCCAAGCCGATGTTCGGGTTCTGGCCCGGGCAGCCATACCAGGAGCAGATCATGTCTTCGGTGGCGCCGATGCTGGCGCCGGTGGCCGCCCCGATGCCGCCCACAATCGCCGCGCCTTCCAGCGCGGACTTCTTGCTTTTTCCGCAGCCCGCAATGGTCCCTTCATTGTCCTTGACTCCCTTGGTGCAGGTCGAACTCGCGAGGTCTTGCAGCGAACCCGAGAGGTTGAAGTTCACGTCGTCGGGTGTATTGATGTGGTCCAGCACAATGCGCATACTCGCGCGCCCGGCCACGCGTCCCGAGGCCTTCACCATGGTCACGTGACCGTCCACCAGGCTGCCTTCGGGTACGATCGTCTTGTCACCCGAGACCACCGGTTGGGTTACAACCCCAGTGAACTTATCGCCCGCCTGGTTCGTTTTTGAGGTCAACGTGGTGGTGAGCCGAACGTGGAGTACGCTGCCGCTGGGGAGCACCACGATCTGTTTATTGGGATCGAACGGTGCCGGTACCGTTAGCTGGCCCAGCAACGGTGCGCTCGCGTTCGAAGCACTTTGGGCGCTCGATGCGCTCTTCCCAGTCGAAGCAGCCTGCGGGCTCGAACCGCTCTGAGTGGCAGAACTGGCCGCCTGGGTGCCAGAATTGCCGCTGTCCGCCGGAGCGCTCTGGGCGAAGGCGCCCGCAACCGCCAGCGCGCCTGCCACAACGATTCCCGTCAAGCAAAAGTGAATTCCTCGCTTCATACAAGCCCTCCTCAAGCGCGGAACTTCCAGGCCGGCCGCCTGGCGTTCGCCTTACCCTCTGGCGCCAGCATACACCGGGACGCGTGTGGCTGCAAATCAGATCGAGGTATCCATCTCATGGCCGCTTCCGCTAGTTCGATTCGAGGCCGGCAAAATGGGTTGCACGGAGATGGCCAGATGCCCTCTGTTACTAACCTCTATTTTCTTTTCGGGCCACGGAAATTTTTCATCTGGAATCTGGCTTCGGTTGGGTCCAAAGGCTGCGCCAGGTTCGGAGAGTGTACAGGACCAACCCAATCTGGCAGATCCCGCCAGCCTCCGCCTGTTCCCGGGTCCGTATCTGTGGGCTGGGCGTCGGAGAAGCGACCAGCGAACTGTTGCCCTGTGAACGCTCGCCATTGCTTAAGAAAGTGCTCACCGTATCCCTATGAAAGCATTTGTGCATAATCTTCACACTTTGAAAATGCCGCCCCAACCGATATTTTCCGGTACCTGGTCAGTACGACGCATGAGTGCCGAGGGCGTTTCACCCGCCGGTCCATTGAGGATTTGCGCTCCATCGGGCGCCGGCACTACGTCTCGACCAGGCGGGCGTCGCCCATCAGCCAAGACTCTTGCCGCCCGGCTTTTCTTTCAAATGCTCCATAATCTGCTTGCCGTGGAAGCGACCGTTTTCGATAAAGATCTCGTTGGTGTGGCGGCCCGAAAGGACGACGCCCGCCACGTACAAGCCGGGCACATTCGTCTCAAGGGTTTTCAGATTGCAGTCCGGCCGGTAGCTGACGGGGTCTACCTGCACCCCCGCACGCTCAAGTAACTCGATGTCGGGATGGTAGCCGGTGAGCGCGAAGACGAAATCATTCTCTATTTCTAAAGACTCCCCCTGCGCGCTCTGAACCCGGATGAAGCCTTCGCCGATTTCCGTTACGCGGCAATCCAGGCAGGCGCGGATCGACTTCTCTTTGATACGGTTCTCGATATCAGGCCTTATCCAGTACTTGATGTGGCGGCTGAGCTGCGGCTCCCAGTGGACCACCGTCACGTCTGCGCCGTGACGGTACAAATCGAGGCTTGTAATGGCCGCGGAATTGGCCCCGCCGATCACCGCCACCTTGCGGCCGTAGAAGGCATGGCCTTCCAGAGCGTAGTGCGAAACCTTCGGGAGGTCTTCGCCCGGAATGCCCAGCTTGTTGGGCAAATCGTAGTAACCCGTGGCGACGATCACGGTTCGAGAATGGTGTTCTTTGAGCCGTCCGCTCAGGTTCTCGGCCGATACCAGGAAGCCGCCGTCTTGTGGCTGGATCGCGATAACTCGCTCATCGAAGGATATGGGGAGTTTGTAGTACTGGGCTGCACAACGGTAGTACTCCAGGGCCTCGCCCCGTGTCGGCTTGACGTTGACACTGGAAAACGGTAAACCGCCTATTTCCAGCCGCTCCCTCGTGGTGAAAAACGTCATGTTGGCGGGATAACTGAAGATCGAGTTGACGAGACAACCCTTCTCAACGATCAGGGGATGCAATCCCGCCCGGCCCGCTTCAATGCCACAAGCGAGCCCGGTAGGACCTGCCCCCACGATCAGCACGTCAAGACCCGTCGATTGATTCATTCGTTAAGCGGCTCACGACCGGGCAGCCGGAGCCCCGCCACTGACAAGCCCTTGGCTGTCAAGAGTATTCCAAGCAAGCCTCGCCAGACACACGGACCAGTGTAACATGACCTCGACAGCACCATGATGATGTTGTAAATGCCTCTCTATCATAGATATTCGTCAGTTATTGCACCAACTCTTTTGCTTTCAGTATTATGTATGTTGGCTCAGCTCTTGACAGGAAGCCAACTCTTTAATTATCAATAACATTCCAGATTTTTTGGGTTAACTTGCTTGTTTTCATAGACATTCCAGCTTTGCCTTATTTTCCCGGCAGAGCGGAGGATCGGATGTTCACAGACCGTTCCTCCCTAATCGAATTTGCCGGGGTACAGGCGATCGGGTGTGTGCTGAAGCCAAGTCTTCCGAAGATTTGCACAGGCAGGACTGCGTGTGCAACTGGGAAAGTGCGGTTGCCGGACAGTCCGACTGTTTAACATCTCCTCGATTGGCTGATGGTAATTGCGGAAGCGGAGCGAAACGTCTGACCAGAGGCACGGGGGAACTCCTGACGCTTTGACCTGCGGCACGCGCCCCGCCTCCAAGGCCAGTGCCAAGTCGATTCAATTTAAGATCGATCGATTAATTAAAGCACATGTTATGCATTGTCTCCTGGCCATTCATCAACGAAATTCGGTGGGTCAGTTTGGCGCTGGGGCGGCCCTTGTGGCCGCCCCGACGTGGAATTGACCTATCGCGGCTTGGCGAGACGGTAGAGCATCCAGTAGACGAGCACGCCGGTCACCGAAACGTAAACCCACAGCGGGAGGGTCCAGCGGGCGACCTGCCGATGGCGGGCAAAGTTACGCCGTAGCGCCCGGGTGACGGTAATCAAGACCAGCGGCACAATCACGGTCGCGAGCACCGTGTGCGAGCCCAGCAGTAGCAGGTAAAAGGTGCGAATGAGCCCCAGAGCGGGAAACCGGGTTACGCCGTGATGCGCGTGGTACCAGAGATAGCAGCAGAGAAAGATCGTCGAGGTTCCGACGGCCGAGAGCATGAACGCGCGGTGGGCGGCGATCTTTCGTCGGCGGATGCAGAGGTACCCGGCCCCCAACAAGACGGCGCTGGCGCCGTTGAGCGTGGCGTCGATAACGGGGAAATCGGCGAGAGGAATCAACATGGGCGGCGGCCCGCGCCCTTCAGGCGGCGCCCTTTTTGTCGAGCATCATGAGCCCGAAGATGAGCGGCAAGTAGATCACCGAGGCGAGCAGCACTCGCCGGGCGATGGCGCGGGAGCGCAGCGCCGCCAGACGTACCCCGTAGCCCGTGTAGGTTAAGCCGAGCAAAAGCGCTCCGAGGAAGTAGACTGCTCCCGCTTGACCGAGCCAAGCCGGCGCGAGGCTCAGCGGCACCAGCAGCAAGGAAGAGATCACCACCTGCCAGGCCATCGACCGGCCGCCGGCATCATTCGCGGGCAGCATGTGGTAGCCGGCTCGGGCGTAATCCTCGCGATACATCCAGGCGATAGAGAGGAAATGGGGGAATTGCCATAGAAAGACTACGGCGGAGAGCACGATCGGCTCAAAGCTCAGGCTGCCGCGAGCGGCGGCCCAGCCGATCAGGGGCGGTATCGCGCCCGGAAAGGCGCCCACAAACATGCACCAGGCGGTTCGTCGCTTGAGCGGCGTATAGAGCGCGAGGTAGCTGATCAGAGTCGCAACAGCGAGCAAGCTCGCGAGGGCGTTGACAGCGAGCGCCAGATAAGCGGCTCCGGCGAGCGAAAGAAGCCCGCCGAGACCCAGCGCCTCAATGGAGTGAAGCCGCCCGGAGGGCAGCGGCCGGCGGGCCGTCCGGCGCATTCGGGCATCGAAATCCCGCTCCAGGTATTGGTTTAGGGTAGCCGTACCACTCGCTACCAGGAGAGTCCCGAGCAGGGTATGCAGGAGCGGCAGGAAGCGAAAAGGGCCCTGCCAGCCCAGATCAAACCCGACCCAGGTGGAGATGAGGACCAGGAAGTTAACTTCAGGCTTGGTCAGCGTCCAGTAATCCTTCAGTCTGGCCGCGACGGCAGCTGCCCGTCCGTTGGTTTGCGTTAAAGACATGCGAAAATCTTCGGACCCACTCTCGACTGAGAGTCTCACCGAGGCGGACGACGGCTGGGCATCAGCCTCGCCGTACCGACACCACGAATCATCCTGCCAGAAGGTCAACGCCTCACGACCGGGCTGAAGTTTTGTCCTCTCACTGCGCGTCCCGGCGCTTTCGGCAGCCAGTTAGGATATCACGTTGCCGCGCAGGCGCGGCAGTTTTTGACAGACGATTGTCTTGTTCTCACCACGCGCTTTAAATTTGATTGAACTCCATGGCGGACGGTTCCCACCCAGCGTGAATCTGGTTAAGCTGATTAGGGCACGCCACGCAATCACCCGATGGCCCGATCACCCGATGTCAAGATCGCTCAATGCCTGTCGGAAGCGCCGGGCAGGCGTTAGAATGGACCATCCCTTAGGGAGGAGCCGATTATGGCCGGACAAGGTCTTGAACGGCGCGAGATTCTGCGGGTGATGGCGTTGGCGGCTGCAGCCAGCCAGTTTCCCGGCTTTCATCGTTGGGCCTTCGCTTGCGGACACGTGGGTGCGCCGGCCCCGCCGTCCAAGCCTGCCAGTTACACGCCGCAATTCTTCACGCCGCTGGAATATGAAATGGTCGAGCGTCTCAGCGACATGATCCTGCCCAGCGACGGCTCGCCGGGAGCGCGCGAAGCAGGCGTGAGCGAATTCATCGACTTCATGGTGTTCAGCGATCCGAGTGTCCAGTACCGCTTTCGCTACGGATTGACGTGGCTGAATACTCGCTCTGAAGAGTTGTACGGAAAGCCGTTCACCGGCCTCCAAGCGGACGACCAAGCAGACATTCTGCAGCACCTGGCGTACAAGGATCGCTATCGGCCGGGCGAGGATGAGGGCAGGGAATTCTTCCGACTGATTCGCGGGTACACCATCATGGGCTTTTATACCTCGCGCATCGGGCTGGAGGCGCTCGACTATCCGGGCCTGAAGCTCTACTCGGAGTCGCCGGGATGTCCGCACCCTGGCGATCCGGAGCATTTGCACCTATCAAACGCTGCGTATAGTTAAGGAGTGCAGGGCTCGATCGATGCGGCTGACTTGAAAGTGACGTTGCAGGCGGTGCAGGACGGTTGCGAAAGGGTCGATCTTCTGCTTGAGGACTGGTGATAAACGGCCGATTGGTGGAATCGCGTGTCGACCGCTAAATAGCTTGTGACCGTGAGGTTCTCATGCCCACCACAACCTACGACGTCATCGTGATCGGGACCGGAGCCGGCGGCGGCATGGCCATCAAGACGCTCTGTGAGGCGGGCCTGAAGGTATGCGCCCTGAACTCCGGACGCCGCCTCGATCCGGCCCAGGACTTTCGTAACCATCGGCAGTCTTATGACCTGAAGTATCGTGGCTTCGGCGATCCCCGCAAACGCGACCAGTACTACCATGTCGAGGACGAGTACACGGCCGGGCTTTGGGAGCACGGCATCGCTTACACGGTCGCACCGGGTACCGAATGGGAATGGCCCCGCTGCCACGCCGTGGGCGGCAAGACGAATTTCTGGGGGCGCTCGGCCGCCCGCATGGGCCAGATCGATTTCAAGGCCGCGAGCCGCGACGGCTTCGACGTGGATTGGCCCGTGAGCTATGACGAGATCGCGCCCTATTACAGCCGCGTCGAGCGGATGATCGGCGTGGCCAGCACGATCCAGAACCGGCCCAGCAATCCCGACGGCGACTATCTGCCGCCCATGAGGCTACGCTGTCTCGACTACATCCTGCAGAAGGGTTGCGAAAAAGTGGGCGTGCCCTACCTGCCGGACCGGCTCGCCCAACTCACCGTCCCGCACGAAGGCCATCCTCCTTGTCATTACTGCGGCAACTGCGGGGACGGGTGTGACACGGGTTCGTTTTTCTCCACGCCGTGGTTCTTTCTTCCCATCGCCGAGAAAACCGGCAACCTTGAGCTGCGCACCAATGCGGTGGTGAAAAATGTCCTCGTCGATGAAAACGGGCGCGCCAAAGGAGCCGCGTATATCGATAGGGCCCGCAAGCAAGAGATTGAGGTGTACGGCAAGGCAGTGGTGGTGGCGGCTTCCTGCATTGAGAGCGCGAGAATCCTGCTGAATTCGAAGTCGCGTCAATTCCCGAAGGGACTGGCCAACTCATCCGGCCAGGTCGGACGCAATCTCTGCGATCACCTTTACGGCACCACCAGCTACGGCTACCTGCCTCAACTGCTCGGCCAGCCCAGCTTTCCAGACAATGTCTCCGCCAGTCAGGTGGTGTGGATGCCCCGTTGGCAGAATCTGGAGAATCCGAAGCAGGAGAAGTACATTCGCGGGTACTCGATTTATCCCACCGGCGGCTGCGATTCCTTTCCCTGGTACCACGACCAGATCGAGGGCTTCGGCTCTGCGCTTAAGCGGGACATCAAGCGCTACTATCCCACGCCCGTGTCGTTCTATTGTCAGATTCCCTCTCTGCCCAGCCCGACCAATTACGTGGATATCGACCCCGAGGTGAAGGACATCTACGGCATTCCGGCGGTGCGTGTCCATTTTCAGTGGGGGCCGAATGAGCTGATGATGTGGGATCAAGCCAAGGAAGTCTGCGCCAACGTGATCAAGGCCTCGGGTGGCGAGGTGTGGGGCGCCGGAGACAAGCCCAATACGCCAGGCTACAGCTTGCACGAGACCGGTACCTGCCGCATGGGCAATGATCCCAAGCGATTTGTCACGAACCGATTCGGCCAGACGCACGACGTTCCCAACCTCTACGTCTGCGACGCGAGCGTGTTTCTCTCCTGCACCGACAAGACCACTACGCTTTCGATCCTGGCGTTCTCGCTGCGCACCGGCGAGTATCTCATCGAGAATCTGCGTAGGGGCGGGGTCTAACTTCAGCTCTCTGTGAACGTTTGAGCGCGTGTTGTCATCGAGTTTTCAGGCAGGCTCCAAAGCGGATTGTGCATCTGCTGGTGGCACGAATAGAGATGCTCTTTGCGCCTCGGCGCCTTAGGGTGAGACCTTACGTTCCCATACCATCATTCACCTCGGTCGCGTAAACGGCTTGCTGCTGACAACGCCTTCGCCCTCCTTGATC